>Ga0307427_1000328_pt1 | contig 31418 bp, 53 predicted proteins | sample SalMarWE160190MG_FD_202162 | JGI IMG/M metagenome (GOLD analysis project Ga0307427, IMG submission 202162) | Salt marsh sediment microbial communities from the Plum Island Ecosystem LTER, Massachusetts, United States - WE1603-190 | ecosystem: Environmental > Aquatic > Marine > Intertidal zone >...
AACCTTGTCATAGGCTTCGTTTAATTTCTTCATCGCAGTAGTATCCCCGTTCTGCATATCGGGATGAAAAACTTTGGCCAACTGGCGATATCGTTGGTTAACTTGCTCGATTGAAGACTCCGGAGGAATTCCGAGCACTTCGTAAGGATCGTGGTGGTCTAAGCGATTTTGCCTTGCTTGTTTGCCAAGATTGAACATGAGGCTGACAAAATCACCGGCCGCCTTGATGGTCCCGCTGTCAATCTTGATGCTTATTCTGGTCGCCATTTTTAGCTATCTCTACCTTGAACGGAAGCTTGCTTTTAATGAAATTAAACAACCTCATTGCAGCGTCCTTTATCGCCTGGTCATCAATCTCGGCATCAATGGTAATTTTCTCCCTGGGTGTGATTCTTATCTTCATGATCCTGCTCCTACTACTTCCGTTTTTTAGCTAATGCGATTCCACCGCCTATTACCGCCACTACCCCTAGCCCTAGGCCAATCCACAGCCAGGGAACTTCTGTTGGTGGCGGTGGCGGAACCTCTCCCTCAGCCAGCATCTCAATATCGACTTCATTATCTCCAGCATTCAAAGTTTTAGATTTAGTAGTATCCTCATAGCCAGATTTAGTGCAGGTAATGGTATAGTCGCCTGGCTCAATATCCTCAAAGCTAAATTCACCATCTGGATTAGTGCTAGCTGTATGCTCATTCGAAGTAATGGAGACATCGTCTAGCGGATTACCGTCTGTATCGTGGACAAAGCCATAGAGATTAGCTACCTCCGGAGGCAAGCCTACCTCTATAGCATCCCAAGTTTTTTGATCAATTACCATTTAGCCTTCAAGGATAGCATGAACCTTCCAGAGTCCTTCTTTATCAAGCACTACTTCTCCTGTGGTGTGACTACTGCTATGACCTGAACCCACAGAATCAGTCATACTAGCTGTCCCCCGGCTGTTTCCATCAGGGTCAATAAATTCAACAGTTAAGGTGAATATTTCTGTATAATCGCCATCATTATCATACCCAACAAAAGCACGAACTGCGTGGCCCAAAGGTATATTTACAGGAAGGGTTGTATAATCCACGTCATCGGTGTAATCCCGAATAGTAGGAGATCTTAGATGGCCTTCTACCGCAGGGGCAGAAATGTCAATAGCATCCCAGGTTTTCTCATCGACCACAGCAGGTGATGCTACTACTATTCGAGCAACTTCCTTTTTCACTTTTTCAGATAAATTGCCAGCTTCAACTGTATAAGCCATAGTTGCCTCCCACTAAATCTTCTTTACCAAGTATATCACTCCACCAATTAACAGTAAGCCCCCACCAATTACGAGCCCAGTTGTAAGCCAGTTAATACCCTTCGGTGCTGGAGGGACAGGAGGAACATAAGGTGGCTCTTCGCCTGGCTCCAATAACTTTACGATGCTCGTGGTTATCTCACCTTCCTCCCCACCAAACCAAACCCAAAGGCGGCGACGTGTATATGCGCTAACCGTAACATTCCAGATGCCGTATTCCTGTCCTTCCTCAATGGTTCCTTGCCAGATAAGTTCCGCAGTATGTGGACTGGGATCCAGGATGTAGTTGTGTATATCAGACTCTTGCTCTCCCATATCGAAGCTAACACCGCTAGGTGAAGTAAGCCATAAGTGCGCCCAAGCCTTCCAAACATGCACTGTGTCGTAGGCAACCGTGACTTTGATATAAAATAATTGCCCTGGTTTTACTCCCATAGGTGGAGTAAAGTAAGTTACGCCATCAAGTGATACAGCGCAGCCGAGTATAAGCGCTGGGCTTTCTACGGGGATCTCGACTACTTTCGTTCCAACTGGGAACTTTTGCTCTAATTTACCGAGCCTTGTTACATCCTCTGGTATCACGGGGATTTCTAATAAATTGCCAGCTTCAACTCTATAAGCCATTTTTTCACCTCTCTCCTACCCTTTATAAACAGATTATACCATCCTGTCAATTAACACAAAACTTTGACATTTGGAAAAGCCCTTTCAATTCCTGCTATATCCTCTCTGCTAAAGTGCTGCTTGTGGGCAGGATTTAGCCAGCCAGCAGGCGAAAGAGGATGTGGCAGCACGACAACGACATGGTCCGCCACACGACTTGCCTCGCTCAACGCAAATTCCCAATTATCAAGATGCTCAAGAACATGAGACGCGAGCGCTGCGTCAAAAAAATTGTCCGGGAACGGTAAAGGCTGTTCCAAATCTAGCTGGTAGAAATTAGGCAGCCCGTCCGGGACAATATCTACATTAGCTGCCACTTCTGGAGACTCGGCAATTACTTGAGCCAGTAAAGTCCTGTGAGGACCAGCGCCCAGGTTAATGATTCCTTTCTCCCCAACAAGGCTTTTAGCATAATTAAAGGCACGCTTCTTGGTTAAAATATGGTTCGCTCCAGTAATAATGGCTGTGGAGATAACAGCGGTGGCAACACCTATTCCGATTGCGCCTATAGCTTTCACTATCCCACCTTTACGCCATAGAATCCTTCAATTTCACGGATCTTCCTTTCTGCGTTTGCCCGGCTGAAGGAAAACCCGGGTTTCAACTCCATATCCTGTATGTCGTTAAACAGCACATAAGCGATGTAGGGGGAGCTCTGCTCGGGGATAGTATTTGGAGCATCTGATAATGTCGCCTCTAAAACCCAATATTTGCCGCTGTCAAAGAGAACACACCAGGCGTGTCCATCGCCAAACCTGCCATAAGTTCCCAGGGCTACAAAGACCTCATCAGGGGATAGTCCGGAGGCCCTGAGCAGGCTGCACAATACAAATGCCTTCTCTTCGCAGTCACTTTTACCCTTAGCAATGGCTTCGCTGGGCATCAACCACACATCACCCCTCTCGCTTTTATACTTAATGTTGCGGCATACCCAATCCCAGCAGTTCCAGATGGTTTCGTCTTTAGTTAATCCCTGCAGGTCGGGAACAATCTGGTCAATCGCATACGTTCTCGGCGTAACAAACTCTGTTAAATAAACCCGGTTCCTCAGGGGACGGAGGTTGCAGGTCAATGCCATATATTGATTTTATCACAATGGCTGATTAGAATGTAAAGTAGTGAAGGCGTGGGAGTATTTCTTAATAGCAACGGTTGCCGGAGTATTCTCCTGGCAAATAAACGAATTTCTAAGAGAGCTGCGAGGGACAAGTGATAAATATGCTGCCGCTTTAGCTTACGCCGAGTCGGTAAATAAACCCCTCCTGGAAGTTGGAGGGCCTTACGGCTCGGGCTCTGAAAACGTTGTCGCTGCGGATATAAGAGATATACCCTATTACTACTACCCGGATAAAACATTCGGGGCAGCGTTCTGCAGACATATACTCGAGCATCTTGCCACTGTCAATGACGCCATGGCAGCCATAAATGAACTGAATAGAGTAGCTGAGAGAGTCTATATAGTCTCATTCCCAAAAAACAATCTAATTGCTCGCCTTATCGCTGACCAGCATATCTGGATAACCGAATTCCCTAACGGGGATATCCTGCTTGAGCAGCGTTAAGCTTTGCCCGACAGGAATTTTATCGCCTCTTGGGGTCCCAGTTCTGCCAGGAATTTTACCGCTGCCTGTGTCCTGTTTGTGACACCGATCTTTCGGAAGAAAACGGTGCAGTAATGTCTTACCGTCGGCTCTGCTATTTTTAGTATTGGGGCAATCTCCTTGTTGCGCTTGCCTTTAGCTATCAGCTGCAAAATCTGATATTCACGATAATTGAGATCAGGAAAGACTTTCTGCATTTTATCACATCCTGAAGCTTGCTTTGCGTGGAGGCTTTTCGCCTGATTCGAGCTCGTCGATTAATTCCTTGATTAACTTAAGCGTTTCATTGGTCCAGCCCGCACCTTTGATAGCAGTTAGAGTAGTTTCAAGCGCCCTCAGCGCCAGACTATCAAAAATTGCATTAAGGCCTTTAACCCGGGTTATCAAGTCATCAACCTCGGCGGTTACATGAGCTTCAACTAAAGACTGGTCGGCAGGATCCGCCGGCAATCTTGCGTCAATAGCAACAACCACAGCGCCTATAGCAGTCAAGGTTGCCTCAAGAGCCAATGCTGTGACATCAGCTTTATACTGGTCGGGGTTATCAAGGTCAGCCTGTGCTGCTATTAACGCATCTCGTATTTTCTCAAGTGTATCTGTTGCAGCATTCCAGCCCGCACCTTTGATAGCAGTCAAGGTTGCTTCCAATGCTAAAGCACTCACATCCGCCTTAAAGTTGTCAGGGGAGTCCAACTTGAGTTCTATAGCGTCAATGAGAGCTTTGAGGTTTGCCAGCCCAGTAGTTCCGTCATCCAGTTTAGCTTCAATAGCATCTTGTTTAGCTTCGGTGGCGTCGCCAAAAGATAAAGCATCAATAGCATCCTTAATAGCCTTTAGGGTCTCATTGGTCCAGCCTGCTCCTTTAATAGCAGTTAGAGTAGCTTCAAGCGCCCTAAGAGCCACGCTGTCGTAAATTGCGTCAAGTCCTTTAACTCGAGTTATTAAGTCATCAACCTCGGCGGTTACATGAGCTTCAACTAAAGACTGATCGGCGGGATCCGCCGGCAATCTTGCGTCAATAGCAACGACCACACCGCCTATAGCAGTCAAGGTTGCCTCTAAGGCAACTGCTCCAGCAGACAGATTGTCAAGATAGCCAGCTCGAGCAGCTGACAACCTTATCAGGAGTTCGCCTATATCAGTTGGAAGGTTAGCTGCGGCAAGTTCGTCTAAATACCCTGCTCGTGCGGCAGTAAGCCTGGAGATTAAGATATCTATCAGAGCGTCAATTTCGTTGAAGGTCTGCCCCGAGGTTGGAATAGTGATAGCTAAGTCGCACCACTCACCATCGGGGTCATGCAGCCAGACTTTTGTGTTGTCTCCATTCATTTCAGTAGCGGATACTGTCACTTTCACGAAAACACTGCCAGCAGGGTCAACAGACGGCAGGGTCGTTAGATTCCCCACTGCTCCGCTATCTGTGGACACTTTCGCATCGCCTGCAACGATAGTTGGGTTGACTTGCATCACGTGCCCAGCCCATGCTTCTAGGCTGACATAGAAGATGTATTCAGTATTCTTTTTCGGTGGCACATAAGATGGCATTAAATTCTCCTAAATTAGGAAATGACGCAGCCGTAGCATGCTCCTCCTGCTGGGGGTGGTGCTTCGTATTCAATATGTAAGATTGCTGGTTCACCTGTACTGTGATATACGGCATAGACTTCACGAAAACAGGTATCAATAGGAATAGTGCGGCCATCGTGGTCATCCCAGAAGATAACCATATAATTACCACTAACCCAGTCTCCTCGGTTGATGATTGGCTGCACAACATTTGTAATATCAGGCGAAGTGTATTCAACATCCTGCGTCCATGCTGCCAGAATATCCCAGTATTTATATTCTGTGGTATGCACACGCGCTTGATAATCTGCAAGGTCAGTAAATTGTGTGGGACTGGAGTTATCCTCTCCTGTGATTTTACTGTATGCGGATGTGAACGGTGCACTTGTTACTGCACAGACAACTCTGAAATTGGCTGCGGTAATGACTGTTCCTTGAGGGATAGCAATATCTGGGAACCTCATCCCGAAACCATGATACTTACTGGCCGCTCTAGAATAACCTACCAGACTGGTGCGGTTACTAAAATAATGCACCCAATTAGGGTCTATAAACCAGCATTGGCAATCGTCCCACGCCATAAGTAGTTGTCGTTCAATGGTTGCCATTAGCTCCTTTTTACCTTCAGTGATATTGTTCTCATGTCCTAGTTACCTTTAGACTCAGAGTAACTGCTGTAAATGTAGTGATACTATCTACGTTGACGAACAGAATATTGCCAGCAGCAATAGCCGTTGTCCAACCAGTTAAAGTAGCATCCTGATACTTCTGAGCGGCAGCTATTGTAGGTTTAGCTGCAGCACAAATGCTATCGGCAACAGTTGGCGGATGATTAGCATAAGTATCCTTCCAGATGTCCAAAACAATACTGCCGTTTGTTGCAGCGGGAAGCACGCCAAGCAGAGTAGCTTGAACGATAGTGCAGGCAAAAGGAATCTCAAACCCCACCTTTAGTCCTGTAGTAATCGCTGAGCCTCCGCCGTCGATGACGAAGGTGAGGCTGGCTTCACCGCTTATGCCTCCACTTGCACTAAAAACAAATGGATTCAATTTAATCTTTGGCTACTATCCTGACATCAGCAGTTTGAGTAGGAGCACACTGAAGATAAATATAGTCCTTACCTACCACTTTGCGCCAACCGGAATTAATGCTGTCTCGCCGACGTTGCAATAGTAAGAGATAACCTCTATTTTCCTCTCAGCTTTGATAAAGTCATACAGGGCATCTTCATCCTTGTTGAGAGGTGTATCAGGCTCTCCGTTCACAGATACGAATACTCCATCAGGACCTTTGTTTACGAAATGTGCGGTGACCAAAGGGGTATAGGGATAAACGTGCCAGAGAACGATGTATCTATATTTCTCGTCAGCATTGAGCGTGATGGTTCCAGCTCCCCCTTGGAACTGACTTACTTTGAGGGATTTATTTATCTTACTGAGTGCCACCTGGATATCGTCAAGCGCAATGAACTTGAGCAGCTCGGTGTCGATTACATTTTGTTCTCGCCGCTCTAATTCACGCCTGGAGACAACAATTTCTCTATTATTATCCATTATCCACTACCGTGGTATGAGTTATAAATCTTACAATCCTTCCTTCAGAGTCACGGATTAGCTGTGTATCCTTGGTGTTTTGATAAACGACATTGGGGGCCAAAGACTTCAAGGCTAACTTTTGAGGTGTTGGCGAGCCTAACATTGGCTCCTCTTCGGGCGATTCTTCTAGTAGCTGTTGGCTCGTTTCGCCTTCAGACAAAAGGCCAGACACCCTATTGCGGAGCAGGAAATACAACCCGACTCCAGCGCCAACAATGCCAGTAACAATCGCTATGATATGAACTGGTTTCATTTTGCCTTACTATTACTACTACTACTACCACTACACGCGCCACTTCTGCCTGCTACGAGTGGCGTGTCCTGTTCGCGCTTATACTCCCTCAAAAACTTCTCGTCTTGCAAGGCTTTAACTATTACCGACAGTAATCCAGCCTTTTCAAGTTTTTTACGGTATCCCTCGGATTTACCGGGCCAGGGTCGGTTCTGATCATGATCCTCGATGGCTTCATTAAGCTCTGCATCAGAAAGTTTCTTAACATGTTCCTGCATAATAATGCGAATTTGGTCATAACCTAAAGAGAGCATCGCATCTACCATCACCTTGTATGGCACAACCGTAAACAGAATTTTATATAAAATCCTGATTATTTGCTTGGCTAATTTTACCAGAGCCATTACCTATTTTGGCCGCCACCACGGCCACCACCTTGACCTCCCCCTGGGCCACCACCAGGACAAGGCTTCGGGTTTCTATTACCCCGTCGGCCGCCACTTTGCCCAGCTCCGTGGCCGCTGCCATCCTGTCTTCCAGGTAATCCCCTAGGGTTTTTGTAGTCTGTATCAGCCATAACTATTACCTCCTTTCCTCAATAAATATTAAGCCTTTTTATTCTACAAATCCACTGCCAACAGTAAAGCTGGTTTCCTCTAAGGGAGTTTGTTCTTTAGAAGCTTCCTCTTTAGCCTTTTTCTCTGGCAGAGTAAGTGCAGCACCACACTTCGGGCAAGTTATTTCAGTGGCGTTTGTAGGAGTAAAGATTGTTTCACACCTCGGGCATTGCACCTTCTGGTTAGCCTGGCAGTATGGGCAAACAGCTTCCTCTCCCTCGTCATACCGGAAGGGTTTGCCACATTTCCAGCAAACTGCCCTTATCATCCTTCCTGCTGGCTTTTCCCCTGGCTTCCCCTGGGACAAAGCGCCGGCTGCTCTACCCTGCTTTATCTGTTGCTTGATTTTCTCAAAGCCTTCTGGAGATAAGGCAGCCCCGATCGAAGCAGCGATTGACCCTATTACTTCATCCCTCGCTGTGCTCCTCGCATCTTCAGCCTCTCTATCTCTGTCTTTCCATTTATCCTCGTAGAAAAGCCGGGCAAGTCCTGGGTCTACTATACCAGGCGGTAAAGCAGCTCCTGTATTGTTATTATTACCCCGAGGGTTAAACATGTTTGGCAGCCCTTGGTTGATTACTCCGTTCACGTATTCCCGGATTTTCTGCTCAATGTTTTTAACGGTGCTATCTTCAGCCTTTGCCTGCAAGTTGACCATGGTCCCGTCAGGCAAGTAAATACTTTCAACGCCCGCTTCCTTCGCATGCGTGATGGCGGCAGTTATGTTGTTGGGCTGCTCACCCCCAGGAGGATTACCCTGACCACCCGAGGCTACTGCCGCGCCAAACAAAGGCTGCCCTGCGGCAACCCTTTGAGCAACAGCTTCGTTTACCGCTTTGACTAGGGGATGCTCCGTAGGTTGAAACAGCTTCGCCCAGCTCATCATTTCACCGAGTTTACCACCCCCCATTTCCTTCTTGAGATGCTCCGCGGCTTCCTGAGGACTAAAGTTGTGCTCCTGGGCATATTGCTGAACCGCTGCATCCCACTCTTCTTGACTTGCCATAGCATCTACCTCCTTATCCGTTTTCTTAATACTAAGTAAATTCGCCTTTGCCTGCTTCACTTTCTCAAGCTCCTCCGGAGAAAGCTGAGCTAGTTCTTCATCACTGAGATTGACCAGGTTCTTCTTCTCCTTGTCCCTGTTGGGCAAGTAGTCCCTCAAGTTGATGTTCACCGGTCCCCGAGTGAACTCCTCCTTTGGAATCTGTATCTTTGGCTCCATCACCATTCACCTCCAGTTTACTTATTCGCCCATCCCCATCAAAAACAGCAAGCAATTTGTTTTCCCTTACCAGTCTTGCTGTCTCGTCGTAAACAATTTGTAGACTTCTCGGTGCGAGCAAGAGGTCATACCCCGCAAGGGCAAACATCGTCTGCGCACAATCGGCCATAAAGTGTGGAAAATCACCTTGATAACCAATCTTATCTTCATTCTTGCACATCTTGTATAGCGAGAGAACCTCGGGGAATTCCAGCCTGAAATCCCGTATTTTCCCATTAGGCAGTCTAATGAAGAGGTAAGCTTCTTTATCTTGCTCATATCCCTTGTAACCGTCCATGACACTTGCGTCACCTTCAGGACTTATTACGGGCGCCCCTGATTCCCCTGCTGATATTCCTAGTGCATCTTCCTCAGAGGCAGCTTCTCTAATTAGCTTAATTGTTCTCTCGTTTGTTCCGAAACGCCTCCTCAGCTTATTAACACCATCTGAAGAAGACCGTATTTCCTTTATCTCCTCCTGTGTCCATTTTCTAGGTGGTCGTCCTGACATATCCTCTAATGACCCTCACTTCTATTTTAGCAGCCATGACCTAAATATAACCCTATCAGCTATAACCTAGTTAACATACTACTTAAAACCCAGCGGTAAGTCAACCGCTTGACTAAAAAAGTATTCTGCGGTTTAATTAAAACAATGAGCGCAGGGGATATTTTCGCCAGAGTATTCCAGATAGGCTATGTGATTTACGATGCGGAGCGGACTCGGCGGCGGGCCCGACAAAGAAGTTCAGAGTTAAAGGAAACAGGCGAAAGGGCAATATCGATGCTGACACCCGCCGAAACATCCCCAACTTCTCCTTCAAAAAGCGAGAATCCAGAGAGTTTTGGGGGTGGTGCGACTCAAACATCACAACAACCCATTACCCCCGAAATTTCAGGCGAAAAGAGCCACTTAAAGCCACTCCTCGTTGTAAAAGAACGCCAAGGCCTGGATCCCGAGACCATGGCGTGGCAGTTAAAACAGACCCGAGCTGAGCTATGGCAGCTCGAAGGACATCTTAAAAATAAATGCCTGGGATGCGGCGACCCGCCAACTTGCTGCATCAAACACGCCTTTAACCTTCTTGACATTGCCAATGAGACCAAATCCATGACCACAGAACCCATCTGGGATGATATAATTAAGCTCGCTGAAGAGGTTAAGGTTAAATGCCATCCCGATGCTATTAAAGCCGAAACCTATTTTGACGAGCTCCCGTCATTGGCTATACGGGCAAGTGAATTACGGCGGGTGATCGAGGATAAGCTGATCAAGCTATCTAAACCAGAGCTCACTCTGGAGGAAGCTAAAGCTGAAGCGTCTAAATTAGCAGAAGAGGAGGTTGAGAAATTATGGCAATCTCAGACGAAGACATAAAGAAGGCAGCCAGGGAAGCAGCAACCAGAGTAGTTAAGCCTACGCCCTGTGTTTGCGGTTTAGGCTCATTGTATACCGCGTTGAATTACAGGGCGGTTAGAGAGTTTATTAATGAGGAAAACGAGAAGGGATTCATGCGCACTTTACCCGATCTGCAAGAAAGAATCGCCAGGATGAAGGATTATTGTGGCATCACAGTGAGTGGAGCTGAATTGCATTTAAGAACGGCGGAACGCCTAGTAAAGGAAAGAAATTGGCCGGATGCCGCAGCCTCAGCCCGCAAAGCACTGTGGGACATAGATGGTCAATTGACAAACGGCGCCGTCAGGGAGATTAAAGAGACAGAATAGTGGGAGTAGCAGTTGAAAAGGAGGTAATACGATGAGGCCGGAAGAAATAGAGCAGATTGCAAAAAGGACCGCTGAGGAGGTAATAGCTCAAGTTTATGGTGCCCCCGAGCTTGCCTTCCACATAGCAGAGCATCAAGCTACTGGACATGGAATAGTTGTAGACAGGGCTTTAGCTGAACGGACACCATGCAAATGCTTTAGCTATGATACGGATGAGTATGCGTGGTCTCCAGGAGTTGTCGGTCTGATTTCCGGGCGGAAAACTCCAGAGGATCTTGCGAAATTCTGTGCTGCGGGCAAGGAGCTTGCTAGCCCCGGCGCTGCCGAACGCTTCACTAAACTAAAAGGCGCGATTAGCGAGGCACATGAGGAATGGGAAAAGAAAGGTGAGGGTTTGCCTGGTTGGTGGGCGCAAGTAGGAAAGACACTCGCCGAGAAAGGGATTGCGCTGTAGGGATAAGAAGATAACATGGCGATAAAAGCAATAATCTTTACCGATCCAATGTGTGAAAAAGTCTGTGATGATGCTATTGACTCCATGAAGGAATATATCGACAAAGGCGAGATGGAGGTTATGGAAATTAGCGATGCTCAACGACAGGGTTATGACTTAGGGGACCCCGAGGGAGTCCCATTTATCGGCTTTATGTCTGAATTGAGCAAGAAATGCTTGACGCGGAGTTTCTTCCATGATGAAGAGGGCAAGGTAACCTTACAGCGTTACGCCTCTGAGGTCGATGATGAGCCTAAGAAACTCAGTAAAGAAATAAGCCATATTAACGTGCAAACAGGTGAGGAAACAGTTGAAGCTCCTGCGTAGTGAATTGGAGCGCGTCAAGGGGGAAGAACTGGAATCCTTTCTCAGCCAAACGAAATACAGCTTATCTGTAACTCCATTTGGGGCAAAACCGGGGGAAGTTATTGCTTACTTGCGGAAGGCGAGTCCCTGGAAGAAGAAGGGGCACGTTCCGAAGAAGCTTTCATCCGTTTAACGTCCTTATAGTGTAATACAGCCTTTGTCCCGCAATAAGGACAGTGCAGTTGAAGCCCTTCTAATGCAACCGGAGCTAAGTAACCTGAAGCTAACATTATAAAATAAGCACCCCAGCTTAACTTATTGCCAATCAGGTTCTCCATTACCACTTTGGCAGTCTTGAGAATCTCAAACTCGCCCTCACCTATAAATATACCCTTCTGCCCTTTTGCCATACTAGGTTCATTGTAACATATCAACTAGGGGTATTTGCAAATTTTTAAGCCCTTAATTAGACTATAGCTAATAAATATAAAGGAGGTGTTCAGTGGCTAAACTATTACCAGAAGAGGTTACCTTAATCGATATCGCGGATATGTCCAAGGACCGGGCTCACAGGGCTGCGACCACCCCGTTCAACAACAAGCCTGGTGCGCAGCGATATGTGGGTGCCGCGGTTCCCTGGAAGATGAACTTTGACGCAGCTCCTGCCGCGGTAAAGGCTGGCCTTAACAAGGCAATCGCCATTTCCAAAAAATGTGCCGGCGTTTTAGGGACAGCCGTCAATCCGCTGACTGGCGGATTAGTCCCGGCCAAAGTCATCTGCCAGCTAAAAGCTGCCGGCAAGGTTTAACAGACCACTAAGACATAAAACGAGGCACCCGAGGTTAGCTCTAGGGTGCCTCGTTCTGTTATCTTCTGTTACGCCTTGCGCCTAATATTTTCCTTCGATTTTCCAGCAAGTATGTTCTTCTCTCAATACAATTCTTGCATGCCTTTCTATTGCCTAGAAAGCCATAAGGGAAGAGTTGCATTGTTTTGTTACCACAAATCGGGCAAGGATCACCCTCTGCCTTCTCATAATCGTCTCCAGTCATTACTTTTTGAGTATAAGGCACACCCGGCGGGCTAACTACTTCAGAGGGTTTCTCCGCCTTTTTCTTGCCTTTGCCGTATCGTTTGCCACCGGGAATAACAGTGGTCTCAGGACTGACTTCGGCAAAGATCTCGGAAATTGTCCTCCTGTTCGCCATAATGTCATTATACCACAGGGGGTTGACAAGCCAAAATGCCATCCTCTATAATGTAGTGTGGAGGTAATATGAATGTTCAAATGAGCGCCACAGTTAAACAATGGGCACATTTCCTGACCAAATTACCGGAGATTCTCGCCCTTGACGGCAGGACCAAGATATCTAGGAAAAAGCGAGCGCAGCGGTGCTTCCTGATTGCCATAGCGACAGATGAAGAGCTGGAGCAGATGGCTAAACTCAGTGCCGACATGTTCTCTTTCTCCTTTGATCAAGAGCTCAAGTCTTTGAAAAAGCAGCGGGAAGAACTCAGACGAACAAAAAAGTCCTGGATAAAAGACTTGGGGAAAAGCGCGAACAAGTATGAGGACTGAACTAGAGAATCTAAGATTGGCTTTAACTGCACGTGAAAGGAAATCGCCGGTCACCATTAAAAATTATCTCATCGCTGCCAACAGGTTTTTAGACTTTGCAGGCAACAAATTACCCCCGTCTGAAAGAAAGCTGAGGCAATTCTTCGCCCGGCAAAAGAAAGACGACATCGGCCCTCGAACACAGAACTACTACTTTATAGTCATCCAGCAACTATATCAGGCTAACTCCTGGGTATGGCCTTTATCCAGGAAGGATCGGCCGGAGATCCCTGAAAGTTTACCTATTAATGTCTTTACCGTTGATGAAATCAAGACGCTCGTTGAAAACCAGCATAACTACTCTAAAGAAGAGCGTTTCTATTTAGCACTGGCGACAACGTTTGGAATGAGCCGCCCCGAGCTGGCCAAGGTGACCAGCAAAGATATAAAGAACGGGAAACTCTACATCAAGCCCATCAGACATGGCAAAGGTAGATGGACTGTGATCCCCCCGGAAATAATGCCGGCAGTAAAGGAATACTCTCCCAAAGAGCTCAGCACAAGCACACTATCGGTGATATTCAAAAGAATCCTGACCAAGGCAGGTCTTGAGGGGACAAAAGGTTACAGCTGGTTCTCAATCCGAACAGCCCTCTTGGAAAGACTAAGGTTTGCTCTGGCACAGAATGAACTGCCAATTGACCTGGCAGATAAGTATTTAAGGTTCAGGGAGACAACTATCAGAGCCCGATATCCAGCTATGGCATACATGGTGGGTGATAAGAATATTACGTCTCTTCTACAACGCCCATTTATTCTGGACACGGTTCTCCTGCCAATTCATCCGTTTATTCGCTTCTGGCAAAGCTAGAGCTTCGTTAATTCCATTAATGTCCTTCTGTCTATTAACCGAATAAAATTTTGTATTGCCAGCTATAAAATGGTATTGACAATGTAAAATTGAATTTGGTATTCTAGAGTATAGACACTATATCGTAGTGCGAACCTTAACAATTGAATATCACCTGGTAAATGCCAAGACGGGGGAATAAACAGGAAGGGGGGAAATGAATAAACTAGCTTGGCAGGAATACTCTAAAATTGCCAGTAACTTCCAGCACAAGGCAAGGTATGAGGACAGAGAGGACATTAGACAGGACATTGTCCTTCGCCTTGCCGAAGTAGCCAGCATCAAAACAGAGCCTTTGACGATTCCAACGATGTTAAGGGTGGCTAGTTACGTTATCGTTGAGTATTGGCGAGATTTGAAGCGTCAACCGACCATTCTAAGCCTCAACGACACTATTGACGATGGAGACGGTAACAGCATTGAGCTATTGGAAACTCTAGCCGATGACCAGGCAATAGACCTGGAAGCCTGGGTTGACGCTAGAACCTGGCTAATGGGTTGCCCTCGTAGATTAGTCAAGATTGCTTCAAAGAAGCTAAAGGGGAAGCCACTAATGCCGAAGGAACGAAAGTATCTAAGCCGATACCGTCAAGAGGAACTCAAAAAACACCAGCAAAAACTACTCTAAATGTCACGTTTCACCCTCGTTTTGGCATTTATACAGTAGAGGCAAAAACAATGCCAGCGATTAACGGTTTGCTCATTACCTTCCGTAAGGCAATGGGCAAACCGCTAGCGGGTTGTCATTAGCCTTACAGCTTCATCAATTACCCTACTTCAATCAAATGCTTAAGCAAGGCTCGTTTAAGCAAATAAACAAAGGGGGTGAAGATTGGAGCAAGTGAATATAGTAGGCAAGCGTTCAGGTGAAGGCTTTGTTGCTCACAAAAACGACCTTGTTGACGCTTTGGCAAGGACACAAGCCGACAGGGTGATGCTGTTTAACGACAACATTACTCTAGGTAGGAAAGGTTTTCTAGCCTACCTCAAAGCTCTAGCAGGTAGCAACATCGTCAAGGTTGTCCCTGCTAGCAATGGTGCTAAAGGTGTTAAGGTGGTTTGCGGTAATCACGAAGGCTATTTACCTGGTGAGGCTTGGATAAAGGACAAAGTGCCTTTGACCTTCAATGAAGTCCGAGTATCTCCGAGCAACGCTGTTATGCCGAATCTCGGTAGTGTTGAGCTAGCCGATGCCATATCAAGGGTTGTAGGCTTTGCCTCAATTGAGGAAGCGAAACCTGTTTTGCAGTGTATTCGCTTTCACCAAAGCGAAGGCAAGCTAACCTTGATAGCTTCGGATGGCTTTGAACTTGCCGAAGTTAGCCTTAACTTTGAGGCTGGCGAAGCGGAAGCGGAAGCCTTGATTTACGCAAGTGAATTGAGGGCGATAATCCCTGCTTTGCGGAAAGCCAAAAGAGTGAAGGTTAGCTTTGAGCAAAAAGCCACCGATGAAGGCGGTTTAGTTACTAAACTGCTTCTCATTGACACCGAGCTTATTAGGTATAAATTCTATAGTCAAGATGGCGAATATCCCGACTATGAGAAGGTTATCCCTAATGAGTTTGTGGCTACTGCCAGCCTTGACACTAAAGCGATGATGAAGGCGTGCCAAAGCCTCTTGTCTTTTTGGTATGATGACCAGACCAAACCTCTATACCGAGCATTGACGCTCACAATAGGGGAAGGCAAGGTTACCATAGAGGCAAAAGAGGACAGAGGCAAGGCAGTGATTGAAGCGGACACAAGCGGACAAGTCAAAGTAGCAGTTAGCGGTAAATACTTACTCCAAGCCTTAAGAACCTGCGGTGGAATAGCCGATGTTAGTATCGCCAACGCATCATCGCCAATAGTCTTTAGCACCAATGGTTACCGTTGCTTGGTAATGCCGATATTATTACCTGACAAAGCCGAAGCACCAACGGAAGCCGAAGCCGAAGCCATAGCCGAAGCCGAACCCGAAGGGAAGCGGAAGCGAAAGCGGAAGGCAAAAGTAGCCGTAGCCTGATACAACGCAACAGCCGAAAAAAAGAGCCACGCAAAAGAGGGGGTGGGAAGCCCCCTTTTTTGCATTTTTTTGAAGGGGTGTAAGTCCCCCACGTGGGGATTTGCACCCCTCTTTTTGTGCCTAAATTCAGCTAGAAAGGAAGTGAAAGGATGAACAACGGAAAAGAAATAGCAAAGCTAAAAACACTCTATCAGGAAGGGCACAGGGAAATCATTTTAGTAACGCTTCACCTTGCTGGTATTAGTGACCAAGTAATTGACTATATTAGCGATGGTTTATGGAGTGAAAGACAGGCACTTATTGGCACAGACTTATCTGATAAGCATAAGAAGGGGAACGCTGGTTAGTGCGTTAACCTAACCTGAAAGGTCGAAAACCGGTAGGGGAACTATGCCCTGGAAAGGAGGTGATTATGGATAAGCTATCAAGCTGCCGCGCTCCGAAGCCCTCTGATGAATATGAGGAGTGGTGGAAGTCGCTCACCACTGGGCAAAAGATAGCCGAGTTTGAACAATGGCTAGCTTGCCCATGTGACGCTTGCTCACTATTCAGGGAGCTCATCGGAAAGGAAAGGATAAGAAACACTATTGAAAAAATGAAACAACGAATAGAGTGAAGGAGGATGCTGGCTAGTGCGTTAATCTAGCCTGAAAGGTCGAAACCGGTAGGGGAGCTATGCCCTAGAAAGGAGGACACATTGGGACAGCTCAGTTTACTCGATAGCGATGAAAAACAGGATTACCAGATAGAGCCCAAAACCACTGTCAGGCTGGGGAAACGAAGTGCCGAAATACCTCTGCGGAAAAGAAACAAGGCAGCCATAAAGCAGCTTAAGGAAATTTTACCCCAGCTCGAGGGAAAGGACATCCTGGTAAGCCAGTATTGCGACTTCTGGTGGTATCAGGATTTGAGGCTTAAGCGGCTTCAGGTGCAGTGGTTTCACGATGACAGTGGCTTCGTTCTGTGGGGGACTAAAGGAACACAGGTGAGAGTGTGGTCTAAGCGGCTGTATCAGGTGCGGGAGCAATACTATGGCGATGGCAAGCCATACTACCTGCTTGACTTCTGGAATGGCTTCGGGAGATCGCCGATTGACAGCTACCACCGCGGTGGCTATCAAGGACTTCATATAAGAGCGGCGAAGTAAACGATTCCCCCGGAATCGGTAGGAGAACTATGCCAAAAAAATCTCAAAGAAAGGAGGTGATTATGGCACAACGCTATCCTACACCACCACTTGGCTTCCTCTTCTTCAAGTGGAAGACAAGGCACGAGTCTGACGCAAGTGTATGCCTTTGCCCGGTTTGTGGTGAGAGTGGTTCTGTCTGGATGGGTGGTGGATTCCAGGACCCTGGTGCTCAGAAGCTATTAGAAGAGTTGGAAGCAGCGGGAACGGGTTCGTATGAAACTTACTGTGCCGAATACGACGGCGTAATGCTCAAAGAGCACTGGAGTCGATATGGTGAAGGTGAGTGTCTTAACTGCGGAGTGAAGTTCTGGCATAACTTCGTAGGTTATCCTTGGGGATACTATTATAACCCTGCGACATCAAAAATCCCCACTGCCTGTCAGACATCGCTCTTTTAGCTACTGTAAGGGAATAATTGCCACTGAAATTGGTAGGAGACCTATGCTCCAAAAATCTCAAAGAAAGGAGGTGAAACTATGCCGATCAGATGGAGCGCACTCGAGGTTAGTGAGGCTATGGATGAAGTTGAGGAGTTGGTGAGTAAGGCGGAACCATTCCTTGCCGAGGCAGAAGCTAGAGCAGGGAAGGCTACTGGCATTGCAAAACTGCCAGAATACATGGGACAACGCCTTCACCGCCTCATATTCACCATTCAACACAGGCAAACCATTAAAACTTCCATAACCGGTATTCGAGAGAATATCCCCGAAGGTGCAATTGAGACCGACCGCCAGGCAAGGATGCAGCAAAGCCTCGGATTGGATGCACTGCAGCATAATCACTTTGCTGAATGGCTCGGGCAACAAATGAAGGAGGAGTAATAAGTAGATCCGAAATTCCGTAGGGTAACTACGCCTTGAAAGGAGGTGATAACGAATTGGACAACCGAATACTGGACAAGCAGATAGACAACCTTGTTGGTGCTTTGATGGACCCTATCATCGTGATGCCCGGTGGCTGGGGAGACAGTTTGCCAGACTGGATTAAGGGAGCGATACAGTTAGAAAGGCTCGCCCAGCTAATGAAAGGCGAAGAGACGGCCACCGACGCTGAGGCTTGCGCCTATCTCTATACTGCCAGCCTGACCAATCCCATAGATAGAGATTGGACGCAGGTTTACTTACATATCGCTGGGAAAGTCGTATCCCGAAACAAAGTGGCAGCCATCCCGGATGATATTAAAGTAGACTCGCTCGATGATTATCAAATGGGCTTACTCCGAGACTTGAAGCGATGGATCTGGGAGCGAAGAGTCAAAGTAAGGCAGGAAAGGCGAAGGTTAGGGAAGGCACAGGCTAAAGTAGAGGCAGAGGCTAGAGCTCCAAAGCAATTGGGCTTGCCCGTCTAATAGTAGTAATAAGCATCCACAGGAAAGGAAATAGTAGGTCCGATCTCCCGGGGTCGGACCTATTTTTTTGCCTTAATTGGGGCAGGACTTGACATTTCTACCCCCCTGTGGTAAAGTATAGTCACAGCACCTTAACAACTGAATAGGGGGGCAAGAAGGAGCATGTCAACTATGGCAGACTACGAGACCAAGCTATCACAAACGAAGCGAAAGTTTGATGCCCTGGTAGGCTTACCTGGAATGATGCTGCGAAAAGGAGTGGCTCGACATGGAGACCCTCTTCAAGGCTTTGTGGATTACAACTTTAAGTTACTAAGGGATGCCGACAGAGAATGGACGCTTTATGTAGAATGGGTGGATCCAGATGGCGAAGGACATCGAGTAGTGTTACCACACGAAGCAGTGCAGGGAATACTGCAGCGTGCGAGCTCGATCATTGCCCAGGCAAGGAAAGAGCGATCACAACGAGGTGCTGCAGCCCGGAGGCGAAAGCAACAAGAGGGGAAGAATGTCCCGGAAACATCACGTGAAGATGAAAGCCAGGCATAATCGGAAAGACAAGCCCCGAACCTCAAAGCACACGCCGAAGCCAAAGGTTAAATAAACAATTGCCCCCCTATTCAGTAACTAATAATAATGAGGCGATAAATGGCCAATATCAATATGCACGACAAAGAGCAGTTTGCCCGATATCTTGAAGACGTATCAGAGCAGATAGGGTTCAAAATATCGGCAAGGGGCTGGGCTTACCAGCTTGAGGGGCTCGGGCTGATAACCAAGGGGGAGTTTGACCGAGTCGAAAACCTTATCAACCGCTGCAGAGCTCAGGGTTACCTCCCGATAGACTTTGTGGCTGAAGAAGAGGCCAGGCAATTCTCAGGCATAGAAGAGCCTAATGAAGAAACACCGACTGAATGGCTGGCCAAATATTTAAAGTCAGCTTTACAGTGTGAAGATTGGTATACACCGGACTGGTGGGACGGTGAGGACTACTACATACAGGTAATCGTTGAAAAAATAGACTTAAAAACATTATTCTCGCCAGTCTGTGAGGAATACCATATCCCAATAGCCACATCTAGAGGCTGGAGCTCTATGCTCCAACGTGCCCAATATGCCAAGCGCTTCAACGATGCCGAGCTAAACGGGCTACAGTGCGTCCTTTTATACTGTGGCGATCATGACCCGGATGGCCTCCGGATCTCAGATTTTCTTAGGAAAAATCTTGAAGACCTGGCAGATATAGTGTGGGATGATGGAACTCCAGGTTACAACCCAAGTGAGTTAACCATAGACCGCTTTGGGCTTAATTATGATTTCATCGAGGCGAATCACTTAACTTGGATAGATAATTTAATTACAGCTTCAAAAAGAGATTTATCCCGCCCGTCACACCCCAACCACCACTTACCCTACGTTCAGGAATACTTACAGCAATTTGGCGTAAGGAAATGTGAAGCCAATGCATTGGTTGTTAGACCTGTTGAAGCTCGGGATTTAATAAGAGGCATCATTGAGGGCTATTTAGGCATAGAAGCACTGGGCAGATTTACGAGCAAAAGAGAGGAAATACATAGCAAGCTGGAGACCTTCAGGCAAGAAAGCGGTCTTGCAACGACGTTAAGCAAAGCAATAACACTGATTGAAAATAGTAATCAGGAATAAACTAAAGGAGCGAAGGAATGGACTCAAACACGAGGTATATTAAACGGTCAATCCCAAAGGAGCTCTGGCTGCAATGCCGGCTTCAAGCGTTCTCGCAGCGGAAAACAATAACGACGTGGATCGCTTTAGCCATGTTAGAGAAACTCGGGGTGAAAGAAATACTATTCACCACTCAGCATGAAGAAAAACGCCTTCCTGTTACAGAGAAGACACCTGAGAGGAAGAGTATCGCGGAGATAGTCATGCAGTCAATCCCACATGAAATCTGGACACAAGCTCGTGCTAAGGCAATTCCCCAGGAAAAGACAATAACATCCTGGATTGCCGAAGCCATGCGTGAGAAACTAGAACGGGAAGCGACAAAGGGGGTTAAGTGACCAAGGCTAAACAACAACCATATCGATATACTGAAGTGACTTGGCTGGAAAGCCAGGGCCATGTTACCGCATTGCTTGCCAAATACGGCATCACTGAAACAAGGTTTACCAATTACGGTGGTCATGTCTATATAGAGTTCCTCTTGCCCAAAGAGCGGTGGCCGGTCCGTCTCAGTATCCCGGTAAACTTACAGGACCAGAAGGAAACCAATGCACGCTGGCGCGCCCTTTACTGGTATTTAAAATCAAAGCTGGAGGCAGCACAGTTCGGGCTGGTTGACCTTAAAACAGAATGGCTTCCCTTTATAGTCATTGGAGACAAAACAGTAGCGGAAGGCCTACTTCCTGAGCTTGAGCGGCGTGGTCTAAAAGGAGAGGCCTTCAAAGGCTTATTGGAGCAGTGAATGATATGACCGAAAGCCCGGCCGAGGTTTTAGCAAGAAGACTGGGGTGGCCCAAAAAGCCTGCCAGAAGAAGGAAAAGGAGACATCACAAAAGAACGAGAATCGGAAATAAAGGAGAATAATGGCAGCAGATAGAGAAGACAGATATTGCCCAGAGTGCAAGCGGTCGACAAAGCACGAAACACCGTTTGCCAGTGATCCATCCTACGGATGGACCTGCTTGGTCTGTGGACACAAAACGGAAGCAACAAATCAACCAAAGGAGGTAAATAAGAATGGCGATTGAACAAAAAAGAGGATGTGGGACCACGTGGAGATTTAGTAGAAGACCATGCCTGAAGAACAAATATTAATCTGCAAAGCAGTTAAATCCCCAGGCTATGTGGTCTCTGGCAGCCTGCCGATGAAGTGCCAAGAGTGCGCGAAGCTGGTCTGGGTATCCCCTTCCAGCATGCTTTTACTCCACGATAACCCCAAAATGCAAATTAAATGCCAGTCATGTGCCTTTGCTCATATGTCATCACACAAGGGCACCAGTGAAATTGTAGACCTTAGCCAAGCCCAGTTGGAGGAAATAGAGGAATACTATAGGAGCCGAAATCAATGATGAAAAATGCGGTAATTTATGCCAGGGTTTCAACCACACAGCAGGAGTTGGAGAACCAGCTGCAGGCCATTAACCAATTCGCCGATGGCAGATACCATATCGTGAAAATATACCAGGAGGAGGAATCTGCCTGGCGAGCCGGTCACCAGGCTCAGTTAAAGCAGCTGACGAAAGATGCTCGGGCTGGAAAGTTAAGTGTCGTCCTTGTCTGGTCCCTGGACAGGTTAACCCGCGGCGGTGCCCTGGCTATCCTCAGTATAATTCATAGACTTGGCAGCCACGGCGTCAAGGTGATATCCCTGCAGGAACCCTGGACCGAGGCGCCAGGGGAATTGGCTGAGCTATTGTATGCCATAGCAGGTTGGGCAGCCAGGATGGAAAGTCAGCGGATCTCCGAGCGGACCAAGGCTGGATTAGCCCGAGCCGCTCAACAGGGACATTACCCGGGGAGACCGAAAGGAGCAAAAGATACAAAGAGGCGGAAAAGACGAGCTGCAAGAAGACCAGCCTGGGAGGGGTAAATGGAACGTCAATTTGTAGATAACAAAGTAGTCGGCTTCCTGGAGAGTCGAATATTCTACCAGCTGATAACCACCAGGCATATCTACCGCCGCTACCAGGCCAAAGGCATGGATGCTATCCTCCACCGGATGCTCAAAGGTAAGTGCTATTTGTGGCGGTTGAAGTTTGAGGACACCGGGCAGGTCCTGTCCATACCTTTCGACAAGATCCAGAAAGTGGGGTTTGAGGTTACCACCAAAGGAGCAGGCAAACAAATAATGGTTAGACTCAAGGATTTTGATGAGGAAACAAAACGACCGCAAAAGCAGCTACTATGATAGACAAGCATATGATTGACTATGATAGACAAGTATATGACTGACGAGCTCGGGGGTAAAGAGACAGCAAAAGCGATGATAACGCTCGCTATTAAGCTCAATGCCAAAGCTAACGAGAAGCTGCTTTTAGACTTTACAGGCCTACCACCAAGCATACTCCATTATTTGTTAAACGAGCTTGAGAGTGAAAACACTATTTACCACGAGAACCTCGGCACATTAAAGCTCTGGAGGATGTGTGCCGCCGAAAGTAACGGGAGGTAAAAACAATGGGAAAATTCAAGGTAGACGACTTGGTAAGAGTCAAACCCAAGCAAGACATTGCACCCAGCCTTCACTTTGCCGTTGGCCCTATCCTTAGAATCAACCCGTGTGCTCATTACCCTTATATCATATCCATCAAAGGTAGAGAATACATGTTTTCCGAGGACGAGCTGGAGAAGATATAGTAGGAAAGGAGACCAATGATTGACTACACAATAATATCAAAAAGCACAGTGCTAATAAAAACTATAATGCCGCAGGGCAAATGGATTGAGATACTGAATAATCTCAGTATGGACAACTGTTTAAAGTTCAACTTGGATAGTGTCAAGCGGGCAAATTCCGTTCGCTCCAGTATTCAAGGTTCTCTAAGAAGAGTGCGAGCCAAGAAGCTCAATATCCATTATAAAGTCAGAGGGCAGACTGTTCATAATCCAGATAAAAGTTACACGCTATACGTCTGGAAAGAGAAGAATGGAGATTAAGAAGGAGGTAAAGTATGAGTTTTAAAAAATGGATGGCAACACTTGCGGCGAGTAAGGGGTTCAAGACAAAGGAAGAGATAACAAGGGAGGAAGAGGAGGGAAAGGAAATTTTAGGTGACATAGCAAAGGCGAAAACTATTGAGGAGTTGCGATCAATTAGTAAGTCACCAAATGTCGACATTGGTGCCGGCATAGCAATACTGTTTCGGGTTCAGGAACTTCAATTCGATGACCTAGAAGAGCGAGTAAGTAAGTTAGAAACGGGGAAGGTGTAGACACCGGTTGACGGAGGGGAAATATTACAATAGTAAGTTTGAAGGAGGTAAAAGTAAATGGAAATAATCCAAGTAGACCCCGAAAAGGTTAAGGATAACTCATACCAGCCGCGGAAAGGCTACTCACAGAAGAAGATTGACGAGATTGCCTCATCAATCGAGCAAAACGGGCTGCTCGAGACACCCCTGGGGCGCCAGCGCGATGGAGATGTGGAGCTCGCTTTCGGCCACATCCGGAGGAGAGCCTTCATCAAGTTGAAGAAAAAGAGCCCGAAGAAGTGGCCAACGATGCCGGTCGAGGTCCGGGAGATAAGCGATCGGGAGATGGTGGTCTTTGCCCTCGAGGAAAATCTTAAGCGCAGCGATATTACCCCGATTGACCTTGCCCGGTCGGTAACCAAGTATTTTGAGGTTTTTACTTCGGCCACGGAGACAGAGCTGGCTGAGAAGCTGAGCATGACCCAGGGCAACATCTCAAATATGAAACGGGTGATGCGGCTGCCAGACGAGATTCTTCAAAAGATAGACGAAGGCCGGATAATATTCACCATGGCCAGGAAACTGCTCATCTTTGAGGGACTGTCAGCGCCAGGTAAAGAATCCCGGTGGAGCCGCAAAGCGGACAAGTATACCGATATCCCCAAAGACAGCAAGTGGCTCATGCTGGATGCCATCAAGAATATTGCCACCCCTGGTGCCGAGAGCCGTTATGGTGTTCACCCCGCCACCGTTGAGGGCATGCAGAAAGCCATCCATGACACAGCAAGGGAGAATTTCAAGCCCCTGGGGACCGGCTCGAACTATGGTTACCGAAGCGAAGAAGTCCTCTTTGATGTTGATAAAGCAGGCTGCAAAACATGTGAGTCGTCCATCAAGACTCACCCGACGAAGAGCCAGTTATGTTATTGGTGCACCAAGCCCAAATGCTGGGAGGATAAGCAGGAAGCGCACAAGGAGAAGAGAGCAGCCGAGGCAAAGAAGAAGATGGAGGAGGATATCCTGAATAGAGCTGCAGCAGCTGAAGCAGAGCGACAGGCCATGGCAGATAAAGAGCAGGCTGCCGAGAAGCCCACAAAAATTTACGTGGAAGTGGATAACAAGTTTCTCACAGAACATGTTGAGCCCAGCTGCTCATGCGGCACTATCGCCGAGAGAGGCTCCATAGTCAAAAAACCCTTTGCCTATGGAGGCAAGCTGTATATCGCCACCGGCAGTTGGCCTGCTGGCGATGGACTGGAATGGAACTGCTATCAGCTGATGCCAAAAGATGACTTCAAGGGGGAAACGAGAACTTATAGCGTGCCTAAAGGCCAGAACTATGAAGAGTATTATGAATCCCTCCGGAATGACCCCAACGGTTTCTATCATGGGATGCTGGTGAAGCGGGGTAAGAATGATTGTGTGCTGGTTGGACCAAAGATTAGCTTTGTTGCCAAAAGTATTTCTCAAGAAAAGCTGGCGAATTGGCGCTGTGGCAAATGTAATAAGTACTTCGAGTTCAACCCACCTGGGGAAGGCTCTAAAGCCTTAGTTGAATGTCCCGGTTGCCACTACGAATACGTAACTTACAGGCGGGATGATGGAGTATTATTCTGTATACCCAAGCATAACTACGATAATAAGCCGCCAAAGGTGAAAATACCTTCGGCTCTGCTGAGCACCGTTGAGCGCCAAGCTGAGCCGACTATTTCTCAAGAAATACTACCATCTGAAGACATTCCCATAATTGATTCTATCCCCGAAGAGGAAAGGGAGGCAGCTCGGGAAAGAATTAAGCAACTGAGTGATGACCCTCGCAAATATCCATGCCGAACCTGCCTCAGTGTCGGGCGCTGCGACGGCACCGGCTTATATTCTGTTAGTGGCGTTGGTCCAACTGAGGTCTTAGCCTGTGACGATTACATGGGAAAGCAGGATGCCAAAAAAGTCAGGGAGAAGGCAACTCTAAAGGTGCCTCCGGAAATAATGGAGCTAACCAAGGAGAAGGCTGGCAGCCGAGCCGAAGTGCTGGACATCAATGAACTCAGAGCTGGCTCCTACGGAGATTTGAAGCAGGGCTATGTGTTGCTCGATAATGAGATAAACAAAATGGACAACCCCAAAGAGTGTCTGGAAACCTGCACCAAGGGCTTCCATTATGCCTTCGATAGTAAGCCACTCCCATGGATGACGGAAAAGGAAACCAAGGTCAGCCATGTCTGCACCAACCCAAAATGCGTCTCGAAGAAGAAAGCAGCTTATACCCGATCTCTGAATGCCAATGGCCAGGCGAAAAAGAAGGCGGAAGTCGCTGCCATCAAGCAGGTGGTTTCCTCAACAACGAAACTGGACCATGCGCGGATGAAAGTGATTATTGATTGTTTGATCCATATTGATCGCTACTCTTCCTTCTCTTACTTGGATAACAATGAGGCTAACTGGTTTGCCGGGAAGCTCAAGATAGACACGAAGGATCTGCTCAGCGACCCTGGCCACGGGAAGACATCAAAATTGCGGGTGAGGATATTTGAGAAGCTGGATACTCTCGCGGAGGAGGAACTTGCCAAGCTCATCCTGGAGTTCTCTTTCGCGAGGTTAATGTTCGCCGGCGACATCAAGGAATACAAGATCCTCACCACCGAGGCACTGAGCTGGATGGGCATAGGCATTAACATTGAAAAGGAGAGGGTGAAATGAGCGAGATTAAGATTAGGGCTTGGAACAAAAAGTCAAAAGGATGTTCTACTTCAATGAGTTGTGGGTATGTAGCGAGTATGATTCTTTAGCTTTTGCCTACAACGAAGGGCGAAACGAATATGAATTACTTGCTGGTCACAGCGGCTTACCGAGTGATGATTTAAACACATGGGAGTTTATGCTACACACAGGATTAAAGGACAAAACTGGGAGGGAGGCTTATTTCAAGGACATAGCCGTTGATAATGCTGGTAATCCAATTATTATTGTGTGGGATTATCCGTTACTAGCGAGGTTGCAAGAGATTGAGTTTAAAATTATTGGCCCATAAAAAGGTGCTAAAAAAGTGAAGTATCCAAACGTGGCGATTAGCTATGAAAACTCAGCGCCCGTTTTTTAGAATGTCATTGCGAGCGAAGCGAATAATCGCTCCTTTATTACAGAGGGCTAAATGAAAGTAAGATGCTCTAATTGCCTCAATAACGAGGACTGGATAACCGCGCGATCCCATTATCACTACTGCAATCCGAAAGAGATCTGGATACCGGAAAGGAAGTATGAGCGGAAACGGAAATGCGGTAAGTTTAAACCATTACCCTGGCCAAGGGGAAAAGAGAGGCAGCCCGCAATGGTTACTGCGAACAAGTATGAACCTCGAGAGGCTAAACCAACTGGACTTAAAACAAAGAAATTACGCTGGCGTGATTGGGAATACTGGCGCGGCTTCTTCTTTTTGCCTGGTTCCCTGGGAAGAAAGCTCAGGCAAATAACTAAGTATGCGAGCAAGGTGACAATTGTGAATTAAGGTGACAATTGTGCATTATGTTAAGGATAACCTCAAACGCCTATTAAGGCAGGAGCTGCCCAAATGAATCTGGATAAGTATGTTGTCGGCGCTAAAATTGCAGGTGAAGATAGGCTGATACTTCAAACGGACGCAGTAGAAAAAGCCAAAGAGGACTGCGTAGTGCTGATTATCCCAAAGTCTGAGTGGGTGCAAATAAGACAGGAAATGCTTAAAGTTGCCGGCATAATTAATGACAGATCCAAGAATCAACCAAACCCCCCTTAAAATCACCGCCATAATGGAGGTTTAAAAGGGCTTATGGGATGGTTTAGTCAAGACAACCGACAAAAGTGCTGTCAGGGCGATTTTTTAAGGGGGGTTCTGTGTCAAGAGGTAAACAAAACATAGACTGGTCAGATTTGGAAAGTTTGGCGGCGAGCCATACTGTCACCGACATCGCTGAGATCAAAAAATGCACCCCCGGATCAGTCAGGCGGGAGTTGAGAAAGGCCGAGCTTAAGGCAAAGGATAAAAACGAAGAATTCCATCAGAAGATAAGAGAACTTCATACTGAAAAGCAGATGTCAGCTTATGAAATAGCGAAGCTGCTGCACCGACCCCGGGTCACAATAGATAAGTTTCTCCGTGATAGTCACCTTTCCAGGAATAGACGCAAGGCTGGCAAGCTAGCATACGAAAGGTGGCTGCGTCATACTTTTGTGTGTCATATTTGCCATCAGCGAAAGGACGAATCCGAGCTGAGACAGTCAATGCGCTTTAGATATCTGTTTGGCTGCCGCGAGTGTATTGAGAAAAACGACTGCATCTTGGGCAGAATTAGTCCCCCAGCTCAGCCAGGCGAGAAAGTTCCCTTTAATATTCCGGCACCGCGAGTGTATAGAATTATTCGCCCGACTTGACACTTCCCTCTTTTAAGCGTTATTATATATGCACCTGGTTTTCTCATTTCTTTCTACCTCCTTACTTGTTTTGAGCCCCGCTGTATCGACCCAGCGGGGCTTTTGGGGCTTTTTAAACAAAACTATTGACAAAAATTATAAAGGTGTCATAAAATACGACTATGCGTCATAGAGAGCCTGTCACTACTACTACAGTAACCATAAAAACAAGCTCCCTCCTCAATGCGACTAATACAGCGGCCTACTTAAGTATAACTTTACGGACCCTGTTCCGGTGGATCAACAAAGGCAAGATCCAGCCAATCAAAATTGACGGTCATTTGTTTTTTGCCCGGGATGGCTTGAAAAAACTCAAAACAACTCAAAACAACTCAAAAAATAGAGGTGTTGGAGCAAATAATGCTTAAATTCCCCCCCCTTAACAATCCCCCCCCTCCTAAGATCCCCCCCCCAGAAGTAGAAGTAGAAGTAGAGGTAAAACTGTAACTTGTTATGTAACTTTCCGTGTAACCTTGGTGCACTAAAAGTTACAGCAAAGGTTACAGTGTTGATTATAATGTAATGAGAGTACCAGGAAAGCGGCTGTGGATTAAGCTCTATCCCCTGGATTGCCTCCAGGGTAGTATTCGCTATCAACTTGATGCAGCCGAGCGTGGTGTCTGGTATGATCTCCTTAATTTTGCTGCGATTTGCGCTGTAGACGGGACGATTTCAGATAAAGATAGCAGGCCATACCCCCACTCCTTTATCGCTAACCGCTTGAATGTCGACCTCGAGCTGTTGGAGCGAACTTTAACTAAATGTGCAGAGGAAGGCAGGATACAGGAAAACGACAACGGCATTCACATTACCAATTGGAAGGCTTATCAATCTGAATATTCCCGGCAAAAGCCTTATAGACAAGCTAAGAAGGAAAAGCAGCACGATCCGGAAAAATATGTCGCGGGAGCCTTCGGGAAGCACGTCCAGAGGTAGGAAGTTTGAAATTTGTGCTTAGTACGTCGGCCTCTCAACAACTCAGTAACATCTCTTAGGGCTAAAGTGTAACTTTCTGTGTAACTTTCTGTGTAACTTTCTGTGTAACTTTATTGTTCGGTGGATATAGTACGCCGACCGCTCAGCTCAACGGAGCTATCTACCTCTTTACATCTAACACTTCGTTTTACTCATATTCTCCAACCCTCTACGAATTATTCTCCGGAGATCAGCGGCGCTTCTTAAGCTCGATATATATTAGTATGCCGGCAATAATCGGGAGGGAGATAACCGCAATGGCACCCAGGGCATTCCCTACTATTTCTTCCTTGGTAGCTTTTCTCTTCTCCATAGGAAGGGGGGGGGCTTATGGGCTACAACTGCATTTTGCTGATGCCCCTCCAGCACTGTCTTCTAACCACATTTGGTAGTTTATTCCAGGATAGTCGTTGAATAACTGATGTGCTTCTAACCAGTTATCGCCATAGCGGAACTCAACGCTTTGACCTGGATTTAGGGTGATTTCACAGGTAGAATTATTTGCTACTTTTGGTCCCCAATCAGTGCTAATCTCATAAAGCCATAACTGAATGGTGTTCGTTACAATTTTATCTGAAGGGTTTGTTACAGTGCAGCTGAATTTAGCATACCACCAATATGGTTTTCCGGGTTGTGGTGGCGCACTGCAAACTATGCCCGAGTATGTAAAAGCTCTTGCTATAGCTACAAGCTCGAATGTTACTGAGTCTAAAACCTGGCCAGCGGAGGAAAGAGTAGCAGTTATGGCATAGGTTCCTCCCTGCGAGCTAATAAAAGGCTCAAATTCAACAATCCAGCCATGCTCTGGCGTTGCTTCTTTATCCTGATTTTCAACTGCTGGTGGAGTTATTACGGTTCCATCAGGAAACTCTACTGAAAGGTCAATATGCCCAATAATGTTAATTTCTGACTTATTTATCCATGATGGAGCAAGGGAAATTTCCTTATTGAATGGTATTTCTTCACCTGAGACAATAGACTTCCAATCCGCTAAGCCTTCATACCATATTTGCCCAGGGCCTATGCTGCCCAAAAGTGGCACTGCACAATCTCCGTGTTTGCCAAAGTTATAACTCCATATAGCATAATCCCCCACGTCTACGAAGCCGTCGCGATTGAAGTCGCATTCAGGGTTTTCTGTGTGAAAAGCCGCCTCGAATAGTAAGTAGTCGGCCATAGTAATCCAATCGTCGCCGTTGGCATCACCTTCGAGGAGAATACCAAAGTTGATTGTAGTAATCTCGCCGCCAGCAAAAAGCTCATTAGCTTTCAGGATACTCAAGCTGGTATAACCTTTAACCGCAACATCATAGGTGCTAGGGGCAATGCCCGTAACTGTGAAGTTACCATTGCTATCAGTGGTGGTGTTTACTTTCAATACTACAGTATCTGTCCCAGGATCAAAGAATCTTACTGTAATTTCAGTTGCAGGCCTTCCTTGAAGGTCAACGTTTCCATTGAGTGTTGCCTTTTCAGGGACTACTACTACTACTACTACAGGCTCAGTAGCCTGGTATGCAGCGATGAGTTCTCCGGCAACATAAATATCGAGGTAGACGTTATACGTGCCTTCGCTACCAGGCATAGTTATTGGGAAATCCACTGTGTCAGACGCACCCGCTGCTAAAGTGAAGCTAACCGTGCCTGAACTAGTATACTTGGTATCATTTTGCACCAAGTAGAGTTCAGCATCGTATGCCCACTGCTTTGCTGTGGGATTTGCCGCGGGGCAGTGGGCTACATGTGCTGAGCCTGCCAAAAACTCAGGGTCCATAGTTTTAGTCCCAGGTTATCGGCTCAATATCTATCGCCGGGGCAACCTCTACTGTAACATCCTCAGTGCCAATATACGCAGCTATCAGCTCGCCAGCCACAAGAACATCCAAGTAGACATGGAAAGTTCCTTCAACATCAGGCATGGTTAGAGGGAAGTCAACTATGTCCGATGCCCCCCCTGCTAGAGTAAAAGTTACGATTCCTGATGTAGCTACTTTGGCCGCAGTGGGTGACGTGGCAAGATAAAGCTCCGCATTATAGGTAAATGAGGCTGATGTGGGGTTTGAAACTGGGGCATGCGCGACATGGCTCGTGCCATAATCAAAAGTAGGATCCTGGATCTCCAATTTAATTCTTGCACGCTGCATATTTACCTCCTTCTAATCCCACTCTATCGGAAGGGGGATTCTTTCCCCCGGATGAACTGTTGTCACATGCTCGACCAACTCTTCATAGGTAGCGAAGCATTGGCCACAATAAGGGCAACAGTATTTCTTTTCCGCCTTGGCCAGTTTCACAACTCCAAATACCAGACCACCAACACCAAATATAGATCCTATAATGGCTAATACCTTCTTTGTGCTAGCTTTCACAGTTCACTTCTTCATATTGGTCTCATCGACAATATAGTTCCAGTCATCAGCGTTATATGCCATTCCCAGCTCTCGTAGCCCGCTTTATCCAAGCGTATGGAGCCTACCCCAGCTGGAACATCATAAAACTCATAGTATCCATTTTCATCGGTGAATGTTGTGCCTTCTATTCCTGTTGCTGTGTGCCTTGCCGTAACTTCTACCCCGCTAAGTACGCCTCCCGTTGTAACATCTTTTACTGTTCCAGATACAGTAGGTAATGGCGCATAACCGCACTCAGGAGAATTCTCCTCTATTAGCACCCATTTACCTTCTTGGCACTCATACAAATCTAAATTATCTGGGCCAGCGCATTTTGTTGCCCCTTCCTC
>Ga0307427_1000329_pt1 | contig 31412 bp, 33 predicted proteins | sample SalMarWE160190MG_FD_202162 | JGI IMG/M metagenome (GOLD analysis project Ga0307427, IMG submission 202162) | Salt marsh sediment microbial communities from the Plum Island Ecosystem LTER, Massachusetts, United States - WE1603-190 | ecosystem: Environmental > Aquatic > Marine > Intertidal zone >...
GAGGGACATGAGGTGGAAATCCTGCACCACTCTAAGACCTAATAGGTGCTAAGTCAAGGACCGGTTCTGGCACTTGATTGATATACGTTTGGGCGCGGGATATCCCAACGCCAAGCAGAAAACGGCGCTTAGGTTGATCGACATCATAGTGGTGTAGAAGTAGTGTAGACAGAACGTTGCACCACGATTCTTGAGTAACTTCCCATCCCAACACGGTTGTCAACATTATGAGGTCAGGAACTTCGGTTCAGGCTATTCCCTGACTTGGCTCTCAAGTATTTGCTCATAGAGTGCCAGGAGCTGCTTTCTAATTCGTTCATTGTCGAACTGTGTTAACAGGTTCCTTGATATCGACCGTCCCTTGTTAAGAAAGGCGGGATCCGTAGCCATCCGTCTAGTCAGAGCAATGAACTCATTAGTATCTCTTGCTTTGAGATACGGATGCTCGTATAGGTCAAGATATTCGGGGATGTCTCGGTAGATGACTGGCAACCCTGAAGCCGCGGCTTCCAGCGGGGCAAGAGGACAGTTCTCTTGGTAACTCGGAAAGAGAAAAAGATCGGCCGCATTATAGATGCCTGGCATCTCTTCGAGCGGGAGAAGCCCCAGGAATCTCACATGTTTACCGGCCGCTCTGATCTGCTTATTCACTTTGGCGATCCCCTCGGTTGCCATACCAAAGGGGCGTCCACCTGCCCAAACAAAGACCAGATCTGGGCACGCCTTGGCGATATCCAAGAAATCTTCAACGCCTTTGCGCCTTTCTAGCTGACCAACGCCGAGAACCACAAACGCATCGTTCGGCAATTCCAGTGCCTTGCGGCCGGCCACACGGCGTTCGGATGACTGTGAGAATCTCTTGACATCAATGGGATTCTGAATCTGAACAATGCGGGTCTTAGCCCTAAGGTCCCGAATCGTTTTCTCCACTGTCGGGGAGATAGCAATACAGACATCGGCATATGAATAGACGTGGCGTAAGTACCAGCGTGCAAACGGCATAAGAAACGATCCCATCGGAAGCGAGCCCTTTATCGAATCCGGAATTACATGCGCGGTAAACACGCGCCGGCCCCGGTAGTGGCGACCTTTCCAAAAATAATAGGGGCCGTAGCTATGTGCATGCATGAGGTCTCCCCAGCCTTCACCATTGACAACAACTTCAACATCGCCATGACATTTCAAGAGTTCTACGCAATCCACGAAAGCGGTGTGCACTCCTTGACCCTGAATAGCAAATGCTGTCTCAGATATCACATGAATACATGGGCGTTTCTTCATAACTGTCACGCGAACTATCCTTAAGTGCATAAACCGGATTTGGCTCCACTTACAGTATACTCAAGTGTAGATCCGGAACCACAATCCTGTTATTGCTGCTTTCTCTTTGCGACCAAGTCAACGCCACGATGGCTGAGATAGATAATTCCGACACCGATAATGCACAACGATGATAGCTTCTGTAAGAGGGAAAAGGCAATGCCTCCGTCGATTGGCAATCCCATGATGCCGAAGACGGCGGCGTAGGCCCCTTCCATGATTCCGATCCCGCCTGGGGTCAACCAGGAGAAGAAGGAGAAGACCGTGCTCAAGGCGAAGAAGAGGAGGAGTTCCCCGATAGAGAGGAACCTTCCATAGGTGAAACCAAGGAAGACAAACGGGGCAAGCACGTTCATCCCAACAGAGAGGGTAAGAAGCCCAGCGGCCTTCACGCTCGCCCAGCGGTGCCTCGATAAGGCCTCGTTGACCTCTCCTTCTACCCGGTTCAGGCCCTCCTCGACACGTTGCGTCCATCCCCAGCGGGGAAGATGCTGCAGGATAAACGCAGCAGAACGTGACACCCACGTTGCCTGACGGACGATCCCCACCACCAGGATCCCGCCACCAACTAGGGCCACCCCAGCAAGGGCGATGACTCCCTGTTGGACAGCCACGGGGATCGCAGTCGCTTTTAATCCGATGATCCCTCCCGCGAGGAGCAGGGTCGCGATGATGATCAAGTAGAGGAGCCTCTCGATAAGGACCGTGGCGATAACCTCGTGACTGCGTCGCGTAAGCCCGTCGGAGGCGGAGAACACCCGTACCGGCTCGCCGCCAAGGTGAAAGGACGGTGTGAGGTAGGTAACAGTGTACGCTCCAGCCATCACACGAAAGGTCCGCCAAAAGGAGTACTCCACCCCATAAGAGCGAAGGAGTGTCCTCCATCCCTCGACTCCGAAGGAGAATCCAAGGAGGATAGTGAGGAGGAAGGTGAGGATTCCTCCTGCTCCGAGCGTGCTGATGCGGGCAAGCACGGCCATCGGTCGTGCGATCCACACCATGGCGATCAGCAAGGCGAGCCCGAAAAGGACAGAGATGAGGAAGACCCGTCGCTTCTTCCCCAGGATCCTCCTCATTTGAACCCCGCCGAGGTCTCCCCAGGTACGCACCCTTTCCCAGATCATCCCTACGCAACGCTTCCTCTGAGTCAATGAGGGTCCCATCGGTTAGACTTCACCATTCCAGACAAAGAAGGAGAAGTAGTCCGGCACGTTGGAGATCACAATCCTCCAGGGCGCACGCGGCCTCTCTGTCGATCTGGGTGCCATTTGTGTAGACGAGGAAGTACATGTCCAGATGCGCTTCCACCATGTCCAGGAGGTCTTTGCCGTCGCTCTTATACATGAACGGTTCCCCTCCGGAGATCACCACGAAGCGCATCGCCTGGTCGGAGACCTGCCCCCGTCGCAGTACCCGATCGAAGGAATACATGAGTCCACGCAGGGTCAGCCATTCATCCCGTTTCATCCCTGGAGGGTTATCTGTGCGCTTCAGGAACTCCCAGACCGCCCGATCTGCCAAGTGAATAGCACTACCGCGAATTAGGTTGTTCTGCATGAGCCCGAGCGCAGCGCCCTCTGTCTTCGTAGATATCCAAGCAGGAACTAGCTTTGTCATCTTTCTCTCCTCCGTTGTCAAGTAACGAATAAGGAAGCCTCCGCACCTCACGCGCACGGTTCACCGCCTGGCACACCTCCCCCACCGCCTCAGGGGGCACCCCTAAGGTCTCTTCTATCTCCTCTGTGGTTGCTCCTTGTGCAAGAAGGAGGAGTATCCGATCAAGTTTTGCGTAAGAGATCCCCAGGGCAAGCTCATCGGTGATCCCAGGTATGAGATCGGGGGAAGGGGGCTTGTCAATGATCCCTTGGGGGACGCCCAGGTAGCGGGCCAAGGCCCTCACCTGCGTTTTGTACAGGTGGACGATGGGATCGATATCGCACGCCCCGTCGCCGTAGCGGTCGTAATGGCCCACCTCACATTCGGTGCGGTTGGTGGTGCCGACCACCGCGTAGTTCAGTTGACTAGCACGTTGATAGAGCATGACCATGCGCATCCGCAGCTTGGGAAGGGCGAAGCGCGCAAACGAAAACTCCCGCCGCTCCGCCGGCGGTCCCAGGGAATGGATGAGGTAGGAGACCCCTTTCTTTTTCTTGAAGCGCTTGTAGATCGCTCGCACCAGCCACGAGCGCGCAAAAATATGGGGAATCGGGCGGTACGTGCCAAGAGCAGAGAGGATCGGGGTGAGATCGGTCTCCTCTGCTTTGATCCCGAGGGCCTGTGCCAGTCTGCGTGCGTCTCCCATCGATCTTGGATCGGAGTCCCGTTCAGGGAGAATGAGGCCATGGACCCTGCTTGGAGTAAGGGTACGCACACAGAGATGGGCCACCACTGCCGAATCTAGTCCTCCGGAGAGCCCAATCACCACTCCCTTCTTTCCAAGTTCACCTAGCGCACGAACGATGAATGAAAAGATCCTCTCTGTTTCTTGCTTCGGATCAATGACAAGCTGATCCTCCATCCCCACGGTTTCTTCCTCCTACTATCGCTAAACTTCACATCTTTCCGTGGCGTAGTATCGAGACGAGGAGCCAGAATCCCATTACTCCGGCGGCCAGGAAACCTAGTACTCCAATTATCGGTATCCCGTAGATCTTGGGGGGAATATCGGCTTGTACGATGAGCGCAGAGCCAACGACGAGCGCCGAGAGTACAATGGCAAAAGAAATACGATTACTTATCTGCTCGTGCGTCTTGAGCATTGGTTCAAGACCGTTGTGCTCGAACACTACCTTTAGTCGTCCCCGTTTTACCTGATCAATAAGGTCCCGCGTGTCGGAAGGAAGATCGCGAAGCAAAAGACCCAGATCAGTGAGGGACAGGTAGAGGTCCTTGGCAAAAGCGGGGAAGCTTAATCGTTCCCGGATCAATCGCTTGGCAAACGGTGTCGCATGATCAACAAAGTTGAAATCAGGCTCCAGGTGCCTGCCAACACCTTCAATAGTCACCAGCGCTTTCGCCAACAGATAGAAATCAGCAGCCACGTACAGCTTGTAGCTCGTGATTAATTCAACTAACTGACTCAAGCTATCCATTAAATTTATATCTTTTAGTGAACGATAAGAATAACGTTCTAGCAGGGCATAGATCTCGTATTCGAGTTGTTCGGTGTTCTCAGGACGCTTGCTGCGGGACATACGCAAGAGTGTCTTCGTGATCCTCGGCGCATCTTGGTTAGCAATACCAATGAGAATGTTCCCCAGATGTTTTCGATCCTGAGGCAACAAGAAACCCATCATGCCAAAATCGAGAAAGCAAACGACGTTTCCTTCGAGAATACGCATATTCCCTGGATGGGGATCGGCATGAAAGAATCCGTGTTCGAATATCTGCGCCAACAAGATGTCCGCCCCCCGTTCGGCGACTATCTTGGGGTCGAGCCCGGCCTGAAGGATCGTTTCTCGATCGGAAGGCTTAACCCCATCAACAAATTCCATGATCAGGACATGCTTAGTCGTGTACTCTAAATAAATATGTGGCACATAGACGGTTTCATCAGCGGAAAAATTACGGGCGAAGGTCGCAATATGGGAAGCCTCGACAGTAAAATCGAGTTCCTGGGTGATTGATCGTTCGAATTCCTTCACCATCGCTACCGGATTAATCGCCTCCATGCCATCAACGTGCTTCTCTATGAGCGTGGCAAGATGGAACATTATCTCTAGGTCAGTCTTGATAACCTGCTCTATGTTGGGGCGTTGCACCTTCACCGCTACGGTCTCCCCACTGAGGAGGGTTGCCTTATGCACCTGCGAAATCGATGCCGCGGCAATCGGGGCGATAGGGAAATCATCAAATAGAGAATCTATCGGTTTAGCAAGTTCCTGCTCGACTATCTGTCTGGCGGTCTCGCCGGGAAATGGGGGGACAGATTCCTGCAGCTTCTTGAGTTCGGAAAGCAGCTCGCCCGGCACTAGGTCCGGCCGATTGCTCATAATCTGTCCGAATTTTACGAATGTTGGGCCGAGATCTTCCAACGCCAGCCGTACCCGTTCCCAGCGAGAAAAAGACGCTAGCTTCGGATCTTCCCCTTCGCGGATGAGCTTCTTCTTAAATGGGACATATCGATCCAAGCGGATTGCAGCAACCAGATCACTGAACCCATGCTTCGCCAGTACGCGGGCAATCTCCAAATACCGGCTCACATAGCGGTATGTGTGCCGGGATAACCACAATTTACTGATCATGCAGTGTCGTTATCTCTATTCTGAAGCAACTCCTCCAGTGTTCTTACGCGCTCAGCAAGCTCAGCGAATTCTTGCCGCGAGGGGATGTCGAAGCTGGCGAGAAGTTCTTTTGTCGCCTTGTTGATTAGGTCGGTCAGCTTCTGGCGCGCCTCTTCAGACTCATCCAGCAGCTCTCTTGCTAGCTTTCTACTCTCCTCTTCGGTAAGTTTATTCTCTTCGCAGATTGTCCGTATGACCTCGTCGATCTTATCCTTGGCGACCAAACCAAGCCCAACACCAGTTAGAATCACCCTTTTTGCCAGATCAAGCATCATTTGCCTCCTTTGTTCTCTTATTCTCTTGCGTCTCGACAATGTTACATCGCACGCTTTGCAGCATAAAGTAAAGCTCAAAAATGCGGCCCACATTACGCATGCGCTCTCGTTTCTTCCTGTCCGAGGCGCAACCAGAGCCAAATGGATCTGGCCAGTTCCTTTGGCCCTTCCTTCATGAATAGGGCTGCCGTTTCATCCCGACCCAACGCCCGCAGGCTCACCGCCTCTACCATTCCCAAGATAGTGTAAGCCGTTAACAGGGGTTGGCACGATCTAATCTCTCCTTCGGTAATCCCCTCTCGGATGATTCCAGCAATATATTCCGCCTCGTCGCTGTAAAGCTCCTGGACTCTTCGTTTTGAAACAGGACTCGGGTCAAAGCGTTCACGGAAGACAACCCGTGCAACATCGCTATTTTCGCGGAGGAGGTCAAAATACATCGCTATAATCTCCTGAATTTGCTTCTGCAAAGACAACCCTTGTGCACGAAGCTCACCCAATGCCTGCCGACGGCGCTTGATCTCCTCTCGGACGATCGATTCCAGGATCTCTTCCTTGTTCTTGAAGTGGTGATAGATCGCTCCGATCGAGACCCTGGCGACCCTGGCGATTGCCCGCATCCCGGTTGCGGCGAACCCCTCTTGTGCAAAGAGCTTCTCGGCCGCCTTGGTGATCCTCTCTTCTAATTGTCCGTGTCTCGTCATAGCAAGAAAAGTATAACGAGCGTTCGGTTTCTGTTCAACCGTCCGTTCGTGCATTAACAACGACAGGACAGACAGCTATCACTTAGCAAGCACCATAAGAGAGTGCTGTTGAACCACTGATCAACACTGTGGTAGAATCATCTTCGATTGTGGAAGTGAGCAAACGAATGAAGACCGCGTACTTTCGCTTCTATGCAGAGCTAAATGATCTGGTCCCTTTTGGGAGCCGACGGCGGATGATCGCGTATCACTTTTATGGCTCTCCTGCCGTCAAGGACGCGATCGAGGCATTGGGGGTACCGCACGTAGAGGTCGATCTCCTGCTCGTCAACGGCCGCTCTGTGGGCTTTGCCTGCCGACTCAGACCCGGTGATCGCGTCGCCGTGTATCCGGTCTTCGAAACCTTCGATATCACACCGCTCGTGCGACTTCGAGAGCAACCACTGCGTCATATCGCCTTCATCACCGACGATCACCTTGGCAAGCTCACACGCCTGTTGCGCTTGCTAGGATTCGATACCATCGACTCGCACGGCTCTACAAATAAAGAGATTGTGACAACCGCAGCCAGTGAGAAACGCATTCTCCTCAGTCGTCATCGGGCGCTACTCAAGTGCAAAGCAGTCACCCATGGGTACCTGGTCCGGTCCAACGACCCGCTTGAACAAGCCCGTGAGGTCGTTCGCCGCTTTGATCTCTGGGCTCAGGTTCTGCCGTTTAAGCGGTGCATGGCCTGCAACGGCCTCGTCAATGCGGTTGGCAAGGAAGTGGTGCTTAGCCAAATCCCTCCAAGAGTCGCCGCGTGGAGAAAGGAATACTTCACCTGTTCTGACTGCGGGAAGATCTATTGGCGTGGCACACATTACCCCAGGCTACAGGAGAAGATTACACGCATTCTTGCTACTGGAACACCTACATCTTAGGCTCTGTCATTGGAGCGTAGTCATAGCCAGACAACTTTCAGATTATCTTAGGTATCGATCCGGCTCCCCAAACCCTTCTTGTTTGCCTTTTCATATGCCAATAGAGCGATCGCCGTATCCTGCACCCCTACACCAGTGAGGTCACACACTGTGATTTGTTCATCGGATTGACGGCCAGGATTCTTTCCCGAGGTCATCTCTCCCAACTCTATGATGTGGTCATCCCTGGAGATGAGCCCTTCATCCAAGCCGTGATGGAGTTCACCCAAACGGAAACACTGAGACTTACGGTCACAGACAAGGAGATCGGCGCGCTTCAACACCTCAGGATAGAGCTCCTGCTTCTCCTCTATATCTGATCCCATAGCGGTAATGTGAAGCCCAGGGTGAAGCCAATCAGCCTTTATGTGTGGCTTGTGTGACGGTGTAGTCGTCACAACGACCTGGCTTTCCCTAATCACTGTTTCCTCATCCTTTGCCTTGATCACCTCTACGCCAAGTAGTGGCCCCATCTCCTCTGTGTAGCGATCAATCTCATCAGAGATAATCCCGTAGACCATAAGACGGCGGAAGTTGCGCACAAGTTTCAAGCCTCTCATCTGATAGCGAGCCTGCGATCCTGTTCCAATAACCCCTGCTGTCTCAATCTCTCTGGGTGCAAGATAGCTGGCAGCTATTGCTCCGGCCGCTCCCGTCCGGACACTGGTTAGGTATCCATTATCCAGCAAGACCGCCTCCGGAAAACCGGTCTTGGTACTTATAATCACCATCATTCCACTACCAGTTGGCAAACCTAGGTCAACATTATTGTAGAACCCAGCCGCTATCTTGATGGCAAAACTGTCCAGCCCACGTACATAGGCAGTCTTAACATCCACCTCTCCATTGTTCTCCGGTATGAGAATTGCCAGTATAGGGGGTACAGTAGCATTTCCAGCAGCCAAGCCAGAGAAGCCGCCAGCAACAGCGGCAACCGCCTCTTGGTCTAAGTCTACACACCTTCGAATCTCAGCTTCCGTCAATATTGCGATGCTCATCATAATCCTCCTTTCATTTGCTGGACGGGACCGTCCCCTCGCCATATTCACTAGCAATCTGTAGCAGCAGAGGAATATCGATGTTGCCGCCACTGACCACGACCGCGACCTTGCCGCTAAGCTTGGTGACTTTTCCAGACAGCAGAGCTGCAATCCCTACAGCTCCTCCTCCCTCGACAACAAGGCGGTGTTTCTCCAAGGCAAACACAACCGCGCGCGCGATCTCCTCTTCCGAAACAAGAACAGTCTCATCAACGTATGTCTGGCACATGCGAAATGTGTAGCGGTTATCAAACGGGATTCCTCCCACTAGCGCGTCAGCAAGACTCGGTTCCTCCTCCATCTGCACGAGTCTTCCTACTCTTAAGCTCTCAGCCATGACTGGGCCGCGATCCATAGAGACACCAATGACCCGAATAGCAGGATCCGCTGTTTTTAGCGCAAGCGCTACCCCAGATATCAACCCCCCTCCCGAAAGAGGTACAAGGACTGTTTCCAGGCCAGGTAGGTCTTCCAACAGCTCTAACCCGATCGTGCCCTGACCGGCGATAACGTCTCGATCATCGAAGGGATCGATTCGAGTCAATCCGCGCTCTGCTTGGAGTTGCGAAGCCATTTCCTCTGCTTCGTCATAATCCTGACCACTTATCACAACTTCAGCGCCATAACGTTTGATTCCCTCTACCTTGTTTATGGGGACACGCTCAGACATACAAACTACTGCCGGAATGCCCAGACGCTTTGCGACATGGGCAACCGCGCGGCCATGGTTCCCACTAGAAACGGTGATGACGCCTTGCGCTTTTTCTGTTGTTGTAAGGGTGCCAAACCGATTGCTAGCACCTCGAATCTTGAAGGCACCCGTTTCCTGAAGATTCTCGAGCTTCAAGTACACGGGTACACCGAGGTGTCTCATGAGGTTGGAACATTGAACTAACGGCGTTCGCTTTGCAATCGAGGCAATTCTTTGTCTGGCGGAAAAGACATCACGCAGTGTCACACCGTCACCACTCATTTGTTTTCCTTCTGGGTTTTCGGTCCTGCCAATCCGTTCACTAATCGCACCTTCATCGTAGCTCAGACACCAGCTCACTGATAAGACTCAGCGCTGGCAGTAGGCATTCCTTGTCTGCTCCGTAACCAATTCGAATATAGTGATCCAGGCCAAAAACGTCTCCTGGCACAACCAGCACACTCTTTTCCTTGTAGAGTCTCGTGGTAAGTTCAGTTGAATTGACAGGTAAGTTGTAGTAAAGGAAAGCCATGGCGCCAGCCTTAGGAGGAACAAGTCGAAACAGGTCGCCGTGTTCTCCAATCCACTCGCGCAACAGGTGAAGGTTCTCGTTAACAACATCCTGGCTGCGGTTTAGGATCTTCTCCCGCATCTCGGGCTCTAGGGCAAGATATGCAAGATGGAAGCTGATCGTGCTTGCGGTGATGGTTGAATAGTCATGGTATCCCCAAGCGGTTTCTACAAAATCCTTAGGCCCTACAATCCAACCAATTCTCAAACCAGGTAGTCCAAAAGCCTTTGACAGGCCACTAATGACAAGAACTTTGTCATATCGTCCCCAGAAGGTTGGCGTTCGCTTCCGGTCCAGTTCTGCCCCTCGATAGACCTCATCGGAGAGAATCCATGCCCCTACTTCCTTAGCAAGGCACACGATTTCAGTCATTGCATCTTCACTCAATACCGCGCCGGTTGGGTTGTTGGGATTGCAGACTGCGATCATTTTCGTGCGGGAAGTAACAAGCTTCTTCAGCTGATCGAGGCTTGGAGCCCAAGCAAGGTCTTCACGAAGATGAAATGGTTTGACAGTCGCGCTAAAGGCATCAGCCAAACCGTAGATCTGTACGTAGTTTGGCAGCATGTACACCAGGTCATCCCCTGTGCCCAGGGTACTCCAAGTCGCAAGGAAATTCGCTTCGGCAGACCCACTAGTGACTAAGATGTTCTCTATATCGGCTCCAGGGTATAAGAGACTGATCCTTTCCCTGAGAGGCTCAGGCCCATTTGTCTGTGCGTAGCCAAGGCGCAAGGAGACAAGCTCTTCCGTGCCTCCCTCACCAAGCAGGTCCTTCACAAGAAGTGGGTGAACGCCGCTTTCTGAGATATTGTATTTTACCCGATGCTCCCATTTTGACTGCAGTCGTTCAAGCTCAAATGGCTCTATCTTCACAATTTCCTCCTTGCTCTCTTGCGCATTTTCTCACTGAAGAAAAAATCTCGCCCTACGTCAGTCATCAGCCTCCACTTTGGTCTGGGTGACTGTGCTCCTAGCCCGACAAAGCTCAGTGCCGCACAGATCATGATGATCACGCGAAAATCAAACCAATACTGGATGATAAGAGACGCCAGTCAATTGTGCAATACGGGTTTAAAGAGAATCTCTCACCACCTACTCCATGGGGCAGGCAAGGGATGAAGCTTGTAGAGAAGGCAAGGATCGAAAGCAAGTTCACTTAGGCTAAAGTTGGGAGAGGAGGATTCGAACCCCCACTAACAGGGCCAGGGCCTGTCGTCCTACCATTAGACGATCTCCCAAAGAACAAAGCAATGTTAAGTAATGGGAAGATTCCTGTCAAGATTGTTGCGACCAGCTTATCCTTAGCGCTACAATACTAACACCATGAATCATGTTCGCGAGCCAGTCGTTGCCGGCGCTTTCTACCCAGGAAATCGTGCATCACTATCCGATGAGCTCTCCCGGCTATTCGGCGAATCAACAACCATTGCTAAAGGTAGCCTAACCTCTCCTTGTGGGTTAATTGCCCCACATGCGGGGTATCCTTTCTCCGGCCCAGTAGCAGCGACCGGATACTCTCATCTTGCCTCCCTCGGCAAGCCACAATGGGCAATTATCCTTGGAGCAAATCACACCGGAATGGGAGCACCGATTTCCATTATGCCCAGTGGTGTGTGGCGCACCCCATTGGGGGATACACCCATTGACAGTGCCCTTGCTAACCGACTCATCTCTGGAGAGATCGAAGTCTCACCCGCAGCTTTTGCTCATGAACATTCGATTGAGGTACAACTCCCTTTTCTGCAATTCTTGTTTGGATCAACAATCCCGTTTGTCCCAATCTGTGTCATGTTGCCTCCTCTTTCCGAGTTAGTACAGGCAGGAAAGAAGATCGCAGAAGCGATTCAAGATAAGGAAGGAGTAGTAATAGCAAGTAGCGACTTCACTCACTATCAGCCACACGAAATCGCTACCCAACTAGACCAGGAAGCGATCGATCGGATCCTTGCTCTGGATAGCGAAGGGTTTTATCACCTGCTTGTGGAAAAGCGTCTTTCAATCTGTGGAGGAGGAGCAATTATCATTCTGATGACAATCGCAAAAAAACTCAACGTAAACACTGCCCGCCTCCTAAGTTATAGCACCTCTGGCGATGTAACTGGAGATCGAAGCTCTGTGGTTGGCTACGCGTCAATCTGCTTTTCCGGGAGTATAGATGATTAAGAGTATGACAGGATTTGGTACCGGCGAGACAATAGAGGGCAAATGGCGCACTACTGTGAGAATCCGCACGGTTAATAACCGCTACCTATCTGTGAAGGTTCATTCGTTACATGAGCGCCCACAACTCCAGGTATACATAGAAAAGGCATTAAAAGATGCTTTCCGTCGCGGAAAGCTAGATATCTGGGTAGACATCGAACAGCAGAGCGATTCACCCAAGAAGAGATTCTTCGACGTCAAAGTATTGCGCGATTACCTTGCTGAGCTACAAGAGATGTGCAAAGCGCTTTCCTTAGCCGCTTCACCTTCCATCAGTGATCTGATTCAACTTGGCGCATTCCAACCCTTGCAAGAAGCGGATGAAGAACTGTGGCCAGTCATCGAACCAGCCATAAGGGAAGCAATTAGTGCCGTAACGGATGCACGTGAAAAAGAGGGAAGCTACATGGGTACCGAACTCAAGCAAATTATGGGCAAGCTATCCCTACTGTTGACTCAAATCAAGGAGCGCTTACCTATGGTAACAGAGGAGTTACGATCTCGGTTACGACAGCGCGTAGATGAACTCGCCGTAGAGATTGACCCCGACCGCCTGGAAGCGGAAATCGTTCTGCTGGCAGAGCGTAGTGAGGTGCGCGAAGAGGTAGTCAGACTAGAAACACACATCGAACGAGTTAGTACACTCATCAAGGAAACAGAGCCAGTTGGCCAAGAACTTGATTTTCTCGCCCAAGAACTCTTAAGAGAGACAAACACCCTTGGCTCAAAGTCCAAGGATTTGCAGATCAATTCTCTGATTATTGACATGAAAGTACAGATCGAGCGGTTCAGGGAACAGGTGAGAAATGTTGAATAGATCAATCCCAACACAACGAAGGGGAATCGGTAGCAAGATTGCATTTGTCGTATGCGGGCCTTCAGGAGCGGGGAAGAATTCTGTCATAGAGCAAGTGATGCAAGTCCTGCCCGCTTTAGCTTTCTCGGTTTCCTACACTACACGAACACGCCGAGTCGGCGAGATAGCCGGCAGGGACTACCACTACATCTCGTGCCAGGAATTTGACCACCTAGTAGCACAGAAAGAGTTAATTGAGCACGTGACCTACCTCGGTGACCGATATGGCACTTCTTTCCCTCAAGTCATGGAGGTCTTCGAGCAGGGCAAAGATGTTATCTTGAACATCGATGTAAACGGAGCAAGACTGTTAAGAAACCGTGAATCGACCGACTTCTCCGCAGTGTACGTCTTCCTCACCACCTCTTCTCTCGACATCTTGAAAGAGCGCTTACAAGAAAGGGGAACAGAGAATGAAACACAGATTAATGCGCGGCTAGAATTATCAATACAGGAAATGAAGGCACTTCCTTCGTTTGACTATTTGGTACTAAACGACACGTTCAACATTGCTGTTGATGAACTACGATCGATCATTATAGCGGAACGAGCCCGTATCAGGATTGCATGACCAGGATAGGAATTGACATTGTAGAGGTACAACGAATAAAGAATATGGTGCAGCATTATGGTCAACGCTTTCTCAACCGTCTATTCACGCAAGGAGAGATTAACTATGCCTTGTCTGCGTCCAACAATTTAAGCTTTGAGCGCCTGGCTGCTCGCTTTGCTGCTAAGGAAGCACTAGTCAAAGCTGTTGGTCACCCTCTCCCATTTCACTCCATTGAAATAGATCACAGTGCCTCAGGCCGTCCTATAGTAACTTGCCCGCTCATCTCCGGGAAAATTGAGGCCAGCCTCTCTCATACAAAGAAACTGGCCATTGCCTGTGTCCTATTCGAGAAACCGTCTGTTACTTCCTAGCTACACCACCTGTTAACGCTACTTTCAGGCTTTTCGCTATTCCTCGGCGTAGCCCCTTGCCTGGCCTGAAAAATGGAACAACCTTAGAAGGAACATAAATCGGCCTTTTTGTTTGTGGATTGATACGACTACTTGCCTTGCGCGCCCGTACCGCAAACTTGCCAAATCCAACAAGTTTCACCTCTTCGGCTCGAAGCAGAGTATCCTGGATAAGGTTGAGGACCGAGTCAAGAAATTTACGCGTTTCCTTCCTGGTTAAACCTGTTGAATCAGCCAGTTGGCCTACAAATTCGCCCTTATTCATACTATCTTTCCTCCTTGCTTTTGGTATCTCTTTCCTCATTCTCAAGGTCAAGCGATCCGTTCTCTAGCAAATCACGCATACTCAAGGTCTCGTGTCCAGTAGTTTCTGCAAGAGCTAAATCGCTCTTTTCTTTCTTCCTTGAGCGCTTACGAGGACGAGATGGAACACCCTCAAAGAGATGGCGCATGCTGAGACGTACTTGTTTCTTCTCCTCGTTGATTCCGATTATCTTGGCTTGTGTTTTGTCTCCGATAGAGAGAATCTCGTCCGGGGTAGTTATTCGCTGGTCAGTAATTTCCGAAACATGGATAAGCCCCTCAACATCCTCAGTGATTCGCATGAAAGCGCCAAAGTCCTTTATCTCCGTAATCTCTCCTTCGACGATTTCATCTATCGAAAACTGTTGTAGGAACTCCCGCCATGGATCCACCTTTAACTCCCTGATGCTGAGGCTAATACGTCGTTCCTTCTTGTCTACGTGTAAAACCTTGACCTCAACTTCTTCTCCTTCTTTGAGTACATCACGTGGATGGTTAATGTGACCCCAATCCAGTTCAGAGACATGGACAAGACCTTCTATACCTTCCTCCAGCCTTACAAAGGCACCAAAATCCGTGATCTTAGTAACTTCACCAACCAGTCGCTGACCATGCGGATACTTTGCTTCCACGTCTTCCCATGGATCACGTTGAGTACGTCGCAAAGAAAGACTGACTCTGTGTGCTGCTTCATCACAGCTCAAGACTACTACCTCTAGTTCGTCTCCCTCAGCCACTACCTCGGTTGGCTTCTCTGGGTAACCCCACGAAAGCTCAGAGACGTGAATCAAGCCTTCGATGTCTTGCTCCAATTGAACAAAGGCACCAAAGTCAGTCACACTTACGACCTCTCCTTTGACTCGATCACCTACTGGATAACGCTCGGAGATCCCCTCCCATGGATTGGGACGGAGCCGTTTAATGGATAAGGAGATTTTTCCTTTGTCTTTGTCAAAACCTATGATCTTGGTCTTGACCCTATCTCCCACTTTGTATTCCGGCGGCGGAACAGGAAGGTTCTTCCACGCTATCTCAGAGCGGTGACACAACCCCTCAAAACCACCAATATCAATGAACAAGCCAAAGTCAACAATGCTACGAATTACACCCTCAATTTCTTGCTCTTCTTCCAAGGAATTGAACAGGGCCATTTGCCGTTTCTTCTCTTCGCCCTCAAGCCAAGCACGGTGCGATACTACAAGGTTCTTGTCACGACGAGAGAGTTCAAGAATCTTAAACGGCAGTCGCTTGTCCTTCAACTCTTCAATGGCACTCGGGAGATCTTTCCCTAAATGAGAACCTGGAAGGAAGGCCCGAATTCCATCGAGATTCACCTGATAGCCCGCATTCCTCACTTCACTTGTTATTTCTCCCTCAACTATACTACCTTCGCTATACGCCTCTTGCAGGAGGTCAATTCTCTTCTCGTACTCGGCCTGCTTCTCTGAAGCGTAAACCGTTCCTTTTTCCTCGTCAATATAGGTAACAAGTACCTCAATCTCTTCCCCTTCCTCGACCTTCTTCTCCTCTCGGAAAGGAGAGAGTTCTTTCACAGGGAGAATCCCCTCCGATTTGTACCCTATATCAACTAGAACCTCATTTTCATTAACCTGGACAACGGTTCCAGTTATCGTGTCCCCTCGACTGTACAGTTTGACATCGCTTTCTGAGAAAGCATCTTCCATCTTGATCTTTTCATCCATGTTTAGAACCACCTACTCGATTTTTTATGGGCCAGCTTGCATTAGGAAAAAAGTTTTTGTCTATCTCCCTATTTTTATTAGCTCCCCTTATGCCGCATCCACGTGCTTCATAAGTTGCTCGCTCAATTCTCGGTACCGTTCCGGATGTCTCCTATCCTCATTTTGTTCAACTTCCAATTCCGAGACGTGAAAAGGCCTACCAACCGAAACAGTAATCTGAGGAAAGTGAAACGGATAATGCGGCGGATAAGGACCACTTGCTCGGATATTCACCGGAAGCAAAGCCTTTTTTGCACGCTTAGCGAAACGAATCGCCCCCGACTTAGATCGCACCCTCTTCCTTGTCGTACCCTCTGGGAAAATCCCTATTATTCTCTCACGGCTCATTGCCGCAAGCACACGACGTAAATCTGTTTTGCTGAAATGTTCTCGGTCAATCGCCGTAGTAAAAAACTTGACCAGTGGATTTAGGAATAGGTTACGTAAGAGGCCTTTTCGAGAGATAAAATGAACACGGTTGCGCCAACCAAGAGCAACAACAAGGATTGGAATATCCCAATAACTGCGGTGTCGCGCAACGGCTATATAGCCTCTTCCCGCCTCGACCATCTCCCTCCCTCTAACCTTCATACGAAATAGAGTCCTTATCGGCAGACAAAGGATAAGGCATATGATGGCGTACAGCACATTCTTAATCGGGCCTTCTACTGAACGCAGCAATGTCCTTCCAAGTACTCCTTTACTAAGTCCGTTGCCTCGCAAATAACTTCCTCAAGGCTCTTTTGATCGGTGTTGATTATAATTGCATCCCTTGCAGGGTTCAAGGGAGCTATTTCACGTGTGGAATCCCGCTCATCGCGAGTGACAATCTCTCTTAGAGTAGTTCTAAAATCGAGCTCGTTTCGCTGGTTCATCCTTCTCCTGGCTCGGCTGGATGTACGCGCTTTCAGAAAGATCTTTATGTCCGCTTGTGGAAGAACAACTGTTCCAATATCTCTTCCTTCCATCACTATATCACGACCTCTCGCAATCTGTTGCTGCAAAGACACAAGCTTCTTGCGAACCTCTGGCCGGGTTGCTACCCTAGATGCAGCCTGATCAAGTCTTGGGTTATGAAGGAGATCTGTAACATCTTCGCCATTCAGCAAGAAGTGGTTGTTCCCATCCATTGTAATATCAAGCTCGTCAAGTTTGAGTCCCCACTCAAGCCCAAGGGCAACGGCACGATACATCTTACCTGTCTCAGCAAACAAGTATCCGAATTGCTGAGCGAGAGCAGTGCCGAGACTAGTTTTTCCCGAAGCGGCTGGTCCATCAATAGCAATCTGCATCAGCATCCTTCCTCTACGTGATAGCCACTCCCTGTTGCAGAACATAAATGAACACTTGCTTGTGGACAGGAACACATCAGCCTTTCGTACGCTACCTCTGCAGCCACAGGATTCTCAAATGCACCGAAATAGCTCGCCCCACTTCCACTTAGACCGAAAAAATCAGCCCCCGCGGAAGCAATCGCTTCCCGATATGGATAAAGCTCGGGATAAACCTCAAACGCTGCCTGCTCAAGCTCGTTGTGCCCCAGGATAGCTTCTGTTGGGCGCTTTTGCCTACCTCGACCAAATCGATCGAATTGTGCATAGACCGCAGAAGTTACACAATGAATCGGTGGAACAAGAAGGATGAACAACTCGGGGCGCTTTTCGGAAAAGGCACTTATTCTTCCTCCTCTCCCAGAAATACTCATCAATCCACCCGTAAGAAACAACGGGACATCCGAGCCAAGTTCCCGAGCAAGTTCTAGTAAATGCTGTTTGGGCATAGAAGGTGTAATAAACCGGTCAAGCGCCCACAAAACCGCAGCAGCGTCGCTTGATCCCCCGCCAAGCCCCGCTCCTGCAGGAATGTTCTTCTCGACTACGATTCTTACCCCCTTCGTCTTCTTCTCCGCAAGTACAAGATTTGCCGCTTGCCAGACAAGATCTTCCTCTCGCGGAATAGCAAGACTGTTCTCCACAGTGAGGGGTCGCGTAACAAACTCAATCGTGATTGTATCAGCAAGATCAACTGTTTGAACGATCGACTCAACTTCATGAAACCCATCTTGACGTAAGCCAAGAATAGAGAGCGATAGGTTTAGTTTGGCGTAAGCAGCAAGCCTTATCATGATAAATTGTAGATGATCCTTCCTTTTTTGATCACTGTACTAACTGGGTTGTGCCCAAAGAAATACGGAATCTGACGATACGAATCAAGCCGCAAAAACATCAAATCGGCCGATTTCCCCTCCTCCAGTGATCCGATCTCTTCGGCCAATCCTAGAGCACAGCTAGCGTTTAGTGTAGCGGCGGTGATAGCCTCTTCCACTGATAACCCCATTTTGATCACAGCAAGACCGATGATGGTAAGCATTGAGTAGATAAGACAAGTTCCTGGATTGAAATCACTTGCCAGAGCTATAGGAAGGCCAATATCGATCATCTTTCGTGCCGGTGCGTAAGCTTGGTTGAGCGTAAACGCTGTCCCTGGAAGAAGCACTGGGATTACTCCTGCCTCTTTCAGTTTGTGCATTCCTTGGCGGCTCACCCGCGAGAGGTGATCGGCTGACGTCGCCTCAAGGTCAGCAGCTAGTTCTGCGCCACCAATAGATCTCAGTTCATCTGCGTGCAACTTCAATCGCAGACCGGCACCACGAGCGGCCCGCAGAATAGAGCGAGCTTCAGGAATCCCGTAGAACCGCTCATCGCAGTACACGTCACAGAACTCCGCCAGCCGACGCTGACGCACCGCAGGGATCATCTCGGTTATGATTGAGGAGATATAATCATCACGCTGCACACCTTCGGGAAAGGCATATCCTCCCAAGAAGGTAGGAACAACCGTGATAGGTAGGGTTTTCTTCATTTGCCGGATAGCAAGGAGAAGCTTCACTTCTCCTGCCAGGCTCAAGCCATAACCGCTCTTTATCTCTACCGTGGTCGTGCCACAGGAGAGCATCTGTTTCAAGTATGGCAGACAATCTGTCACCAAACTTTCTTCTGTTGCTGTTGCCACTGCACGTGCGCCTGCCTGAATTCCTCGATCCGTATGGAGATCTCCCCGGATACGAGCGAGGAACTCCTCTTCTTGCATCCTGGCAAATACCGCGTGTGTATGTGCGTCAACAAACCCTGGCAGAATAACACTACCAGCGGCATCGATCAGTTGATCTATCTTTTTTCTGCTGATTCGCGGGGCAATTTCTGATACCCTGCCGTCCCCAATTAGCAGCTCAACATCCTCATAGATTGTAAGGTTAGCGAGTTGCTTTCCCCCAAGGGGGACCGTACCATGAGGAGTAGCAAGCTGCGCAATATTGGTAATAAGCGTATTCATACCAGTTTCAGAGTATAGTAGATAGCACAAAGGCTTTGCAATGCTTGTTGATATCATGACTATTCATAGACAAAAACTGAACATCCTTTCAAGACATCACTACTGGAGGCGAAGTAATGGCTGATTTCAAGGCTGGCTTCGTGGGCATCTTAGGCCGTACAAACGTGGGAAAATCAACGTTTCTAAACACAGTCATGGGAGAGAAATTACTTATTACATCCACTAAACCTCAAACAACAAGAAATCGAATTCGGTGCGTATATACCACAGATACCGCACAAATTGTATTTGTTGATACTCCAGGGCTTCACCAACCGCGTACCCAGCTTGGACGCTACATCCTACGTGCCTCGTTCCGCGCCCTTCGAGAGATCGACCTACTCTTGTACATGGTCGAACCGCGAGGCGAAGTGAACAGCTATGACCGCTCGATCTTCAATCGCTTGATGGATCACGGTTATCCAATCTTTCTTCTGGTGAACAAGATTGACCGTGTCTCTGATGACAGAATCAAGGAGACTCTTCTTGCTTACAGCACAATTGACAGGTTTGCAGAGCTGATCCCTGTCTGTGCCCTACGTGGCGACAATGTTGATGAAGTAATAAGAACTGTCATCTCCTATCTTCCTCGAGGCAAGCTGCTGTTTGATCCTGTTGTAAGAACAGACTGCTCAGAAGAATTCTTGGTAGGTGAGCTGATCCGAGAAAAGATCTTTCAATCCACTTTTCACGAACTCCCTTATTCCACTGCAGTACAAGTAACACAGATAAGTGAGTGCAAAGATGGCCTCCTCAAGATCCAGGCCAACATCATAGTCGATCGAAATTCACAGAAGGGTATAATTGTCGGAAAAGGAGGAAAGATGATCAAAAGGATCGGGACACAAGCCAGGCACGACATAGAATCTCTCCTTGGAACACACGTTTTCATAGACTTAAGGGTGAAAACAGCAAATGGATGGACCAAAGAAAAAGAGCGCATCGAACAGTTCGTTGGGAGAGAGTAGCAGCTGAGCCATATGAGAGACAGAGATGGACACTAAGATTGAACAGCTAACTTCTCGGCAAGCGTTCTCAGCATGCGAACGTCTGCAACGGGAACTAATCGGACACGACCACCAGCAGATCATTCCTAGCTCTTTGTTAGCCGCGATCCACCGAAGTGGTGGAATCATCCTCGGCGCTTACGACATCGCTATCGAGCCCCCTCGACTCGTTGGGTGTCTCATTGACCTTCCCCCCGCCGACAAGCCAACATCATTCTGTGTGACCTTGCTACATAATGTACGGAAGGAAGCTCGCAATCATGGGATCGGCTATCAACTAAGGGTCGCCGAGCGAGTCGAATGCCAAGAGAAAGAGCTAGATTTCATCAGTTGGACAATCGATCCTTTATACGGCATCGAAGCCCATCTTACGCTCAACAAACTGGGGGCAATCGCACCTTCCTATAGGCGCGAGTACTTCTCCGGCATGGCTGACTCTTCCAAACAAGTCTTCATAACAGATCAATTAGAAGTAGAGTGGTGGATCAATTCCCCGCGTGTCTCGGCAACGGTGGATCATGGCAAGCCTCCTCCTCAGTTTCGAATCGGCTTTGAACAAATGGAGGTAGTCACAAAGACTACACTGGTTAATACTGTCATTCGACGCTTAGCACAAATTGAGAGTAGACCAACGAGTGACTATCTTCTGTTTGAGATTCCGACATATCTTGAACCACTACAAACACACTATCCCGAATTGACGCAGGATTGGCGACTTAAGACACGAGATGCATTTGAGAATTTCTTTCACCAAGGATATGTGATATCCGGTTTCGTTCATGAAGCCGGACGCAGTTTTCACTTGTTCGAACGTACAGAAAAACGAACACTATTGAAAGATACAGGGTAGACAAGAAGAACAAGCATGACGCTACAATTAAGAGAAAATGGGAGGAGAAATGCGCAAGAAAGAACTCGCGAAGTTCATTGATCACACAACCCTCGGTCCAACCATTTCTGTAGAGAAGGTCTCCACTGTGTGCCAAGAAGCAAAGGAGTACGGATTTGCTTCCGTATGTGTGAACCCATGTCATACCGCCGTTGCCCGGCAGCTCCTTGCAGACGCACAAGTAAAGGTGTGCGTGGTGATCGGCTTTCCTCACGGAATGAACACAAGTGAAACAAAAGCATTCGAGGCACAAAGAGCAATTGCCGACGGTGCAGATGAACTAGACATGGTAATAGATGTAGCTGCATTGAAGGAAGGCGACTACGAAACCGTCCTCACGGATATCAAGGGTGTATGTGCAGCTGCGACAAAGGCACCACAAGAAGTGCTAGTCAAGGTAATACTAGAAACGTCTTTACTAAGTGACAACGAAAAGGTTGCCGGTGCAATCCTAGCCAAGGCAGGAGGCGCTCATTTCGTTAAGACATCAACCGGATTTGGCCCCGGTGGAGCTACGGCAGAAGACGTCACCTTGCTGCGCCAAACTGTAGGAGAGAGCTTAGGAGTAAAGGCAGCTGGCGGAATCCATGATTATGATACCGCAATGGTATTGATCGAAGCTGGGGCAAGCCGCATTGGTGCTAGTCATAGCATTGATATCATTGCCGGAGCACCGGACTAGATTGGCACTGGTTCAAGGCACAGGTTTTGTTCTACGGATCCGTAAGTTCGCGGAATCTGACCTAATTGTTACCCTGTTCACCGACAAATGGGGAAAACGGACGGCAATTGCTAAACAAGCACGGCGTCTGAGCTCCCGAATTGGCGGGGTCTTTGATCTGTTAAACCAAGTGGAAGTTGTGTTCTACGAGAAGCCCGGCCTTGATCTAATAAGCCAAGGATCGCTCATTCAAGGTTTCCTTGGGCTAAAAAGCAACCTTGAAACGGTATCGGCAGCTCTTTCCATCGCGCGACTCCTAAATCGCCTTCTTCCATCTTGCCAACCCGAAAGACAAGTATACGCCCTATTTAGTCTCTTCCTTAAAATGCTGGACTCCGGGGATGTTCCGATGGATCAACTTCGAATTGCCTTCACTATGAAGGCACTAACACTTCTTGGGCATCGACCACACCTTAATTCTTGCCTTAAGTGTGACGCTACAACAGATCCCTTTTCGTTTATCGCACATAGAGGCGGGGTTCTCTGTTCGAAGTGTTCTCAAGGAAGGGGAATCCCTGTTAGTCGTGGTCTTCTTCTCTCGCTGGAATCTCTGCTTCGTTTTTCTCTGCCTCGAGCGGGGGTGGTACATCTTTCGCTAAAGGATATTCAACTAACAAACGAGATTCTCACCTTGTATGCCAACTTCATTAGCCCTTGAACTTAACCGCTCCTGTCTTATATAGTTTTCATATTAGGGGGCCATAATGCGTTGTCGATTATTATCAGCCAGAAGAACCTTATTCGATGGAGAATCAGAAATGGTGGTTGCCCATAGCCCACAAGGGCAGTTCGCTATCATGCCTAATCACGCCCCTTTTCAGGCAACTCTTGACTCCGCTCCTCTTCGCATCAAGACCCATGAGGGTGTCCATACGTTTGCTATCTTAACGGGGGTGCTGCGTGTTTCAAGAGAAGAAGTAACAATAGTCTCACCCAAGGTTATCTGTGCACAAGAAATCGATCTCGCTGTCGTTAAGGCAAGAAAGGAGACAGTTGAAAAGAAGCTGGCAGAGGCTCAGGATAAGACTGCTCTGTTGCATGAATTAGCTGCCCTGCAAGCGCAAGAACGTGCCAAGAAAGGCAATGTCTAGGCGAGTAGTCGTTACCGGAATAGGACCGCTTACCCCTATCGGGACAGGGAGAAATCAGTTTTGGGATGCCCTACGCACTGGGCAGAGCGGAGTCAGGCGAGTAGATAACCTGGTGGATCTTTCTGGGATCGACGTGTTAATTGGTGCGCCTGTGCTCGAATTTGACCCGCTTGATTACATGCAACCTCGGCGAGTGCGGCGGATCAATCAAGTTACGCAGTTTGCGCTAGCGGCAGCTAGTCTCGCCTTCAATGATGCTGATCTGGAGCTGAGTACACTTGACCGAAAGCGGATAGGCGTGGTCGTGGGGACGGGGATCGGTGGGCTAGAAACAATGGAGAGGAACTTCACCGCTCTCTCAAATAAGGGCCCACGCCAGGTGAGCCCGTTTTTAGTCCCACAACTGATGCCAAATGCTGTTGCTGCACAGATAGCAATTGAACATGGATTGCAGGGAGCTAATTTTGGGGTCTCCTCTGCATGTGCCAGTTCGGCACACGCTATTGGGATAGCCAGCGAGCTAGTTCGCGCAGGCTTCCTCGATTGCGCTGTAAGCGGAGGAGCTGAATCAGTCCTGTTACGTATTGTCTATGCCGGATTTTCTCAAATGGGTGCCATCTCCAAGCGAAATGACGAACCAGAGCGTGCATCACGGCCATTTGACCGTGATCGTGATGGTTTTGTCATCGGGGAAGGAGCAGGAATCCTTATCCTTGAGGAGTATCAACACGCACTAGCTCGCCAAGCACACATCTACGCCGAACTGATCGGATTTGGAATGAGCGCTGATGCAGAGCACATTACCGCTCCCGCTGAAGGAGGGAGAGGCGCAGCGCAGGCGGTTTCTATGGCACTCGCCAGGGCTAATATTCCCGCACAAGCGGTTGACTATATCAACGCTCACGGTACCTCCACTATACTGAACGACAAAGCTGAAACCGAAGCGATCAAGATCGTCTTTGGCAAGGGTGCTTACAATGTCAAGATCAGCTCCACGAAATCACAAATTGGTCATCTGTTAGGTGCTGCTGGAAGTGTGGAGGCAATTGCTACCCTTCTCTCAATGCAGAATGACTATATCCCCGCGACCCTGAACTATGAACATCCAGACCCTGAGTGTGATCTAGATTACACTCCTAGGGCGGTGAGCACCCCAATTAAGGTGGCCCTCTGTAACTCATTCGGGTTTGGTGGTCAGAATGCCGCTCTTCTATTCCGTAAAACAGACTAGGATACGGTCAGCTATCAGCAAACAGCTATCAGCAGTCAGCTTTCAGTTCCTGCCCTTTCACTGGTAACTTACAACTCTGCACTCCGGGTTCCAGACTATCTTTTCTCCCCCTCCCTTTAATTCCCTCCCCCGGTGGGGAGGGAAGATGGTTTGAGATGCCTCTCCCTCGGTGAAGGGAGAGGCTAGGTGAGGGTGAGGTAAAGGTAGTTGCCGGTTTTTAGTTCGCGCTTCCTACTCACTCAACAAACTCAACAGACTCTATGAACCCAACGAACCCTATGAACTCAATGAACTGCGTATCACGAACTACGATCCGCAGGCTACCACCTACTAGCCGCGAAGCCATAAGGGATCAGAACTGGGTGATAAACCGTAGGTCATTTCCGAGAAAGGTACGGATGTCTTCAATGCCATAGCGTAACATAGCCATGCGCTCAATGCCCAAACCAAAGGCAAAACCGTTGACTTGTTCTTCATCGTAGCCAACTTCAGCAAGAACAATTGGATCAACCATTCCTGCCCCCATGATTTCAAGCCATTCCGAGGAACCGGGAACGCGCATGTGCACCTGGACGGAGGGCTCAGTGAACGGAAAGAAATCTCCCGACAAACGCATTTGGTACCCCTCACCAAAGAACTCATACACGAACAACTCGATCATGTACTTTAGGTTAGCCAAGGACAAGCCCTTCTCTACCCACAATAGTTCAACTTGGTGGAAAACAGGGGAATGGGTTGCGTCCTGGTTATCACGTCGATAGCAACGCCCTGGGCAAATGATCCGCACCGGTGGATCAGTGTCCTTCATTACCCGTATTTGCACCGGCGAAGTGTGTGGTCGCAATAGATGGGTGTCATCAATGTAGAAGGTATCCCATTCATCGCGCGCAGGATGGTCTGCTGGAATGTTAAGCGCCTCAAAGTTGTAGTATTCATCTTCGATTTCCGGTCCGCTAGCAACATTGAACCCCATCCGTAGGAAGATCGACTCAATCTCTTGTTGTACTCTTGTAAGGAGGTGCAGATGCCCAAGACGGTGGTAAACTCCGGGAAGGGTAAGATCCACTCTCTCCTTTTCTATCCTTCTCCTGAGTGAAGCTGCATTTAACTCACCTTTGCGGATGTTTAAGACACCACTCACCCTCTCCTTTAGATCATTTAGGAGCTTGCCTGCTCTGGCACGTTCATTGACATCAAAATAAGGAAGGGTCTTGAATAACTGACTAACACGCCCCTTACGCCCCAGATACTCAATGCGGAAAGCCTCTAGCGCCTTTTCGTTATCGAGTTCTTCCGATCGAAGCCCAAGGTCAGCCTCCAAGGAAGCAATTTTCTCCTTCAATTCTCCAAGTCCGTGCATACGAGGGATTATAGTGTTCCTGCTAGTCCTTGACAAGGCTCTTTCATCGAGCATATCATTGTTCAGTAATGTAAGAAAGGAGAAAAATGATCGACTACAAGAAAAGAATTACGTCCTTGCTCGAGCGAATAGAGGCTGATGCTTTCCTGGTTTTCAACCTAGAGGGAACAGACAGCGCAAGCATGTACTACCTAACCGGGTTCACCGGTGAAGGGGCGCTAATAATTTCGGGAAGCGAAACACTTCTCCTAACTGACTCCCGTTACACCGAACAGGTTAAACGAGAGGTCCCAGAAATAGCGTCAAAAAAGATAACAGGGAATTATCTGGACGCAGTAGTAGGTACAATTAATAGTAAGTCTATCCCTAACCTTGCAATCGGCAGTAGTAGAATTAGCCACTACTTTGTTGAGACCCTAAAGAAAAGAGTGGAAACAATAATCGTGTCAATGAAAGATCCTGTAGAGGAACTGCGAAAGGTAAAGGACCCAGAGGAGATCAAACGGATTAGGGCAGCGGTTAATCTCACTCAAGCCTCTCTTAGCGAACTGATAGAAGGGATCAAGATTGGGATGACCGAACGCGAGGTTGCCCTCCGCCTTGAGTTTATCATGCGCGAGAAAGGAGCAGAGAAAGTCGCTTTCGACTTGATTATAGCTGCGGGGGAAAACAGTGCCCTCCCTCATTATCGTCCTAAAGATCGAAAACTAAGACAAGGAGACCTTCTTCTGTGCGATATTGGAGCACAAGTCGATGGATATTGTTCCGACATGACACGTGTCTTTTCAATCGGCGAGCCACCGACACAAGCAAAGGAAATCTACAACATCGTTCTACAGGCAAATCGGGCAGGGCGTGACCAGGTCAAAGCCGGAGCAACAGGGATCGCAGTTGACGGTGCAGCTAGAAGAGTAATTACTGATGCTGGCCACGCTGATCACTTTGGCCATGGACTAGGCCATGGCGTTGGAATAGAGGTACATGAAAGCCCCCGTCTTTCCCCGCTAAGCAAAGACATACTGGAAGCCGGGATGGTAGTTACAATTGAGCCGGGTATCTATCTGCCCGGATTTGGAGGGGTGAGAATAGAAGATCTGGTAATCGTAACAGAAGAAGGATGTGATGTCTTAACGAGTTTCCCTAGCGATTGCTTAACACAGATCGGATAGCCCGACAGGGCGAACAAGACGTAAGAGACCATTGCGAAACTCGCAAAATAGAATGGTTCTTCATACTCCAGCCAAGGTTTTTCTCTCGCCCGTTCGTTTCACTCACTCAAGACACCAAGATCGCCAAGGGTTATTGGTTTTTACTCTCTGCGTTCTTTGCGCCTTTGCGAGAGGCAAAGTTTTTGAGTCTTTCTCTAGGTCACCTTACCTTAACTGCGAGGAGCCAATAAAATGTTACCTCTAAGAATCAAGCAAGGCTGTGTGTCCTATTAGGCTATCCGATGCCTGTCTGGCAATGGAGCAAACAATCTGTATGTACTCCCCCATCCGGTCTAGAGTTAGACGGCTAGTCGGTGCAGTAATACTAATAGCGGCTAGAATTTTCTTCTCATTGGCATAAATCGGGGCAGCAATGCACCTTCCACCACGCTCTGCTTCCTCATCATCAATGGCATAGCCCTGTATCCGGATCAATTGGACTTCTTTACGTAAACGCGTTGCATTGGTAATCGTCTTCTCTGTGTGCTGTGGTAGTCCACATTCGTAGAGTAACGCTTCAATTTCTTTGTCTGTCAGCACGCTCAGCAGCATCTTTCCCACGCCAGTACAATGCAGATCAAGGGCAGAGCCAATGGGAGGAACTCCCCTGATGATACTCTCACTCAATACCTGATCGATATAATACGCATGGTTTCCGTTGCGCATGGCCAGGGAAGCTGTTTCACCGGTCTCGCGTGCCAGCTGTTCAAGAAAGGGATGAATAACAAGCGGAAGGTTCAACTGACGCTCGGCTGCTTTACCCAAATGAATAAGTGCCCAACCTAGACGATACCGACGCGTCTGTGGATCCTGTTGAACAATTCCATGGTTCCGCAATGTCCCCAAGAGTCGCACAAGGGTGCTCTTAGGGATACTAGCTTGGCGAGCCAGACTTCCCAGGTCAACATCCGTTGTTGCCTGCGCCAGAAGCTCCAGGACCTTAACTGCCTTGACCAGGGAACGCACAACAGACGTATTTGTCTTGTAACCCTTCTTATCCATCATTTGATGATACAACAAATGTACCAACTAAGGAAGCCTGTTTCCCATCGCTTTCTCATGCTCGGTCGGTTACCAACGCCAAAAGTGCCATACGCACAGGGATACCATTAGCTGCCTGGCGAAAGTACGCTGCTCCTGGATAGCTGTCAACCTCAGTAGCAATCTCGTTTACTCGCGGGAGCGGGTGCATTACGGTCATGCCTTGCTTTGCCCTGGCAAGCATCGCCTTGGTGAGGATATAGGCGTTCTTCAACCGGTCGTACTCCGATGGATCATCGAATCGCTCCCGCTGAATACGGGTCATATATAGGACATCGCTTGCGGCAACTGCCTCGGCAAGGCTTTCGGTCTCAGCAACAGATACGTCTTTTGCCCTGAGCTTCTCCACGATCTCCGACGGCATGCGCAGCGTCGCCGGCGAGGCAAACACGAAGTGCACGTTGTAAGAGGCGAGGAGATCGGCAAGAGAGTGGACCGTCCGTCCATGCTTGAGGTCACCAGCCAGGGTGACGGTCAATCCTTCGACCTTCCCTTGTTCCTTCTCTATGGTGTAGAAGTCGAGCAAGGATTGGGTTGGGTGCTGTCCGGCGCCGTCGCCGGCATTGAGGACTGGCTTGCTGGTTGCTGCCGCTGCTTCGGCAGCCGCTCCAATCCGCGGGTGTCGCAGTACGATAACGTCAGCGTACCCCTCTACCGTCTTTATCGTATCGTAGAGAGATTCTCCCTTTGCCGCCGAGGAACTCTTGGCCTCAGCAACGCTGATCACTTCTCCACCCAACCGCAGCATTGCTGCTTCGAAGGAAAGGCGCGTGCGTGTGCTGGGTTCAAAGAATAACGTCGACAAGATCTTTCCGCGCATTGTCTCCAATGCCTTCCCGCCATCGAGCTCGTGTTCGAACCCACGTGCAGTTTCCATAATAAGGTGGATTTCTTCCTTACTGAATTGATCCGCGCGTAGCACATCTTTTTGCGCAAGCTTCGACATTATCATCCTCCTTGTAGATTGTTTGCGCCGCTTCACTGTCCGGTCACAATAGGAGATAGCTCCTTGTATTTCGCCTTATTTTACCTCATCTTTCACGATATGAGTCCCCGTTTCACCGGCCAGGGCAGCAACGGCTCTGTCTAAAGAGGTAATTACCGCTCTTTTGCCACCCCACTCAAGAAATCGAATACATGCCCTGACTTTGGGACCCATGCTTCCTGCCAAGAAATGTCCTTGATCTGAGTATCTCTTTGCCTCAGTCAGCGTCATCTTGAAAATGGGTTTCTCGTCAGGTTGCCCGTAATCAAGCTTCACCACTTCAACATCTGTAAGAACCAAGAACTCATCCGCATTGATCACCTCGGCGAACCTCTCTCCGGCCAAGTCCTTGTCGATCACTGCTTCCATGCCCACATAGCGACCCTGTGCATCACGTACTACAGGTATCCCACCACCACCGGAGGCGATAACGATAATACCAGCATCTACCATTCGTTTAATTGCCTCGGCTTCGACGTTGGCAATGGGATCAGGAGAGGGAACGGTGCGCCGCCAGGTCTTCTCTCCATTTGGTTTGACCTTCTTGACGATGTACTCGGGATGCTCACGTTTGAGCTGCTCGGCCTCCTCCTCGGTAAAGAAGTTGCCCACAGGCTTTGATGCCGTGTCTCCGAAGAACTCCGGATCGTCTTTATTCACGAGAACCTGGTTTACCACCGCACATACAGGCATTATCGTCCCCATGTCAGTCAAGTAGTTCATCAGTGTCTGTTGTAGCATGTATCCTATTTGCCCTTGGGTCATCGCTCCCACGACATCCATCGCCTGGGCAGGTATTCTCTCTTTACCCATCTCTTGCTGTACGAGAAGATTCCCTGCCTGTGGGCCGTTCCCATGAGTAATGGCCAAGCGGTCATCTGGCCTCATCTTCTTGACAATCTCAGCGATCAACTTTGTGGTCACTTTGCAGTTTGCGAACTGCTCAGCGGTGCTCCCTTCTTCATGTGCCTGCTTTATTGCATTTCCACCCAGCGCGATTAGTAACCGCATACCCTCTCCTTTTGCAACTAAAAAAGTGTCTAGTACTTGTCCTGTTCTTGCTTCTTCTTCGCGAAGAAACCTCCTGTGCCGTCCTTTGTATCTGTGCGCAAGAATTTCCCATGCCCAGGAGAGGTGTGTAGAGTTCCTTTCTCCAAGATTACCTCTCCACGCTGCATAGACAAGATCGGCCTACCCAGGCATGTTCGTCCTTCATACAGCGTGTAGCTAGCGTGGGAATGCTGCGTTTTCTGCTCAATCGTATGAGTGAGAGCTGGATCCACAATAACAATATCGGCATCGCTTCCCACCTGCAACGTCCCCTTCTGTGGGTAGAGCCCAAAGATCCTCGCCGGATTCTCACAAATTACTTGCACCAGTCGTGGAAGTGATAACTTTCCACCGTTGATTCCGGCATCGTAGACTACAGGGAACATCGTCTCGGTCGAAGGAGAACCGTAAGCCGCCGCAAAGAAATCATCCTCCTTAGTTTTCTGTTTGGGAGCATGGTCGCTAGCAATTGTGTCGATCACCCCTCCGGCCAATGCCTTCCACAACGCTTGGTTGTCTTGCTTCCCCCGCAAGGGAGGTCCGATTTTGGCAAGCGCTCCCTGCCCAAAGATCTCCTCACTGGTCAGAGTAAGATACTGAGGACAGGTCTCAGCGAATACCCGATATCCCTTTTCTCTCGCTCGAGCCACCACCTCAACATCCTCACTAGCAGTGAGATGAACGATGTACAAAGGACAGCCAGCCACCTGCGCCATTGCAATCGCCCGGTTCACCGCCTCCGCCTCCAGCACCGCCGGACGCGTAGCGACGAACACTTCTTTCGGATCTCGCCCTACTTGTAGGTACTTATCCTGGAGATAATCCGTGGCAAGCCCATTCTCCGCGTGAACCATCCCCATTCCACCAGCCTGGCTGATGATATCAAACGTGCGCATCAGTTGATAATCATCGGTCATCCACTTGAGTTTAGCATAGGTCATGAACATCTTGAATGAGGTCACACCAGCGGCCACAGCCATTGGGATCTCTTCTGCTTGATGTTCCGGATCGAACAGCCCACCATGCAAAGCGAAATCAAGGACAGATCCACTTTCCCCATCCTGACGGAATTGGTCAATCGCCTCCATTAGCCCCGTCCCTGGCTTGGCATAGGCGTAGTGGATCACGGTGGTGATACCCCCATGTGCTGCTGCCTCTGAAGTCCCCTGAAGGTCATCGAGATAGACAGGATGTGTATGCACATCGATGATTCCGGGGAGAATGTACTTCCCATGTGCATCGATCGTGCGTTCGGCTGCCTCGGCAAGGTCAGGGGCAACCGTGACAATCTTACCGTTCGCTATCGCCATGTCCGCACGGCGGATAACCCCTTGATCCACAAGTAATCCACCTTTGACTAAATAATCCAATTGCGACATAGTCACTTCCTCCTTGGCTATAATCTCCACCCGTACATTACAAAATCTTGCTCAGGAACTCTCGTGTTCTTGCGTGAGTAGGGTTGTCGAAAATCTGATCAGGCGGACCCTCTTCCAGAATGATCCCGTGATCCAACATCATGATCCGTGTGGTTGCCTTACG
>Ga0307427_1000334_pt1 | contig 31129 bp, 28 predicted proteins | sample SalMarWE160190MG_FD_202162 | JGI IMG/M metagenome (GOLD analysis project Ga0307427, IMG submission 202162) | Salt marsh sediment microbial communities from the Plum Island Ecosystem LTER, Massachusetts, United States - WE1603-190 | ecosystem: Environmental > Aquatic > Marine > Intertidal zone >...
GGTTGCGGTATATAATGCAGGTCCGATGGATGCGGGAGTGGCGGAACTGGCAGACGCGCAAGGTTTAGGTCCTTGTGCCCTTCGGGGCCTGGGGGTTCAAATCCCCCCTCCCGCACCAGACACGAGCGCCGCCAGGGCTACTTTGTCATTTCTTTGAGGATTGATGTGAGTTTGCGTTTGAGGTCTGGCAGATCCCGCTCGACGGCAGCCCAGATTTCTTCGACATCTACCCCGAAGTAGTCGTGTACGAGGATGTTGCGCATGGCGATGATTTGCGGCCAGGGAACCTCCGGGTGGCGTTCTTGCAATTCGGCAGAAACCCTTCGTGCCGCCTCGCCGATTATCTGCACATGATGCACAGTCCACACTTGCACAAGTTCGTCAGTCTCAAACGCCTCCCGGCCGCGAGCCGCGTATTTTTCGACGTGCTCGATGGCCTCCAGCATATCTTCCAGTCGTCCGCGGTCGTCTTTCATAGGGCAACCGCCTCCCGTAGTACGCGCTCGCGAATTCGCGTGCGCAGTCCACGCTCGGTTACGACGTCCACCTTGCAGCCGAGGATCGCTTCGAGTTCAAGAAGCAGCGCCGCGTGGTCCAGCAGGCTGCGTCCCGGCTCCAGGTCGATCAGGAAGTCCAGGTCGCTTTCGGGCCCTGCCTCGCCGCGCGCTACCGAGCCGAAGATGCGAACCTTCCGCGCCCCGTGGGAGGCGGCGACACGCAGAATGTCTGCGCGTTTTTCTCTCAACAGCCGCTGCAAGTCCATTGTCTGCCCTTATGGAAACACGGAGTGTTACCATTGCAATGTTACGTCCGCAACTGCCCTTCGCCGGTGACGACCCACTTGTACGTGGTCAGGTCGCGGCAGCCCATGGGGCCGCGGGCGTGGAGTTTGTCGGTCGAGATGCCGACCTCGGCGCCCAGGCCGTACTCGCCGCCGTCCGAGAAGCGCGTCGTCGTGTTGACCATCACGCTTGATGAGTCCACGCCCTGAACGAAACGCCGGACCCGCCGGACGTCTTCCGAGACGATCGCATCGGTGTGTGCCGACCCGTACCGGGCGATGTGGTCGATGGCGTCCTGAACGTGCTCGACGACGCGGACCGCCAGCACGAGGTCCAGGTACTCGGCGTACCAGTCCTCGTCGGCGGCGGGTTTGGCGTCGGGCCAGATGCGGCGTGTCTCGTCGCATCCGCGCAACTCGACCCCCGCCTCCGACAGTCGCCGGCAGATGCGCGGCAGGAAACGGGCGGCGACGTGCTTGTGGACAAGCATCGTTTCCATGGCGTTGCAGACGCCCGGCCGCTGGACCTTCGCGTTGAAACAGATGGCCTCGGCCATGTCGAGGTCGGCCAGGTCGTCGACGTAGACGTGGCAGACCCCCTTGTAGTGCTTGATGACGGGGATGGTGGACCCCTCTGCGACCGCGCGGATGAGCGATTCGCCCCCTCGGGGCACGACGACGTCGATGTTCTCGTTTTCGCGGAGGAGAGCGGCCAGCAGGTCGCGGTCGCTTGTTTCGACCATCAGGACGGCATCGGCCGGCAGACCGTGGTTCGCCACGGCTTCCGCCAGCACGCGGTGGATGGCCAGGTTCGAGCGAAGCGCTTCCTTGCCGCCACGCAGGATGGCCGCGTTGCCGCTCTTCAGACACAGGGCCGCCACGTCGCTTGTCACGTTCGGCCGCGACTCGTAAATGGCCAGCACGACGCCAAGCGGTACGCGGACGCGCTCGATCCGGAGGCCGTTCGGACGGACGTAGCCTTCGAGAATCTCGCCGACGGGGTCCCGAAGGTCGGCGATCTCTTCCAGGCTGCGGGCCATCTTCTCGATCCCCTCGTCCGTCAGTGTCAGGCGGTCGATCATGGCGGAGGTGAGACCGGCTTCCCTGGCGGCGGCCACGTCGGCGGCGTTCTCCGTCTGGATGGTCTCAGAGCCCGCGTGAAGGTTCTCGGCCATGGCCCGCAGCGCGGCGTTCTTGGCGCCGGCGCCGGCGGCGGCCAGTTGCCTGGCGGCTGTACGGGCGCGGCGGCCGAGGGTCTGGGCCTCCTGCGACCAGTCCTCCTGGGACACGAGCGCGTCTCCTTACGGGGCGGGCAGCTTCTCGTTATGTTTTTCGAGGTTGAAGTTGACGGTGGGCAGCGGCTTGACCAGTTTGACGCCGGGCGGCACGCCGACCACGACCGGTTCACGGGGCAGCCACGAGCCGGGGTTGGGCTTATCGTCCGCCGTCAGGACGAGTTGGACGCGCACGTCCTGGGGCTTGAGGCGTTCGACGGCCGACGTGGGCCCTTCGACCTCCAACTCGACCCATCGGTCCGCCTCGGGTTGAAAGACGATGCGGTACCGATTCAGCATTTCGGGCGGCGCCGAGATGAGAATCGGCAGTCGCCCGAGCGCCTTCTTGGTGACCGCAGATTCCAGCGGTGCGCTGACCGTGACGGTGGCCGGGTCGAACGTTGCGTCGATGCCGTCGGGTCCGCCAAGATGGCGGTCGAGGGTGACTTTCTGCTCCACCTTCAGGCTTTCGGGAACGACATCGATGTTGAGAGGGGCCACGACGAAGTGCTTCGATTTGGGCAGCCGGTCGAGGTCGGCCTCCGCCACGCGTGCGGTGACCTCGTGCGGGTTGGCGGTTGCGGCTTTCGTGACGGCGCCGGTTACCTGAACGACGACGCGGACCTTCTCCACGGTGACGAGGCGGCTGGCGTTGGCATAGATCTTGCCGTCGAAAGCCGCCCCGTGCTCGTCCCGGATTTCGGTGACGGCGATGTGCCGACCGATCCAGTGCCGGAACCCATCGCGGGCGGGAAGGACCAGCGAATTGGACTTCAGTTCCGCTTCCGTGAGGTTAAAGCGGCACACCTTCTCTTGCGGCGCGGCGGTCAAACTCTGGAGTTCTCCCTTGGGACCCACGAACTTCACGGTCAATTGCGTCGGGTTGACGTCGCTGATGCGAAAGCCTGCCGGCCCGTTGATCGCGACGGGCACGAGGTATTCGCTCTCGCCCGTCTGCTCGAGGTCGGCCCAGACCCAGATAGCGATGGTCAGGACGACGACGGCCAGGAATGTGCGTATGCGTTCGCTCATGAGTCGGCCGGGTCTGTCGGTTCTTCGGGTTCAGGGGGCTTCAGCGTGTCGTCTGCGGCGAGCGAGTGTTCGGTGAGGGTGGCTTCCGCGCCGCGCAGGAGTTCGGTCAATCGTTCCCTGAGCCGGTCGGGCGTGATGGCCGATTCCAGTTTGCCGCCTTCGGCCAGCGAGATGTTCCCCGTCTCTTCGCTGACGACAACGACGGCGGCGTCGGTTTCCTCCGAGAGCCCGACGGCTGCGCGATGTCGGGTTCCAAGGTGTGGGTCGAGGATCGCATGGCGTGAGAGCGGGAACTCGCAGGCGGCGGCGGCGATCCGCCCGCCTCGGATCACCACGCCCATGTCGTGCAGCGGCGAGCCGGGCCAGAAGATCGTCGTCAGGAGTTCGCTCGTCAGTGCGGCGTCCAGGCGCGTCCCCGTCTCGATGAGTACCCCGAGACGGGTTTCGCGCTCCACCGCGATGATGGCGCCGATCCGATTGCGGCTGAGTGTGGTGGCGGATCGGGCGATCTGCTCCACGAAGGCTGAGGCGCCTTCCTTCAGGAAGAAGCGAAACAGCGGATTCTCACCCAATCGCATCAGGCTGCGGCGAAGTTCCGGCTGGAACACGATCGCCGCCAAGAATGCCATGGCCGGGACGAGAAGACGGTAAAGGTCCCTCAGCCGCTCCATGTGCAGGTAGTCCGACAACAGGCGCAAGAGCACAAAACTCGTCACGAGGAGGAAGACGAACCCGCGGACGACACGGGCGCCGCGCGTGCCCCTCAAGCCGCGGTAGACGAGGTAAATGAGCAGGGCGATGACGCCGAACTCGATCGCGTCGATCCACCCGAACGTCTCGTAAGTCCGCCCGAGGTAGTTCAGGATTTCGGTCATGGTGCGTTCTCGTCCACGTGGGCGACGGCGGCTGCGACGGCGAGGGCCTGGCGTACCTCGGCCACGTCGTGGACCCGCAGCACGAGCGCGCCGGCCGCCACGGCCAGGCTACAGGCGGCGGCGGTTCCGAACACGCGCTCCGACGGCGTTTTGACGCCGGCCAGTTCGCCGATGAAACGTTTGCGGCTGGGGCCGACCAGGATCGGAACGCCGAGCGTGCGACACTGACCGAGCCGCGCCAGGATCTCCACGTTATGCTGAAGCGTTTTGCCGAAACCGATTCCGGGGTCGATGACGATACCGTCCTCAGGCACGCCGGCGTCGGCGGCTATCTGCATTCCACGCCGCAGGTACCTACAGATGTCGGCCATCAGGTGGTCGTAATGCGGGTGGTCCTGCATCGAGCGCGGTTCGCCCAGCATGTGCATGATGACGACGCCTGCCCCGGTGTCGGCGACCGCGCCGGCCATGTCAGGGTCGCCCTGGAGGCCGGTGACGTCGTTGACGAGGCACGCCCCGGCCGCCACCGCTTCCCGGGCCACGCGTGCGTGGCGCGTGTCGATGCTGATGGGGGTGTCGATCCGCGAGGCGAGCGTCTCGACGACCGGCAGAACGCGGGCCAGTTCCTCCTCTTCCTCGACCGGATTGCTGTCCGGGCGTGTGGACTCGCCGCCCACGTCGATGATGTCGGCGCCTTCCTCGACGAGCCGCTCGGCACGCGCGACGGCGCTGCTCGACTCGAGCCATTTGCCGCCGTCGCTGAAACTGTCGGGCGTCACGTTCAGGATCCCCATGACGGCCGGCTCCGGGCCGACGGTCAATCGGCGTGCTCCCATGCGTATCTCGAAGCGGGTGCGGGCATGGTTGTCCAGGGCGTGTCGGACCTCTTCACCGACGGCCGCCGCGTCCGGCGCACCGTCGTCGAACCGCGCGATCAGCGTGTGGAACTGGTTCCTGGAACCGATGAGGACGATACCGTTCCGGGCGGCCCCGGATCCGGACCCGCGTTGCGGGAGAAGCACATCGCCGCCGACCTCAAGCATCTCGGCCTGCAGAAGGCCGACCTGCGCTATGGAGAGGTTCTCCAGTGCCAGTGCGACCGTGCCGATCCTGGGGAGCATGCGTTCGGTGGGCGGCGCAGTCTCATTGCGTCGCATTTCGTCGAGGACCGGCCTGACGTTCGCTGCCGCGATGACTCGGGCGTTCAGGTTCAGATGGGGCACGGCGCGGTCCCTCGCGCTGCTACGATGACGGCGGCGCCGATTGGGTCTCCGGTGCGTCGGGTTTGACCAGGAGATCGGGCCCGATGACCTGCTTGACTTCATCGGCGGTCATGATCTCTCGCTTCAGCAGTTCCTCGGCGACGCGCTGAAGCGCTTCCAGGTTCTGTTCGAGGAGTTGTTTGGCCCGTGCGTACTCATCGTTAATGATGTTCTGAACTTCCTCGTCGATCTTACGCGCGGTCGCGTCGCTGTGTTCTCTGGGACCGGAGATGCCGGATCCCCATAGGGCATGGTCGTCAGCCGGGGCGTAGCGGATGGGCCCGATGCGGTGGCTCATACCCCAGTCGCAGACCATCCTGCGTGCGAGTTCGGTGGCGCGGCGAATGTCGTCGGAGGCGCCGGAGGTGATATCGTCGCAGAGCAGTTCCTCGGCGATGCGTCCGGCAAAGGAGACGTTGATCTGGGCCAGGCACTGGCGGAGGCTGATTGTGTACCGGTCCTTCTCGGGCAGGAACATCGTCGCGCCCAGCATCACGCCGCGCGGAATGATGCTGACCTTGTGCAGCGGCTCGGAGTGCGGTTCCGTGAGCAGAGACATAAGGACATGGCCGGCTTCGTGGTAGGCGCTGAGGCGCCTGTCGGCTTCGTCGAGTGCGCGGCTGCGTTTGGTGCGTCCCCACCGGGTCTTGTCGCGTGCCTCTTCGAGGTCATCCTGCTGGACGGTGGTTTTGTCGAGCATGACGGCGCGGATGGCGGCCTCGTTGACGACGGCGGCCAGGTCGGCCCCGCTGAAGCCGGGGGTTCCGCGTGCCACGACGGAGAGGTTGACGGCGGGGTCCATCTTGACGTCCTTGACGTGGACCTTGAGGATTGCCTCGCGTTCGTGGACGTCCGGCAGATGGACAACGACCTCGCGGTCGAACCGGCCGGGTCGGCGAAGGGCCGGGTCGAGGATGTCGGGCCGGTTGGTGGCACCGACCACAATGACGTGCTCGTTGGTCTCGAAGCCGTCCATCTCGACGAGGATGGCATTAAGTGTTTGGGAGGTCTCCTGCCCGCCGCCCGACGGGAAGTCGCCGGTTCGTCGTCGGCCGACGGCGTCGATCTCGTCGAGGAAGATGATGCAGGGGCTCGATTCCTTGGCGGTCCGGAAGAGGTCGCGGACGCGGCTGGCGCCGACGCCGACGAACATCTCGACGAAGTCCGACCCACTGATGGAGAAGAACGGGACGTTGGCCTCGCCGGCGATGGCCTTTGCCAGGAGCGTCTTTCCGGTGCCGGGCGGGCCGACCAGCATCACGCCGCGCGGAATCCGGCCGCCGAGGGCGCGGAACCGCTCCGGCTCGCGCAGGAACTCGACGATCTCCTTGACTTCCTCCTTGGCGTCCTCGATGCCGGCCACGTCGTTGAACGTTACCTTAACGTGTTCCTTCTTGGCGAGGCGTGCCCGGCTGCGTCCGAAACTGAGGACACCGCCCGGCCCGGAGGCCGATCGCATCTGCCGCGAGATGAAGAACCAGATGATCATGACCACAAGGAGCAGCGGCAAGGCGCTGGCAAGGAACGTCTGCCAGAACATGGGATCGGCGGGGATGAAACTGCGGTTCTTCTCGTCGCGGAAGGCGGCTCGCAGTTTCTCGTTCTTTGTCAGTCGCTCGTTGAAAAGGGTCACTTCGTCGTCATGGAGGTGGACGGTGAACTCCTCGCTGTCGAACTCGTTCAGCCACTCGCCCGGCTTGATCTTTCCGTGGAGGACGTTGCCCTGGATCCAAATGGATTGCAGCGCGTCGGGCTTTGCCAGAAGGCGCTCCAGGTCGTCCCGCGAGAACTCGGCGCCGTCGGGCCATCCCTTGGTGATCACCCAGACCGCGAGCACCACCAGTCCGATGATGAGTCCCCATGCCAGCACGCCACGCAGGCGCGGCGTGGGTGGCTGCCCCTCCGGCTTGCCTTGTTTTTCCTCGAAATCGTTGCGGCTCATCGTACGGTTCTCTTCACCGGCGATTGTCTTGTGGCGTCGCGCTGCGGTGCGCGGCCACCGACCCGGTTACCAGTCCTTTTCCATGGCCTCGACAATGTGTTCTGCGAGTCGGCGTGTGGCCTCGACGGTGGCCGAATCGTGTATCTCGCCGATGGCGCCGGCGTACGTGGCGTCCCCGCTGACGTAATCGCGCCGCTTGAGGACCTCTCCCGTCCGCAGGTCTTTCCATTCGAACCAGCAGGTGATGATGACCTGGACGTCCTGCGGCCGGTCGGTATCCGTATCTTCCGTGAGGACGGGAGCGTACAACGTGGTGACCTCGCCGCGCAGTTCGGTGTCGGCCCGCTTACGGTCGTGGACGACCTTGTAGGGCGTGCGGAGTTCGATGAACTTGACGATCTGGCGTGAGAGGTCGAATTCGAGTTCCCTGCGGAACTCCTTCGACGAGAAAATGGGGACGGCGACCGTTCGCACGTCGCTGCGATGCAACGGCTGCATGGAATAGCCACACCCCGCCGCCAGCACGGCAGCCGTAGAAAGAACCATCGCCATAGCACGTACGGTGTTCACTTGGTTGGCTCCTGCCCGTCGGTCTCCTCGGCCGTGCTCTCCGGTTCTGCGGTTGGTCCCCGCTTGCCGGCGAACCTGGCCGGAACGCCCATCTCCATCGGAGTGGCCAGGAACTTCCCGGCCTTTCCGCTCCACGGCGAGTCGGCGAACCGCCCGCGCAATCGCTCGGCGTAGAAAGCCGCCGCCAGCGGCTGTCCGGCACGGTTGTATCGGGCGGCAACCTCGTAAAGCGACTGGGCCTGTAAGTCGCGCACCTGGACGAGCAGTTCCGGCACGCCCTGGCGTGCGGCCTGGTCCGGGAACTTCTTCTGATACTGCCGCAGCCGATCGTACGCCAGCCGCAGACTCGTTACATCATACCGCGGGCCTCTGCAGTTTTCGATAGCGCATTTGGCCCGCTGAAGTTCCGCGTGAAGGATGGCGTCTCCGTTGGGATACTCGCGGCAGTATTTGTCGTAGTAATCCTCGGCCTCGGTCCATTTGTGCTTCGACCAGTAGTAGTCGGCGATCCGAAGGACGACGTCGTCGGCCAAGTCTCCGGCCGGCTGGTGCTCGTACACGCGGCGCAGGATCTCGATGGCCTCATCCTCGCCGGACAGAAGGGGCATGCCGAGGATGCGGCGGCGTACGGGACCGAGGAACAACTCGGCGATCTCGATCTCCTTCAGCAGCGCGTCGCGGTAATGGATGCTCCCGGCGTACCAGGTGATAAGGTCCTCGTATTGCGCGTACGCCTTGTAATACTCCTTCCGCTCGAACAGTGACGCGGCCCGCAGCCAGATGGCCTCTTCGCGGTGGGCCGACTCGGGGTAATCCTTGATGAGTTTTTTGAAGTCCTTTTCCGCGGTGCGGTGGTGACCGGCGCTGAGCCTGGCTTTGGCCTGGTCGAAAAGGGTCTTGTCGGCACTCGGATCCGGTTCCCGTTTCCACCACCGCCGCTTCCACCATGGTGTCTCGGCATCGGCCGGTTTTTTCGGTTCCGTCGGCGTCGTGGCAGGAGGTCTGGCTTGGGGCGGCCCGGGCGTCTTGGGTTTCGGCGTGGGCGGCGGCGCCGGCTCTTTCGGTTTTGGAGTCGGCGGAATCGGTTCCTTCGGCGGCTTGGCGGGCGGCGTCTTGGTTGAAGGCAGAGGCGGCTCCGACGGGTCCACGTACATCCACCGGCCGTTGCGCCACAGCCAGCCCGCCCGGACGCTGAGTGGGCAGCCCAGGAGCAATCCAACGACCGTCAACCAGATGACAGCGCGTCGCACGTCAGTTGTCCTCCCGCCTGGGCAGCCATCCGCCGCTTCCGCCGCGGTCATCGTGCCCGCGGCGACGGCCCGTCCATTATAACGCCTCAAAGGCCTCTGGGTAGTTAAACGTATCTGGCGGCCGACAGTTCTTTCCCGGCCAACTCCGCCACGCTCGCCACCAGGACGTCCCGCATCTGACCGGCGGTGCCCCGGCTGAGCCGTACGCGCCGGACCTCGCTCCAGTCGGCGTCCGCGAGAAACGTCATGGCCTGGGCGGTCTTGGCGGTCAGGCGATGGATCTTTCCCTTTCCCAGAGGGCGGCACTGCCGGCACACCGGACCACCCAGGCCGGCACTGTACTCGAGGGGCTTCCGGCTGTCGAGCGGCCGGTCGCACTCGACGCACCGGGCCATGTCCGTCCCGTATCCGAGCAGCGCCAGCAGCCGCCATGCAAAGGCGAACGTGACGGCCCGGCTCGCCTCGGCTTCGGCCTCAGCCAGCACCTCGAACGTTCGGACCACAAGGTCGAAAACAGGCGGCTGGGGGTCAAAGTCCGGCACGAGCGCCGTGACCAGTTCCGTGGCGAGCGACGCCCCGTAGAACGCCGGCAGTTTTCGGCGCAGTCCGTCGAACCGGTCGGTCTCGTACAGTTCCATCAACGTGGCCAGGCGGTTCGGGTTGCTGACGCTGAAGACCGCCTCGCCGAGCGTCCATCGGTCGAGCGGGCCGTTGAACGGATTCTGTCCGCGTTTCGATCCCTTCGCCAGACACCTGAGACGGCCCACCTCGCGTGCCAGCAGTTCCACGACCTGGCTGGTCTCGCTCCAGTCGCGGCATCTTAGCAGAAGGACCGTTGACTTATGGACGGGCACCGGCGTCTCCCGTGGCGAGTTCGATCCTCAGTCGCATAATCCGCCGCACCCCGGCCTCCAGAACGGTGATCCGGAGCCTGTTGTGTTCAAGCGATTCGCCGGCCTTCGGGATGTAGCCGAGGCGGCTGAGCACAAACCCGCCGACGGTTTCATAATCATCGTTTTCCGGCAGGTCCACGTTCAATTCGTCGTTCAGTTCATCGATGTGGACGCGTGCCTCGACCTCGAAGGCGTGTTCCGCGACGCGGCGGATCGATTTCGGCGGCTCCGGCTCGTACTCGTCCACGATCTCGCCGACGATCTCCTCGAGGACGTCCTCGATGGTCACGAGGCCCGACGTGCCCCCATATTCGTCCAGCACAACCGCCATGTGAACCTTGTTGACCTGGAACTCGCGCAGCAGTTCGTCGAGCGGCTTGGTCTCCGGGACAAACAGGGCCCCGCGCATCACGTCCTCGACGGTAAGGTGCTCGGCGTTGTCGGCGGCGGCGCGGTCCAGGAGGTCCTTGGCGTAGAGAATGCCGACGATGGTGTCGAGATTGCCCTTGGTGGCTGGGATGCGGCTGTAACCGGATTCGGCGATAAGGCGGCGGGCGGCCTCGACACTCTGCTTGGCGTCGAGGCTGACCATATCGGTCCGGGGCGTCATGATCTGGCTGGCGTCGGCGCGTCGGAACTTCAGGACGTTCTCGATCATGTCCACCTGGTCTTCTTCAATGGCGCCTTCGCGTTCGCCCTCGTCGGCAGCGCTGACGATTTCCTCCTCGATGTCGCTACCGGGCGCCGCGTCCTTCGGCACGCCTGCCAGCCGCCGCACCAGTCCGTCCATCATCCGGAACACAACCAGGACGGGGGTAAGGATCGCGCGGCAGAGGTGGCAGGCGGGCAAGACGGTGGCCAGGACGTTTTCGGCAGCGACATTCGCCCACGCCAGTGGAATGACTCCTGCGACGACCACACCCACGACCGCCGCTACCGCCCCGCCGATCAGCCAGCCGCCCACGCCCGGGCCGAACCGACCCGTCGCCCACACCTCCACCAGCACGACCAGCGCCACGACGCTCGCGATGTGCAGCGACCGGGTCATCTGAAGCAAGTTGCCGTGATGCCGGGACAGGCGCGGGAGTTCCGCGAGGCGGCCTTTCCGCTCGAGCGCCTCCTCGAGTCGGGCCCGAGAGAACGAGCGAAGGGCGTTATGGGTCAGCGCAAAGAACACGGCGAAGCCCGTTGCCGCCAGACCCAGTGCGAACCATAGGTAGGGCTGCAAACGGGTCCTCCTACTGAACCGACGCTCCACCGGCGTACACGCATGGGAAACCGAACTCGGCCAGAAAGACGTCTTCCCGTGCGTGCATGCGTTTGGCGTCCTGCGGCGTGCGGTCGTCGTAACCGATCAGGTGGAGGAGTCCGTGCACGAGGTACAGGAGCAGTTCGGCCTCCGGGTTGCCGTGGATGGCTTTGGCCTGCTCAAGGGCGCGTTCCGCCGAGGCGATGATCTCGCCGTTGATGCCGCCGTTGTCGCTCGCGTGGCCCCCGGGCCAGTCGAGGTCCTGGAGGGGGAAACTGATGACGTCGGTTGGGGCGTCGCGGCCGAGGTACTCGTTGCTGAGATCGCGGATGTGCCGATTGTCCGTCAGGACGATGCTGAGGCTCTTGGCCGACCGGCCTTCCTCTTTGATAACGTGTCGGACGACCTGAAGAATGAGTTTCTTATCGAGGCTGACGTGATCCTGTAGATCCGTAATCTCGATCTTGGCCATGGCTACCCGTGCCCTTGCGTGTGTCTCCCGGTCAGCAGATCATTGGGTCGTATCTCCGTCATCCCGCGAACGCCTCCCCGGCCGCGCGTCAGTCCCGTTCGGGGGGTGAGAAACGTTGGGTTCCTGCGCCTGCGTATCGGCTCCCGCGTCGGCGGCGTTTTGCTCAACGCCGGCATTGGCTGCCGTCCCACCGCTTTCGTCGGCCTCGTCCCGGGACGGATAGGAGACACGGCCATGATAAACCGAAAGGAGGGTCTTCGTCAAGGTCTCCTCAATCTTGTGAAGGTCGTTCAGCATCAGGCTGCAGTTGTCCAACTGGCCGTCCAGGAGCCGTTTCATAATCATGTCGTGCACGGTCGTGCCGATGCGGGTGGCGCTCTGCTCCTTGAGGCTGCGTGTCGTGCTTTCGACAGCGTCGGCCAGCATGACGATGGCGGTCTCGGGGGTGCGCGGCTTGGGACCGCCGTAGCGGTAGTCGGATTCGTCGGGTGGTTCCTCGCCGGCCTCCCGGGCCTGCTGCTTGGCCTCGTGGTAGAAGAACTCCATAAGCGTTCTGCCGTGGTGCTCGCCGATAAAGTCCTTGATGACGGGCGGCAGGCCGAGACGGTCGGCCATCTCCTGCCCGTCCTTGACGTGGCTCATGATGATGAGGCGGCTCATGGCGGGCGTCAGGCCTCCGTGCGCCTGGTCGCCTTCCTGATAATTCTCGACGAAGTACCGGGGCTTGTTGGCCTTGCCGATGTCGTGGAAATAAGCGCCGACACGTGCCAGCAGGCCGTTTGCGCCGATGGCCTCGGCAGCCGCCTCGCTCAGCGTCCCGATCAGCAGGCTGTGAGCATAGGTGCCCGGCGCCTCCAGCGCCAGACGCTTCAGGGCAGGCTGGTTGACGTCGCACAATTCCAGCAGGCTGATGTTCGTGACGATGCCAAAGAGTCGTTCGATACCCGGCAGGATCGCCAGCATCACGATCCCGGCGGCCAGGCCGGCGCAGAAGCAGAGGAACGACGGCCAGAGAACGGCGGGCGGCACCATCCCCAACGGCATGTCGGCGTAGTCCAGTCGCCAGAAGGCCAGCGCACTGCGAACCACGAGGAAGACGAGGCCCGTCAGGGCGCCTACCTTAACCAGTTTCGACCGGTTGTTGATCTCGCCCAGGGTCAGGATTCCGACCCCGGTGCCGGCCACGGCCATCAGGACCCAGTCCAGGTCCGCCCGCGTGGCGACCGAAATCAGCAGGACAAGCGTCCACACCATCGCCAGGGCAAACGTCTGGTTGTACGCGATGGCCACGATCATACCGGCGGCTGTCACGAGGAACGTGGAAACGGCGGCCGGCCCGGCAGCCGTGCCGCCCGCCTGAGTTGCCAGTTTAGAAACGCCCACCACCAGCAGCGACAGGATGACCAGCATCAGGCTCCGCGGGACGCTCCGGGCAATGTTCGGCTCGACGCGAGCGGTGTGGCCTGCCTGGAGGAAAACCAGGACGGCCAGAATCGCAATGGCACTGACCCAGGCCAGGCCCGTCCGCAGCCACCCGAGCCGCGCCAGGTGCGCCTCCTGTTCCTGGTTGAGGACCTCCAGGTCGGCCTCCGTGATCGCTGTGCCGGCTTCGACAAGCGTCGTGCCGGCCTTGCGCAGGATCGGGACCGGCTGAACCTTACGCCTGACGTCGGCACGGCTGTTCTCTGTTTTCGCCTGGTCGTACACGAGCATCGGACCGACCCGGGGCGCCATGGTGACGGCCACCAGCCCGACGCCTGAACTGCCGAACACCGGCTGGAGCATCGGGTCGATGAGACGTTCGATCCGCGACCGGATGCGGTCGGTCTGCGTCGGCGTCATGACCTTCTCAAGCGCCACGGTCTGGTCGCCCTCGGGCAACTGGACGACGATCCTGGCGGTCGGCTCTTCGAGGACAGCCCCGGTATCCGACGAGAGCCCGACAGGCAGTTGCTTCCGGATGTCGCGGAACCGCGCAATGCGAGCCGAGGCGCGCTGATAGTCCTCTTCCCGGATGATCGGCAGACTGAGTGGTTCGGCCAGTGTGGCCGTAGCCTTGGCGATGGCTTCCTGGACGACCGGCAGGTTCGCTGCGTTCTCGCCGAGCGCGGCTTTGACCGCGCTGAACATGTCGGCGTTCACCTTCCAGGCATCACGGGACGCGGCGGGTATCTCCTCGAGCGTCTTGGCTTTGACGACCTCATCCGCGAGCGAAAGCAGGCTCTCGCGCAGCGCAATCGCCTGCCGCGCGTCCGGGCTGTACAGGCCGGGCACCCGCACCAGTGCCGTCAGTTCCGTCACGTCGGCGGTGACCTGTCGGTCGATATACTCGAAGTCAACGCGGGACAGGATCGGGTAGACCGTCCGCTCGCCCTTGCGGAATGGCAAGGGCGGTCGCGGCGCCTGGACGATGAGCAGCGTGCCAATGAGAAAGATGAACAGGATACCCACCTGCCAGCGCACCTGGGAGGACTTCAGATGGCCGTACCACGGCACCTCGCCTTCGGGCAGCAGCCGATCCACGCGCCTCGGTTTGGGCCGTTTACGATTCCATAGGGCCATGGGTCATTCCTGCTTGGCCGTGTTGGCTTTCACCGTGCCCCGCGTCCGTCGGCGCGGCGACCGGTCCTCGCTGCCGCGCTCGCCGTGCTCGTAGGCATCGACAATCTCCTGAACGAGCCGGTGCCGGACGATATCGCGGCGCGTCAGTTCCACCAGTTGGATGCCGTCGATGCCGGCCAGTTTCTCCCAAGCGTCGACCAGTCCGCTCTTGCGGCCTTCTTCGAGGTCCACCTGGGTGATGTCGCCGGTCACGACCATCTTCGATCGCATTCCCATGCGTGTCAGAAACATCTTCATCTGTGCGGTGGTGGCGTTCTGGGCCTCGTCGAGGATGATATAGGCGTCGTTCAGCGTCCGCCCTCGCATGTAGGCCAGGGGAATGACCTCGATGACGTCGGTCTCGATATAAGCCCGGACCTGCTTGAAGCCCATCATGTCGTGCAGGGCATCCAAGAGCGGCCGCAGGTACGGGTTGACTTTGGCCTCCAGGTCGCCGGGCAGGAAGCCGAGTTTCTCACCCGCCTCGACCGCCGGCCGCACGAGCACGATCCGCTTGATCTGTTCCTTCTTGAGGGCCTGGACCGCCATGGCGACGGCCAGGTACGTCTTGCCGCTGCCCGCCGGCCCGATGCAGAATGCCAGGTCGTTTTTCTCGATGGCCTGGCAGTAGCGCAGTTGTCCGGGCGTCTGGGGACGAACCGGCCGACCCGTCGTGTAAACCTCGATGGTCTGGAGCGAGGGCGTCCGGCCGCTGCGGCCGACCGTATTGACGATCTGCCGGACTTCGCGCTCGGTGATAACCTGGCCGTCCCCGGCCATTCGCATCAGTTCCTCAAGCACGGTCTGGGTGTAGCGGACGGCCTGGGCGGCGCCGGAGACGTGGACCTTGCCTTCCCGGGCCGCAAGGCGCACGGCGAAGGCGTCGCGGATTAACCGCAGGTACTTGTCGCGAGGGCCGAACACCAAGCGACGGTGGATGTCGCTGGCCAGTTTGAACGTTCGTTCCATGGGTGTTTGCGGCCGCTGCGAATCCGAGCGGCCTGCCGCCTATTATCCCATCGGAACCGGCTCGGTCAATACCACAAGCAGCACATAGGCCACCGGGCTGGCCGACAACATGGAATCGAGAATGTCCAACGCGCCACCGAAACCGGGGATCACGCCGCTGTCCTTCACGCCGCAGGCACGCTTCATGAGGCTCTCGGCCAGGTCGCCCAGGACGCCGCTGATGCTCACCAGGGCGCCGAACAGGAGCATTTCGAGCCAGGTGAACCGTCCCCATACGACGCCGAACGCCACAGCCACGACGGTCCCGGCCGCGATTGCGCCGATCAGCCCCTCGACGGTCTTGGCGGGACTGAGTTTCGGCACCAACCGGTGACGGCCGAGCGACGAGCCGATGGCGTAGGCGCCGATGTCGCTTCCCTTGACCACGCCGAGCGTCAGCGCCAGGTACAAGAGCCCGTCAAGGGGGTCGTCCGAGAGGAATCGCACCTTCACGAGGAAGATGCCCAGCAATCCGACCGTCAGGACGACAAGCACGGTCCAACCGACGCTCGTCAGCGCCTGCAACGTGTCGCGGCCCGCGCGCTCCACCAGCAAGATCTCGGCCAGGAACGTTGTGAACACCAACGCGACGATCAACAGCAGGTACAGTTCGAGGCCGTGCCCGTACAGCCACGGCAGAACTTCCGACGTACGGTGGATCTCGAGCCTGGCGGCCGCCAGAACCAGACCCACAAACACCATTCCAATAACCGGCCGACACGGCAGCCCGCGCCCCCGGAGCATCCGGAAGAACTCCCAGCACCCCGTCAGCAGCGCTGCGGCCAGCAGCAACCAGAAGCCGGGAGCGATGCACATGCCGGCCCAGTCGGCGATCGCGACGTCGCCGAGGAGAACAGCCGCCGTCCCGGCGATGAGCCCTGCCCCGATCGTGACCCGTGTCAGTGGACTGTTCATGGTGTACCGTCCCGCTGCGGCAGGCCGCCGAACCGGCGCTCGCGGCCGGCGAAGTCGCGAACGGCTTCGTGAAGGTCCGCTTCCCGAAAGTCGGGCCACCGCATGTCAGTCACGCACAGTTCAGCATACGATATCTGCCAGAGGAGGAAGTTCGAGAGCCGCATCTCGCTGGCCGTCCGGATCAAGAGGTCGGGGTCGGGCATGCCGGCCGTGTCGAGGGCGGCGTCAAATGTCTCTTCGGAGATCGTTGCGGGGTCGAGCCCGCCGCGCGCGGCCCGCTCGGCCAGTGTGCGAGCGGCATCGACGATCTCGCGTCGGCTGCCGTAGTTGACCGCCAGGCAGAGGGTGGTGCCCGTGTTGGCCGCCGTCGTCTCGATCGTTCGGTCCACTTCCTCCAGGACATGGTCCGGAATCCCCTCGCGGCGGCCGATGGTCCGAAACCGGATGTTGTTCTTCATCATCGTCGGCCGTTCCTGGACAACGTGCGCCCGATACAGTTCCATCAGGAAGGCGACTTCCTCGGCCGGCCGCCGCCAGTTCTCGCTCGAAAACGCGAACAGAGTCAATTGTTCGAGGCCGAGGCGGGATGCCTCCTCGGTGATGCGGCGGACGTTGGCGGCGCCCTCGCGATGCCCTTCGATCCGGGGCAGCCCACGCGCCTTCGCCCACCGCCCGTTGCCGTCCATGATGATGGCGATGTGGCGGGGCCATGCCTCCCGGGGCACGTCGGCAAGGATGTCGGGGATGTATTCGGCTTCGGCCATTTTGCGTTGATTGATCAGTTGATTGATCAGTTCATTGATTAGTTGATTGATTAGTTGATTGATTAGCCCCCTGTGGCAACAGGGGGTCGCGTGCGGCCCCCGATTGCCGTCGGTGGCTGGTTATCACCCTCAGTCGCGAAAGATCGTCTGTTCGCGGTCCGGGCCGACGCTGATGATGCGGACCGGCGCCCCGACCAGTTCCTCCACGCGGTTCACGTACGCCTTGGCCGCCTCCGGCAAATCGTCGAACCTGCGGACGCCTGTGATGTCGTCCGACCACGGCTCCACGCATTCCAGGACCGGCTCAGATTCCACAAGTGCCTGCGGACAGGCGGGGAACGCCTCGAGCCGCCGTCCGTTCAGCCTATAGCCCGTGCAGATTCGAAGGTCCGGAAGACCCGACAGAACGTCGAGCAGCGTGATGACGATCCCGTCGACGCCGTTCACCTGCGCCGCGTATCGGATGGCGAACGTGTCGAGCCACCCGCAGCGGCGCGGGCGCCCGGTCGTCGTGCCGTACTCGTTCCCCTGCTCTCGAATCCGGTCGCCGATCGCATCGGCAAGTTCCGTCGTGAACGGTCCTTCGCCAACCCGTGTCGTGTAGGCTTTGACAACGCCGAGGATCTCGTCGATGGCCCGCGCCGGCACGCCGGTGCCCGACCACACGCCCGCCACCGACGCGCTCGAACTGGTGACGTACGGGTACGTGCCGTGGTCGATGTCCAGAAGCGTGCCCTGCGCGCCCTCGAAGAGGATGCGTTTGCCGTCGTCCAGCGCCTTGTGGAGGTAGGCGGTCGTGTCGGCGATCATCGGGGCGAGTTGCTCGCCGTAGGCGGCGTATTCGTCCCAGATGGCGTGGGGGTCGAGCGGCTCTTCGCCGAAGACTCGGGTGAAGGTCTCATTCTTGCCGGCCACGATGCGCTCGACCTTCGGCCGCAGGTGGTCGGGCCGCAGGAACTCGCCCATCCGGATGGCCATGACACGGTTGGCCTTGTCGCCGTAGGCCGGGCCGATGCCGCGAAGCGTCGTTCCGATCTTGCCCTTGCCGAGATGTTTCTCGGAAAGGGCCTCCAGTTTCTTGTGCCAGGGCCAGATGGTGTGCGCGCGGCTTGAGACGAGCAGCCGCTGTCTGAGGCCCGTCGCCGCACCCTCGTGCTTCGTGATCTCTTCGAGCAGGACCTTGGGGTCCACCACGAGCCCGCCGCCGATAACGCAAGTCGCATTGGCATGAAACAGGCCTGACGGCACGAGGTGGAGTTTGTACGTCTCGCCCCCGAAGACGACGGTATGCCCTGCGTTGTTGCCGCCGTTGTACCGGACGACCACGTCGTGCTCGGCCGAGAAGATGTCCACGATCTTGCCCTTGGCCTCGTCGCCCCAGGTCAGGCCCACGATGCAGGTGTTCTTGCGTGCGCTCACGTCGGGTGTGCCTCCCATCGTTGTGCCGCGCTCCCTTGCGGGGTGCGACCGTCCTCGCGCCTGCCGGTTGGCGCAAACGGCCGGCGCTTGCCCCGCCTGAGGCTCGCGCCGTTGCAGAACCCTACACGAAAGGCCAACCGAATGCCAGAAAAAACCGCACCGTGTCGCACGTCGAAAAACCGATTCACGCTACCGGGTTTTCCTCAAGACCTTTCCCCGCCGTGTCGATATGGGGCGTGAGGCTGTGGGTCACCTCGCCAATGGCGAGGACAGCCTGATGGTCGGGGATCCGGGCCGCGGCGAACCCGGGTCCTCTTTTTTGCGCCTGGGCGCCTCAGCCCACGGCGTTGCCACGGCGTGTCGCTGCGAAAACGCGCCGCGCAAGGGCGGCGGCTAACTCGGTGAATCACTCGCTGGGCACAATCATCGCCTTCAGCACACCGTCGGCGTACTCGGCCGCCATCTCGAACGCTTTGGGGGCGTCGTCCAGGCCGACGCGGTGGGTGATCCAACTCGCCACATCCAGGCGGCCGCTCGTCAGCAGCGTCATCGCCTGCTTGGCTGCGTGCCGCGACCGCCGCACGTACTGAACAGAAAGTTCCTTGCGGCGGGCGTCGTGCGCACCCAGGACGATCTCGTCCTCCTCGGGAATGCCGACCAGACAGACCCGTCCGCAGATGGCGGCCACGTCGTAGGCCTGCCGTGCCCCGGCGGCGCGGTTCGTGCACTCGAAGACGACGTCGGTTCCGCGGCCGTCGGTCAGCCGCATGATCGCCTCGACCGGGTCGTCCTTCTCAACGTTGACGACGTCGTCGGCGCCGCGATTCTTCGCGAACTCGAGCCGATAGTCCAGCCTGTCGGTGACGATAACCCGCTCGGCGCCGGCGATCCGCGCCATGTCCATGCATCCCAGGCCGATAGGGCCCGCCCCAACAACGGTCACCGTCTCGCCCGGGCGTATGCCGATGAGGTTCGTCGCGTGGACCGCCACCTGGAGCGGCTCGAGCATGGCCGCCTCTTCAAGCGTCATGGTGTCGGGGATCGGAATGCACTGGCTTTGTTCGAGGACGGCCACCTCGCACATCAGCCCGTCGCACGGCGGCGTGCTGCGGAACTCCACGGCCGGGCAAGCGTTCGGTTTGCCTCCGATGCACCACTCGCACCGGCCGCACCAGCGCGCGGGCTCCACGGCGATGCGCCGGCCCACCGCCGGCCCCTCGACGCCGGGACCGAGTTCCACGACCTCACCCGCCGCCTCGTGGCCGACGATCAGCGGCTTTTCCACAACCTGGTCGCCGATGCGGCCGTGCTTGTAGTAATGAATGTCCGACCCGCAGACGCCGACCGCCCGGACACGGACCTTCACCTGCCCCGGTCCGGGCTCCGGTTCCGGCAGATCGTGCACCCGCAAGTCGCGGATGCCGTGCAAGACCAGCGCCTTCATGGCACACCTTTCACCCTCTGGACTTCCCGCCGGAGATGTTTATGACTGTTCCATGGACATACCCGGCACGGTCGGAGGCGAGAAACGCGACCACGTCCGCCACTTCCTGTAGTGTGCCCGCCCTGCCCAGCGGAATCGAAACGTTCTTGTAGGCCGCCCGGAGTTGTTCCGCGGTAATGCCGCGCGCATGCGCCAGGGCACGCTCATACTGTTCGGAGCGCAGCGCCGTGGCTTCCAGGATGCCCGGCGCCACCCCGACGACGCGGATGCCGTGCCTGCCCAGTTCCTTGGCCCAGGATCGCGTCAGCGAGTAGATCGCCGCCTTGGTGGCCGCGTAAACGCTCTGGCCCTCGGACCCTTCGAGGCCGGACTCCGAGGCCATGTTGACGATTGCGCCGCCGCGCTTTGCCTGTATCATGCTGCGGGCCACCGCCTGCGTGCACAGAAAGACGCCTTTCTGATTGACGGCGACGACTTTGTCCCAGATCTCGTCGGTCAGTTCCTCCTGGCCGGCGGGATCCACGAGCAGCCTGGGAACGTTGACGCCCGCGTTGTTCACGAGGATGTCGATCTTGCCGAAAGACGCCACGGTGTCTGCGACGAGGCCCTCGACGTCGCGTGAGTCCGTCACGTCTGCCACCCTGAAGATGTGGTCGCCGCCGTGCCGGCGTTTCAGTTCGTCGACCGCCGCCGCGCCGGTCTCTTGGTTCACGTCGGCCACGGCCACGCTGGCCCCCTGCTCGGCGAGCGTGTGGCACACGGTTTTCCCGATGCCCGACGCCCCGCCCGTGACGATTGCCGCCTTGCCTTCCAAACCCAACCAAGCCATGCTAGCGCTCCCTGAAGTGCTTCTCTTGTCGAAGGATCAGAATTCGGTCGTTCCCGTGAACTGGACGCCCTTGATCCGCACGGTCGGCACGACGCACGGACCGGCGACGAGTGTCAGTTTGCGCGACATTCCGTCGATGCGGCCGAGCGCCTCCAGCACGTTCTCCGTGTACCGAAGGTTCCGCACGGGGTGCACGACGCGGCCGTTCTCAACGAGAAACGTTCCGTCCCGTGTCATGCCCGTGAGTACCGTCTTCATCGGGTCCAGAATGTTCGTGTAGTGAAACCGCGTAATCAGCAGGCCCCGCTTCATCTCGCCGACGAGTTGCCGCGCGCTCGATGTGCCGCCCTTCAGAAACAGGTGCAGCGGCAGGCACTCGGCGCTCGACGAGGCAGGCAGGGCGCTGCCCGTGCTGGTGCGCTTTCCCAGGCGCCGTGCCCGGTAGTGGTTCGTCCCGACGGCCTTCGCGACGCCGCGGTCGATGAGCGACAGCCGCTTCTTCGGCATCCCCTCGTAATCAAACCCCTGTGGAATCGTCCGCCTATCGAGGGCGTTGTCCAAGATGGTCACCTGCTCGCCCGTCACTTTCTCGCCCAGGCGGCCTGAGAGTGGGCTGGACCCGTCCTCGAAATCCTTGCCGCTCAGCGCCGTGTAGGCGAGGAACTGGAGCCATTCGCCGACGGCCGCCGGCTCCAGGACCACGTCGTATCGCCCCGCATCCAGGGGGCGTGGATTGCGGCTGATCGACGCCTCCAGGGCGGCCCGCCGTCCGATGCGGCGACCGCTCAGCGACGCCAGGCGCGTGCCAAGCCCTTCGGCGTAGCCCGATCCGTCGCCACACGTGACGACGGTATTGGCCTCGGCGTGCGTACTGCTGGACGCCACTGCCACGCCGGCGGAACTTACGATCGCCAGACTGCTCTCGGCGGTCTCGACGATTCCGGCTGCCTCGGCCCGTTTTTTCGTGGCGGCGGCGACGATTTCGGCGGCGAAGTCGGCCCGGGCGTCGGCCGATGCCTCGGCCGTCTCGGCGTCGTAGACCTCCACCGCTTCGACGGGCCGCGGTTTGGGCAGGCCGGGCCACTTCGTGTCGGGTTCCGACGCCTCCGCAATCGCCAGAGCCGACGCGACCGCCGTCTCCAGGGCCTCGGCCGCGAGGCTCGATGCGGCCGCAACGCCCACACGCTTGCCCTTGACGAGGCGGACGACCGCCCAGACCTCCTCCGTCCCGACGTTCTGGTGGATGCGGTTGCGGCTGAATCGCGTCAGAAACTCGCGGCCCTCCGACAGGAGCACCTCCGTTTCGTCGGCGGTCGAGGTCTCGACGACCTTGCGGCCGATCTGGAGGAGGCGTTTCTCGCGGCCGGCCGGGTTCATGCCTTGACTCCTACTTGAACGTTGCGGAACCGCGCCGGCGCCACGCCGTGACCGACCCGTGCGGTCTGGCCCGGCTGGCCTTTGCCGCAGTTCGGCGTGCCCCACAGTTGCCAGGCCTCGTGACCGCAGACGGCGTCGCACGAGCCCCAAAACTGCGGCGTAATGCCGGTGTATGTGGCGTTCCTATAGACCTGGCCCAGGCGGCCGCCCTTGATCTCGCGGCACATCTCGGTGCCGAACTGGAAGTTCAGGCGCTTGTTGTCGATCGACCACGACTTGTTCGTCAACATCAGCAGGCCGGCGTCGGTGTCGGCGAGAAGATCGTCGAGCGTGCCGGCGTCCCCCGGCAGCAGGTTCACGTTGGTCATGCGAATCAGCGGGATGCGGTTCCAACCGCTGGCGCGCATCGCACCGCTGGAGGTGCGACCGATGGCAGGAGCCGTCTCGCGGCTCGAGAGGTACCCGACGAAGCGGCCGGCCTCGACGATGGGCGTCCTCTGGGCGGGCACGCCCTCGTCGTCATAGCCGAACGTGCCCAGGCCGCCGGAGCACGTCGCGTCGGCCACGATGTTCACTTTCTCGGAGCCGTACCGGAAACTCCCCAGTTTATCGAGCGTCAGGAACGAATCGCCCGCGTAGGCGATCTCCATCCCGAGAACGCGGTCGAGTTCAATCGGATGGCCGCACGACTCGTGCACCTGGAGGGCCAACTGCCCGCCGTCGAGGATGACCGTGCGGCGGCCTTCGGGGCAGAGCGGAGCGGCGAGCAGGGCCTCGGCCTCTTCGGCGACGCGCGGCGCCTCGTCCACGAGTTCCATCGCCTCGACGTATTCGTATCCGCCCGTGGCGAAGTTGCCCCGGAAACTATTCGGGTAGGACCGGACCTGAAGGTCCCCGTCGCGGATGGCGGTGGCGGCGATGCCCCCGCCCGTCTGGACGATGTGCTGCTCGATCCGCGCCCCTTCGGTCGAAGCGAAGTGCTGGTGCGTCTCGTATGCCGCGAAGAACGCCTGGGCGAGTTTGACGTTCGCACCCTTCATCGCCTTCGACGCCGACACGAGCACCTCGATTTTCTCTTCCAGCGGTATCTCGAAAGGGGGTTTCTCGTGCGGCGTCTCGTAGCGATTCACGGTGGGGTCGACCGGCGCGAGGACGACCGGCTCGTCCAGCAGCCGCGCGCTCGCCCGCGCGATGGCCACTGCTTCGTTGACAACGTGCTCGACGGCCGATTCTTCGAGCCGGTGTGTGCCGAAAAACCCCCATGCCCCGTCCATGATGACGCGGACGCCGAAGCCGGCCGATTCGCCCTTGGCGATGTGCTCCGGCCGCCCGTTCTTGACGGCCAGGTTCTCCCGCCGGTCTTCGCGGACGCGGATGTCGCCGTACGCTGCCCCCGCCTGCGTCATCAGTTCCACCGCCCGTTCCAGGAGCGCTTTCACGCCGCGCCTCCTTTCCGATTGATCGCCCAGGCGAGTATAGGTGTGCCGCTGTGGCGAGACAAGCGAGTTCTGTGGACCGCTCGTGGCGCCGAAATCCGCAATCCGCCGCAACCTTCTTGCCGATGGAAAGGGTAAAGGCCCCGGGCCTGAGCGTGGAGAGTATGCGCCGTGACGCCGATCATCGCAACGGACCATCTCGTGCTCGATCCGATGATTCCGCCGCTGTGGGTGGCGGCGGTCACCCTTGCGCTCGCGGTCGTCGTGGTCGCCGGTGCACGCCGGTGGCCGCTTGCGGGCCGGCGATGGGCAACGCTGCTCGTCCTGCGGCTGCTGGTGGTGGCGGGCGTGGCGTTCCTGATGCTCCGGCCCTCGGTCCGGTGGCAGGGGCGCCGGAAGGTCCGCGCAGAGGTAGCCGTCCTCGTCGACGCCACCCGCAGCATGGGTTTGCGCGACGCCCTCGGGCCAAAGGGAGAGGCCGTCACCCGTATCGAGGCGGTCCGGCACGCTTTCACGGCTGCCGGAAAACCGTACGGCGACCTGGCGGCCCGTGCTGTCACCCATGCGTACGCGTTCGGCACGCACACACGTGCCATCGATCACTTCGCGCCGAAAAGCGAAGACCCGCGAACCGACCTCGCCGACGCGCTCCAGTTCGGCCGGGAAAAAGGTCCTGGACCGTTTCTGCCGGCGGCTGCGATTCTTGTCTCGGACGGGCGGGCGAACCGGTCGCAAGGCATGGCTGCGGCGGCGGCGCGGCGGCTAGCCGAGCGCGGCGTGAAGGTCCACACCGTTGCCGTGGGGAGCGAGACGCCGACCAACCGCGTGCGCGACGTGGTCGTTCGCGACCTCAGGGTCCCGCAGCGCGTGTTTGTCGGGAACCGGATCGAGGTCCGTGCCGTTCTCGCAACGCTAGGCATGAAGGACAGGGCCGTCGAGGCCGTCCTGACGATGAACGGCAAGGAGGTCGCCCGTCGCCGCGTGGCGCCCGGCGAGAACCGGACGGTGCAGGAGTTGGCCTTCACGCCGACGGCCGACGAGGCGGGGCTCGCACACATCGCTCTTGCCGTCGCGCCGCTCGCGGGCGAACTGGTCACGACGAACAACCGGGCGCTGGCGGCGGTTCGCGTCGAGGAAGGCGGTATCCGCATCCTGTACCTCGACGGCCGCCTGCATCCGGAGGGCAAGTACATCGCCCGCGTCCTCGGCGAGGCCGGGGAAATGGAACTGGCGCGACGGATTCTCGTCGGCGTAACGGCCGGCGCCGCGGCGCCCGCCCCCGGCGACCTCGACGGCTTCGACGTGGTCATTCTCGGCGACCTGCCCGCCTCAAGTCTGCCGCGCGCGACGATCGCGCAGATCGTGGAGCGAGCGAGGAACGGCAGCCTCTCGGTCCTGACGCTCGGCGGCCTGGCTGCCTACGGCGCCGGCGGATGGGCCACGACACCCTTGGCCAAGATTCTGCCCGTCGCGATTCGCTCCGGCGACGGCCAGGTGGAGGGGCCGATCCGCTTCAAGCCGACGGCGGCGGGTGCGAAGCATTTTATATTCAACGTCGATGCCCCGGCCACACGCACGATGGATTTCGATTCGCTCCCGCCGCTCTCCGGCGCCAGCAACGTGGGACCGGTCCACCCGACGGCCCGACTGCTGGCCGAGTCCGATAAGGGGCGCCCGTTGCTGGCCGTCCGCGAGTTGGGCCGGAGCCGCGTGGCGAGCCTGACGGTGGACACGACGTGGCAGTGGGTCCTCGCGCCGGCCCATACGGGCGGCGCCCGGACCCATCGGCAGTTTTGGCGACAACTTGCCCTGTGGCTTGCCGGTCGTGACGGTCGTCCCCGGGCCGACCTGTGGGTCATGACCGACCGAACGCGCTACGTGATTGCAGAGCGGGACCGTCCACCATCGGTCGAAGTGACGGTCGGCGCGAAGGGCGGCGAGGCGCCGCGCGTCCGCCTGACCGGTCCCGCGACGGTGGACGTGCCGGTGAAACGGTGCGGCGAGGCCCCGCGCGGGCCATCTCTGTCGCAGTGGCGAGGCGCCGTGCCGCTTGCTCTGCCGGGCACGTACACGGTCGTGGCGGAGGCGGCGGTCGGCGGCCGGACGAAACTTGCCGAGACGCGGTTGGTTGTCGAAGAGCAGGACTTCGAGATGGCGGACGTGCTGGCGGATCACGCCAACCTGAAACGCATCGCGCAGGCGGGTGGCGGAACGTTTCGCACACTGGACGGCCTCGGCCGCCTCCTGGCCGAACTCGCCGCGGGACTCGAGCCCCAGTACGAGGCGGCCGAGCGGCGGCTACCGCTTGGCGCAGGGCGCATCTTCCTCGCCGTCGTCATCGCCCTCCTTGCGGCCGAGTGGTTACTGCGGCGGCGGTGGGGGATGGCATAGGTCGAGCCCGCTGCGCGAGCGGCGGGCCACCCTCTCCGGGCATGGTTGGTGGGCAGCCACGGCGACGCGGAGCCCATTAGCACGAAACGCGGGACCATCCCATGGTTGAGGGGCTACAGGTCGTCGGGGGTGAGGCCGGTGTGCTTGGCAATCCGCGCAAGCATACGGGGACCAATCTCGTCCGTGTCGTGGAAAGCGAAGACGACGTCCGGCCATCGTGGCCGACTGAGCACTTTGTGGGAACCGCCGGACTGCCGCTTGATCGACCAGCCAATGCGCAGCAGTGCCGCAAGCACCCGCTTCGCTTTGGTCGATGGCCAGCGGCTCATGGCGTGATCGCAAACACCTCTTTGAGGTCAGGGATATCCTCCCCGTGCTCCAGGCGGTCCGCCATGACACGCAATGCCAGAGCCTTGGCCTTGGAGACAGCCTCGTCGTGGGTTTGCCCATAGGTCATAACCCCTGGTAGATCGGGCACTTCGGCCATCCACCGCCCGTCGTCTTCGCGCTGGACCTCGACGATCATCGGCTGCACCTCCTCCTGTCAATATACCCGCGCCGTGCCCACCGGACAACGGTTTTCTGGTCGGCCCGAGGTGAGGTGCTCGCCGCGGCGTCCCTTTTGCCTTGAATTCTCCTATCAGGTGGCTACACTGTTGGGGTGCTGCATCGCACAGCGCAAAGGCTAAGGAGAACCCCATGGCCAACGTCTACCAGGGCCAACTGGTTGCCGGGAAGCACCGGTTTGGTGTGGTCGTCTCGCGATTCAACGAGTTCATTACGGCGAAACTGCTGGGCGGGTGTCTCGACGCTCTGGAGCGGCACGGCGTGCCGTCCGACGCGATCGACGTTGCGTGGACGCCGGGCTCTTTCGAGGTCCCGGTCGTGGCCAAGCGGCTGGCCGAGAGCGGCAAGTACGCGGCCGTCATCTGCCTCGGGGCGGTGATTCGCGGCGCTACGCCGCACTTCGACTACATCGCCAACGAGGTGGCCAAGGGCATCGCCCAGGTGGGACTGGCGACCGGCGTGCCGACGATATTCGGAGTCATTACCGCCGACACGATCGAGCAGGCCATCGAACGCGCCGGCACCAAGGCGGGCAACAAGGGCGCCGACGCCGCCGCCAGCGCCATCGAAATGGCCAACCTCCTGGACGGGCTCGGCAAGACGAAGTAGGTAGGCCGTGGCGATACGCGTAGAGAGTGGTCACGCGGCCGCGTCGCGCGTCGGAAACGCTCGATGACGATTTCTCGCGCCGGTCATTTGCATCTCGTGTGCCTCGGCCTTGTCGGCCTTCTTGCCGCAGCGCCGGCGGGCGGCGCCGATGCCGATGAGATACGCTTCATCGTCGGTCGGACGCCCCGTCACAAGATCGATTCCCGTCTGTTCGGCCATTTCATGGAGCGCGCCAGTTGGGGCGAACCCGGCCCGGAAGGGGCGCTCGTGCCCGGGACGCGGCGGCTCCAGCCGAGCGTGGTCGAGAGACTGCGCGAGATGCACATCCCGATCGTCCGTTTCCCCGGCGGCACCGACGTGGACTACATCGACTGGTTCGACATGATCGACAACGTTCCCGGCCGCAAGGGCGCGGGCCGTCCCGTCACGGTGGGTCATCGGGGCGGGCGAATCACGAACGATTTCGGCCTGGACGAGTTCCTGCGGCTGTGGGAAGACCTGAAGGTTCCGCCGCTTCTGGTCGTGAACTTCCGCGACGGGTTCCTCAAGAAGAAACCGCTTGCCGAAGCCGCCCGCCATGAGGCCGCCAAGGTCGCCTACTGCAACGCCGCCGTCGGCGCCAAGTTGCCAGAGGGGATGCGCGATTGGCCGGCGGTGCGTGCGGCCAACGGGCATGCCAAACCCTACGGCGTCCGGTACTGGGAGATCGGAAACGAGACGTGGGCGTTTGCCGATGCCCTGCGGCGGCAGGGCCTTTCGGACGAGCGGATCGCCAAGTGGTACGTTGAGTGCCTCACCGCCACCATCGACGCGATGCGGGCGGTGGATCCCGAGATCGAGATACTGGTCGACGTGCAACTTGAGGGGAGCAAGAAGATCCAGGTCACACGCCGCATCCGCGAGACGCTCGGCGACCGCGTCCAGTACTTCGTCAGCCACACGTACGTGCCGTGGGGCATCCGGAAGATCGAACGCGACGGCCGCGAGGTGCCGGTTGAGAGTCTGACGGCCGAGGACATCTGGAACGCGTGGGTGGCCGTCCCGCAGATGGACCCAGACGGCCTCTCGACATTCGACTGCCATGCGTTGCGACAGGCCCGACGCCTGGGATACCCGCTCGCCGTGACGGAGTGGAACTGGAACGGCTGGTGGGCGCTGGGTCGGCGGGGCGGGCCGGGGAAGGGGCCGGCGCTGGATTCGAGTTTCGCCAAAGGCGTCGGCGCGGCGGGTTACCTTCATGCCTTCATGCGGCAGGGCGACGCAATTGCCATGGCGTGCCAGTCGATGCTCGTCGGCAACCGCTGGGGCATCACCTGCGTCCGTGCCGACTCCGAGGGCAAGGCGCCCGCCTATTTCATGCCGACGGGGCAGGTCACGATGTTCTACGCCCGGCATCACGGCGACCGTCTGCTGGAGGTGAAGGGCGAGAACGTTCCGACGTACGCGCAACCGTATCGGATGCAGGGGCTGGCGCCGAAAAGGAGGGTGGCGTACGTCGATGCCGTGGCTACGGCGGATGACCGGCGGATATGCTTTCATGCCATCAACCGCCATTTCGGCCGCGACCTGCCGGTGAGCATCGATTTGACAAACTACGATAAGATCGACAAGGCCGCAACGCACCGTATACTGGAGGGCCGGCTCAGCGACGGCCCGGCCGAGGGCCAGCCGCGCCAGATCGGCCGGTTCCGGAACGAGACGGTCGCACTCGATGGCAAGGTGCTGCGCGTGACGTTGCCGAAGCGGTCGGTGTCGATCGTTGAGATTCCACGTGTTGTCGCGCGGTGATGGTACAGAGCGGAGTCGGTCTTTCTCATGAAGCGACGCGAACAGGCACGCCAGATCGCCCTTCAGGCCCTGTACCAGTTGGACCTCAGGGGCGAGGAGTTCGGCCCGGAGGTCGTGGCGTTCCTGCGCGAGAGCACGCGCGACCCGGAGGTCTACTTCTTCGCCCGGCGGCTGACCGAAGGCGCCTGGCCTTGGCGGGCGGAGGCCGACAAACTCATCGACCAGGCCGCCGAGCACTGGCGCATCGAACGCATGGCCCCCATCGACCGCAACATCCTGCGCCTGGCGACGTGGGAAATCTGCGAGGCACCGGACATCCCCGACCGCGTCGCCATCGACCAGGCCATCGAACTGGCCAAACGGCTCAGCGCGGCCGAGTCGGGAGCGTTTGTCAACGGCGTCCTCGACCGCGTTCTGCGCTTGGCGAAGGGGGAGGCGGCCATGCCCGCTTCCCGCACCGCCGAAGAGCCGCAGGCCGACGACGAAACCGCAGCCCATCCGGAACCCGAGGAGTGAACCGCCCATGGCGTTTGGCAAGTGGTTGGGCAAACTGACGTCCGGACTGACGAAGACCCGCTCCAAACTGGCCGACGGCGTGCGAGACCTGTTTCGCGTCGGCCGCAAGGTCGATGCCGAGTTCCTCGATGAACTCGAGGAGACGCTCATCCTCGGAGACGTGGGCGTGGCGACCACCCGCAAGATCGTCGAGGACCTCAAGGCCCGCTACCGCGACCGCGAAATCACTGCCGACGACGACCTGCTGGCCGTCATCAAGAGCGACCTCAAGGGGAGCCTCGGCGAAGCCGACCGCTCGCTCATCACCAACCCGGACGGGCCGACCGTTTGCCTGGTGGCCGGCGTCAACGGCAGCGGCAAGACGACGGCGGTGGCACGGCTGGCGCGGCTGTTCCTGGACGAGGGCCACTCGGTGCTCCTGGCGTGCTGCGACACGTTTCGCGCGGCCGCCGACGAGCAACTCCGCATCTGGAGCGAGCGTGTCGGCGTCGATATGGTCCGCCACAAGCCGGGCTCGGACCCCGGCGCGGTGGCGTACGATGCGGCCGAGGCGGCCGTCGCTCGCGGCATCGACGTGCTGCTCGTCGATACCGCCGGCCGCCTGCACACCCAGGACCACCTGATGAGGGAACTCGGGAAGATACGCAACGTGCTGGCGAAGAAGATCCCCGGCGCCCCGCACGAGGTCCTTCTGGTGCTCGACGCGACGACCGGCCAGAACGCCATCGCCCAAGCCAAGCAGTTCCGCGACGCCATCCACGTGACGGGACTGTTCCTGGCCAAACTCGATGGCACCGCCAAGGGCGGCATCGTCCTGGCCGTCAGACGCGAACTGGGTATCCCCGTCAAGTTCGTCGGCATCGGCGAAGGCGCCGACGACATCGCCCCCTTCGACCCCGACACGTTCGTCGAGGCCCTCTTCGGCAGTGGGGCCGCGTGAGAGTTTTGTTGTTGCTGCTCGGATAAAGCGTACCATCTTGGCACGGTGTTCGTTTTGAGGGCGGAAACGTGATCCCGCGTATCCTCGAAGTTAGCGTGCGCAACTACAAGAGCATCGCCCAGGCTCGCGTGGCGCTTGAGCCGTTCACGGCATTTGTTGGGCCCAACGGCGCTGGTAAGAGCAACTTCATCGACACACTGGCCTTCGTGCAAGAGTGCCTATCCGAGTCCGTAGAGCTCGCGTTCAAGAACCGTGGTGGGATCAACGCCGTACGGCGCAGGTCGGGTGGGCATCCCAGGAATATCCACATAGGCCTGTCTCTCCACCTTAGTGACAGCCTGTTTGCCGAGTACGGCTTCGAGATCGCAGCAAAACGTGCAGGAGGGTTCAGCGTTGCTCGTGAGCGCTGCCGGCTTCGCCCCTTCATGGAGCGTGAGACGGGCTTTGAAGTTCGCGGCGGGGAGTTCATCAAGGAGATTCCGGGCATCCGGCCAAAGGTTTCTTCAGACCGCCTCGCGCTATTCGCGGCATCTGCGACCGAGGAGTTCAGGCCTGTCTTTGACTTCTTGACATCCATGCGTTTCTACTCCGTGGTTCCCGGTCGGCTGCGCGAACTCCAGGATCCCGATCCCGGACTGTTTCTTAAGCGCGATGGCAGTAATGCTGCCGCAGTGCTCAAGCGACTGGCCGGGACAGGCGATGGCAATGATCGCTATGATCGTCTCTGCCGTCTTCTCTCAAGAATCGTGTTGGGGCTTCAGAAGGTGGAGTATCGCTCTGTTGGCCAGAAAGAAACCCTGCAGTTCAGGCAAGACGTCGGCACGAAGGACCCCTGGCGCTTCGAAGCGCTCAACATGTCGGATGGCACACTACGCGCACTTGGTCTCCTTCTGGCGGTCTATCAGCCAGGAGATGTCTCGGTCGT
>Ga0307427_1000335_pt1 | contig 31062 bp, 28 predicted proteins | sample SalMarWE160190MG_FD_202162 | JGI IMG/M metagenome (GOLD analysis project Ga0307427, IMG submission 202162) | Salt marsh sediment microbial communities from the Plum Island Ecosystem LTER, Massachusetts, United States - WE1603-190 | ecosystem: Environmental > Aquatic > Marine > Intertidal zone >...
TTCAACGCAAGTTAAATAATCGACCTCGAAAAGCCTTGAACTTCTATAAGCCTAACGAGGTCTTCAACAATGTTGTTGCACTAAAAGTTTGAATCCACATAGCAAAAACCTCATCCACCAATTTTATTCACTGCAGCTTGTCTATTATAAAACTCAATAATTTATCCTATTTAAAGCCGGTTTAAAAATAATGAGCAGCAGAAGGAACAAGCAACCTGTTTACTGCTATTAACCAATAGGGAATTAATAAATTTGTTGTACAATGAGAATAACCATAACAGCTTCTCCATTAACAGAAATATCTCAATTTTTATAGTGAGGAGGTTGTAACCACCCCATGAAACTTACGATCATTTTTGATAATTCGCCCCCATTGATAAAAGGCTTACAATCGGACTGGGGCTTTGCTGCGCTCATTGAAACCGGAGAGCATCGAAGTATCTTATTTGATACCGGTGCAAACGGTAAAATACTGCTGAACAACATGGAAATACTGGGTATTGAACCGACATCCATTGATGAAATCTTCATCTCACATCCACACCACGACCATGTGGGGGGATTGCCCCTTTTTCTGGCAGAGAATAAAGATGTCACAGTCTGGATTCCGCCTTCCTTCGGATGGAGCATTGACGCAAGAGAAGTCATCGCTGTGCCATATCCCACTCCATTGCATGAAGGCATCTATTCAACCGGTGAGCTGGAAGGCATAGAGCAAAGCATGGCTGTGGAAACCTCAAAGGGGTTGATAATCATTGCAGGATGCTCACACCCGCGAATGGAAACAATACTCACAACCGCATCGCAGTTTGGAAATGTGTACGGCATTGTGGGTGGTCTGCACAGCACACAGCCAGAAGCTCTTCAGGGGTTGGGTTTGATTTGCGCCACCCACTGCACGCAGCAAAAAGAAAAAATCCGAAGCCTTTATCCGGATGCATACCTTGAAGGCGGCGCGGGTAGAGTGATAAATATCCCATAACAGTACCTTTACCCCTCTTGCTTTTTTGGCTGTCGCAATCAATGAGATAATGCTTTTATAGAATGAGGTTTTTAGATATTACCTATCTATCAAGTTGGGAACAGGCTGGGTTATGCAAATCCAAATTTTAGGTACTGAATCTTTTGGCGTGCGCGGTCTTTCTTGTTCAGTCTCTTTAAAAAACAGGAAAATCATCATTGATCCGGGGATTGCATTAGGCTGGCAGCGCTATGGTTACCACCCTCATCCATTCCAGGTTGTGGTTGGCTACCAAATCAGAAGAAAGATCATTTCAGAGTTGAGCGGAGCTACCGATATCGTCATCAGCCACTTTGACGGTGATCACATACCTCTTGACAATGCAAATCCTTATCAGCTCAGTTTAAGTTCGGTCAAATCCTCTTTTACCAACAAACGCATATGGGCAAAAGGAGCTTTGGCCTCGTCCAACCTCGAGAAAAGAAGAAGACAGGCTATTGAAAAAGCCATTTCTAACAAATTGCCAGACGCGGAAAACCGGAAAGACGCGGCACTACAATTTTCATCACCAGTGCCTCACGGCTTAAGGAGTGAGAAAGCTGTAAATGTCATGATGACAAGAATCGAAGAGGATGGGAAAACCTTTGTCCACGCATCAGATATTCAATTCATTCATGAAGAAACGATTGAAAAGATCCTGGCTTTAAAACCAAATATCGTATTATCTTCTGGCCCGCCCTTATACCTTTCCATCCTTTCTAAGGTCCAAAGGCAAAAGACTAGACAAAATGCCCTGAGATTAGCCGAGAACGTTGAAACGCTGATTATTGATCATCATCTCCTGAGATCGGAAGAAGGAGTGCGCTGGCTTGAAGAAATTGCATACACATCCGGTCAACATGTGATCAATGCGGCCGAGTTCATGCACAAAGAGCCACTATATCTTGAAGCCTGGCGTGAGGATTTATATCAATGGCTACCTGTTCCTGGAGATTGGCATAAGTCATACGAACAAGGCAAAGTTGATTTAAACCCATTCTGGCAAAGAGGCTGGCGAGTATTGTATGAGAATGGGAAAATATCATCTCCCAGTCTTTATGTCATGTAATACTACCGAGTTATTATTACTTCTCTTTTCTATAGATAGCGGTCCGCGAAGTAAAATCCTTATCACACGAACAATCGATAATAGACACCACTCCACTTCAATTCTTTCTTGAACGCCCTAAGATCCGTATTTTGATCAATCACAAGAACTTCTAGGCCAGCAATCTCCGCAAAATCCTCTAAGTATTCTGTCGTTATTGCCTGACTGAAGGAGGTATGATGTGCGCCTCCTGCCAGAATCCACGCTGCAGCGGCGGTGTTCAGATCAGGTTCAGGCATCCAAGTCACCCGCGCTACCGGCAGTTTAGGCATTTGTTCTTTTGGATTCACAACATTCACCTCATTGATCAGCAAACGAAAACGCTCCCCCATATCAAGTAAAGTTACATTGATCGCTGGCGAAGAAGGTACCCCAAACACCAGACGCGCCGGATCAGCCTTTCCGCCAATTCCCAAGGGGTGCATCTCAAGGGATGGCTTACCATCTGCGATAGATGGACAGACCTCAAGCATGTGTGCGCCTAGCACCATTTGATTCCCAGGCTCCAAATGATAGGTATAGTCTTCCATAAAAGAGGTGCCGCCCTTCAAGCCAACGGACATCACCTTCATCGCACGCACCAGGGCAGCCGTCTTCCAATCCCCCTCTGCGCCAAAGCCATACCCATCCGCCATCAAACGCTGCACAGAAAGCCCTGGAAGCTGCACCAAGCCCGTCAGGTTTTCAAAGGTGGTGGTGAACGCCTTGAATCCCCCCTCCTCAAGGAAAGCCCTTAAACCCAACTCTATTTTCGCCGACCCACGCAATTCGTCATAGCGTGACCCGCCAGGAAGCAAATCCTTCTGGACGTCATACTGGCTGATATATTCATCTATTATGCTGTCGATGCCCTTATCATTCACCTTATTAATAGATTGACATAAGTCGCCAATGCCGTAACCATTTACAGCATAGCCAAATTTTATCTGAGCTGAGACCTTGTTGCCTTCTGTCACAGCCACTTCGCGCATATTATCGCCAAATCGGGCGATCTTTAAACTCTGAGCGTCATCCCAGGCTAAAGCCACCCGTGCCCAAACCCCCATTTTTTCCAGTACTTCTGGATCTTTCCAATAGCCAACAACAACCTTCCGCTTGATGTGCATTCTCGAACCAATAAAACCAAACTCGCGATCCCCGTGGGCAGATTGATTCAGGTTCATGAAATCCATGTCAATACCGTCCCAGGGAATATCTCTATTGAACTGCGTGTGTAAATGGAGTAAAGGTTTGATCAAGACAGCCAAACCGGCAATCCACATCTTTGCCGGCGAAAAAGTATGCATCCAGGTGATCACGCCAATGCAATTCGGAGCGTTGTTTGCCTCCAGACAAACCCGTTTAATTTCCTCTGAAGTTGTGACCAACGATTTGAAGACAATCTTTATCGGTATTTCTTCCGCTTCAGAAAGGGAAGCTGCGATCACTTGTGAGTCTTCTTCAACCTGCTCAAGCGTTTCAGGTCCATAGAGATGCTGGCTGCCCGCTACAAACCAAATTTCTTTATTCTCTAAATCAATCATTAAGTCCTCTCTATTTATAATTATTTATTTGTCCATAATAGGCATCATCACCGTGTTTCCTCAAATAATGCTTGTCCAGAAGTTCCTGCTGCATAGGAGTAATATTCGGATCCAGGATCTGAGTGCCGATATTCATAAACGCGACCTCTTCTAACACAACAGCATTATGAAGGGCATCCAAGGGATCCTCGCCCCATGTAAATGGCCCATGACTGTGTACAAGCACCGCAGGGACAGCATCGGGGTCTCTTTTATTAAAGGTCTCGATGATCACCAATCCCGTTTCTTTTTCATATTCACCATTAATCTCTTTGGACGTCAATTTGCGGGTGCAGGGCACTCCGCCATAAAAATAATCGGCATGCGTCGTGCCTAAAGCCATAATCCCCCGCCCTGCTTGTGCGAAGATCGTCGCCCAGCGACTGTGGGTATGCACAATCCCACCGATATTTTGAAAAGCTTTATAAAGCTCAATATGAGTCGGAGTGTCGGATGAGGGCTTCAGTTGTCCTTCTAAAGCCTCGCCTGTCTTCAGTTCGACAACCACCATATCCTCTGGCTTCATCTCATCATAGGAAACGCCGGAGGGTTTAATCACCACTAAACCTTGTTCCCTGTCGATACCAGATACGTTACCCCAAGTAAATGTGACGAGATTATACTGAGGGAGTTGCACATTGGCTTGATATACCTGTTCTTTTAATCGGTCCAGCATCTTAATCCAACACTTCCACTGCTGTCCGCTCAATATCCAGTCCATCTTTATAACGCGTCATAAATTCAGAAAAACCAGCGACATCCGCGGGGTCAGGAGTGACTGTCAGCGCATTTTGTCCATTAAAGACCTTATTCGCAAGGTAGCTTTCCAAAGGTTCATCCTCTTCCTGATGAATAAGATAGGATACCAATAACGCCATCCCCCAGGGTCCGCCCTCACCCGCGGTTTCCATCACAGACACGGGCACATCCATTGCCGCCGCCATCATTTTCTGGCCCACTTCCTCCGTCTTAAAGAACCCGCCATGTCCCATTATTTTGTCGATCCCCACATGCTCCTGTTCAAAAAGGATATCCATTCCAATTCTAAGTGCCGCAAGCGCTGAGAACAAATGCACACGCATAAAATTAGCAAGCGTAAAACGGCTTTCAGGCCTCCGGACGAATAAGGGGCGTCCTTCCTCAAGATGCAGAATGTGTTCACCCGAAACAGTGTTATAGGCTAAAAGTCCGCCAGCATCTTTTTCCCCGAGGAGCGCCATTTTATACAGCGTACCAAACAACTCAGATTGGGTCATCTCGATCCCAATTGAATTTGTAAATTCTCCGAACAAGCCCACCCAGGCGTTGAGGTCCGAGGTGCAGTTATTGCTGTGCACCATAGCAACCGGCCTCCCTGTGGGCGTGGTCACCATATCAATTTCGGGATAAACCTTGGAGAGCGGCTTTTCCAGGATGATCATGGCAAAGACAGACGTGCCTGCTGACACATTGCCAGTTCGCTCTGTAACACTGTTGGTGGCAACCATGCCTGTGCCGGCATCGCCTTCCGGCGGGCAAAGAGGAACACCCACCTGTAACTGTCTGGATGGGTCGAGTAATCGAGCTCCCTCTTCGGTAAGCTTACCCGCATCCTCGCCGGCCATCAGGACTTCAGGCAGAATATCCTCAAGTTTCCAGGGAACATCTGCCATCTCGAGTTTCTCGTTGAACAGACTCAACATACGCTGGTCATAATTGTTGATCGTGCTGTCGATTGGGAACATACCCGAAGCCTCGCCAACACCCAAGACCTTTCGTCCGGTTAGCTTCCAATGAACATAACCCGCTAACGTTGTTAAGTGGCGGATATCTCCAATGTGGGATTCACCATTCAAAATCGCCTGATACAGATGGGCAATGCTCCAACGCTGGGGGATATTGAATTGAAATAATGCAGTTAACTCCTCAGAGGCTTCACCAGTAATGGTATTGCGCCAGGTACGAAATGGTACCAGCAGTTTGCCTCCTCCATCAAAAGCCAGATAGCCATGCATCATAGCGCTAATGCCGATGGCACCAATGTTCTTTAGGGGTATGTTATACTTCTCAGATACATTTTCTCTAAGATCAAGATAACAATCCCGCAATCCACCCCAAACATCTTCCAAACGATAGGTCCAGACACCATCCTCGTATTGGTTCTCCCAGGCATGGCTTCCCGATGCGATTGGGGAATGATCCTCGCCAATCAACACAGCTTTAATACGGGTGGAGCCCAGCTCAATGCCAAGTGCAGTTCTTCCGAAGTTGATTGCCTCCTTGATTTCATTTTGATTCATATCAACGCCTTTCTATAATGATTCTCTCTAATGTTTGATAATACTTATCCTTATAATAGATCATCTCATTGTTTCAATGAAAAAAAACACAACAAATAATTATTCCGTACCGGCAATAGCTTGCATGATCTTTCGTTCTTCAACATCACCAGGTAGTTCTGTCACCTTCTCACGATCACGCATGACAACAATTCGGTTGCTGGTGCGCATGACTTCTTCCAGTTCTGAGGAGATGAACACACACGAGATCCCTTCCTCCGCCAAAGCAATTACTAATTTTTGTATTTCGGCTTTCGTACCGACATCAATGCCCCTGGTCGGCTCGTCCAGAATCAATAATTTAGGATTGGTTGCCAGCCAGCGTGCAAGAATCACCTTTTGCTGGTTGCCTCCGCTGAGATTCTTAACCAATTGATCCGACGAGGGTGTGGAGATATCCAGCATTTCGATATACTTATGAGCAATTTCGTATTGCTTATTTTTGTTCAAATACTTAAACCAGCCTAAACGGGCTTGTACTGCCAGAATAATATTTTCCCGTACAGTCAAATCACCCAAGATACCAGCTTCTTTGCGATCCTCCGGGCATAGGGCAATGCCTTGCAAGAGTGACTCGTGAGGAGAATGTCTGGTAATAGGCTTATCTTCGATCGCAATATAACCGCCATCCGGCTCCTCAACGCTAAAAATCAATTCGGCAACAGCCGTCCGACCTGACCCCAACAAGCCTGCCATGCCAACGACTTCTCCTGTGCGCAAGAGCAAATTAATGGGTTTGACAGATCCCTCACGCGCCAAATTTTCCGCCTTAAGCAACACACTCTGTTTGCCCACCTCTTGCCGCGCCTTTTTCATATCCTCATACTCAGCCAAACTTCTGCCGATCATCTTCTCGATCAAACTGATAGTAGGAAGGGAATCGGGGTCATAGGTTCCCACAAGGGAGCCGTTTCTTAGAATCGTAATTCGATCGGCAACTTCATAAACCTGCTTGATGAAGTGGGTGATAAAAATGATACCCACCCCGTTTTCACGCAGTTTGCGCATCACATTGAAGATGAGTTGGGTTTCATGCACATCTAAACTGGAGGTCGGTTCATCTAAGATTAATACATTCGCAGAAGAGATCTCTAAGGCGCGTGCAATAGCGGTGATTTGTTGGATGGCTGTAGAAAAGGTTTCGAGAGGTGCACTGACATCAATATCCACATCCAAATTAAGCATGATCTCCTTTGCACGTTCATTCATCGCCTTCCAATCAATCAGCCCAAATCGCCTTGGTTCGCGACCAAGCATGAGATTTTCCGCGACTGAAAGGTTCGTGCATAAATTTACTTCCTGGTAAACCGTACTAATCCCAAGGCTGTGGGCGTGCTGAGGTGATCTTATCGTGATATTCTCACCCTCATAATACATTTCACCCTGGTCAAACCTCTCAACACCGGTCATCACTTTGATCAGTGTCGACTTTCCCGCGCCATTCTCACCAACCAGCGCGTGAATTTCACCTCTTTTCAAGCGGAAATCTACATTTTCCAGAGCTTGCACACCCGGGAACGATTTATACACATTCTCCATGCGAAGTATTTCATTATTGTTATTATTTGCCATTCTTTAAACCCTTTTGTTGTAACTCATTAGTACAAACTGCTAAGTCCGCTTTTTCCGTATATAGAAAAGGCTCTGAACGCCGATGAATATCAGCGTCAGAATGCCCACACCAATGCGCGTCCACCATGAGGTCAAAGTGCCATTTAACTGCAGGATCGAGACAATTGTGCCGTTGATGAGTACACCAAAGAGCGTGCCAATGACATTTCCCTGCCCGCCGGTTAGGGCGGTACCGCCAATAACAACAGAAGCAATGGCATCCATTTCCATACTCTGGGCATATCCACCAAAGCCAGAAAGCAGCGAAATGCTGAACACAATCCCCGCAAGGGCTGAGCAAAAACCGCTGATGGAATAAACCATGATCTTTGTGCGGGCAACCGGCATACCCATCAACAGGGCAGATTGTTCATTATTACCGATAGCGAAAACCGTCCGGCCAAAATACGAAAATCTTGAGATAACATACACGATGATTAAAAGAACAATCCCAACCAGAGTGGGAATATAAATACCCGCATTATCAAAAAATGGGATTGGAATTTTTGTCAATGCCAGGTAGCGGTATAGTTCATCGCTGATGGTGATGGAAGTCCGGCTGATCACAAAAGCCATTCCTCGCGCGAAGAATAACCCCATCAGCGTTACAACAAATGCCTCAACTTTTAAGTAATGGATGATACATCCCATAGCACTACCCAAAATGATACCCATTATCAGCATCAACAGCATCACTAAAATCGGGTGCACATTGAGCTGCAGCAAAGCGGCTGTGGCAACACTGGTCAGGGCGATCATACCACTCACCGAAAGGTCAATACCACCCATGAGCACCACCAGAGTCATGCCAATGGAAACGATCAAAAGGCTGGCATTGTTGATGAATAAGTTCACAAAAACCTGAGGTTTTTTCATCGCCGGATACAACTGCCCACCGATGATATACACCACAATGAATATCAAAATAGTTGCTAGGAGCGGCCCGTTTGTAAAAAGGAATTTCTTAATCTTAGGCATCGGTACTTTCCTTTTTCCTCTTACCACGTTCAAATAGTTTATTGATCATGCGTCTGGATTGATCAGAATAGAGCAATATCACCAGCAGCACCAGGACCGCTTTGGCAGCCATCAAGGCATTCGCCGGCACACCAACGGTATACATGGTGATGGTGAATGTCCGAATAACTAAAGCGCCGATGACGCTGGCTATTAATGAAAACCTCCCGCCCGCCATCAAAGTACCCCCAATCACAACGGATAAGATCGCGTCCAATTCATAATTCAAACCAATATTATTCGCATCCGCACTATGGGCATAAGAACTCAGGATCAGCCCAGCAATGGCAGCGCAAAAACCGCTGAAAGTATATGCGATCAGCTTGATGTTCTTTTCACTGATGCCGCTGTAATAGGTGGATTTCGCATTGACACCCACAGACTCAACAAACAAGCCGATTGACGTCTTCCTTACCAGTAGTGTGGCAGCGATCACCACAGCAATAACGATATAAACTGCAACCGGGATGCCCAAAACAAATCCGTTCCCAAACCAGAAATAGGGGGTGTAATATATGGTCATGATCTGGCCGTTGGTGATCAACTGCGCAAGACCCCGTCCAGCCACCATCAGGATAAGGGTCGCTACCATCGGTTGAATCTTCGCTCTGGAGACCAGAAACCCATTAAATAGTCCACAAGCCGTACCCGCCCCCAGATTAGCTAAAACGATCAATGGAAGAGGGGTATGCGAAATATTCTGTGTCAAGATTTCATTGGAGATCAACTCGTTACCAAGAGCGGGATTAATCAACACCGCACCCATCGCAGCTGATATAGCAATCACAGCTCCAACGGAAAGATCAACACCATTCGTGGCGATAACCATCGTCATACCAATGGCCACCAGAATCAGCGGCGCGCCGTTGTTGATCACATCAATTATATTTCCGTATAAATGGCCCTCAACAATCCCAATTTTGAAGAATCCTGGGGCATAAATGCCATCAAATATGAGAATGATCACCAGCGCGATAAGGGGCCAAAATATCCGGCTTTTTCGAAACTTTGTAAAGAATGAAACTTTCTTCTCTGAATTTCTCTTCATAAAATATCATCCCTGCACTCAAACTTATTTAAGTTTGCTGTAAGACTAAATCACGTGTAGTCCTATAAATTTATAGATAATTCCTATGTACACATTTTTTCTTTGGTTATGACCAACATCAGATTGAAATATCGAATAAAAATGACCTTTACTTGGGAGAGAAGCAGGGATTTGACGTCTGCTTCTCTCCACATTGTCAAGATATTTATCTAGTCAAACTTGAACTGATTACTGCATGAATCGGCTTAGTATTGTCGTGAATCGATCAATTCTGCAGCTTCCTCAGGATAGTAGACGGTTTCATTGGTGAGAATCTCCGCCTCTACATCCTCGCCGTTCATCAACGCCAGCGCAATCTCAATCACCTGCGGGCCAAGCAGTGGATTACATTCCACATCCGCCTGGATCCAGCCGTCAATCATAGCCTGGAAACCTCCACGGGTGCCATCCACAGAGACAATAACAATGTCGCCCGGATTGTAACCGGCGGCTTTGAGGGCTTCAATAGCGCCGATCGCCATATCATCGTTGTGGATGAACATACCATCAATCTCGTCGCTGTATTTCTTCAAGAAGGCCTCAGTCACGGGAATCGCCTCAGCACGGGTGAAGTTGCCGGTCTGGGAATCAAGGATTGTAATATTGTCGTTCAGCACATCGCGGAAACCATCCGCACGGCCTTCTGCAGCGCCGGAACCCACCGTCCCAAACAACTCAACAATATTCCCGCCGTCGGGCAGCAAGCGGTTCATTTCTTCCGCAGCCCTTTGTCCCTCAAGGTACATGTCCGAGCCGAGGTGAACATCATAGAGTGATGGGTCTGCACTTACGGAGCGGTCTACAATGATGACCGGAATCCCAGCATCTTTAGCTTCGGTCAGAACAGCATCCCATCCATCTTCAACAACAGGGGGAAGCGCAATGACATCCACGCCCTGCGCAATGCAGGAACGAACTGCTGAGATCTGGTTTTCCTGTTTCTGTTGGGCATCGGAGAAGATCAATTGCTTGATCCCATAGTTGTCTGCTTCTTGTTTGATAGATGCTGAGTTAGCTGTACGCCAGTCGCTCTCAGCGCCGAGCTGTGGATAGCAAAGAACCATATCGGCATAAGTATAGGACCCCTCTTCCGCTTCTGTTGATTCTTCTTTTTCACCTGCTTCTGTTGTCGGTGTACAAGCAGCAAGTAAGAGCACACCAATTGCCATCAAAAGGATAATCTTCTTTAAACGTATCATTTTCAACAACCTCCTAATTTCTCTCGTTTTTTACATGCGGTATAATCTACATTGTGCGATTCACGATAGGGTTCGCCAGACTCGTCGGCTTCGCACACTCCTTTTTAATACATCTTTTCTCTCGTCACCTCCTTATTTTTATTATGTCTTGAGTGAACTCTTTCGCACCAACAATTCAGGCTTCAACATGGTCACCTGACATTCAAGATCCTCATCTTCTTCGGTAGCACCAATCATCCGAATGAGTTCTTCGACTGCCAGCGTGCCCACCTGTATGTTGTCATGTTGGATCGTCGTCAACGACGGCCAAAAATACCCGGATTCTGCGATATTGTCAAACCCAACAACAGCAATATCATCCGGCACTGCTAACCCCCTATTATGAATAACCGAAAGGGCACCCAATGCCATTTGGTCATTGGCAGCAAAGATGGCATCCATCTCTGGATATTTTGAGAACAAGTCTTCCGCAGCATCACGACCGCTCGCTGAAGACCAATTGCCTTCTGACCAGCAGCGTTCCGAATCGTCCCGACCGGCCTCATGTACGCCATCCTTCCAGGCTTTGAAACGCTCTTGCGCTTCCCACCATTCCATCGGCCCTGATATGTGAGCGATATGTTCGTAGCTATTCTCAATAAGATGCGACATGGCTAACTGACCACCATAATAGTTGTCTACTGAAATGATGGAAAGGCCCTCTCGCGGTGCCATGGTAAGAAAGACAAAAGGAATATTGAGATCATTCGAAAAATCCTCCACCCATGCACGGTTGTCCCCAATTTCAGGCGCTGCCCATATAATGCCGTCCACATGACGGGAGATAAATTCATTGATAATCGGTTCAATGTCGTTGGCGTTGTAATGAGGAAGCTCTTTTAACAATAAGGAATAACCAACCTCCTCAGCCGTGGTAGTAATACCGTTTAGTGTGCGGTTGGGACCAATATACTTCAAGCCTGCGGTCAGCACACCCAGGGTATAACTGCGGTTTCGGATCAGGCTGCGAGCAATTGCGCTGGGTTGATAACCAATCTCTTCAATCACATTTTTAACCCGTTTGCGTGTATTATCCGCAACATCCGGACGGTTGTTGATCACTCGGGAGACAGTTTGAGTTGAGACGCCGGAGGCCTCTGCAACCTGTCTGATGGTGGGTCTTTTCCTTTTTATGTTCATAACGAGAATCTACCTTGATGGTCTGATAACGTTCCCGATAACGTTCCCGTTATCGATAACATAGATCAAGTATATCATTCTAAAAAACCTATTGTCAAGGATTTATTAAGAAAATATTGTTAATAAATTAAAGGTTAATGGTTTAAATTATGAATTTAAAAATTAATACTGAGATATTTTAAGGTTAATGACCCCACAAACAACAAAATAGCTATCTTAAACCGTTTTGCCATTTCATATGTGTTGGAAAATTTTTAAACCAATAAGTGGCGAACAGGTAGCACTCCGCTGGGTTGACTTTCATCCATCTAAGCAGAAAAGGCAGAATCGGGTATCTCAATTCCGTTCGCAATCATCTTCGGCATGAATTTCGGGCGTAAGCCAGTGGGCTTCTGAGTTCCTCGAACTTTACCATAGCTGAAGCCGGTCTGATCAAAAACGAACAGGTCCTGCATGACGATTGTGTCACTCTCCATACCCTGAACTTCCGACACCTTCACGACCTTACGAGACCCATCCCGCAACCTGGCAAGTTGAACAACCAATTCGATTGAAGATGCAATTTGCTCCCGGATTGCCTTGAGGGGCAATTCCATACCAGCCATCATCACCATCGTTTCAATTCTCCGCAAAGTATCCCGCGGGGTGTTAGCGTGAATGGTCGTCATAGAACCGTCATGACCAGTGTTCATTGCCTGCAGCATATCCACAGCCTCTCCCCCACGGCACTCACCCACCACAATACGGTCAGGTCGCATCCGCAAGGCGTTGATCACCAATTGACGGATGGTGATTTCTCCCTTTCCCTCCACATTCGGAGGGCGTCTTTCCAATCGAACCACATGGGGTTGGTGAAGCTGGAGTTCAGCCGTATCCTCAATAGTTATAACTCGATCACGTTCGGGGATAAAGGATGACAGCACGTTCAGAAATGTCGTTTTACCAGTGCCGGTGCCTCCGGAAACAACAAGATTGATCCTGGCTTCCACACAAGCTTTCAGGATATCTCCAAGACCAGCTGTTATCGTGCCGTTTGAAATCAAATCCTCAACTTGAAATGGTTGAGCTGCAAACTTTCGAATGGTGAGAACTGGTCCCGTAAGCGAAAGTGGTGGTATGGTAGCGTTGACGCGGTAGCCATTTGGCAAGCGGGCGTCAACCATAGGAGAGGTTTCATCAACCCGTCGTCCAATGGGCGAAACGATTCGGTCAATGACACGCATTAAGTGTTGATCATCCTCAAATTGTACTGAGGTAAACTCAATCAACCCACGCCGTTCAACATAAATCCGATCGTGTCCATTGACCATGATCTCTGTGATGTCGGGGTCATTAAGAAGAGGTTCAAGTGGACCATATCCGACAATATCTGCAACAAGCAATTTCAGTATTTCATTTCTTGTTGATCGATTATAAAGTAAATTTTCTTCTTCTAAAAAATGGGTAAAGTAATCCTTAATCAGAGATCTAATTTTCTCAGGGTCCTTGGATGCCTCATTGGTTGTGTTGGCAAGCAACTTCTTTTGAACAGCATCGCGTATTGGAATAAATTCATTTTCAAAGTTAAAATTGTTATCCTGGTTGTTCTCAAAAGGCAGTGATGTTTCTTTATTTAATGCGGGACGATTGGTAAACATACTCTCTCCTTACAGTTTTACAGTAAACAATGATCGGGGGTCACGGTGTGGGAGAAGCCTGTAATAATGCGATTTGTTGGCGAACATCCCATAAACCGGGGTTTTCTTGTTCAATTTTCATAAAGATATTAAGCGCTTCAACTTCTCTTCCTTCTGCAAGCAAATCTTCAGCTCTCTCGTAATCCCTCTTTAACAGCAGCAAGTCATAGACCCGCGATGCTAAGTCCGGAATATTTTTATAATGTGGGTCAATCTCTCTGATCTTTTCAAGCCTTTCTGCTGCATCCTCAGGTTCTCCTTCGCTTAAATAACGCTCCACCTGGGTATCCAATATGCTGAGTTGCATTTTCTCGTCCTTCGTCAACTCAGTAATGAAATGACTATTAATGTAGTCATAAGAAAAAAAAGCAATCAACAACGTAAAAATTGCAATGAGGATAATTAAATAAGCAAATTTAAGAAATCCCCTGATCTTGTCACGGGTTTCCATTTTGTGAATGGAACGTGTCATCGACACCATAGACAATTTCAACTCAATATTTTCCTTGTACTTGATAAGTTCCGGATGCTTTGGATAGTGTTCTTCAAGCACATTGACGCATTTCATGCAATCATTGAATTTACCACTCTGAAAATATTCTACTAATTTAATGTAATCAGGATGATTAAACAAATCAGACGCGCCCTCGTTCTGTCCTAGGGAGGTGTTAGAATTGTTACTTTTTTTATTTGAATCTGTCATAATTACTCTTATTAATTTTAAGAATCGAAATCGGTCAAAAAGCGTTTAAAAGTGTAGGAATGGCCGGGCCAAGAATTACCGCAATAATTGCAGGGAAAATCAGAAGCGCGACAGGAATAATGATTTTTCCCGGCAATTTATTAGCAATTTCCTTTGCACGGTATTGCCTTTGGACACGCATTTGAATAGCCTGGCTGTGAAGTACGTCAGCATAACTCATGCCCACTTTCTCTGCTTGAATGATCAGTGAGATAAAACGGGAGAGGTCTTCAACAGCCAGCCTTGTGCTCATGCTCCTCAACGCAGCCATTCGCGAGACACCCATTTCCATCTCTCTGACAACGCGTCGAAACTCAAGCCCAAGTTCTGTATCCCAATATGTACTGATCTTTTGTAAAGATTGCTCAAATCCTAAACCTGCGCTCGCACAAACAGAGAGCATGTCCAAAACATCCGGCAGCGATCGTAATATATCCTCTTGTCTTGAACTGACTTTCTTCTTAAGCCAATAATTCGGCAGCATTAATCCCACAAAAATAGTCCCAAACCCCAGCAATAATGATGTTTTATCAACAGCGCCAAAATCCTTATTAGCAAGATAGGCAAGAACCACACATCCAACAAATATTAATATTCGAATAGCAAAAAATTCACGAGCATTGAGATTATAGGGATGACCAGCAATGATCAATTTATGCTCTGTTTCACCAATCATCCGCTCCGGCGTAAATCTCCCCAAGAAATTCAAGAGATTCCGAATCCATTTCGCAATTGTCCGATTAAACAACGAGCCCCTGATTTCCCGTGGGATAATGTGGCTTTCATTAGAATCACCAGTCACCTGGTCTTGTGAACTGACAAAGTGTTCCAGCCGACTGGTTTTTTGTTTTTCCCTTTTAGACCAGGAAAAAACGCCATATACAGCCAAGTACAAGCCTAATAGCGCCATTGCCGCCACTAAAAATAAAACTAAAAAGTTGATGTCTTGCAATCCAGAATCCATAGAAATTAACTCAATTTCTAAACTTTAATCTTGACAAGTTGTCTGACCCAAACATTCCCAATAATGACACCCGCGAAGGCAACGCCGAAAATTATCTGTACCATTGAGGAAGTTTTCACCGTATCGAAATGGCTGGGTGACATAATAAAAATTAGTAAACCTGCAACAAAAGGCATCAACGTCAGGAAGTTTCCCACATAACGAGAGTAAGATGTCAACGAGCGGATTTCATTCATTAATTGCATCCGGTCTCGGATTGTCAATATAGCTGCATCCAACACTGTTGATAGATTTCCGCCCACTTGCGAATTGATGATGACGGCTGTCACGACAATTTGCAAGTCATCATTTTCCATCCTATCCGCCAGGTTATTCAACGCCGTCTCCAAAGAGATTCCCAGGCGCATCTCATGCAAAATCCTGCCAAATTCTTCTGATGCGGGCGCTGAGATTTCATTTACCGCCACGTCAAGCGCCTGTATCAAACTATAACCTGCCTGGACGGCACCGTTGATTAAAACCAAAACATCCAATAGCTGATCATGGAATTTTTTTTGCCGTTTGACAATTGCCCTATCCAACATAATGGGAGGCACCAGGATGGCGATTGCAGCCAAGAATATACCGGCAAGAATATTCCCAAGAACAAACCATCCAAAAACCAAACCCAGAATAGTCGCAAAAACGCGAATCAAGATAAACTCTGCATCAGTTATCGCCCAATAAGCACTGGAAAGTTTCATCTGCAATTTTTCTGATGAAAGGCTGCTCATTGCGTTGTTAATCCAGTTCCTAAATTTATTAATGTTCTTTTCTGGGGGGGTTATCGACTCCTTGTCAGTATCAGGCTGGTTATCTTCAAGAGAAGGGGCAACAAAACGCGTTATTCTCCCCTCTTTCTTTGAGGAATCGCCCCGTTTACGCAGCCAAATACCAACCAGGACCATTCCAATCAGAGATAAGAGTGAAATTACTAACAGAGAAATTATGATCGCATTTTGATTCACGGTAATCCTTACACAATACTTCCGCTAATGGTTGAAAGATCTAATTTTTTAGATGATTTATTCATCAGGATGAATTCCAGGTTTCTCATTCTGCATAACTTTTATTTGATCAGCCAGTTTTTTTGCAATACGATCAAACGACCTACTTATCGGGTGATGGGGTTTCTTTAATATGATAGGAACACCTTCGTTGATGCATTCAACAGCCAATTTTTCATCAGCGGGAATCTTTCCAAATATCTCCATCTTCATAATGTCCTCAACCTCTTCCGTTTTTACATCCGTTTTTCTCTTAATGAGATTTAAGATCAATAATATCTTTTCTTTCGGATAGGAAAGGGTGGAAGTGATTTCCATAAATTGGTTTACATCTCGCATTGAAGCCAGTTCGGGATTGGCAACAAGCAGGATCTTATCAGAGGCATCCATAAAAGTAACCGAGTTATCATCCAGGGTGTGACCGCCATCTACAATAATATTGGGATATATTCTTTGCAGACTCTGGATGACTTCAAACAAATTTTCTGGCCTGATACCCTGAGCTTCGCTAATGGATTGCGGGCCTAACAGCACATGAATCCCAGAAGTGTGCTGCACAACCACCTGCTCAATGATTTGTTGGTCCAACATTTCGGCATAGGTAATCAAATCGGTGATGGAATTACCCGTCAATAAGTTAAGATAAAGTGCGATATGCCCAAACATCAGCTTGCCATCAATCAGCAAGACATCCTCGCCAAGCGTTTTATGTAAACTGATCGCCAAATTCGTGGCAACCGTTGTTGTCCCAGCACCGCCCTTGGGGCTGAAGACAGTGAACATATTACAATCCACGTCGTCCTTTTCCGGCTCAGCAGCCTGCGGGGCTTGAGATCGATGACGATCCATAAGCTGCAACACACGCGTTATAGTTGCCACCAATTTCCCTTCTTGGAAAGGAAATCTAACAAAAGCTCGCGCGCCTGAAAGAACTACCTTATCCAAGTCGATGTTCTTGGATTCCCATAAAATTGCAATCACAACAGATTTCGGTGAACTGGATATAATCTTATCGACAAGATCAAAAGGTTGAGCATGAAACGTAAAATCAAACAGAATTACATCTGGCTTGGTCTCAGAGATAACCTGATACCAATTTTCGATTGTCACCTTTTCATCAATGAAATTAAGGAGATTCTCTTTCGCAAGGATCATTTCAGCAGCTTCAAGGACTGCTGCATTTTTTGAAACCAGGAGAATTTTTGCAGATTCGATCATTGTTGACATAATAATGTTCTTCTCTTTGTTATGGGTAAAGTTCAAGGCCGTAAAATTCAGCGATAAATTCCTCTGACACCGGTGTCAGAGAAAATTGATCCTGTGAGGTTGGCGCACGCAAAACAATATCAAATATTGCCCCATTATCCTTTAGAAACTTCAATATCAATGCATCTTGAGGATCTAAAGCAAGCAGGTAAGCATTAATACTTGTCTCAGGTTTTGGGTTTTCAGCGTCACCTCCCATAAGAGAGGTGTTTTGTCCTTCAGTGATCACTTCCAAGATCATCGCCGTCACACTCACGTTCTGCATCGAGTTAAGAGTGTAGGATTTTGTTATTATTATTTCTTCACCCTCTTCATCCATTTCAATAAGTTCTTGAGAAAAAGTTGCAAAAATATCCACAATGTCTCCGCGCTGGACCATTCTCTCACGGCTCATCATATCCGTTGCTGGGAAAGCCATCAACACATGATCATCGCTTAAAATAAAGCTGAGATCGTGATTATTATTCGTTGGATCAGCTAAGTTATGCTTAAGAAGCATTTCACCCTGGACGAGATCCGTTTTAATTATCTTTCCCACAGCTTCTTCGACAGAAGTGACAACTTTATTTTCCGGCACGAATTCCACCGGCACACTTATTGATGTCACATCGTCAGGCGTGATTGCATCACCCAAGGATAAATCGCGGGATAAGACCACGACTGTGGTTTTTTCCACAACTTCTTCATCGGCTGATGTCGCCGCGTTTGACTGAAGATATTCAACCAATAAAAAGCTGGCAAACACACCGACAGCTAACAAAATTAGCCCTGAAATGATGATGAGAATATATTTGATTTTATTTGACAAGGGTAACCTCCAAAAAATACCAATAAGTGTTCATCAATTAGACAATGAGATTGTACAGTTCCCAAGATTAATATCACAGCCCTGGCTGCTGTCAGGTGAAACCGGATAATCTGACAAGAAGAAACCTTCAATAACACTATCCTTTTTCATCTCACCTATTTCTATTGATAAATCTAATCCCGGACACATAGGTTTACCGTTCTTAGAAATGCAGGTGATATAAAAAGGCTGGAAGGCAACAATATGATAATTCGTTTTATTGACCTTATCCATCTTGCTAAAATCATCTTCACCTGAGGGCCAGGGCGAAGCGTGTGCTTCCGTCACGCAGTAATGGTTTTCGTCGCTGGGACCATTTACACAGACATAGTTATAAAGAGGCACCAAAACAACCTCACCAACAAAATCACTTTTCATCCATCCGTAATTAGATGCCATATTGCCAGAATCACCAGTAAGCCATGTATGTGCATTAAGGTTGTTATTCGGTTGTGGACCTTCAAGTATCGAGTCTTTAGCACTTTTATTTACATCAAGATAAACCCAACCTCGGTCGCCGCGCCATGTTTTAACCTCACCCCCCCCCAGGTCATACGTCAGGGCCTTATCGTTGCCGCCAAGAACATAAATTTGTCCTGGCGGCTTACCAGTATTATCTACAATGTTTGTGCCATCAAGGTGGTATACAACACCATCAATAACGACAGAGCTTACTTCGCCATTTAATAACGGCTCAAGTATATCCCAACTGAGGGTTTGCATTTGGCATCCATAATGCTCTGGGAAAGGGATTTCTTCTTGGCCAAGGGCACGTTCTCGGCATTCCACAACCATTGGCATGACTGCTTTTCCACTCACACCATAACAGCCGGCCGTCGCCTCAGCACTGGCTTCTAATGTTTCAACGCCAAATATTTCCGCGAAGTAAGATGGGTTTTCTACAGTTGTATGTACGGTGACCTCAGTTCCAACCACAGTTGCGTTTGCGGTTGTAGCACTATTATTCAAAGCATAAGTCTCCGCGACCACTATACCGTCCGAATAGCCGGAGCAGACCCGCTTTGCACCAGCCAAGGCGCCCGCGTCAGCGGCAGCCTGCGCCGTTCGCCGATTGGACAAAACAGAGCCGCCATCCAGAATGAGAGCTGTCATGCCAAGTATTGCAAACAACATGACAACAACCAACGGGATCACTTGTCCCTTTTCTAATTTGTGTTCAGCAAAATATTTTTTCATAGATGATCTTTTCTTATGGCTCCGCGATAGGCGTCATGATCATCTGGGAGTTCGCATGTAATTGTAAATCTCCCATCAATGAAAGCCCAGGGGTGACAGGCTCAAACAATATATCAATATCAACACTAACGATTGTTGCATCATCCGTGCCAGAAGCGGAATGATTGATTGTAATTGTACTATTGGAGAGTTCAGTGATATCAAATAATTTCGCCTGGATTTCATCGCAAATATTTTGATTTGCAGTTGATTGAGCATTTACGCAATTTAGAGGATAAGAATCAAGATAATACCCGTCACAATCACCGGGATTCGAAAGGTAATCACAATTCGGTTGAACAACGGCATACCGAGTACCCTCTCTTGCCGCCGTATTAATAACAGCGTAATAAAAGACAGCGCGCCCAATATCAAATAACCCCATGACCAGGATGAATAAAAGCGGCAGTACAAGTGTAAATTCAACTAAAGTCTGACCTGATTTTGCTTTATGGTTTCTCATTGATACATCATCTCCACAGATGAACTAAGGCTAAAAGCGCCTTGATTCACAACGTTGATAGAAAACAATTCGCCTAAAAACCCCAAAAGCAGCAAATCATCCACCTGTGTTTCCACAGTCACCATCACGCTTTCCTCTCCTGGTGCAACACTGGTTGTCGGCGTAAAGGTTACAGTAATATCTGAAACACCTGAATTGCTTGCATCTCGTTGGGCAGCGAAGGCAGCATTTGGCGCGTTTCCCGTCCCCGGATCATAATCGGATGGGTTCATCGTCAGGTAATAAGCGCCTTCACGGGCAGCATTGGTTATTACAATTTTCGTAAAGAACAAACGCCCCAGCTCTATTGTTGAAACAATCAATACCAGCAGCAAAGGCAACAGCAAGGCAAATTCCACCAGAGATTGACCTCGGTGGTTTCTTTGAAATTTCTGATTTAATCTCACATTAATAATCATAACGGTCTCGAATTAGCTTTTTCTCTTTGAATAAATTTAAGTCAGATATCGAAATTTCCATTAATTTACCTATAAATTTCGCTGACTTCACCAAAATATAAGTGATTAAATAAAACAATGCTGATATTCACACATAGATTATTTCCGACAGTAACATTCATACTCAATACTACCCTCAGGAAGTATATCAAGAGGATAAATTGCATTCAACTGCTAATCGGTTTTAGGAAAGCCAAGGGAGGTGCAGTAATCTAGGAGCGGCGCCCTTAATCATCATGAGGAGGACCAACAACTTCTGTCATCCTCACCGTAAGTTTACAAATTGATTAATGTATTATTCATATGAAGTCTCTAGAATAAACCAGAGACCTCATATGAATTTATTAATTGGAACTTGTTATCTTTCTTGGCTACTCTGGTGCTAATCGCCGGCACCACTCAACGTATCAATAATACTCTGGAAGGTATCTCCAATTCCTCCTCCAAGAGCAGTGAGGATGCCAATGACAGCAATAGCAATTAACAGGATGATCAACGCATACTCAATTAATCCCTGCCCTTCTTGCTCTTTGCCAGTCGCCAATGACAACCATTGTTTTGCTTGCATAACTAAATTTAACAACATTTTATCCTCCTCTGAGTAATAAAATTATAGTGAACAATAGTAATTATACGGAACGGGAGTCTAAAATTAGTATATTGATAGCTTTCATGAGTAAAACTTATCATTGAATACTCAGCAAAACTATAATATAAATTTTTTTATACTAACGATAAACACCTGCTCTCTAAAACACTTATCAAAACCAACCGATACATAAAGGATTCGTATACATTCTTTTATTCTTCAACCCATATTTTGCCTTTCATCTAAACTGTTGTCAGATAATATTGGAATATTTGTACTTAATTGAAATTAATGAGATTTCTCCTTTCGATTCATTTTTCTCTAAAAAATGAGCTGCGAGTCAAAAACCCAAGCATCTCTCAATTTTTGTTACAATGATAGTGTGCAATAATCATTCCAAAAAGTCCTGCGATGTTGTCAAATTTTTATTAGGAGTCCAACATTGATAATTCTCTACATGATCCTCGGCGTTATATGCGGCATACTGATTAATTATTTTTCAGATGTCCTCCCAATTTCTCACCGAATCACACTGCCACAATGCAAAAGCTGTCATGAGCCATATCCATTCATGGATTACGCACTGTCCCGCAGATGCCCACATTGCGGCAGTGCACAACCCACTCGATCAATAATCGTTCTCATCAGCTGCATCGTTATTGGTATCCTGCTGTACTTTTTCCCAATCTCTGCATTCAACTTCTGGGAAACACTCCCCTTATTAATTTATCTGGGTGTGGTACTGGTGATTGATATTGAACGCAGGGTAGTACTTTATGAAACCAGTATCGCTGGATTGATCCTTTGTTTAATTTACGGCTTTACCCTGCACGGCTTTAAGGTCACCATCCTAGGTGCACTTGGCGGGTTTGGGATCATGCTGTTATTTTATTTATCGGGAGTCGCGTTCAATCTGATCATGGGGAAAACTAGAAATCAAAAGATTAATGAAGTAGCCTTTGGATTTGGGGATGTCAGTCTGGGGACAATCCTGGGGTTGCTCGTGGGCTGGCCGGCTATTACAGGATTGATTATCATTGCTCTCCTTGCCTTTGGCGTATTCTCTTTATTCTTTATCCTGGGGTTAATCCTATCGAAACGATACCATGCTTTCGCCAGCGCCCTACCCTTCGCTCCATTTCTAGTCCTTAGCGTAATCCTTCTTTTTTATTTGTAAAATAATGATCTAAACCACCTATGCACTCAACATTTCCAGCTGATCACCCACTTCATAATCAGAGAATTTGGATGAATGAAGTTCAACCACATATTTAGCAGGCTTTTGGGGACAATAAAATAAATGCCACTTTTTTGCCAGCACCTTATCGACAACAACCTTTTGTGAATCTAACCAGAGCACCGTAATATCATAATTCATGAACAGCATATGTATGCAGGTGTTCAGCCGGGATTCACGCTTTTCGACCAATATCAAACCGCGATCCTCCGCCAATGCCTTGGAGAACATTAATCCAAGAAGTTTGCTGAAAAAAGTATCACAGTACTTAAGCGTAACGGCATTGGAAGGAGAGGATTTCTTTTTAAGGTTAACCCATTTCATTGTTTGGCATCTTCTCGTAATGGACTTAATTATTAATTTTATACTACTTTGGAATCACAAAAGGATAATCCGCTCTTAAATCAAAAAAGCGGGCGACCGGATTCGAACCGGCGAATGTCAGCTTGGAAGGCTGATGCCTTACCACTTGGCGACGCCCGCATTTAAGCCTCTATATTTTACGCGAATCAAGCCGTCTGGTCAATGCACACATAAGACATTAACCCTCCCCTTTCAGCGCCCTTTGCAAGAGCTCCCGTGTCAGCCCCGGGTCGGCTTTGCCGCGCGTCTCGCGCATGACCTGACCCATAAACCAGCCTAGCAAGCCCTCTTTGCCTTCTCTGTAACTGCTGACCTCGTCCGGATGCTCAACCAGCACCTTGTCAATCACAGCCCCCAGCGCCAAATCATCGCTGACCTGAGCCAGTCCTTCCTGTTCCACGATTGCAGCAGGCGGCTTGCCGCTTTCCTGCACCTTCGCCAAAAGCGCCTTGCCCGTAGCATTATTGATCGTACCTTCGTCCACCATCTTGATCACCTGCACCAGATGTTCTGGACTGAGGATCAATTTATCAGCGTCTATCCCCAATTCATTAAGCATGCGCAGTATCTCGTTCATAATCCAGTTGGAAACCACCTTTGGGTCACCTTGATAGGCTTTAACCGTCGACTCAAAATAATCCGAAATCGGTCTATCGCCAGTCAGAATATCGGCATCGTATTCCGGTAGATCATATTCATTCATAAAACGCGCCCGCCGTTCCAATGGCAGCTCGGGCAATTCTGTTAAGACGCTCTGCAGCCATTCTTCTGTCAATTCGAGGGGCAGCAAATCAGGCTCTCGGAAGTAACGGTAATCTGCTTCGGTTTCCTTTGATCGCATCTTATTTAAACGCTGGTGGGTATCATCCCAATCCAGTGTCCAGGCTTCCACCCGCCCGCCCGATTCAACCAATACAATCTGGCGCTCAATCTCCTTATTGATCGCCGCTCGGACAGCCTCAATAGAATTGACGTTCTTAATCTCGGTTTTGGTGTTCAGCTCGGTGCTGCCTGCGGCGCGGATGGAAACATTGGCATCACAACGTAAATGTCCTTTCTCCATGTTCCCTTCGGAGACACCAATCCAGCGCAGTAGCTGCCGCAGGCGAATGAGATATTGCGCGGCTTCATCGGCTGAGCGCAAATCAGGACCGGTGACCATCTCCACCAGTGGAACGCCGCAGCGGTTGAAATCAATATATCGGCGCCCGTGTTCCATCTTGGTTTTGCCCGCATCTTCCTCCAGATGGAGTTTAACAATGTTCACCTGCCGTACCTCGCCGCTCGGCATGGGCAGGTTAAGATAACCCCCGTTTCCCAATGCCACATCGTATTGGGAAATCTGATAGCCCTTGGGTAAATCCGGATAGAAATAATTTTTACGGTCAAAAAAAGATTTCAGCCTGATTTCAGCGTTCATCGCCGCCGCCAGTAAAGCCCCTTTCCGGACAGCAGCCTTGTTCAAAACCGGCAATACACCCGGCAGGCCGGCACACACCGGACAAATATTGGTGTTGGGGGGCTCCTCCCAGGAATCAGCTTTGCAGCCGCAAAATATCTTGGTTGTGGTGTTCAGTTGAATGTGGGTTTCAAGCCCAATAACAGCTTCATAATCCGTCATAATGCGTTCCTCTTGGGAATCCATTTTACATATCTCTCAGTACCTGGGGCTTGACCCTTCGCCAATCAGCATCAGCCGTCGCCTGTTCAAAAGCGTGACCGACTCGGAAAAGAGTTTCCTCCTTGAAGTCCGACGCCAGTAATTGGATTCCGATGGGCAATCCTTCATCAGATACACCCCCTGGTATGGATATACCCGGAACACCGGCGTGATTGGCAGGTACGGTAAGTTGATCGGCGTACTGCATCAACACAGAATCGCCGTAAATATCCGCCATTTTGAATGCCGTGGTCGGTGTGGTGGGCGTCAGCAGCGCATCGACCCGATAAGCGCCTTTGGGGTCAAAGGCAGCTTCAAAATCAGAGCGGATCAGGCTGCGCACCCGCAGCGCCCGTTGATAATACTCCTCACTGTACTGCGCAGCGCTGACATACATTCCCATTAAGATGCGAAGTTTGGGCTGTAAACCAAAGCCCTCCGCGCGGGTCTTGCGATACATCTCACGCAGATTCCGGAATTCCGAATTTGTCCGGCAACCGTACTTGACACCGTCATAGCGATGCAGATTGGATGCAGCTTCCACGCGGCTGACGACGAAATAAGCCGGAATGCCGTAGATCGTGTTCGGCATCGGTACATTTTCCACGATTTCCGCCCCCTGCTCAGCCAGGATTTCAGCAGCACGGAGCGTCGCCTCCCGAATCTCAACTGGGAGTGATTGCCTGACAAGCTCTCCCGTATCGGGGTCGGGAAAAGTGATTTGCATGTAATCGGGGGAAAGACCAATGCGCATGCCCTCAATCCCCTTCTCCAGACTCTCTAGATAATCCGGTATCGGCTCTCTGGCTGCTGTGCTGTCCCGGGGGTCCGCGCCAGCCATAACAGACAACATCATTGCGGCATCCCGCACATCCCTGGCAACCGGACCCGGGCAGTCCAGCGAAGAGCCAAAGGCGATCAAACCGTATCGGGACACCCGACCATAGGTAGGCTTGAGTCCCACCACCCCACAGAATGCAGCGGGTTGCCGGATGGAACCAGCCGTGTCCGTTCCCAGGGAGAGCAAGGCTTCCCCAGCAGCGACGGAAGCTGTTGATCCACCAGATGAACCGCCGGGCACACGTTCCATATCCCAGGGATTGCGTGTGGAAGGCTGAAAAGCAGAAGATTCAGTTGAAGAGCCGTAAGTGAACTCATCCAGGTTGACCTTGCCCAAGGTCAGTGCGCCGGCTGCTTCCAGGCGTTTAACCGCTGTCGCCGTATAAGGCGCGGTGAAGTTTGCCAGGATGCGTGAAGCCGCCGTGGAAGGTGTATCCTTGACACAATAGATATCCTTGATCGTGATCGGTACGCCAGACAGAGGACCAACAGTTTCTCCCGCGCTAACGCGGGCGTCAATGTTTTCTGCCTGCTCCCTCGCCCTTTCTTCCGTCAGGGTGATAAAGGCGTGCACTTTTGTCTTATCCTCCTGACTTAGCTCGCCCACACCCAACGACCCGGGACGACCGTCTACTGCTGCGATTCGATCTAAGGCGGCATCAAGAACTACTACGGCGGATAGTTCACCCGCCTTAATGCTCTCTGCAATTGAAAATGCGGATTTATCTAAAATTGACATAAGGATCAGTCCAGTTTCGTATGGGGAATATCAGGAACGACGATGTAACCATCTTCGACTTGCGGCGCCTGCCCCAGGATCTCGTCTGGATTATCACAAGGCTCCCACACATCCTCACGCAGCTCAGGTTTCGTCTCAGAGTTATAGGTCACGCCGTGAGAAGCTGGTGGAATGCTCTCATCAAGAGGAACCGCTTCTAATTGCCTAACAGCTTTCAACTGCTGATTCAACTCCCGCCGTAAGTATTCCGCTTCTTCCGGATTAAAGGCAAATGCGGCGAGTTCAACAAGATGCTCAAATAACTCAGTGGTAATTTCATCCATCATAAATCATGCCATGCACTTTCTGAAGGTGATTAATTATTGAAATATAGCTAATATCTGATGATATATCATACCTTAAACTCGCTCGATTTGAAGATGCTCGACACAAGTATGCAGCCAGACAATATAGAAGTTCTGAGATGAGAGTGATAAAAACATGAAAGCATTCTTGGTGAAATTGGGCGATTCTTCTATCAACAACTATTCTTCCATGCTATAATTTTTTCTATGGTACCAAAGGAGTTCGCCTATGCAGCAGCCTGAGGCCGATCACCAAACTCAACCTGAAGAGTTATTCGAAGATCAAGACAAAGAGAAAGTCCTTAATCGACTTGCCTTGATACTTTTTATATTAGGGCTCGCCGTTTACCTTGCCACCCGACTGATCTGCCTGCCGGATTTTCCAATTTACTTCTTTACAGATGAAGCCATCCAAACCCAGCAAGCGGCAGATCTGGTCAATCACGGCTTTAAGGGCGATAAAGGCGTTTTCCTTCCTACATATTTTAAAAATGGCGGGCAGTACAATCTCAGCTTCTCTGTCTACGCGCAAGTCCTGCCCTATCTAATATTGGGGAAGTCCGTGTGGGTAACGCGCGGGGTGTCCGTTCTGCTCACAGTTACAGCCGCGGTTTGCCTGGGATTGATCTTGCGGGATAATTTTAAGAGTCGCTACTGGTGGCTGGGCCCCTTACTCCTGGCGGTTGTTCCCGCCTGGTTCCTGCATTCCCGAACCGCTTTTGAAACCGTCATCATGGTCTCTATGTACACAGGTTTTATTTACTTCTACTTGCGCTATCGTCAGGGGAAACCGCGCTCCCTCTACCTTGCCCTTTTGTTCGGGGCCCTGTCCTTCTATGCCTACAGCCCCGGGCAAGTGATCATCGCGGTCACCGGTTTATTATTATTGATATCCGACGCAAAATACCATTGGCAGAACCGCAAGACGACCTTGTGGGGTTTGGGATTACTGGCTTTCTTAATTTTGCCCTACCTGCGATTCTCACTGACCCAAGGGGAAGAAATCACCCATCACCTAACCGTGCTCAGCTCATACTGGATCAAGCCTATCCCCCTACATGAAAAAATATTCACCTATGTCGCCAACTGGTTGAAAGGGTTTAACCCCTTTTATTGGTTCTGGCCCAACCCCTCAATCATCGAAATCCTCTGGCCGGATATATCATTGCCAGCCTGGCTGTTCTCCAACCAGGGTGATCTCGAGCGGCACATCATGAAGGGATATGGACATATCCTGCTGGCAACCTTTCCCTTCTGGATTGCCGGTCTGGTGCGCTGCATCAAACGCTTCAAAGACCCCGCCCATCGTCTGCTAATTTTAACAACCCTTGCCGCCCCAACTGGAGCCGCCATCGTGGATTGGGGCATCACCCGTGGAATGGTGTTCATTATTCCTACCACCTTAATCACTGCGCTGGGGATAGAGGATGCCTTTAATTGGCTTCAGGAAAAATGGCACAGCCTTAGCTATGTTCACATCGCAAGCTTGTCCTTTATCTTCCTTGCTGGTTTCTGCTTCCTGATGCTGGGTGATTCACTGATCAACGGACCCACCTGGTATGACGACTATGGTCTAGGCGGGATGCAATACGGCGCCCAGCCCGTATTCACCCGAGCTGCCGAATTAGCTGAGGAATACCCAGAGACAACAGTTTATGTCAGTTCAACATGGGCCAACGGCACCACCGTCCTCATGCGCTATTTCACAGATGACCTGGTTAACGTAAAGATGGGCAATATCAACTCGTATGGTCAGCAGTATAAACCTCTGGACCGAAACATGCTCTTTGTGATGACCGGGGATGACCTAATCTGGATCAAAGAATCAGGAAAATTTAAGAATGTGCTCATTGAAGAGACACTGCCTTATCCGGATGGGAGCAGCGGTTTTTTCTTCGTTCGTCTAGAATACGTCGAAGATATAGAGACGATATTGGCAGAAGAACGAGAAGCGCGTCAAGCCCTCATCTCCGAGAAAATCACAGTTCTGAATCAAGAAGTGACCGTTCAATATTCCGCTCTGGATATGAATGAGATCACCCATGCCTTCGACGGCGACCCTACCACCTTGATTCGCACTCTGGAAGCTAACCCCCTGCGCTTGGTATTGACATTCTCTGAAGCTGTAGATGTACAGCGGCTTATTTTAAAGGTTGGTGGAACGCCAACACGGGTGACAGTCACCGCGCTTGCCAATGGAGATGTTATTGGATCACTCACTGAGGAAGTCGACAGCTCGCCCGTCCCCAGGGAGATGACAGTGGTATTCGAAAAAACATTGACTGTAGATGAGTTGAAAATAGAAGTCCTTAACGTCCACGATAGTGAAATTGCCCATGTTCACCTCTGGGAAGTGATCATCGAATAGGACCCTTCCTCCTTATATAATCTGGTATTCCTTTGCCAATCAAAAATCATTAGTTTTCTGTCTATTCATTTTTCTATTCCCTGGAAACGCTCCTTTATGAAAGGCATTAAGAAGCTTTCCTCTTAGCACCCTTCGGGTGTTTCGCCGCGCTCAAGGGGAAGGTGGTGCACAGCGCTGGAGGAAGCGGAAAACCCATCAGGTGCTGGACGAGGTTTTTCTAATTCTTTTCCATAGCGATTTATATAAAGAAGCAATATCATGACTTTGCTATTCCCCTGTTTACATCACCAACAGACAGCCTTCAGATGAAGTAAAGGTATAATGTTAGCGTATCTCTAAACCTAACCACGATCTACAGAGGGAGCTATGTCAAGCAAACTTAATTGGATTGATGAAGAACTGGAAAGCCTGAAGGAATCGGGGCTGTATAACAAAATCCGCACCCTGAGTTCACCACAGGGTGCGTGGCTGGTCGTTGACGGAAAACGGGTTCTCAATTTCTGCTCGAATAACTATTTAGGACTAGCCAACCACCCCCGACTGGTAAAAGCTGCTCAAGAAGCGATGGATAAATATGGCGTCGGCCCTGGCGCAGTTCGCACCATAGCTGGCACGATGAACCTGCACCTGGAACTGGAAAAACGAATCGCAAAATTCAAACGGGTGGAAGATGCCATCACCTTTCAATCTGGTTTTTCAGCCAACTTAGGCACTATCCCTGCTCTGGTCGGGAAACAGGATGTTATTTTTTCGGATGAACTCAACCATGCTTCCATTATTGACGGCTGCCGCCTTTCACGGGCAGAGATCGCCCGATATAACCATGCCGATCCAGCTTCTCTGGAAACCGTGATCCGCGAGAATATTGGCAATTACCGCCGGGGATTGATCATCACGGATGGCGTATTCTCAATGGATGGGGATTACCCGCCTCTGGACAAACTCGCTGACATTGCCGAGAATTATGACTTATTGTTGATGGTGGATGACGCACACGGTGAAGGTGTCTTGGGCGAGGGTGGTCGTGGAATCGTAGACCACTTCCACCTTCACGGCAGAGTGGATATCGAAGTGGGCACCTTTTCCAAAGCCTTTGGCGTCATGGGCGGCATGGTTGCAGGCAAGGCAAAAATCATTGAATGGCTGCGGCAGCGCGGTCGGCCTTTCCTGTTTTCATCCGCGGTGACTGTGCCTGATGTGGCAGCCACGATCGCTGCGGTCGACGTTTTAGAAGAATCAACCGAACTGGTCGACAGATTATGGAAAAATGCAGATGTTTTTAAAAAAGAAATGGGAAATTTGGGGTTTGACACCGGCAAAACCATGACCCCCATCACGCCAGTTATGTTGGGCGATGCCAAACTCGCCCGGAATTTCAGCCGGCGGTTATATGAAGAAGGGGTCTTCGCCATGGCGCTGGGTTTTCCAACCGTACCCAAAGGTCAGGCTCGCATCCGGGTGATGATTTCAGCGACACATTCCAGGGATGACCTTGAGAAAGCCTTAGGTGCATTCGCCAAAGTTGGGAAAGAGCTGGGTGTGATTTCTTAATCACAAAAAACCAATCAAAGTGAATCACACCGCCCTCTAACGGGCGGTGTCTCATAATAGTACACAAAACGCTCAGGTGAGCGTCTTATGCAAATATCGTTTGTGAACCAGAAAATTACGAGGCGGGTTTAGCCGCTTCAGGCTCTTTGAAAGGATCATAGTCGGGATTGGTGCCCGCCCAACAACAGCATGGTTGTTTAAAGTGGTTACAGGCCAAGCCGCGGGAACATCGATGAGCAATGATTCGGGGTGCCTGATCCGGCAAGAAGGTGGCTGGATAAACAATCTCAGCTTCTAGGGCAACTTCCGCACCGACATGTTCACAATAGGATACCTTGATTACTTCCCAATTTCGATAAGCCACAAGTTAACCTCCATGGGTGAACTAACTGATACTGATAAAGGCAGGTGAATTATAACATATTCAGGAAATAATCTAAACTTATCACAATCTCAGGTTACTGTCAAGATTTTCCATATTTATAAACAAATCAAAGAACTCCTTGGGGATGAATAAAATTCTTTAAAACCCTAGCCCATGGTCTATTTGAAT
>Ga0307427_1000339_pt1 | contig 30930 bp, 19 predicted proteins | sample SalMarWE160190MG_FD_202162 | JGI IMG/M metagenome (GOLD analysis project Ga0307427, IMG submission 202162) | Salt marsh sediment microbial communities from the Plum Island Ecosystem LTER, Massachusetts, United States - WE1603-190 | ecosystem: Environmental > Aquatic > Marine > Intertidal zone >...
ATTTGGCAATAAAGGTAAGACCAGTTCTTTCTGGTCCAGCTACATACAAGTTATAGTCATTTCTTGGCATCTTGAGCCCAAATGTAATTCCTTTGATTGCCTTATCTTGGGCTACCAACAATTGCTTTTTTTTATTTATATCTTTTGTAGATTGAACGCCCAGAGAATCTGGATCACACAATACACGGAGCCTTTTTAGCGGTACTTCTTTTGATTTTTCACCCATATCAAACCCTTTCAATATCTTGCTGTTATCTCTTCTTTGTCCTCATTATCAACCCTTTTTTTAAATTGCAAGGCAATATTTAGAGATGTCTATTGATGATTACCTGCGGCCTTTGTAATAGAAACAGATATATCGATAATTTCAGACGATACTCTAACTATAGAAATTAAATAAACTATTAGCAACATTCAAATGTTAAGGCCTTATTGTTTATCAGACTACACAATAAACCTTCATTGCTTCAACACTTGAAGGTTACCAAACTATTAGCTATGTAACTGCTATAATCACAAATTTGTTTGACTTCAATTTTTCTGAATGATACGTTACAAAAAAATGAATGACGATTCATTTTATTCTTATACTTTCATGTAAATTTTTTATCATCTTAGGCCTGCCCGTCCCGCTCTGCGGGACGAGGTGGGGGGCACGTTAGCTCACCTAAAAAGGAGGTTTTTTTATGAATAGGGTTATCAAAAAGTGCGCGGTTATTGGAGCTGGTGTGATGGGAGCAACCATTGCAGCCCAGTTGGCCAATGTGGATATCGAGACAACCCTTCTTGATATTGTGCTCCCTGAACTCACAGATAATGATAAAAAAAAGGGTCTTACCAAGGATAGCAAGGAATTCAGGAATAAACTGGCACAAAACGGATTAGAAAACACACTGAAGTCAAAGCCTGCATCCTTTTATATACCAGAGTACGCCAAGCTGATCACAATCGGCAACCTGGAGGACGATATAGGACTGTTAGGCGATGTAGACTGGATTATCGAGGTAGTGGTGGAAAGGCTGGACATCAAAAAAAGCGTTTTTGAAAAGGTCGAAACGGTGTTAAAACCTGGAACTATCATCACCTCCAATACCTCAGGTATATCTGCCAAGGCCATGTGTGAAGACCGCTCAGAAAACTTTCGAAAGAATTTTGCCATTACCCATTTTTTCAACCCCCCACGATACATGAAACTTCTGGAGATTGTACCAGGCCCAGATACACTCCCCAAAGTGATCGAGACCTTGGCTGAAATATGTGAGAAGGTGCTCGGCAAGGGGATTGTATATGCCAAAGATGCTCCAAATTTCGTGGCCAATCGTATTGGTATCTATAGCATGCTTTATGTTATCAAGGCCATGATGGACATGGGGTTAACTATTGAAGCTATCGATAAACTTACCGGGCCGGTAATAGGGCATCCCAAGAGTGCGTCTTTCAGGACAGCAGACCTTGTTGGTCTGGATACACTACTTCATGTAGCAGATAATGTATATCAAGGAGCACCTGATGATGAGAAACGGGAAATGTTTCAGCCTCCGGATTTTATCAAAAAAATGATTGAGAACAACATGCTGGGCGAAAAGAGCAGGCAGGGTTTTTACAAGAAGGGCAAAGATATAGAAGGGCACAAGGTAATACTTTCACTGGATTACACTACTCTGGAATACAGCCCACAAGAAAAGGTAAAGATGGCTTCACTAGAGGCAGCAAAAAATATTTCAGGTACGGCTCAAAAGATCAAATCGCTCTACTCTGCCAAAGATGCTGCAGGGCAATTTACTTTTACTACTTTGACAGAAACACTCATCTATTCTGCCAACCGGATTCCAGAAATAGCTGATGATATTGTAAATGTGGATAATGCAATGAAGTGGGGATTTGCCTGGAAGATGGGCCCCTTTGAGGTCTGGGATGCCATTGGTGTAGGCAAGTCCGTGGCAAAAATGAAAGAGGCGGGATACCAGATTCCGACCTGGGTTCAGGAAATGCTTGATAGCGGAAAAGAGTCTTTCTACAAAACAGAAGCCGGCAAGCTCTATTTCTATGATCTTCCTCCAAAGGATTATAAAGAGGTTTCAGTAAAACCAGAGATCATACTTTTGCCATCCCTTAAGAATCGAGCAAAGAAGGTAGCAGGCAATAAAGGCGCGAGCCTAATTGACATCGGTGACGGGGTAGCCTGCCTGGAATTTCATACCAAGATGAATGCTATGGGTGATGATATTATCAGTATGGTCATGAAATCGGCTGACATTGTGAGCAAGGATTTCCAGGGTCTGGTAATCGCCAACCATGCTGATAATTTCTCTGCCGGAGCTAATCTTCCATTGGTTTTATTTTCGGCCCAGGAAGAGGAATGGGATGAACTGGATTGGATGATCAAACAATTTCAGGACTCCTTTATAAAACTAAAATATTTGGACAGACCTGTAGTCGCTGCACCAGCTGGAATGGCCCTGGGCGGTGGGTGCGAGATTTGTATGGCTTCTGATCGTGTTCGTTTTGCAGCAGAGACCTATATGGGCCTCGTAGAGGTTGGTGTGGGTTTAATTCCCTCTGGGGGAGGATGCAAGGAATTGCTTATCCGCAATACAGGGCACCTGTTCGAGGTACAGAAGGGAGGAATTTACCCAAAACAGATCGAATTAATGCCCTTTGTGGCCAGGGCCTTTGAGACGATCGCCATGGCCAGGGTCTCCACTTCTGGGCCTGAGGCAATTAAGCTTGGGTACCTGAAATCCACTGATAAGATGACAGCCAATAGAGACTATTTGATAGAAGATGCCAAAAAGACGGTTCTGGCCATGAATATGGAGGGCTATACATCCCCGAGATCCCTTGATGAAATTCGGGTGGCCGGGGAAAATACCTTTGCCATGATTAAACTTGGTCTGTGGACCATGCACGAGTCAGGCTACATCACCGAACATGATGTGACTGTCTCTACCAAGGTGGGATATGTCCTGTGTGGAGGGAATGTCCTTGAGTATACCAAGGTGAGTGAGCAATATCTTTTGGATTTAGAGAGAGAGGCATTTTTGAGTTTATGCGGTGAACCCAAGACCCAGGAAAGAATTCAGCACATGCTGAATACAGGTAAGCCACTTAGAAACTAGGGTTTATCGTGTTTGTTGAGTTCATTGAGTTCATTGGATTTGAAATCCCTAAAGTACCTGCACCGAAACAAAGTGCATAACTCAAAAGCATATTGAACTCTCTGGTAAAACGAACGCAATGAACCCAATAAAGCCTAAAAACACAAGAAACTACAGTAGGGAGGAATATACCATGAAAGAGGCCGTGATTGTTGCTGCTTGTAGAACGGCAGTTGGAAAGGCCCCACGAGGAATGCTAAAGGATACACGCCCGGAATATATGGGGACCGCGGTATTAAGTGATTTGATAAAAAGGGCTGGGAATATAGACCCTATGCTTATTGATGATGTGATTGTAGGATGCACCTTCCCTGAGGCTACCCAAGGTTTGAATTTAGGCCGGGTCCTGGTCATGTCCATGGGCTGGCCGGACCGTATTCCAGGAATGACAGTCAACAGATTTTGCTCTTCAGGTCTTCAGGCCATCGCCATTGGTGCAGAGAAGATCATGTGCGGGTATGCTGATGTGGTGATTGCCGGTGGAGTGGAAAACATGAGCCAGATTCCTATGGGCGGGAGCATGATGTACCCTAATCCCGCACTTGTCGATATGAGACCGGGTGCATTTACTGGAATGGGATTAACCGGCGAAAATGTAGCGGAACGATATAATATAGGCCGAGATGAGCAGGATGAGTTCGGTGCCAGAAGCCAGCAGAGGGCTGAGGCCGCCATTAAAGCGGGTCGCTTCAAAACTCAGATTGTCCCCCTGAAGGTCAAAAAGCAAAAGCAATTGCCTAATGGGCGTTTTGAGTTTGAAGAGATCATCTTTGATACAGACGAGGGCATGCGCCCAGGAACGACAAAAGAGACTATCTCTAAGATTCGCCCGGCCTTTAAGACCAATGGAACGGTAACAGCGGGCAATTCTTCACAGACAAGTGATGCAGCAGCAGGCGTACTACTGATGTCCAAGGAGAAGGCCAAAGAGTTAGGTCTAAAGCCTATGGCCACCTTTCGATACCATGTGGCAGAGGGCTGTCCACCAGAATATATGGGAGTAGGGCCTTCCGTGGCGATACCGAAGGTTTTAAAGATCGCTGGGATGAGTCTTGATCAGATGGAGTTGATAGAGCTAAATGAGGCCTTTGCGGCACAGGCCATCTATTGTATCAGAGAGCTGGGCATCAATGAAGAGATTACCAACGTCAATGGTGGTGCCATTGCATTAGGCCATCCTTTAGGGTGCACAGGAGCAAAATTGACCACCCAGCTTATCTATGAAATGCAGGATAGAAAGCTTCGGTGGGGACTGGTATCTATGTGCATCGGGTTTGGCATGGGCGCCGCAGGCATCTTTGAGATAGAGGATTATTAACTGGATAGTATGGAAATCCCATTTTGGACGCAGCCTGCCCTGGCGCGACTTCCTTGGCATATATTGCAAGCTCTGTGGTATCTATTAACTCAGACTATATAGCCTAAACATTGTATGCCAGGTCTGGGCCAGGGATAAACGCAGATTTTTTGGATTAAGAAATTAAGAAAAATATTATTATCTGTGTGTACCTGCCCGCCATCTGGCAGGCGGGTCTGCGAAAACCTGCCCGCCATCCGGCAGGCGGGTCTGTGTCCTAATTTATAAAGGAGATAAAAAATGGCAGAATTAAAGCTTTTTAAAGGTGGGGAATTTTTAATTACAGACGCCCTGCCAGAGGAGGTGTTTACACCTGAAGATTTTACAAATGAACAGAGACTAATTGCCAGGTCTGCCGAAGAATTTGGCGTAGGTGAATTGGCACCAAGAAGGGATGAACTTGAAGAATTGAACGAGGAATTGTTAAAGAGTTTGTTAAGAAGCGCGGGCGAGCTTGGATTGCTTTCTACAGATATGCCGGAAATATACGGTGGATCAGAGCTCGACAAGGTTAGCTCTGTTCTTGTTACAGAAAAAATTAATCAGGGCATAGGAGGATTTCTCCTGGCATATGGCGTTCAGACAGGCATAGGAAGCCTCCCAATTGTTTTTTTTGGCACACCTGATCAGAAGAAAAAATATTTACCTAAACTTGCATCTGGAGAGATGATAGGCGCTTATGCACTGACAGAATCTGCCCACGGATCTGATGCCCTTACTGCAGAAACTACAGCAGTTTTGTCAGAAGATGGCAAATACTATATCGTGAATGGACAGAAACAGTTTATATCAAATGCAAGCTTTTGCGATTTAATATTGACCTACGCACAGGTAGATGGCACGCAATTTACAGGTTTCATTATAGAGAGGAAATGGGATGGTATTTCAGTTGATGAAGAAGAAGAAAAGATGGGTATGCATGGAGCTTCTACCAGGTCTGTTATTTTTCAAGATGTAAAGGTCCCTGTGGAAAATGTGCTCGGAGAGGTTGGCAGAGGTCACGTTGTCGCTCTCAATACCTTGAATATAGGCAGGTATAAATTAGGGGCAGCCACTGTTGGGGTCTGTAAGTTTTTAATTGCAGATGCTATTAAGTATGCAAAAACAAGAATTCAATTTGGAAGGCCTATCAGCGAATTCGGCCTGATAAAACACAAGATAGCAGAGATGGTCATCAAAATTTATGTAAACGAGAGTATAGGCTATCGCATCGCAGGTCTCCTTGATTTAGCACTGGAAGGGATTGATCCCTCGAAGGAGGATGCAGGTAAAAAGACAGGGGAGGCTCTCAGGAAGTACGCATTAGAGTGCTCCGTAAACAAGGTATTTGGCTCAGAGGCATTAGATTATACCGTAGATGAATGCGTGCAGATTATGGGTGGTTACGGGTATATTCAGGATAACCTGATAGAAAGCGCCTATAGAGATTCCAGGATTAACCGGATTTGGGAGGGTACCAATGAGATAAACCGGCTGCTTGTTGTAGACAGATTAATGAAGGCCGCCATGAAGGGAGAGCTCCCTCTTCTTGATGCGATTAAAGCAGTAATGGGAGATCTTATGAGCTATCGGCCGTCGATGAGTGAGGAAGAGGGTGTTCTCGAAAAAGAGCAAAAAATGGTTGGTAATGCAAAGAAAATGGGGCTTCTGGCTGCTGGTGCGGCAACCCAAAAATATATGGATAAGCTCGCAAACGAGCAAGAGGTCGTTGCCTTAATAGCTGATATTATCATTGAGATCTTTGCCATGGAAAGTGCTCTTCTGAGGTCGGTAAAAAAAATTACAAAGGAGGGTGAAGAAAAATCCAAAATACACATTGCTGCTACCCAGGTCTATATTAATGATTCATTTCCGCGGGTGGACATAATGGCAAAACAGGTTTTTGCTGCTATCTCTGAGGGCGAAGAACTCAGAACCCAGTTAATGGGCCTAAAAAAATTCGCACGTTTCACCCCAATAAATACCATTGCATTAAGGAGAGAGATTACAGACAGCATTATTCCAGTTGCCCGATATAACTTGACGAAGATATAAAATTTGCCATTTGTTATTGATATTTTTAAAAAGGTTCTTTAGACTAGTCCTTAACATCTTGAAGGCAAAAGCGTGTCAGTTTTGAGCGAGCTATGAATGCAAATAAACAATTATCAGACATGTATTCCATATTTCAAATGAAAAACTTTCAAAATTTCAAAGACCTTGACACTATTGACTATTATATGTAAAAATAAATTGTATCAAGTTTTTTTATTAGATAAACATAAATAGGGGGATAGTCATGGCCAAAGATAAGGATGATACAAAAGATAAAAATGAGATTGGGGATGAAGATCTCCTTGATTTTGAATTTGATGAAGATCTTTTAGATGAAGAGGAAGAAGCAAAAGAGAAAAAAGATGAAACTGAAGAAGAAATTATAGATCTTGTTGATGTAGTCGAAGAAGGCCATGTACCCGAATCACTGGAAGAAGATATAGAAGGCTTGGAAGATCTTTTATTGGATGAAGAGGAAGAAGGAGAAGAGCCGATATCTGAAGAGGAGAAAGATGTCGTAGAGGAGGTGGTATCAGAAGAAGGCGAGATGAAGGAAGGGGTCGATGAATCGGTTGAGGAAAATATAAGCGATGAAGAGACAACTATCATGGAAAAGCCTGCTGAAGGTGTTTTTAAGGAGGAAGCAGAACCCTTTCTCGAGGTAGAAGAAGAAATTAAGCTAGATGAGGAAATTGAGGGATTTGAAGAGTTAGAACCGGTAGAAGAGGAAAAGCCTATAGAGGAACTCAAAGAGGAGCCAGAAACCATTCTCGAAGAAGAAGAGACCAAACTGGATGAAGAACTTGAAGAGAGAGTCTCTGAACAGGAGACAGAAAGATTAGAAGAGCCATTATTGGAGGAAGTAGCTGAAAAGGAAGAGCTTGCTGAAGAAGCAGTGGGAGAAGAGGAAATAGAGGAGCTTGAAGAACCATTTGTGGAGGAGGTAGTTAAAAAGGAAGAGCTTGCTGAAGAAGCAGTGGAAAAAGAGGAAGTAGCAGAGTTAGAAGAATTATTGGTGGAGGAGGTAGCTGAAAAGGAAGAGCTTGCTGAAGAAGCAGTGGAAGAAGAAGTAGTTAAAGAGGAAATTCCATCAATCTCAGAAGAAAAAATCGAAGCCATCTTAACAAAGGTAGCAAGCGATGTCATAGAAAAGGTCGCCAGAGAAGTTATACCTGAGGTTGCTGAAAAAATTATCAAGGAGGAGATAGATGCGTTAAAAAAACGTATTATGTCAGAAGATTAATACACATCAATTTTGTTTGAAATACGTGGGCACAAGGGCAAATAACCGAGGAAACCGTGAATGTCATTGTGCCCATTTAATTATCGTTATCTATTTATTTTAATTGCAGGAATTTCCATTTTGGACGCAGATGACCGAAGATTATCAAGATTTTAAATATTTCAAAATAGTTATCTGCGAGTATCGGCGAAAATCTGCGTCCTAATTAATTTACGTTATAACCGACACAGAAATACAAAGGAGCACTATTTGATGGAAAACAATGTCTTGGCCAAAACCTACAACCCTAATGAAGTAGAAGAGAGATGGTATCAGTACTGGGAAGAAAATGATCTATTTAAGGCCAATACAAGATCAGACAAACCCCCGTTTTCTATTGTCATTCCTCCCCCAAATGTCACTGGAAGCCTCCACATGGGCCATGCCCTCAACAATACCCTGCAGGATATTCTATGCAGATACAAACGAATGAAAGGATACAATGTTCTATGGCAACCCGGTACAGACCACGCAGGTATTGCTACCCAGAATGTTGTAGAAAAAGACCTAGCCTTAAAAAAAACTGATCGACATCAAATTGGTCGGGAACAATTCATTGAATTGGTGTGGGAGTGGCGGAAAAAGTATGGGAGTATAATCATCAATCAGCTTAAAAGGTTGGGAAGTTCCTGTGACTGGAGTCGCGAGAGGTTTACAATGGATGAGGGACTTTCCAGGGCTGTGAGAGAGGTTTTTGTTGGTCTGTATGAAGAAAACTTAATTTACCAGGGAGACTATATCATTAACTGGTGTCCCCGGTGCCATACAGCACTGGCTGACATTGAGGTAGAACATGAAGATACAGATAGCTTCCTCTATTATATCCGGTATCCCTTTGAAAACCAAAAAGGCTCCCTGATTGTAGCCACTACCCGGCCTGAAACACTTTTAGGTGATACTGCAGTGGCAGTGAACCCGGAAGATGAACGGTATAAAAACCTTTCTGGCTTGAATGTGCTTTTACCAGTTCTCAATAAGCCCATACCAGTTATTTTTGATAAATATGTGGACAAAGAATTTGGTACCGGCGCCTTAAAGATTACTCCAGCCCATGATCTCAACGATTTTGAAATCGGAAATGCCCATGGGCTTGAACGAATAAAGGTTATTGACGAGAACGGCAGGATGAAAGAACTGTCCGGACCGTACCAGGGCATGGACAGGTTTGAATGCCGGGAAAAGATTCTGGGCGATCTGAAAAACTCTGGCTTACTTGAAAAGATTGAGCCCTACCGTAACGCAATAGGACACTGTTATCGTTGTAAAACTATGATCGAACCCCTTCTCTCAAAGCAATGGTTCGTCAGAGCAGCCCCCCTTGCCGAAAAGGCCATTGTTGCAGTAAGGGATGGAAAAACAAAAATAGTCCCTGCCAACTGGGAACGTGTGTATTTTGAGTGGATGAACAATATAAAAGATTGGTGTATATCCAGACAGATTTGGTGGGGTCACCGTATTCCAGCCTGGTATTGTCAGGAATGTGGAGAAGTTATAGTAGCCAAAGAGGAACCCAGGATATGTACTCGATGCAAAAGTAAAAATATCCAGCAGGAAACAGACGTGTTAGATACGTGGTTCAGTTCAGCGCTCTGGCCATTTTCCACATTGGGGTGGCCGGATTCCACTGATGAATTAAAAACATTTTATCCTACATCGGTATTAGTGACCGGTTTCGATATCCTTTTTTTCTGGGTGGCACGAATGATGATGATGGGTCTCCACTTTATGGAAGATGTCCCATTTAAAGATGTGTATATCCATGCCCTTGTGAAAGATGAGCAGGGCCAGAAAATGAGCAAGAGCAAAGGAAATATCATAGATCCTTTAGTGGTATTAGACAGCTTCGGTACTGATTCCTTTAGATTTACCCTTTCTATATTGGCTGCCCAGGGAAGAGACATTAGGCTCTCAGAAGAAAGGATAGCAGGATACAGAAATTTTATGAATAAAATCTGGAATGCTGCCAGATTTTCCTTGATGAATCTCAAGGATTGTAAATCGCCATCTACAGATACTGATAACCTCACCCTGGCCGATCGCTGGATTATGAGTAGGATAGGGGCGGTTGCAGATGAGATAAGCAGCCACATAGAGGGGTATAAATTTAATGATGCCGCGAGCCTCTGTTACCAATTTGTCTGGCATGAATTCTGTGACTGGTATCTGGAAATGGTGAAACTGGAGCTCTATAGTAAGGATCAACAGAGAAGGGAAGCAGCCCAGAATGCAATGCAAATTCTCTTGAGTGGCGTACTGAGGCTTCTCCATCCATTTGTGCCGTTTATTACCGAGGAAATCTGGCAAAGACTGCCTCATACAAAAGGAAGCATTATGGCAGCCCCCTTCCCCCAGAGAACTGATTTCATCTATAATGAGGAATCAATCAAAGAGATGGATCTCATTAAAGAGGTGATAACAGGTGTCAGGAATATAAGGGGAGAGATGAATATTCCTCCAAAAAAGGACGTAAAGATAGTCATAGATGTGAAAGGGGATAAAGAAAGAGAGATTTTTAAAAATAATCACTCATATATTACCAGCCTTGCAAAGGCAGAATCTATTAATTTTGTTTCCGATACGGGAAAACCTGACTCCTCTGCTACGTATGTTTTTAGCGATATCCAGGTCCATGTTCTTCTCAAGGGATTGATCAATTACGATGATGAAAAAAAGAGGATATATAAAGGAATAAAAAAGATAGAGAAGGAAATGGAAATATCACAAAAGAAATTGGCAAACAGGGATTTTTTGAATCAGGCCCCTCCCGATATAGTGGAAAATGCCAAGGAAAAAGCACAGCGTATGAGTAGTAAGTTAGATAAATTAAACCAAAACCTTACCATTCTCGAGGGGCTCAATTAAGAGTGGACTATCTTTCCCACATTGATACGATCATTGATACTGCTTTAGATGAGGATGTAGGGCCGGGGGATATAACTACCTCGGCTATTATAGATTCATCCCTAAAAGGAAAGGCACAACTCTTAGCCAAGGAAGAGATAGTGCTTGCTGGGATTGAGGTTTTTTCAAGGGTTTTCTCTCGGCTCGATCCTGAAATAGTGGTTGAATGCACGTATCATGATGGAGATGTAATACCCAAAGGAACAAATATCGGTACAGTAACAGGATCAATGAGGGGAATACTGACTGGAGAAAGAACCGCCCTCAATTTCTTACAGCACCTCTCTGGAATAGCTACCCTTACCAGACAGTATGTTGAAAAAACAGATCCTTCCACGGTTCGAGTAATCGATACCAGAAAGACAATTCCTGGGTTACGGGTCCTGGAGAAATATGCCGTCAGAATGGGTGGCGGATTTAATCATCGGGTTGGCCTCTTTGATGGGATCTTAATCAAAGATAACCATATTGCGGCCGCTGGTTCTATATCCGAGGCTGTGAAAAAAGTTAGGTCTACCGTGCCTCATACGTTAAAGATTGAGGTAGAAGTGGAAGACATCAAGGGGCTTGAAGAGGCTATAGGGGCAGGGGTAGATGCAATTCTTTTGGATAATATGTCTGTCAAAGAAATGAAAGAGGCAGTTTCTATAGCCGTGGGAAGGGTTCTTTTAGAGGCCTCTGGTGGAATTACCTTAGAGACAATAAAGGAGATATCCAAAACAGGTGTCAACCTGATCTCAGTTGGTGCCATTACTCATTCTGCACGATCTGTTGATATCAGTCTCGAGGTGATTTAGAAGGATAAATTGATAAAAAAGGAATTTCATTTTGGACGCGGATGGGCGCAGATTATCAATCCTGATTTCATCGGGACTAAATATTTCCAAATAGTTATCTGCGAGAACCTGCCCGCCGTCTGGCAGGCGGGTTTGCGTCCTAATTTAGTTTTATGGATGAACTAATCGAGAAAGCTGCCCAGATCATTCTGGATTCTAAATCAACTATTGCCCTTACAGGTGCCGGCATCTCAGTAGAGTCAGGTATCCCGGATTTTAGAAGCAGGGGTGGACTATGGGACAGGTTTGACCCGGAGGAATACGCCACTATTTATGCCTTTAAAGATAATCCGGAAAAGGTCTGGCGAATGTTAAAAGAAATGGAACAGATTGTTGATAATGCAAGGCCTAATGCGGCACACACAGGACTTGCTGAGTTAGAAAAAATGGGTTTACTTAAGAGCGTACTTACTCAGAATGTAGATAATCTCCACCAGGAGGCTGGTTCCCGGGATGTCATCGAATATCATGGAAACTCCAAGTCATTTACCTGTCTTTGGTGCAATAAGAAATATGATTACGAGGATAAAAGAGGTGAGTATCCACCTCGATGCGAGTGTGGAAAGATACTTAAACCGGATGTTATCTTTTTTGGTGAGGCAATTCCTTCTTTGGCAATGGCAAGGAGTTCACAGTTAGCCTCTACCTGTCAGGCCTTGCTTATAATAGGCACCTCGGCTGTGGTCTCTCCCTTTAATATACTTCCGAGGCAGGCGAAGCAGGTAGGAGCCACAATAATTGAGATAAACCTGGAAAAAACAGTGCTCACTGATGGTATTACCGATATCTTTCTCCAAGGCAAGGCCACAGAACAAGTATCACAGGTTGTGTCTGCTGTTAAAGCGTTACAAGGCGCCTAAACTATCTCACCCTTGAGAGGCTCAAGTCATACTTCTCTCCTGGGCTCTATTCAGCCATGGCCGTTTATCCGAGCCCACTAACTTTGAGATCCTCTCTTTAATCCAGTCAAATGGGAGATCTTCTTTGGGGGAAAACTTCTCTATATATTCAATATAGGGTGCGCCCTTTAGATCTTTCTCAGGTAAAATCGCATCCCTTTTTCCATCAAATTCCACAGTTGGCAATCCGTTTTTCTCGCAGAGGACTTTATCAAACGTTGCAGCCGCGCTTACCCACCTTCCATTCAAAAAGAACTGGTTGTATCCATGCCTGGGGAATGTATTGGTTCCCATCATTTCAAGAATGTGTGCGGGTAATTTATGGTTTCTGATCTTGGCAAAGACAAGTCTGCTCGGAATACCTGCAGCTCTTCCAAGTGCAGTAAGGAGCACTGCTTTCTGGACACAGTATGCCTTTCCCCACTCAAGGATCCTGGATGCCTTAAAGTCCTCTATGAATACAGAAATCATATAAATATTGTATCTGATGGAATCCCTCACAAAATAAAAAAGCCCTACCGCCTTTTCTTCATCGCTGGCACAACCACGTGTCACGTTTGTTACTGTCTCAATAATTTTCTTGTGGTCCGCCTCGACAGTTAAAGTCGCTCGCAGATAGTGCCCCATTTCTGAATCCATAAATCATCTCCTTTTTGAATCATGATATTCCTTTTCGTTATAGCCGAATCGCTCAGTTCCCATCTATAAAATTTTTCTTTACATACCAGCTTTCTCTTCGGCCTTCAAGGGATTAGTTCTAACATTCATCTATTGGAAAATCATAACATATATAAGAAACCTTAGTTTATTAATTTCAATCAGAATTCAGAATATGTGGGATAAGCCTTTTGGATAAGGCACATTGAATTGAGCGAGGGAGCGCCAGAACACATTCCGTTACTCATGCCGTAGTGCAACGATGGGGTCTACCTCAGCGGCACGGGCTGCCGGATATAATCCAAAGATAATACCTATACTGGCGCTGATACACAGAGGAAGCACAATACTCCAAGGGGTTATAATGGTTGGCATGCCCGCAAAATAGGTTATCAATATTGGGATAAAAATTCCCAGACCGATTCCAACGATTCCTCCTATGGTAGAAAGCACGACGGTTTCAATAAGGAACTGAGTGATGATCTGTTTTCTCTTGGCACCGAGTGCTCGTCGGATCCCTATCTCCCGGGTTCTTTCCGTTACAGAAGCCAACATAATATTCATAATGCCAATACCACCAACAAGCAGACTAATGCAGGCAATGGAACCTAACACAATGTTGAATGTTCGTTTAGTGGCTTCAGCCTGCTTTAGTAAAGCTAACGGTACGCTTATAATATAGTCTTTTTTCTTATGAAAACGTTTTAGCATCTCTTCGATCGCCCTAGCGGTTGCCTCCACATTCTTGGTATGGTCAACCTGTACAATCACCTGATGCAACTCCACCATCTCCCTTTCAAATGAGCCGGCGGTTATTCGAAAGCTCATATCGCCAAAATAAACGCGTGCAACCTCAATGGGGATATAGGCATCCACTTGCTGGTCAAGTATCTGAATATTTCCGGCTTCACCGCCTTCACTCTTAATAATGCCAACAATTTTAAATGTGTCACTGCCTATCCGGAGAGTTTGACCGATGGTACTTTCGGTTGCCAAGAGTCTTCGGGCGCCGTATTCGGTAAGAACCGTGACAGGAGCCTGGCCTTCTTGATCAGAAGGAAACAGGGTACGTCCTGCGACAATCGATCTTTGCACTAAATCAAACCATGCAGAAGTGGTTCCCACGACACGGAGTTCCAATCCCCTTTCTCTAAGGCGCCCTTCTTTGCGAATAATCTTCACAGGAACAGTTTTTATTACTGTGTTAATCGTTTCAGCCAATCTACGATAATCTTCATAGGTAAGCCCGTAGATGCTCATAAACGATCGGGTTGTGCCCGTAACCTCGTCCTCTGCGGATTTAACTGCTGTAATAATTATATTGTTGCTTCCCAGCTTTCGTATCTGTTCAAGAGCCTCCTTGCTCGCACCTTCCCCTACAGCGAGCATGGCAACCACGCTTCCAACACCAAAGACAACTCCCAACATGGTCAAAAAGGATCTGAGTTTATGGAGCAGTAGATTCTCAATGCCCAGTAAGATGTTTCGGGCTAATCTCGTGTGTTTCATAATTATCTCTGTCTATTTTTTCAATAACACCATCTTTCATGTGCAATCTACTATTGGCGTGGACGGCAATGTGAGTTTCGTGGGTTACCATAATGATTGTCTTACCTTGGTTATTAAGTTCACCCAATAATCTCATAATCTGCTCCCCTGTTGTAGTGTCCAGATTGCCAGTTGGCTCGTCTGCAAAGAGAACCTGGGGATCATTTGCAAGCGCCCTTGCGATGGCCACTCGCTGCATCTGGCCACCGGAAAGCTCTGGAGGGCGGTGATCCAATCTGTCTTCCAACCCGACCCTGCCGGCAAGCTCCCGGGCGCGCTCAGCGCTCTGAGCACCATCCCATCCCAGATAGTACAGAGGTAGTTCAATGTTCCTCTGAACAGTCAATTGAGGGATGAGATTAAAACTCTGAAAAATGAACCCGAGATGCCTTAGCCGAAACTCGCTAAGGGCATCATCGTCAAGGGTGCTCACATCATCACCTTCCAGAAAGTACGAACCTTTGGTCAAGCGGTCCAGACAGCCAAGGATGTTCATCATGGTGCTTTTTCCTGAACCACTTGGTCCCATGATTGCCCAGAAACTACCACGTTTGAAGGATACAGTCACACCCGCTAATGCTCTCACTTCCTGATTTCCCATCAGGTAGATCTTGTGCGCATTTTCGAGCCTTACGATTTCACTGTTATAAACCGAGGATATTTCTTTACTCATTTTGCCTTCTACCTATTGCTGCCGTTTCATTATCTGCTTCAGCATCTCTTTTCTCTCTTCAATCGACAAATCTCTATATCGTTTTCTCTGCTCGGGGGTCATGCTTTTAAAGAGTGTGAGCATCTTTTCTCTCTCTTCGGGAGACATGCTTTGAAGTCTTTCTCTTATCTTTTCCGGTTGTTCAGACGTTAAATTACCTGCATCTGGATAAGATGATTGGCGAGGCTCCTGAATCCCCTGGTCTTTCAGGCCCTCATCAGGTATGTCTCCTTGCACAGTCCTTCTTTCTAATGTTTCGCTTACCCCCACACCTTTGCTGATTGGTCCTGAAGTTGGTTTTGCACCTATTTTCCTGGGACCTATTTCGGTGATAATTTCATCTGTATCAGCCTCAATAGCGGCGGAGGCCAAAGGTGGCGTCAGTGTTACCACCTCTCCCAATTCCAGACCACTGATAATCCGTACCATACTGTTGTTATCTAAACCTATTTCGACCTTCCGTGGTTCAAGGTTCTTTCCGTTTACCAGATAAACGGTTGGCTGTCTGCCAACACGCAGTACCGCTTGAACAGGGATATAAGTGGCCTCTCTGTGTTGCTCTACAATGATCTCTGCCGTGCAGCTCATCCCTGTTTTAAGTGCACTACTATTGTTTTCCAGATAGATATCCGTGTTATACACCTTCAGGTCTGGATTTATCCAGGCGCTCTGTGCGTCTGGTAGAGGCGCAATCTTGGCAACCCGTCCGACAAAGGTCTCTCCAGGGAGTGCATCAACCGTTATCTTTACGGGAAGACCAATACGGATTTTATCCAGACTTGCCTCATGAATGGCAACCTCCGCCTTGGCTGCTGCGGTGGTGGGTAGATAGATCAATTCCTGACGTTCCATGACTGCCTGGCCTTCTTGAAGCGGTTCGACCCTCCTACGGGGATGACCCCCCTGGGCACTGGTGGCGTGGATTGCCAACCCTTTGGCCGGTGCATATATTTTGGTCTTTTCAATCTGCACCACGATTTTATTCAGCTTATCCTTCTGACGTTCATACTCAGCCTGCCTTGCAGCCAGATTGGCCTGGGCCTGCACCACATCGGCTCTGGCCTTGCGAATTGTACGCTCGAGAGCCATTTCGGCCTGTTTTACATCACTTTTAAGCTGTGCTAGCATTCTTTTATGAGTAAAATTCTTAAGCAGACCGAGATTGTTTTGTGCCAATTCCAGATCGAGGATCTTTTTCTTTACGGTGAGTTCGTCAGCCTCTAGTTCGGTTAGTGAGATATATTTTTCGTTCGCAAGCCTCTTTGACCATTCTAAATTCTCCTTTGCACGGGTAACCTCCTCTATTGCAAGAGTCAGGCGAGCTTCTGCCTCCTTCAATTCATTGGGGAATTCCCCTTCCAAATATTTTTTGAGGTCTTCCTTGGAAAAAGTATATGTCAATTCTGCCTTATCCACATCGCTCTGGGCCTGATTCTCCACCACTGCCAGGTTCTCACGAGCTCCAACAAATGCCGCGTCTGCGTTCTGCACCTTAATCTGCTGATCTATCTTTCTGTCCATCAAATCGCTGGCATCCAGTTCCACCAGCAGGTCTCCCTTTTTGACCAGTGTCCCTTCAGGAATGAGATAAAGGATAGATGTTTTTCCTTCTACCTCGTTTTTTAAAATCACCTGATCCCGTGCTTTTATAGTCCCAGACTCAATTACACTGATCGTGAGTGGCCCACGCCGAACTGTAAAGGTAACATGATTACTTATAGTGCCTTGCTCAGCCTGGAACAAGGTGAACCTTGCGACACCAATAGCGATAATAACAATAGCACTGGCTATTATTATTAAAGGCCTTTTCTTAAAAAAGTGAGTGGTTCTACTGTTCTTTGCCATTTTCAATATCCTCAGGAACATATTCCTTCCATAATCCCTTTTCATTAATCTTTAGAAACCCTGTATCACGCTGAAATTCCAATTCAGCAATCCGGTAAGCCGCTGCTGCCGATGTTAACCCATTTTTCGCACTAATCAATGCCTCTTGGGCTTCAAGCACATCGCGAATTTGAGTTCTCCCTGCATCATAAAACAGGTTTGTGCTTTTCACCCTTTTTTGGGCAAGGAATAGAGCTCTGGCCTGAATCTTGAGGCTTTCTCTTGATTCATGCATATCACGCAGTCTCTTACGAATTAAAAGCTTAATCTCATCTTCCAGTCCCTGCACATCCCGTACAGCTTGCTCCAATGAGATGAAACTATTACGGTAGGCATTACGTTCAGCGGTTCTTTCAAAGGGCAGATCAATTGTGAGTAAAGCAGAATAGATTCCTTTTCCCGTTCGAAGTTTTGCGTTATCCGAATCAGCTGTGGCAATTGACCTTGACTCGCCAAGTTCTGCACTTCCAAACAATGTCAGCTCTGCACGCAACGCATCAGCATACACAACCACCTTTCTTTGGGCATCATACACCTTTCCTTCAGCAACCCTTAGATCAAGACGATTTTGTAGGCCCAGTTCTATTGCTAACGGTGCATCCATTTCAAACGGTCCGGCATTTTCACGGCTGGGTTTGACAAGTTCAATGGATGCGTCCGCTGGTGGGGTTCTCTTTTTTGCACGTAATTCTTCTTCACGGGCAATGTCTTCCATGGTCTTGGATGTGGGCGCAAGAAGTTTATCCAGTTCACTCCCGTCCAACTCAATCTCTGCATCAGGGGGCAAGCCTGTTAAGATCTTGAAAGAGTCAAGCCTATTTTTGTATGACTCTTGTGCAGTTACCCATCGGTTGCGTGCCCTTAATTCGTTTTGCAGTGCCTGGTCCACCTCAATCTCTGTTACTCGACCAGCATCGGCGAGCCTGCGTGAGCGACGGGTTGATGCGATTAAATTGCGGTAGTTCTCCGAGGCATTTTCTACTTCATCCAGTCGTTGAAGCACTTCAAGATAATCACTCGCAATGTTGACTGCAAAAACTTTCTTAAATCTCTCGAATTCATAAATGGCATAGACGACATTGCGCTCTGCTTGAGTCAGCGGTTCTGTTACAATATGTTTTCCCGAACCCCTCAATAATGGAATGGAAATCGTCGCATCACCGACAATACCAAATGATGAGGAGAGATCCTGCGTCAGTAATTTTACCAAATCTACTGCTAATGCAGCGCTCAGCTCAACGCCACTTTTAAGTGTGTTGCTCATGCTGAATGATCCACTGGTTTTAGTGCCGGTAACCGTGCTTTCTCCTGACAAATCCGTGCTCACAAGACCTTCAATTTGACCTGTAGATCCAATGCGAAATTCTTTACGTTCCAAATCAAAATCTAATGCCGCCTGAAACACCCCTTCTTTTTGTGTCTGGTACTCAAAACTGTTGTGAGCACCTATCTGCAATGCTTGAAGAAGTGACAATTGGAGCGGCTTGTCAGACTCTAAGGGTAAAGCTTGGGTAAGCGATGAGTTGGTCTTGGGGTAGTCCTTTTCCGGCCAGTGCTCAATTGTATTTAGCTTGTCTATACCCAGCGAGGCTTCCCCCGCGTAAGGGAGGCGCTGGCCAATTAAAAGACGACGCCGAAGGATGTCACTTGGTCTTTCAATGTCAAATTCCTCTGTTCTCCCTAATGACTGCATCTGTTTTTCCTGAATGATGGTTTTAGTTACTTTATCTGCTTCAAGGCGGTAGCTGGTTGGGGTTTGACATCCTATTTGAGATAAAAACACTAGAGTCAATAGGAAGATAAGCAAACAAATCTTCCCTTGAGCATACAAACTAAATAGTTGCTTTAAAGAGTTTTTTAATATGATCTTTTTCGCGTTAGCCTCCATGGAATGCCTTTCGTAACGTGCTTATTTGAACGATCCGGTACAATGGAATCTAAGTCTTAAGAGTGTTACATTATGATGCAATGTTGCTGATTATAATCAGAGATTCATGGATTTTTAGATACTGCCCCATTTCTGAATTCATAAATCATCTCCTTATTGAATCATGCTATTCCTTTTAATTATAGTCGAATGGCTCAGTTTCACAGGTAATAAATTTTCTCTACATACCAGCTTTCTCTTCGGCCTTCAAGTGATGAGTCTCACTCTTCAGTTACTATTTTTAAGAAAAATAGAAGCAAGATGGAGTATCTTGTGATTGATAACCGACAATGTACAGATTAGCACCCTTCTCTTGTATGGCTTCAATCGTTTTCATGAAGATTGTTCGATCTCATCGGCAACATCTATGCTGATCATCTCCTTGATTCCTACCAATTGACGCAGATCCTCGATGGCGAGATAGAATGAGGGTACTAAAATCAAGGTGATCAACGTTGCGAACAACACTCCGAACCCGAGTGAGATTGCCATTGGGATCATGAATCGGGCTTGGCGAGAGGTTTCAAGGATGAGAGGTGTCAGTCCCCCGAACGTGGTCAGTGAGGTTAACAGGATGGGGCGAAAACGGCTCACGGCTGCTGAAAGTATGGCGGTCCTGGGAGTGCCCCCATTCTCTCTCTCACGGTTTGTAAAATCTATCAGCACAAGGGAGCCGTTCACCACCACCCCGCTCAAGGCGACGATACCGAACAGGCTCATAATGCTCAGGCCATAGCCCATGAGCATATGCCCCAGCACCGCCCCCACGATCCCAAAGGGGATACTCACCATGATAATAACGGGCTGGATGTAGCTCCTGAATGGAATGGCGAGCAGGGCGTACACCACCAGCATGGCCATTATCAGGCCCAGAAACAGGCTTCTCATACTTTCCGTCATATCCGCCTGACGTCCTTCAAACCCATATTTGAGACCTGAGTACCGATCCATGAGATCGGATAACGTGCTGGCTTTAAGGGAATCCAAAATTTTACCCGCCTCGCTGGGGGGATCGACACCCGCGGTCACCGTCACCACGCGGCGCCCATTCCTTCGGTCTATCGCAGTATATGCCCGTCCACGCTCTACATTTACCACCTCACGGAGCGGCACCTCGCTTCCTGAGGGTGTGCGAAGCATGAGCTCTTCCAGGTTGTATTCCGAGGTGCGCTCATTCTCGGGTAGGCGTACCATAATCTTGATCTCATTCCTGCCGCGCTGCTGGCGGAGCGCTTCGGTGCCATAGAAGGAGTTTCTCACCTGGTTTGCGACCTCCTGGGCACTCAGTCCAAGGCTTCTTCCCTCGGGCCGAACGGTGAAGTCGATCTGCTGCTTGCCCTTTGAAAACCCATCATCGATGTCCTTGACCTTTAGGAAGTAGCTCAAGGCCTCGGCCAGATCAGCGCTTGCAGCCTCCAACACGGTCAGATCACGGTGACTCAACTCAATGCTCACCGCGCCCTCTGATCCCGGTCCTCCTGCATCGGACTTGAATACGAGGGATTCCAGCCCGGCAATGGCACCCACTTGCTCACGCCAGCGTGTTACAAAGTCCCCGGTTTCAATGGGGCGCTCGTCAGGCGAGGTCAGAAAGACCTTCACCTGTGTGGAGTGTCCGCCCGTTGCACCACCTGATGATTTATCCGACGAGGCCCCTATTTCGGCAAAGATGCCTTTGACCAGCCGATCGCCGCCGTTTTCCTTGGCAACCCTCTGGGCGGCATCCACCAGGATGTCCTGTATAGCCTCTGTTTTCTCCACCGCCGAGCCATAGGGCAAGACTGCCTCAACCTGTGCAAAATCCGACTCAACCCGTTCCATCAGGGTCATTCCTATCCGCCCGCTTTTTACATAGGCCAGGGTAAGCATGAGCACAGCCACCCCAATGGCAAGAGTCAGATACCGATAGGAAAGTGCCCGGTCCAGAAACGGTGCGTATACCGTTTTGATCATGTGGGTCAGCGTGTTGCTGAAACGCTGCTGTTGCCGGTGAAACCATGCCGTTGGTCCCCTCCGGTTTATCTCACGCTGATGCCCGAGACGGGCTGGCAGGATAAAGAGGCTTTCCACCAGGGAAATCACAAACACGGTGATGACCACCACGGGAATTGCCCGAAAGATCTTTCCGGGAACTCCCGGAACGAAGTACAGGGGCATGAAGGTCACGATATTTGTAAGAATGCTGAAGGTGACTGGTCGTGCCACCTCACGGGCGCCCTGTATCGCTGCTCTCAGATAGGGATATCCCTGCTGCCGATACTGATAGACATTCTCCCCCACTACAATGGCATCGTCCACCACGATTCCCAGGGCAACAACAAAGGCGAAGGTGGACATCATATTTATGCTCACACCCAGATGGGGCAGGAATAGTAACGAGCCGAGAAAGGATATGGGGATCCCCATAGTCACCCAGAACGCCAGGCGTGCTTCCAGAAAAAGCCCGAGCAGCACGAGCACCAGGATCAGCCCGAAGGACAAGTTTTTCAGAAGCAGATTCAGGCGCTGGCGGTACGTATCGGAGAAGTCGTTCAAGGTGGCCACTTCAATGCCGGGCGGCAGGGTAGCGCGAAGATCCGCGATCTGCTCGAAGACCGCGTCCGCCACGGATATGGGTGTCTGATCCCCCACGCGATACACGTCGATCATCACCGCGGGCTTGCCGTTATAAGTGGAATAGGTATCCGTATCCTCAAACCCGTCGATCACCGTGGCGATATCTTCAAGCAGTACCTGTGTCCCATCGTTGGAGGAGATAACGGGGATCTGGGCGAATTCATTTCCATAGTCCCGGCGCTCCTTCATTCGCACCAGGATCTCTCCTCCGGCGGTTTTAATGCCGCCGCCGGGCAGCTCGACAGATGCCTCCCGTACCTTTTGCGCCACGTTTTCAAGGGTAAGATTGTAGGTCCTTAGACTTTCCTGTGGCACCTCAATGCCGATCTCAAGGGAACGAACACCGGATAGATCCACCTGGGTGATCTCCGGATCCTGCAAAAACCGGTCACGGGCTTGCTCTGCCATCTCGCGCAAGACCCGGTCGTCCTGGTCTCCATACAACACCACCGAGATCACCTGCCTGCGATGGGAAACAATTGTCACCTGCGGCTCCTCCGACTCCTCTGGAAAGGAGGTGATACCATCCACCTCGCTTTTGATATCCTGAGCCAGCTTCTCTAGATCGCCGTCAGAGACCATTTCAACCGTCACGGTACCGGCACCTTCCCTGGCGCTGGAGGTAATTTCTTTTACATCATCCAGCCCGGAAACAGCCTCTTCTATGACCAGCACGATGCCCTGTTCCACCTCTTCCGGGCTTGCGCCGGGGTAGGAAGCGGTGATGATCACATAATCCAGATCAAAATCAGGAAACACCTCCTGTTTGATCTGTATCCCCAATATCAGGCCGCCTACCAACAGGACGAGCATCATTAGGTTGGCTGCAACGGAGTTGCCCGCCATCCAGGCCAGCGGGCCACGTCTGTTATTGTTCTTTTCAATCGTTTCCATGTTACATATCTTTCCTATCTCTTGGATAATTTTTCTGGTTGCGACTGCTCGGCAACCGATTTCGAAACATTGACCGATGGTTGGGCAATGCGAACATTCATTCCGTTTACTGGCGCGGCAAGATCAGAGACGATCAGGGCTTCTCCATCCTTGAGTCCGTTCTTTACCAGCACTGTGAGTGTGTCCCGCCAGGCGATTTCCACTTCTCGAATATCGAGCCTTCCATCATCCCCACTGATCCACACCTTTGTGTTATCCCGTAACGCGGTACGTGGGATACGGAACACATCGTCAAGTTCACGGCCCTGTATTTCAACCCGGACATATTGGCTTATCAGGAGAGGTAGTCGCTTCACTTTCGGGGTTTTAAGGCCCAGGGGGTCTTTAACCGAAACAAGAATCCGTGCCATGCGACCCTCGGTCTCCAGATCACTCAGCAGCTTTATCACCGTGCCGGTGCGCTCATAAGATTCCGAATCGTTACCGCAGATGATACGCACCCTGGAGCCTGGATCCCCATTCGTACGGGGAATGGCGATCCATTTCAGCCGGTCTACAGGGATAGAAACCTGGATCCAGTACTCGTCGGCCCCCACCAGCTCGGCGAGTTGATCCTGGGTGGAAACCTGGGATCCCAGATCCACATCTTTGGTGCGCACAATAGAGTTGAAGGGGGCACGGATTACGGTACGCTCCAGATCCAACTCTGCCTGCGCAAGTTCCGCCTCAGCGGCGGCCAGATTAGCCTCCGCATTCTCAAGGTGTGGTTTGCGCAGTGCCAGCTCACCATCCCGGGCGTTTGTCGGGTTTTGTCCATTGAGGAGCTCCCACTCTCGCTGTGCCACCTCTTGATGCCCCAGCTCAAGTTTCAGCTCGTAGGTGGCATTGGTAACTTGGCTCTGCTTCTCCTTTACCGCCAGTTTGTAGTCTTCCGGATCGATCTGAAGGATGTAGGCGTCTTGTTTGAGAAACCCACCTTCTATGAACTCGGGGTGGAGCGCGATGATTTTTCCGGATACACACGCCTTGAGCGCAATCGTGCGAGCGGCGGTCACGGTGCCCATGGCCGATACCATGACCCGCTCGCTTGATTGATGAAGGGCCTCGACCTGAACCAGAGATGCCGTCTTTACCGGCTGTTTTTTCCCAGCCGTGGGACCGGTATTACTTATATACGATGCACCGGCAATGCCCACGCCCAGAATCAGCAATGGAAACAGTATTTTGAGCACTATTCGAAACCATCTGGTGTACTGTGCAGGATATTGCCTTGGTGTTTCTTTCTCTACTAATACTGTTTTCATATGTCCATCATCCTTCATGGTCCATGTCTCCTTTTATTTTGGCTGTAGGTAACCCGGTATCGGGTGTCAATCCATCCGTCCACGTTCCACCAAAGGCCCGGTGAAGGTTCACCCGATAGATGAGCAATTCCGTATGCCGCTGGATCAGATCCCGTTCAAGGCCTTGAACCGTGAGCAGTTGGGTGAGCACCGGCAGGTAGTCATTGAGCCCCTTAAGATATCGTTCGCGGGCCCGATCAAGCGCCTTGCGGGCCACAGCAATTTCCGCCTCCAGAGCCTTGATGTGCTGTCGCTGCTTTTCCTCGCTCACCAGGGCGTCCTCAACCTCCTTTACGGCGGTTACCACAGTACGGCGATATGCGGACAATCGTTCATCCGCAACAGCCTCTGCGCGGTCTACTTCGGCCGCCAGTCGATTTCCGTCAAAGATCGATGCGGTAAGATTTGCCGCGAGATTGAGCAGCCAGTTGTTAAACAACATGTTCAATTCCCCGGGTCCGTAGCTCGCTGAAGCAGTCAAGCTAATACGGGGCAGTCGGTTTGCGCGGGCAGCTGCAACCTGCCAATCCGCTGCGTACAGGCGTAAGCCTGCCGACCGGATATCAGGCCGTGAGGAAAGAAGATCTGCGGGCAGACCGGTGGCCGGGATCTCGACAGGGGCCGGTAATGTATCGCTGGTAATCTCAATAGGTGTTTGCGGCGGCTTTCCAAGCAGCAGTGCCAGCTCATGCATCAATAATTGCTTCTGTGCCTCTATGAGGGGCATTTGGGCCTTGACCTGCTCGACCACTTGCCTCTGTTGATACACATCCAGCGCGGATACCATGGCATTTTGAAACCGAAGCTCCACCAGCTCCAGATAGGTTTGGTTGATTTGAAGTTGCTCTTCCAGAAGTGCTTTCTGCATCCTCTGGGAGATAATATTCGCCCACCGATTGGTGACCTCCGCAGCCACCGTCATGGCAGCGGCATTCACGTCCTCCCGCGTGGCGGGTACCTCCAGCCATGCAGCTTCACGCTCGGAACGAACGCGACCCCAGAGATCCAGCTCATAGGTGCTAGCCAAACCGAGAGAATAATCCTTGGTTGTTTGGGTATTTGCTGACCCGTTCTCTGTCCTTTGGCGCCCTTGGGAGGCCCTGGCAGTGCCGGTGAGATCAGAATAGAGCCCTGATCCTGCCTGAACCGCTAAGGCCCGTGCCTGATTCAGGTGTGCCCAGGCCTCCTTTAGGGTGAAGCTGCCTGATAAAGCCTCTTCAATGAGCGCATTGAGTCCCGGGTCCTTAAATTCCTTCCACCATCGTTCAGGACGCTCAGGCCCCGTGGTATAGAGGGAAAAGGTTTTTGGCAATTCACCCGCCGGATTGGTCCTGATCTGGGCCTTAAAGGTGGTGCATGATGATGCAAAGATAACTATTGCCATAAAAATTATTAGTGTTTTCAGATGATCCTTCATGATTTGTTTCCTTTAGTCAAATTCTTTACCTCCCGAATACCGGCCATGGAAAAAAGGGTAATATGCCAGGCTAATACCTCTATTTGTTTTAATCCCTTTCCCTTGAAATCACGCTCGTGCCCAAGCTTATTCAAATTCAGGAACAGGCATTGACTGATCACACTCAAGGCACACAAACGGACCTGATCTTTCGTCCCGTTTCCATCCAATAATTTCTTCACAATTTTTTCGAGCCACTCACTTTCAGGGCGAATTGCCTCCTCCACAATCGCCATATGTGCCTGGGTGGGCTCGGCAATCTCCCTTGCCATCAACCGCTGAAAGTGACCCGCGGGACCCTTGCTGAGGATCCTTTTGACCATCCCCGAAACAAAGGCGTAAAGACATTCCTCAGGCAATGCGTCATCACTTAGGCAAGCATCAAGGGGATGGGTCTCAGTTGCGATTTTATGGGCATGACGCCACACCAGGTCGTAGAGATGTCTCTTATCACCGAAATAGTAATTTACCGAGGCTACGTTCGCGTTGGCGTGCTCGCATATCTCGGCGATCGTGGCATCACGGTACCCTTTCTCGGCAAATACCGCAGCCGCGCTTTCGAGTACCCGCAGCCGGGTATTCCCCGATGTGGTATTGTATGTTGCCATAGTTCAATCCATTATTTGAAATCGTTATTTAATTACCTTTAGTTATTAAGTCGTATAGTTTTCAAAAAAGGTTACAAAAAAATTTAATGGATTGGGATTGAAAAGGAAGAAGCAGGGCGAAATAATAAGGGTGGATTGCCCATCCAGGAAAGAAAAGGACTGCTCCTTTTTTGTAACTTTTTTGCCTTGACCAGCGACTAATACATAATAAGGGATATTTCTCAATTGGGCCTGAATGGAAACATGAAAAAATGGTTCTTAGGTGGTTTCCAATGTACCTAAACACAATGTGCCAGAGAGGTCAAATGAGTCCTTTTCTTTGTTGACCCGAAGTGCAATAGCACGATAAGATATATGTGATATATATGTTATTTCATAAACTTAGAAAATGGTTCTACCTGACACCCGAAGATGCGAAACCAGCTAACCAGGCCGAGCGATGCAGAGATTATTCGTCGAGTCATCGATGGGGATGTGAACTCCTTTGAGCATCTACTGAAGAGATATCAAGATTATGTGCTGCGAATCGTAACAAAGCATATACCCTACAACGAAGTAGAGGAGGTGGCTCAAGAGGTGTTTGTGAGGGCGTATCAGGCCTTACCAGGTTTTAAACAAGAGGGCAGTTTCAAGCAATGGCTCTCTGCCATTGCAGTGAGAACCTGTTACGATTTCTGGAGAAAGCATTATCGATCAAGAGAACTTCCAATGGGCGACCTCAGCGAAAGACACCGAGACTGGCTGGAAAAAACACTGTCTAACCAATCCGATAAGTCATTTCATGAAAAAGGCAGGGAGAAAGAGGCTAAGGAACTGCTGGACTGGGCACTGAGTAAATTGTCCGCCAGAGACAGGATGGTAATAGAACTGGTATACCTTGAAGGACTCTCAGTGAAAGAGGCCGCGGCGCTTCTGGGATGGAGCGTTTCCAATGTAAAGGTTCGATCCTTTCGGTCCCGGAAAAAACTTGAAACACTCCTTACGGGAGTAATTTCAGCCTAAAGGGAGGGTCAGATGAAACCACTTCAACGTAAGTATGAGGCATTGAAAAAAATCCTCCGGGAGGCTTATTTCGAGAAAGAGCACGCAGAGGTCAGCGAGCAATGGCAGCTCAATGTGATGCGGCGTATCAGAAACCTCGGGCCCGTTCAATCAGGACCAAGCTTCTTTATGCTCTTCGAACAATTCGTATGGCGACTTACCCCTGTCACGTGTCTTCTGATCATTGTAGGGGCGATCATTTTTTTGAAGCTTGGTTTCTTTCCGGACTACGACGTGCTTACATTATTTATCAATAATACAGAGGAATTAAGTTTAGCACAACTCTTCTAATTTTGAGGTGGTACTATGAAAAACTGGAAATTACTTACAGGCCTGGTGCTTGTGTTCGCTTTTGGCCTTTTGGTCGGTTCATTTGGAACAGGGGTATATATTAAACATCGCTTTGTCCCTCCCAAGAGGGATCCTTCGGCAGTGAGGGCCTTCTTGTTGAAAAAATTCTCTCACAAACTCGATTTAACAGAAGAACAGAAGAATGAGTTTAAAAAGCTCATTGACCAGGCGGGAGATAAGTTGGATGATCACTTTCGAAAATCCCATTCGGAAATAGCAGAAATCGTTGAACCGGGATTGTCTGAGATGAGAGAGATTTTAAGCCCTGATCAACAAAAGAAATTCGATGAAATGATAGAGAGATTTAAGAGGCACAGAAAATCCAGACACAAGTTTGACCCTCATGGCACTCCCAGGCGCAAATGATAGTTTTATAAAAGACAACAAAGGCCATCCACTACACAATCTATGTGCCTATTTGCTTTTGCCTCCCCTCCCCTGCCAGACCATATTACAATGATTTCATGACCGGTCCATTACTTCAGAAACAATGCCTCCTATCACGGAAAAGTCAACACCCACTCCTACAAAAAAATGGCTTGAACTTTACCATCAAAGGGCCGTGGTAATCTCTCGACCCGATGGAATGGTAATTGCTTTGATTGCAGAAGGCAGGCGGAACCTACAACGCAGAGTTTCTTAATCAGAATCCCTGATTCCATTACATAGTCCTCTGGGATATAACAGGACCGGTATCCGGGTTAAATTCTATACAACGTAAGAGGGTTATCCCCGAACCTTTCGTTTGCTGCTTTCAATTTCTCCTCACTTGAAATAACGGCAACGGCCTGCCCGGCCCCGGCCTGATCAAAATATTTTTCTGCCGCCTGGTTGACCTGGGTCCGTGTCAGGGACAACAGCCTCTGCTTAAATCGCATGCGGGATTCATCCGAAAGAGCGATGATCTTACGGTAAAAGGCCTGGCGGGCGGCAGGACCGGGTGAATCCGGTTTGTCGATTTCTGAGCATACCTGAAAAATGGCCTCTTTTATATCTTTATCCCCATAAGCATCTGATTTGATAAAGGCCGCGGCCCCTTTATACGCATTCAAGGTCTCTACAATATGGGGATCCCGGTAAGACCCGAAACCGAAAAGCCCGTTTTCAGGACCATATGCGGCAAAACCACCATAGGCACCGCCCTTTTCCCTTATCTCACGATGCAGGTACATGGACCGGAGGATTTTACTGATCACTGCCAGTGATGGTGCATCCTCATGTTCCAGGCCCACTACCGGAAATGTTTGGGCCACAAATGATACTGCCGAGGCAGTACTCCATCCTTCTCTGGGAATGTCGTTATTTTTTTCAATGTGGGGTGGCTTAAATCCATCGCCATTCTCAGATGAAAGATTTTCCTGAATAGAAGACGCCAGAGGGAGCGCGGTCTTAAGCGGCTGCTCTTCACCGATTAATGCCATTTTAAAATTATTGCGGCCTAATATGGTTCTACCGATTAACGTCAGATCTGCTGAAAGTTTTTCCAGTTGATCATCCGTGATATTCGCGGTCAGATCCTTTATCATTTTTAACTGGTGAATACCATTCCAGGTCTCAGAAAGTGCCATTGTGGCAGTAAAATTCCGGGAAGCAAGAGACATGGCCAACTGGTGACCATTGGGAATAACCATGGTTTCCATGTCCGCCCGGTACTCGAGCAGCAGACTCTTTAAACGGTCAAGGTTTGAAAAATCAAACGAACACAACAATTCTGATATGATTTCAAACATTCTTTCCTGATTCCGGATAAGGCATTTTCCATTAAATGTCAAAAAGGGGAGGCAGGTGCCCTTACCGTCGAACCGGGTGCGGGCCTCTGCGGACATCCCGATACCACCGGTATAGGCATCGATCAGTTGTATTATATCGGTATAATCACGGCGGCTTGTCCCGATTTGTGTAAAGACATGACAAAAAAATGGGATCAGGGGAATCAGATTTTGCGGAAGGTTACCACTTCCGGCCGCGGCTGAAAAATAAAAAATACCGGCGGTAGGTTGCTGATAACAGGCGGCTGGCACTGTTTCAGGCATTACCGTCTCATGAATACATTTTACCTGTGGTGGAATATCTTCCCTTTCCAGAGTAGGGAGAACAGAGACATCTTCCACCCTGTCCTGAAGTTTTTCCAGCGCATTGCTATCTTGTCTGATTCTTGCAAGATCAAATTCGGTCATATCCGCTTTTATCAAATCAAGTTCCCTGGCAACCCGCATATCTTCCTTCGGTTCCATCTCTTTATCAGGCATGAGTGTTAAGCAAACCCTGTGCGGATTTTCCAGAAAATATGACTTGATGCGGTTTTCAAATAATGGTTCTTTGGATACCATGCCTTGCAACTTAGTTATATCCTCATCAAAGTTAAGGACCCTGATAGGATCACCTCCATGGAACCAGGTAGCTGAAAAATTAAGCAGCAGCTTAATCCCATATGGATAGGGTTGATTGGTTATTTCTTTACGATGAAATTCAAGTTGGTGAATGGCCGAATCGATCAGTTTTTTATCGATTCCGTCGCTGGTCAGCTGTTTTAAAACATCGAAAATAATCTTTTCAATATTATCCGCATCAGATTCTTTTACATCCTTCAGGCCTACAGCAAACGATGTATCACGGGTATCCGCATCAAAGCCGGAACTATCACTTAAGGTGGTTCCTAAATGTGAGTCGATTAGGGCCTTACGGAGAGGAGAAGCGGAATTGCCCAGAAGGATTTGCTCCAAAAGGATAAGGATCAGGATTTCAAATATATCCTTGATATCTGCCGTCAGCCATGCCAGACACACCTGACATTTTTTCGTGGAATCTTCATTTTTATCAAAGGGATAATAATATTTCTCGAATTTGGGCTGCTGCCAGCGCCCTTGTGAAGGCACTTCGGTCTGTGGATCAATTGCGTCAAAATGACGGAGTATTTTTTCCTGAATAAAATCCAGGTGATCTTTCAACGGAAGATTGCCATAGGTATAGAAGAAGGCATTACTTGGATGATAGTGCCGCTTGTGGAATGCCTTCAGTTGATCGTGTGTCAGTTCAGGAATGGCCACCGGATCTCCACCCGAGTTAAAGCGGTATGTTGTGGATGGATAGAGAGAATGTAAAAGAGATCTGGCCAGCACTTCACTGGGGGATGACATAGCCCCTTTCATCTCATTATAAACAACCCCTTTGTACGTCAGCTTGAAGGCATTTGTTTCACCTGAATCAGACTCAACCTCCAAGCGGTGGCCCTCCTGTTTGAAGCTGAGTGAATCCAGATTGGGGAAAAAAGCCGCATCCAGGTATACATCCAGCAAGTTATAGAAATCTTTTTTGTTCTGGGTAGAGAATGGGTACATAGTCCAGTCTGACGCGGTAAAGGCATTCATAAACGTAGATAAACTTCTTTTTAACATTGAAAAGAAGGGGTCCCGCACCGGAAAAGAT
>Ga0307427_1000342_pt1 | contig 30863 bp, 30 predicted proteins | sample SalMarWE160190MG_FD_202162 | JGI IMG/M metagenome (GOLD analysis project Ga0307427, IMG submission 202162) | Salt marsh sediment microbial communities from the Plum Island Ecosystem LTER, Massachusetts, United States - WE1603-190 | ecosystem: Environmental > Aquatic > Marine > Intertidal zone >...
TTCGTGACATTGAGGGCAAAATGAAATGGTGGCCACTTTTAGGTGATGATGAGATCTCCTCATATCCCTTCTTGATTTTGATGTTTTCTTCTTAGGTACCGGCATGATGAAATTTCCTTAATTTTATCATTGGTCATTTGTCATTGGCCATTATTGACACTTCTTCCCAACAGACAACTGACAATTATCAACTGACATTCCCCAATGTCTCATATCGTGATTGACATGAGCACCTTGCTATATTCAAGTTACACCCACATATAGGGCAAAGCCCTTTGCAGTCATCATTACAAAGAGTCTTCATTGGTAAATCGAGAATAAGCTGTTCTTTTATTATCTGATCTGAGTCCAAAAAATTATCATCAATGAAATCTATGTTAAGGTCATTTTCTGATAGTTCAACCTCCGCTTCCCCTTTAAATGGAAACATTGACAAGTATATCCTAAAATCTGTTGTTACATCCTTACTGAAAGTTTCAAGACATCTATCACATCTCAAAAGCAACCTTGCAGATAAAAGACCATCTACTACTATCTTTTCGCCAGTTTGGTATATCTTAAGCCGGACAGAAAGTGGGCTTTCAAGACCCACGATCCGATCCTCGTCGAAATCTGGTTTCCACCATCCTGGTTCAAGTGAGAAATTTATTTCTTTACCCCCTGGAGGGATCTTTGTCAAATCGATTTTCATTTATGTCTGAGAATGTACAGGTGACTATTATAGCTACCGTTAATAATTAAAGTTTGCTTTTATATAGAGTACTCCTTTTTGTCAAGATAATTTCTTCTTTCCAGTTGGCCACTTCAGAGTTAGTAGCAATACGTAAAATCTTTTCCTGCAACACTCTTTCACTTTGTGCGATGTCTCATCACATAGATTCCCATCAATGCCTTGGCCGTTTCCTGAATATGCGGCAGATCGCTCACTTTTATGAACAATTTCATCATCGTTACATCTCTATCCTTAACAACCATCTCTGGTTCCTTCTTCACAATGGTTCCGTTTGCTTTAATTGCAGCTCTTTTTTTAGATTTTCATCATTTTAAACCCAAGGTATGAAAACAAAAGAACATAAGAGATTTCCTGGGGATTTTTATTAGGAAGAGTGTCTTTTAAATATCTCTAAAGACGGATCCCTCTCCCCATCATTTAAGAAAGAGTTTCTAGTTAAAAACCATTAACTGGCTTTACGATGCGCTAAAGGATATCCGGTTTTACCAAGACATCCACCCCCCATCCACAGGCAAGATTGCGCCGTGGATAAAATCCGATGCTGATGAGGCCAGAAAAACGCCGCCCCTGCGATATCCTCTGGCGTTCCCCATCGACCTACTGGTGTCCTTGTGGTGATGGATTTGGAACGGTCGGGATCATTTTGGATAGGCTCAGTGAGTTCAGTGATAAAAAAACTCGGGGCAAGAGCGTTCACGTTAATCCCTTTGCTCGCCCAGTCATTCGCGAGAGCCCTTGTCAAGCCCACAACACCATGTTTCGCTGAGGCATAGGCCATGACATTGAGTCCTCCTTGAAACGCAAGTACTGATGCAATGTTAATAATTTTTCCCTTCCCCTTTTTCAACATGGTCCTGCCAGCTGCCTGCGAGAGGACAAATACAGCTGCTAGATCTATCTCTAAGGTATCATCCCAATCTTCTTCAGAGTACTCCGCTGCGGGAGATCTCCTGATGATCCCGGCATTGTTGACCAGGATATCAAGGCCTCCCATCTTTTGCACTACGGCTGGTATCACTGTCTTGGTTTTCTTTCTTTTCGTAAAGTCAGCTGAGTGGTGTATGTATCTGCGCCCAAGGGCAAGGATTGCCTTCTCAACACCATTATGAGGGCTTCGACTCACCACTGCAATATCGGCACCAGCTTCTGCGAGGGCAAACGTAATGGCCTTGCCGAGCCCCTTTGTTCCACCTGTCACCACTGCAATTTTTCCATTCAGACAAAATTTATCCAGAATCATTCTTTCCTCCTCTCACTAATCTAATATAATTTACTCATTATTGCCCAGGCTTCTTATCTTACCTTTCAAAGTATACTTTGGTTTAACATTTCATTATATGTAATTATATTTCTATTTCTTATTAATCATTACCACTCCATCTCCCTTGATATCTTCATAATGAAATAGACTTTAGAATATATTGATAAAAACTTATATTAAAAACTGTTTTGAAATTTTATCAAAATTTCTTCCTTCCCCCACTCTTGTATTGCTGCATAGAAAGTAGTAAGATAAATGAGCCTAAGGCTCATGAAAAAGGAAATGAAAACAAAACAAATATTTAAGACCTATAATAGGAAAGGAAATCGGACAATTTCTAAATTTAAGTATTGTCCCATATGCGGCACACAATGTATTTCCACATCAACCCTCAGGCATAGCAAGCTTAGATGCCCAAGGTGTGATTTTATTCTCTATCAAAATCCCTTCCCAGGAGTCGTCGTATTAATTGTTGATAGTGACATGATACTATTAGGTGAGAGGGATAACAAGGTATTTATGGGAGGAAAATGGAGTCTCCCCGGTGGATTTATCGAGTTTGATGAAGACTTCCTATCTGCAGCCCATAGGGAAATAATGGAAGAGACTGGCCTTTCTATAAAAATCATCTCCATTATCAGTGTTGCTTCTAATTTCTTCTCACCTGACCTGCATACCTTAGTAATTGTGCTTTTGGCAAAAAAAATAAATGGTACTTTACAACCAGGTGATGACATGGCGAAATTAGAATGGTTCCCTATTTCAGGGCCTTTCCCCTCTATGGCCTTTGAAGCAGATACACATATAATTAATAGGTACTATACAACAAAAATAACTGGAACATCAGTAGATCCTCGCTTTGCTTCATTGTAAAAGTAAGCTATTAGGGTAAAAGTTTATAAACAAAATAAGTGTATGTTATCATGAATTGTGAAATAGTAACTATCGGCAGTGAACTTTTACATGGCCAAATAATAGACACCAATGTATCCTATATTGCTCGCACACTTAACTCTATCGGGCTTAATATAGCTTTTCACACTACCGTTGGAGACACCTATACCCACATAAAAGATGTTCTTTTCCAGGCACGGAATAGAACCGATTTGGTTATCACTACAGGCGGTATTGGGCCCACAGAAGATGACCTGACAAGAGAGGCGATAGCCGATGTGGTAGGTATTCCGCTTACATTTAAAAAAGAATTAATGGATCAAATCGAATCTATTTTTAAACGCATTGGGTATAGCATGCCAGAAAACAATCGAAAGCAAGCCTTTATACCTGATGGAGCCACCCCTATCCCCAATGAAATAGGGACAGCTCCAGGGTTTATTATAGAAAAAGGAGCAAAGGCAATTATTGCCCTTCCTGGAGTACCAAAAGAACTAAAATATCTCCTTAACAAAAAGGTTGTTCCTTACCTTAAGAAACATTTTCAGCTATATCAAGAGCTAATTACCTCCAAAGTTCTTAAGGTAACCGGGATAGGTGAAAGCAAGGTCGATACCCAGATAAAAGATCTCATTAAGGAGAATATTAATCCAACTATCGGTATCTTAGCTTCACCAGGTGATATAAGTATCACGATAACAGCCTGGGCAAAAAGTGAAAGAGAGGCTGAGACTCTTGTAAAGCCAATCGAGCGAGAGATTAGGTCACGCTTAGGAAATAATATATATGGTGTCAACGAAGATACCCTCCATGGAGTTGTCACAAATCTTCTTAATAATAGAGGAGATACCTTATCTGTTTTAGAGACCTTTTCAGGAGGGGAGCTAACAGGGAGGCTGCAAAAGTCACCATTATCCCCGCTTCGTGAGAGTATTGTGATAGGGAAAAAAGAACAAATCCTTTCCTTTTTGAATAAGAAAGGCCCTGCTCTTGAAATAAACAAGAACACAGCTGAGTATCTGGCTAAAAAAATAAAACGTGAGGGAAATAGCTCAATTGGCTTAGCCCTTTTAGGAACACTAAAAACGGCTGAAAATGGATATAATGTAGATGCCCATGTCGTGGTTTCTGGTGAAAATATCAATGGTAGCTATGGCTGGGAAATGGGTGGGGATATCCCTACCCTTCAGAATAGAAGTGCAATAATAGCCTTGAATACTTTAAGGTTAGCCCTGATTTCTTGACTGTAAGGCCTTATAGGGAGCAGTGGGTAATGCATAAAATAAATCACTTTCAAAGAACATGGTCCCGCTTAACCAGCTTTGTAGGGGGTAACAAAAAAAAGATACCCATGCCCCTGCCTCACATTTTGTGTAGATACGACATAACCTATCAAATTAATTGTAGTGTGTTTGAGTTATTTACATTGAGTAGTGCGTAACTAATAACCTATAGCGAGGTGATTAAAATGATACGTCAACCAGCAGTAGCCAATCAATTTTATCCTGGAAGGAAAGAAGATCTTAAAAAAGATATTTCCAGCAGGATTAAGCCTGCAACAGGTGAACAAAAAAAACAAAAGGTATTGGCCCTGGTATCTCCTCATGCCGGTTATATGTACTCCGGCAATGTTGCTGGAGCTGTTTATGCCGTAGCTGATATTACCAAAGAAGTAATTATTATGGGGCCCAATCATCATGGACTTGGAGCACCGTTTGCTGTGATGGCACAGGGTGTTTGGCGCATGCCATGGGGTGATATTAGCATAAATGAAAAACTGGCCAATCTCCTAATTGAAGAATCCAGGTGGTTGCGCGCTGATGATCAGGCCCACATACAAGAACATTCTGTTGAGGTTCAATTACCCTTTATTCAATATATCAAACCTGATGTTGAATTTGTTCCAATTGTTCTTGGCAGAGCTGACTTTAAGACATGTGAAGAAATAGGTACAGCTATAGCCAGGGCTATAAGGAAATTCGGTAGGCCTGTTGCCATTATAGCCAGTACAGATATGACCCACTATGAATCACAGGAAAGCGCTAAACAAAAAGATCAATTAGCAATAGACCGGGTCCGCTCTTTGGATCCTTCTGGGCTTTTAGAGATAGTTGAAGAGAATAACATATCTATGTGCGGCGTAATTCCAACTACAATAACCCTTATAGCTGCTAAGGAGTTGGGTGCAACCACGGCAAATCTGGTAGCCTATGCCACATCAGGAGACGTGAGTGGTGATTATAGCTATGTTGTGGGGTATGCTGGATTTATCATTCAATGACAGTTCATCCTGAATAATAAAATATCTTGGGCCTCTCAGGGCTCACCTATAATAATGTCAGTTGGCTATCTGCTAATACTATACCCTATGTCATGATTTTAGATTTGAGAAGAACAATGATGTATAATCTTGAAAAAATAAACAAAAACAATGCAGAGCATTATGCTTGGGGAGCTAACTGTGATGGGTGGCATCTGGTTAAATCTGATGAATTGAGTATTATCCAGGAAAGGGTTCCACCAGGTGCTTCAGAGGTGAAGCATTACCATAAAAAAGCCTGGCAATTCTTTTTTATTTTATCAGGTCAAGCTACCATCGAAATAGGTACCAAAACCTACCGTTTGAAGGAACATGAAGGAATTGAGGTGCCGCCGAAATTTCCTCATAAGCTGACTAACAACTCGAATATTGACTTAATTTTTATTGTTATTTCAAAGCCTAAAAGTCACGGAGATAGAGTCCTAGTTTGATGATAGTTGGTTAGATGGGGGTTTACCTTGATATTAAATCGGTGGTATTTGCGTGAGAAATCAGGTAGTTTTTTTATAACATGGATGCCCCCCTTTGAAATCGCCTGCCGCCTTTTCTAGGACATGGGCAGTTTGCTTCAGAAAAGGGAGGGAGCTCTCGCCACCATGTAAGACAGCCTAAGTTCTATCGGGTATCGCAGGATTGTTATCGATAATGACGCTAGGGTGATCCTGATCCCCCTTTCGCTACTCCTTTACCCTGCTAATCCATCAACGATAACGGGAACGTATTCTAGGATTCACCTGGTTTATCGCTTCAATGTTAATACCGAACACCCTCTCAGCAAATTCCTTAATGTGCTTTGGACCCTCCCCACTTTCATAAAAACTAAACCTTCCTTCTCTTTTTCCCAAACGTCCCCATCCTTTCATTTGCAAGGCTTCATCAGCTGTTCGCGCTACTTCCTTAGCCGGATCGATTATTTCGATATGAGGCGCCAATACCCTCTGAAGCTGATCTTTAATGCAGGTGATGTCCGTGCAACCGAGTACCAGAATATCAATCCCCTCCTTCTCCAGGGGGCAGACACACTCTCTTGCTCGTTTCTCAATTATGTTCGTATCCGTTATCTGGCCTTGCTCTGCAAGTCGGAGAAGATCGGGACAAGCATTGCCAAAAACTCTTGCCTTTGTTCCCGCCACCTGGAATGTTTTCTCATAAACTTTACTTTTTATGGTTCCAATTGTCCCAATAACCCCAACCTTTTGAATATTGCCATGTGCCAGGGTCGCCTTAACGGCTGGTTCAATCATCCCAATAACAGGAATCTCAGAAGCTTTTTTCTGAGCCACTTCCCTCCCAGCAGCCGAGGCAGTATTACAGGCAATTAAGATAGCTTTCACGTCCTTACTCATCAAGAAGTCAACAGCCTGAAGGGTAAATTCTTTAACTTCTCCACTCGGTCTTGGCCCGTACGGAAGATGTGCAAAGTCCGCAAAGTAAACGATATCCTCTTGGGGCATCTCCCTTAAGACCTCCCTTGCAACCGCTAAGCCCCCCGGCCCTGAGTCAAAAATACCTATGGCTCTTTCCTTCATTTCTTACCTTTAAAATGCAGCCCCTGAGTTACTTATGTCACTCCAAGGCTAGCTGCTTGATGCTGCCTCTTTGACCACGTAAATTACAAAATCCGGGCAATTGATCTCACATAGTTTACAGGCGTTGCAATCTTCTGGGTTAACCACCTCAGCTAGACTGTATCCCTTCTCGTTACGCCGATCCGACATCTTCAGAACGTCCTTGGGGCAAAAATACACACACAACCCACAGCCCTTGCACAAGTTTTCATCAATGTATACAGCCATCTCCCCCTACACCTCCAACTTCTTGATCAATTCAGGTATGTTCAGTGAACTGCGGGCGATTATCGCTCCCGCTTTTTTGAGTGCTGCGATCTTGCTCGCCGCAGTGCCTTCTTCTCCTTCGATGATAGCTCCTGCGTGCCCCATCTGGACTCCTTCGGGTGCCATGCGTCCCACGATGAGCGCGATGACGGGCTTCTTCATATAGTGGCTGATAAAGTGTGCCGCATCGTGCTCAAGCCTTCCTCCGACCTCCCCCAACAGGACAATGGCCTCTGTCTCCGGATCTTCTTCGAACATCCGTAAGACACTCTCTTGGGAAAGTCCCCAGATGGGTCCCCCGCCAATGCCAACAACCGTTGATTGCCCGATACCGCTTTCTGTAAGCAGCCTTCCGACCTCGTAGGAAAGCGAACCGCTTTTAGAGACTATTCCGACCGGACCCTTCATGAACATGGTATGTGGGTGTACACCGAGCTTACATTTACCTATAGAGATCAGCCCAGGGGTGTCTGGCCCCAGCACGGTGGTCCCCTTGAGGGCGGCATATCGAAGTATGGTGAGAACGTCCTGGTCAGGTATACCCTCAGTGGTCAGCACCAGGAGCGGGATACCGCTTCCAATGACCTCCATTGCTGCATCCTTGGCAAACTGGGCTGGCACAAAGCTGATGGCTGCATCCGCTTGCCGTTCTCGAACCGCCTCCTCTACTAGGTCGTAAACCGGGATGCCGAAAATTTCAGTACCTCCCTTTCCTGGTGTGACCCCTGCCACGGTGTTGGTGCCATAGTCCTGCATGATCCCTGTTTGAAAGGAACCCACATTCCCGGTAATCCCTTGTACCAACACACGCGTATTCTCGTCGATAAGGATGGCCATCTCACAGGTTCCTGGCTTGCTCCACCGCAGTTCGCACTGTAGTGGCTAGATCTTCATAGGCGTCCAGTCCCATCCCTCTGAGCATGGGGAGGCCAACGTCAGCCTTGGTGCCGCACATGCGGATCACAATTGGGACAGATTGGTCATTGTCCTTCAGATATTGCATGATTCCCTCGGCCATCTCATCCATCCTTGTGAGCCCTCCGATCAGGCTTATGACGAGTACTTTGAGCCGTTCATCGGCGAGGACTACCTCAATGGTGCGTTGCATGATCTCAGCATTGGCCATGCCTCCCATCTCACAAAAGTTCGCGGGCTTGCCTCCAGCATCATGGATCATGTCCAACGTGAGCATACCGGTCCCGGCACCGTCGGCAATCATCCCAATATTCCCCCCCAGGGGCACGTAATTGATCTGCCGTTCTTCAGCTAGCTCCACCGCCTTGGTCTTGGCAGTTCTGTCAAGCTTTTTCTGCTCATCCTTCAGTTGACTGAAGAGCTTCCGGTGACGATATGAGGCTTTGTCATCCAGCAGGATCTTGGCATCCAGGGCAATTAGTCCGCTCGGGGTTAGGGCCAGGGGATTAATCTCAATCATGGTGGCATCCTTCTCCTGAAAGATGGTGCATATCTTCAGGATAAGCTCCGCAAAGGCCCGAACATCTTTGATCTCCAAGGTCTTGGCCAGGGAGCGGATCGCATAGTCCTGAACCCCCACTGCTGGATCAATGTACTTCTTGATGATCCGTTCGGGTGTTCTCCTCGCTACCTCCTCGATATCAACACCACCTACGGAACTCACCATCAGAAGCGGAATATTGACCTGCTTGTCGATGAGATATGCAACATACAGTTCTGTGCACCCCTCAACAGGCTCTTCAGCCATGAGGGCCTGAACAGGGTATCCCTTGACCGTGGAGGCGAGCATTTCATCTAAAACTGGCAAAGCTTCCTGCGCCTGCTCTACCCTTTTTATGGCACCTGCCTTGCCCCGTCCACCTACCGGAACCTGAGCCTTTAAAACTGTGGGAAACGATACCTTTTCGAGGTCCTCAGGTGAGGTGATGAGCACACCCTTCGGAACAGAGATCCCTTTTTCTGCGAGTAACCTCTTGGCCTGAAACTCCAGAAGCCGCATTGCTTAAACCTCCACGGCTACCTTGCCATCTTTCGCCAGTTGCATTCCACGTCTTGCCGCCTCCAGGTTAACATCGATAAACCGCTTTGGGACATTCTCACGAATGGTTTCAAGTAAGTTTTTTTCCGTGAACAGCCCGGTGGCTTGCTGCAGAAAACCCAACATCACCATGTTAGCAGCCAGCTTTACTCCGATCTCTCCTGCCATCTGGGTTGCAGGAACTTCGATGGCTGTGATTGCTGTACGATCTGGTCGCTCAACAAACTCCGGATCAAAAATCAAAGTGCCCCCTGACCTCAGAAGCGGCAGGTATGTATCAAGCGCAGACTGGGACATGGAAACGAGGATATCCATTTGGTCTGCCAAGGGTGAGCCGATCGTTTCCTTAGAGACAATCACCTCTGCCTGACACTCTCCCCCGCGCGCCTCAGAACCGTAAGATTGCGTCTGGACCGCATTCATTCCAGCCTTTGTCACCGCTGTGGTGCCAAAGATCACCGCTGAAAGAATAATCCCCTGCCCGCCAAATCCACAAAACTGCATGCTGATGCGGCCATCACCCATCATTCACCTCCCTTTGGTGATAAACTGAGCTCCCCTCAAAGACCGGTTCTCGCTTTTCAGTGAAATCCCCCAGGACAAACCGCTTTAAAACCTCCTCCTCTGGAAGCTTGCTGGCTTCCTTAGCGGTGAGAGAACAGTCCTTTATCCATTCCAGTCCTTTAACAGGATCACCCGAGGAGAGTGCCTTCCGTCCGAAATAGGTCGGACATTGACAGACTATTTCCACCAGGGAAAAACCTTGATGTTGTAAGGCCTTCTTGATGGCCTTTATGGCCCGGATCGGCTTGGCGGTGTTCCAGCGGCTCACAAAGGTGGCGCCAGCCGTCATGGCCAGTTTGCATATGTCAAAAGGCTTTTCAAGGTTACCGTAAGGCGTGGTGGTGGTTATGAGATCCCTGGGCGTCGTCGGTGCCACTTGTCCACCGGTCATTCCAAAATTGAGGTTATTAACCACAATCATGGTCACATCAAGGTTCCGACGGGCGGCCTGAATCAGATGATTACCGCCAATGGCTGCGGCATCTCCATCTCCGGAAAAAATCACCACCTTGAGCTCAGGATTGTGCAGCTTGATGCCGATGGCCCAGGGAAGGGTTCGGCCATGGACGCCATGCAACACCTCTGCGTCCAGATAGACCGGAATCCTCGCCGCACAGCCAACACCACCTATGGCCACGAGCTTGTCAAAGTCCAGCTTGATCTCATCGGCTGCCCGCACGAAATAGTTCAAGACCTGAGCTGCCCCACACCCTGGACAGAAAAAATGGGGTAGGGCTCCCTTGCGCAAGTATTTCCGTAAGGGGTTCCCTTTCAATTTGCCGTCTCCTCTATTGCTCGGTAGATGTCAGCGGTCGTATGGATTAAACCACGATTTTTGGTGACTCGAGTCACTTCTGAGTACCTGCAAGCTACACGTTCGATCTCTCGGGCGTACTTTCCCATATTCATCTCAACGGCCAGAATAGTATCAGCCTGCTCTGCTACGGCTCTGATCTCCTTTTCCGCAACAGGCCAAACAGTGATCAGTTTGAGCAGACCGGTCCTGATGCCATTGGCCCGGGCGCGCCGAACTGCATCCAGGGATGGCCTCGTTTCGCTGCCATAGGCGATTAAAATGATCTCCGCATCATCGAGGAAAAACCCTCTGTCTGGACAATATTGTCATAATTCGCCGTAATTTTACCAGCGATCCGATCGTATAAGGCCTCAAACACATCCGGGTCCCAGGCAATGCCTCCACGCTCATCATGGGGGTTGAGCGAGTGCAGGATGCGGTATCCCTCACCAAAATCTGGTAGTGGCGGCACCCCATCTGGACCAGCCTTGAAAGGAACAAACTCTTCTGGAGGCACATCGGGCTTTTTACGGTTTGCGATCTCGATGGCACCTGGTTCGGGAATAACAAGCTTCTCTCGCATCAGGGCTATGGTGGTCTCGGACATGACCACCACAGGAGTACGATACTTCTCCGCCAGGTTAAAGGCGCGAATGGTATGGTCGAATAATTCCTGAACTGATGAAGGGGCCAAGACGATGAGCTCATGATCTCCACTCGCCCCCCATCGCATCTGCATCACGTCAGCCTGCGTGGCGAAGTTCTCTCCCCGACAGCGCTGCACATCAACAATCACGAGGGGGATCTCGGCGGCCACCGCGTAACCGATTCCCTCTTGCATGTAGTTGAATCCAGCGCTGGCAGTAGCAGTCATCGCCTTTGCCCCTGCAAGGGAAGCCCCTGTCAGGGCAAAGACCGAACAGAGCTCATCTTCTCCCTGTAAAAACTTGCCACCGACCTGAGGCATCCGTTCCGCCATGCGCTCAGAAATCTCGTTGGCTGGAGTTATAGGATAGCCGGCGAAAAAGTTGCAGCCGGCTGCCAATGCCCCCTCAACCACAGCATGGTTGCCCAGCATGAAATGAGTTCCTGTCAGAACTCGCTTGCTACTGCCTTGTGTCGGCATTCTACCACCTCAAGCCTATTTCTTAATCCTATCAGAACTCGCTTGCTACTGCTTTATAATGCCCTGTTTCTGAGTTGCCAGAAGCACCAACTCATTTTAACTCCCTGCGATCACAGACTCTAAGTCCTTGATATCAACAGTTACCGGCTTGTCGATGAGCTTATCGGCATCACCCGGATCCCTAAAACCAAATCCCGAAACAATGAGTACAACCTTCTCGTGCTTTTGTATCTTCCCGAGTTTTATAAGCCTCCGAAGCCCTGCTAAGGCAATTGCGCCAGCCGGTTCGGCAAGGACACCCTCCATTCTTGCAAGATCTCTTTGAGCAGTAGTAGTTTCTTGGTCAGGCACCGCGATCGCCGTTCCATCAAGTTCTCGCAAGAGCCTCAAAACACGATTTCCACTGGGTGGATAAGGGTTTCCCAGAGAGCGAACAATAGAGGTAAACTCATGATTTACCCGCTGGATCGTCTCTGCGCCACTTTCAAAGGCGCTTACTATTGGTTGGGCATCTTCAGGCTGCACCACCGCTATTCTTGGAATGTCTGGAACAATTCCAAGTTCTTTGAACTCAAGGAAGCCCTTGTATAAAGCTGAGACCATACCCCCGCTGCTCATGGGCGCGATAACCCAGTCGGGGACATCCCAGCCCAGATCCTCGACAATTTCGAAGGCCAATGTCTTTTGCCCTTCTATCCTGAACGGATTATCGCAATTGATGAATAGTACACCGTGCTTTTCGGCTATCCTTAAAGACTCATCATACATCGAATCATATCTACCCACTACCTGCATGACATTTGCGCCGTAAGTGCTTAAATATAACAATCTCGCACTAACGATTCCTTCGGGCGCGATGATATAACACGTCCGGCCTGCTCTGGCCGCATAGGCTGCCACGGACGTACCCATGTTTCCATGCGACACGGTACCCACAGTGCGTACTCCACGCTCAATCGCTACAGTCATCCCTACGCTGCTACCCCGGTCTTTGAATGCTCCCGTCGGATTCCTCCCGTCATCCTTGAGAAAAAGGTTCGATAGGCCAATAGAACTTGAAAGAGTTCTTGCCTTATGCATCGGTGTAGCTCCTTCCCCTAAGCTTACAGGCTCAGTGGACGGGCTTACTGGCAGGAGCTCCCGGTACTTCCAAACCCCTGGCCGCCTTGCTGCGAGGCCTTCCGCGGTGACCTTCCTTGCCAAGCTTGCGTAGTCATAGGTGACCAAAAGCGGACCGTTGCATGAGTCACATCGATAGCGAATCTCCTCTGGCGAAAATACCTTACCACATAAACCACATGTATATCCTACAAAATTCACGATCTCCTCCCTTATCACAGACAGAGATCAGCGCCCGGGCAAGGCGCGAAAACGAGACCACCCCAAGGCGGCCAGACGGCCTTATAAAAGGCGCTAATCCGGTATTAAGACTTTCTATTTTCCAATGCTTCAGGGTTTATCTGATAACGGGGGCTCTGGCCTTCCAAAGCAAGCTTTATCTCCAAAGCAGCTTCCCTTTGTTCCCGGTAAATGGCCTCATCTGACCAGCCAGCCATATGCGGCGTGACTACGACATTTGGCAGATGCAAGAGCGGATTTTCATACTCAGGAGGTTCCGATTCAAAGACGTCCAACCCAGCCCCAGCTATCTCTCCCTCTCTTAATGCCTTTACAAGGGCTGACTCGTCGATCAAACCCCCTCGAGCTGTATTAATGAGATACGCGGTTTTTTTCATCACTGAAAGCTCTTTTGCCCCAATGAGATGCCGCGTCTCCTCTGTTAGAGCAGCATGAAGCGTGACATAATCGGATTGCCTTAACAAGTCTTCAAGGCTTACCAGACCAATATTAACCTGCTTAGCTTGTGCTGGGGTAATGTATGGATCATAGGCCAGGAATTTGACATCGAAACCGCCAAGCATCCGGCACAGCGCCCTGCCAATCCCGCCTAATCCAACAATGCCTACCGTCTTGCCCCACAATTCTTGCAAGCCAGCATCCGACTCTCTCCAGGCTCCAGTCTTCAGCCTGTCCATCTGCGGAATCGTCTTCTTCGCAAGACACAGCATGAGCATGACTGTGTGCTCCGCCACCGCCGCATAATTCACTCCCGGAGTCCAAGATACTATTATTCCCCTTTTTGTGGCGGTATCATAATCGACGTTTTCGGGCTTAGCACCACGCTTTACAACGATTCTTAGTTTTGGGGCAGCCGCTATCACGCGCGAGGTTATAGCATGCTGGGAAGTAATCATTACCGCATCATATGGCCCAATCATTTCAACCAGATCCTCTTCCGTGTATCCCCCCTCTTTGTTCTCAAAAGCAAGCTCAGCAACTTTGCTTAACTGTCGAAAAAAATCGAACTGCTCCTCGTCTTTAGCCTCGAGCAGCAAAACTCTGGGTCGCTTCATATTTGTCTCCTTAAAAGTGCTGATGGTTGACCTCCTTATCGTGCATATAGCTTGGGATCGGTGATGTCTCTCAAGCCATCGCCCAGCAAGTTGAAGCCGAAGATCGAAACCAGGATCGCAAGCCCAGCGAAGACAGACACCCAAGGGGCGACTCCCATAAAGTCCACACCGGCCCGTACCATGCTACCCAAGGTCGGTGTTGGCGGCGGCACTCCTACACCCAGGAAGCTCAAGCTGGCCTCGAGCCTAATAGCCGTGCCAAGCCAGAGGGTACTCATTACAAGGATATCGCCAAAAATGTTGGGCAGGACGTGGCGCATGAGGACACGAGAGTCGCTTGCCCCAATTGACTTAGCTGCAGCGATATAGTCCTGCTCTTTTAGTGCCAGAGTGGGGGCATGGCCCATCCGGGCAAATCTGGGAATCATCAAGACCGTGATTGCGATGATCACGTTTTCTACTCCAGTGCCCAAGACTATCATAACCATAACTCCAAATACCTCGTCGGGGAAGGCCATCATTATATCCAGCGTTCGCATGAGCGCTGTTTCCACCTTGCCCCCGGCATAGCCCGCGAGCATGCCCATCCCTGTACCGATGACCATTCCTAAGATTACTGAGACGATCCCGACAAAAAACGAGATCCTTGTCCCGGTAAAGATCCGGGAAAGGACATCTCTTCCGTACTCATCTGTACCGAGAAGGTGACCTCGCTCTGGCGGAGTAAGGCGATAATAAACGTTCTGCTTCAGGGGGTCAATCGGGGAAATCCAGGGAGCAAAGATGGCTATGAAGATCATTGCCACAGAAATGCATGCGCCGATTAGGGAGGTCCTATTCTTAAGAAAGGTCGTCAATATCTTCCGGTGCTTACCATTTTTTTTCATGGCAACTGTTCCAGCCTTTTTAAGGACTTATTTATACCTTACCCTTGGGTCGATAAGCCCATATGTTAAGTCAGTTATAAGATTTATAAGAACTACAAGGCTCGCGAAGATTATCATCACAGCCTGCAACGTTGTGTAATCGCGCTGTTTCAATGCCCCAATCATCATCTTCCCCAAACCGGGACGTGAGAAGACGATCTCTACCATGACCGAACCACCGATAAGCACAATCGCATAGACACCGATAAGGGCGGTAATCGCGAGCAGCGAATTTCTCAACAAATGTTTGTAGATTACTTTTCGCTCTGTGAGCCCCTTTGCCCTGGCCGTCCTCACGTAGTCTTCATTCAGGGTGTTTAACACAGAGGAACGCGCCATCCGTGTAACATAAGCGGTCATAATTAATCCTAACGTAAGCCCTGGGAGGGCGAGATGGTGGAGATTATCTGCAAGATTGTGGATGTCTCCACCACCTACGACTGGGAAGATAGGTATTTTGATTGAGAATGCAAACATCAACAGTATCCCCAGGTAGAAGGTTGGAAAAGACAGCCCGCCAAGCGACAAAGTCCTCCCTATGTAATCGGATAGGGTGTTACGCTTCAATGCGGTGTATACTCCCGTAGGTATCCCGAATATTGCGCCAAAGATAATCCCCATGAGGGTGAGCTGTACGGTATATGGAAGACTGCGCTTTATTTCCTCAGAGATCGGCCTCCCATTAATCATTGACCTACCAAAATCCCCATGGAGCAACCCTTTCAATGTTTCAAGATATTGAGCCCACATCGACTTATCAAGGCCCATTTCCTTGCGTAGAGCCTCCACTGATTCTTTGGTAGCATAGTCGCCGAGCCTTACCTCAGCCGGGTCTCCCGGAGCAATCCGTACAAGTATAAAGGTAATTGTCAGCACTATGATAAGGGTTGGTACGGCTATCAGGATTCGTCTAATTGTATACGCAATCATCGGCCATTCCCTGTGGTTTAGTAAACATAAGAGGCACGGGTTTTATGCTGCAAGCCCGTGCCCCTTCCTTTTTAAAGAACACTGGCTCTATTTACTTATCGAAGTCAGCTCGTTTATCTGCGGAGAGAGGATTAGGGTCGACTTCAAGTCATACCCCCAGTCCACATATTTCTGTCTGGCATAGGTGAACCTCTTGATAAAGAGCGGATAAGAGACGCACCAGTCAATGAGCTTGTACTGTGCTTCCTGCCAAAGCGCCCTCTGTCCCTGAGCGTCCAGCATGTCTCGCGCCGCCTCGATAAGGTAGTCTATACTGTCAACCTTTCCGTCCTCGTCAGCATCTACTTTCCCGAGATGTATGAAATTGCTAATGGGTTTCTTGCCGGTTACCACGATTGAGCCTGAATGGTACATATGCGTGAGTTTCATATCGGCGCTTGCCCTCCAGCAGTTATAGAGAACGATCGTGTTCATATCTGCCCTGATGTTGTGGTGATAGGTGGCATGATCTATCGTGATCATCTTGGCATTGATCCCGGACTCCCTGAGCTGCGCCACAACGTTCTGCATTGGTATCGCATATTCTCCCCGCTCCGTCATGTAGAATTCCGTGGTTAAACCCTTTGGAAAACCGGCATCTGCTAAGAGTTTTCTTGCCTTCTTGCGATCTAAGTCATAGAGCAAGTCCTTACCCTCTTGTTGGCCGCGTAGTTTAACCTCCGCACGCGTCAAGAATCCTGCTTGAGGTGGTGGAATCGGAGAATATATTGGAGCAGCAATGGTTTTGCCAATGGTGGTTGCTACCTCATCACGAGAGATGGAGTAACCTATGGCGCGTCGCACCCTTATGTCGTCAAAGGGCTTTTTAGTCACATTAAAGTAGAGTACTCCGGCCTCGCCAGGACCAAAGACATCCACTTTAACCCCTGGCAGCGCCTGCATTTCTTCCACCCATGGCTGCGAAGGCGGACCTTCGATCACGTCGAGTTCCTTGCTCCGAAGTCCAAACTTCCGGCTGCTCAGGTCCGACATGAAGAAAACCTCTACTCCTTCAAGCTTTGGCACGCCTCGGAAGTATTTTTCGTTCCGCACCGTGATGACCTTCTCCTTTGGCAAGTATTTCTTGAAGATGAATGGGCCTGTTCCCACCGGATTTGTCCTGAAGCCTTCTCCTAACTCCTCAGCTGGTTTCTTCGGTATTACGAGGCCACCCATATAATCAGTCACCCTGGGAAGGAACAGTGTCTCCGACAACGGTTTCTTTAAAGTGACCCGCACCGTGTACGGATCGACCGCCTCGAAACTCATCCCGACATACCCGCCAGCACATCCTGACTTAGCCGGGTTGGCTGCTGATTGGAACGAGTAGACCACGTCTTCTGAGGTCAACTCATACCCGGGATTTCCCTTCCAGGGATGGACCATCACACCATGGCGGAGATGGAAAGTCCAGGTCAGCCCGTCCTCGGAAACCTCCCAACTCTCTGCCAGATCAGGCTCAAACTTACCAATATCGCCGGTCTTGTAACGGACAAGACCATTGAATATTAGATGTACTACTCCTCTGTCCTGGGTAGTATGGGCATAGTGCGGATGGATGTCCGAAATATCAGCCGCATCCAATGCAATTTTTAGAACCCCTCCCGACCCTACCGCTAAGGGCACTAAAAGACAAAGAAGCACGCCAAACCCGAGAACTGTTGAAAACATCACTTTCATCTTTTTCATCATTTCCCCCTTTTTTTGAAATAATTAAAACCTGCTGGGCCATGCCCAACCTCCAACCTATCTGCCTAATTTCTCACCTCCTTTCTTAGCATAATCCACCTTTCTGATAGCCTTGCGCGGGAGTATTTTCGTTGCTCTTAAGATGATGTCATCTGTACTGCAAAATCTAACCATTACTCCCTCCTATCTATCAATATCAGAAAAGATGGGCCTATTAAATAGCCGGACCTCTATAGAGCCGACTTAATGCCTTATAGATCAGAACTCCACAGTATTAAAGCTGCCTCCCTCACTTTCTTGCCTGTAGCCTTTTAAGGTAAGTATTATATCAGCAGCAATTCGAGCCGCAACTGCACATACCATCGGACATTTCTCTAACCCACCGGCTTCGTACCACGCCTCGGACTCCTCCTCTATCTTTAAATCAAAGCCCCTTCCCAGGAGTGTTTTCTGAATCTCAAGGCACATGGTGTTTCCAAGTTCATCTTTAAATCTATTATACATTTCGTATGAAGCCTCCATGGTATCTCTATATGCCTGTATATCCTCAAGTTCTTCACGTCCAAGGACCAAGCCGATAGCCATGATACCGCCGGTAAGTGCCCCACAGTTCTCGCCCATGCGGGCAACTCCCCCTGCCAGGGCAGTGCTTGCCTTAAGGGCCCCCCCATCTCCAAGATGGAGATGGCTCTGGAGTCCCTGTAACACAGATCGAGAGCAACCTTCATATACCCTGTCGTTATAATAGGCATCCCACGCAATACGGTCTAACAGTTTTTCCCGCGACCCAGGTTCGACCTGTCGGGTATCGTATTCAGCCAGTTCGATTCTTTTCGCAACCTCTTGCAAGCTCATATTCAAAACCTCCTCAAATTATTAACGATATCTGTTTGCAGAAGGGATTAGGTTACCAGCCCTGCTTCAAACTCAATCTGCACATTGTACCAGCTCGACCAGCTCATAAGTCTCATGGCCTACCTCGCAAGTTTTTCGTCAAGGTTGAAGTCTTTATTGTATGCAAATAGAGCGGGAAATCCACCTGTATGCAAGAATAATACTGTTTCATCGCTTTTAAACTCTTTTTTATGTATGCGATCGATTAAAGCAGCCATGGCTTTACCCGAATAAACCGGATCGAGAAGGATGCCTTCCGTTCTCGCTACTAGCTTGATTGCCTCAACTCCCTCTGGTGTAAGCTTTCCATAACCTTCCCCCACATATTCTCCCAGGTTGACTATCTCGGAGGGGTTGACAGATAGATTTACTCCCAGCCGCATTGCCGCCTCGTTCGCTATCCGGGCAATCTCAGATGGCACATCCTCGATCCAATCCACGGGGTTAACCCCAACTGTTTGGAAATCAGAATTCAAATACTTTGCACCTAACACGAGGCCAGCTTGCGTAGTAGTAGAAGAAGATACGAAAAGGCGGTTAATCTCTACGTCTTGTTCTTCCAGTTGATTGCAAAGCTCTAAGGCACAATTCACATAGCCTACTGCCTCCAGGCCTAAATCAGCAAGATCTGATTTGCGCCCCATATAGACATGGTGACCCTCCTTGGCAAGTCTTTTAGCTACCTCATTGATTACCCTCTTTTGCTCTAAGACATCGGCTTCGATAATCTCTACTTCGGCGTTAAACATGAGATCAAGGAGCAGATTACCTTGAAGCTCTATATTCACCTCTCCAAGAGTCCTTCGTAGGATCAAGTGGAGACCTAAACCAAGTTTGCTACAGGCCGCAGCTAACTGCCGGCAGTAATTAGATTGCACTCCGGCTCCAGCTACTATGGTAGTGACACCCCTCTGAAGCGCTTCTCCCAGAGTAAATTCGAACATACGGGTCTTGTTACCCCCCAATGCTAAACCGGTCAGATCATCTCGCTTAAAGAAGATTCGCGGCCCCCCCAAAGCTTCGGAAAGCCTTGGTGCTTCTTCCAAAGGGGTAGGCAGCTTCGCCAAATTCGCACGGGGCAATCTATCAATTAAAGCTTTGAGTTCTGCTGCCCTACCATCTCTCATCCTTCATCACCACGTTCAATCATGAATTTCTTAGTAATTCCATATAATAAAAGGTGAATCATCCTTATATTACTCTCACTCCATCAAGCTACAACATGAAGATTACTCCGATTGGAGCAGTAAGCCGTTTGCCGTTCAATGCCCCGCAGCTTGCTCCAGGATTCCTGAGTTCATATCTCTGAACTAGAGGAGCTACTGAGTATTACTCCCACGGGAGTCTCTCTTCAAACGGTTTCCCCACGATCTCTGATCCATCTGCCTTTTTCATTCCCATCACTCTTGCCAACTCTGCATAACTATCCCCCAATGTGTACTCGGCACGCGTCCACGTCTTGACAGGGATTTCACCAGTGCCGGACTGTTTGAGCCCTAATATTAGATTCCCCAGCTTTTCCCTCGGTACTGTAAAGATTATTTTGTCATCCTGATACCCTCCATACCGGCGAATGCCCATACATGGCACGGAAACACAGCATTCCCCGGTCTGCATTGGTGGTACCACAGCGTAAACGCACCCCGCATGACCGGACAACCTGGAGGTGATATCCTGTCCATCTTTGTATGCAATACCCAAGAGGAGCCGCGTCAATTGAACTGAGTTACAATAGATTATAATCAAATCAGGCTCGAAGTTTGCTGTCGTTAAAGGTGCTGATACTATACCTATGTATTTCCCTACCTCGAAGCGAGGGAAGGCTCGTGCCCAATTTGCCCCAGCCTCCAAGGTCTCGACATCATCTGGATAGCGGTTACGCCCCTCCAAGAAGTAGTCGGGAGGTTCCTCAAGTCCATAGCCTATGACCGGTTCAGGACACCACATGTCTTCCTTCAGCATTGCTATCGACATCCCACATCTCTCCACAAACATAAAGGCCTGGCATTGCGCTAAACAAACTCCGAAGTCCCTTTTGGGTCTCTTAGAGCCTTCAGGGATATCTTCAACCTCTTCTAGCAACTTAACAGCAATGGGGGGACTTTGCAACGCTAATTGCCTCTGAATTTCCTCTGCATAACTGCCAAAATTTTTCATTTTTGATGCCCTCCTCAGTGTTGTATCAGGGCCATGTCATAGTGAACCATAACCTGTTGATTGTGACGCTTAGTGGTGAACTTTAATAGCTTTACTTGTTGTGCCCTTGTAAGGGTTTTGAAATCTCGCTTAGCAGCACAAATGTCCATGTAAAAGGGCATAATCAAAAAAGATGTCCATAACCTATGCACTCACTTTAGCCTTGCAGCAAGCTATCGTTGTTTAAGATAGCTTTATGCAGTTTTCAATACTCTTATTATCTGCATGAGGGAACATTTGGGAGTACATATGGTACGTCTTTATTAGATGATTTTTAGACCGTTCATATGCCTCATCTAATTCTTTTTGAATGATAGAGTCAAGTATGTATCTATGCTCATTGATAAGATTGAGGATGTCATTTTTATCGAGTTTTGCTTGGCTCATTTCAATTAACACCAAGGAGTAATTTTCGGTGATCGATTCGCAGATAAAATCAATAATGGGGTTCTGTAAAATCTTTGCAACCTCGCAATGAAAGCGGGTACATATCAATCGTGCTTTTCTCGGCGAATAATTCACATATCTCTCTGCCTCATCGAGCATTTCAGTGAGGTTTGTAATGTCCTTATCCGTCCTAATAGAAGCAGCTACTTTGGCCGTATTGGGTTCAATGTAGAGCCGTGCGTGCATGAGATGGGCAAAGTTGACCTTTCCCAGGCTAATGAGATTCTTAAAATTCTCGATAATTGGATCTGGTTTCAACTCGGATACATAGGTTCCACCATTCATGCCTCTTTTGATTGCAATAAGCCCATTAGCTTCTAAATTTTTTAAAGCCTCGCGTACAGTTACTCTGCTAACCTTAAATTGCTCTACGAGTTCTCTTTCAGGTGGTAACCTATCTCCGGGACTATAGAGACCATCGAGGATTGATTGTCTCAAACGTTGCTCAACTTCCTTTGAGATAATCTTGTTCCTTATTGGTTTGAACGTATTCATTGATTTGATATTATATGGTATGATGTTTAATGTTAGTTTTTATTAAATTATATTAAAGATAATTATCTGTCAATAACTTTATTTAAAAAGATTTTTTTCCTCTAAATTCCTAAAGAATTTCATATGTTGCGTAGCTTTTAAGAAAAATTCCTTGACAACTAATGTACCCAAAATATAATAATGTTTTTGTATTCATAATCTTGGAATTTATGTCAATTTCAATATAGTTTTAGAGGGGAGCTAACCACGCCATTAATCGATGTAAGAAATCTCAAGACATACTTCTATACCGAGGACGGTGCGGTACGAGCCGTTGACGGGGTTGACTTCACCATCGAACCAGAGAAGACCCTCGGTGTAGTTGGTGAGAGTGGTTGCGGTAAGTCGGTGACCGCCCTATCGATTATGGGGCTCATCCAGACACCGCCCGGCAAGATTGAAGCCGGTGAAATCCTCTACCATCGGAACGAGAACGTCATTGACTTGACAAAGCTTGACCCCAAGGGAAACGAGATGCGCTCGATCCGTGGGAACGAGATCGCGATGATCTTCCAGGAGCCAATGACATCCTTAAACCCGGTGTACACGATCGGAAACCAGATCATGGAAGCGATTATGCTCCACCAGGGCCTGGGCAAGAGAGGGGCGCGGAATAAGGCCATCGAGATGCTCCATGCTGTTGGGATTCCGTCTCCCGAGCAGCGAATCAAGGAGTACCCACACCAGCTTTCCGGTGGGATGCGCCAGCGTGCAATGATCGCCATGGCCCTCTCCTGCAACCCCTCCCTTCTGATTGCCGACGAGCCAACAACGGCCCTCGATGTAACGATAGAGGCGCAGGTATTGGATCTGATGAACGACCTGCGTACGGAGTTTAAGGCGGCTATCTTATTTATCACACACGACCTCGGGGTCATAGCGAGCATGGCAGACGATGTGGTCATCATGTACCTCGGAAAAATCGTCGAAAGCGCGGCCGTGCGCAACATATTCCACGACCCTAAACACCCTTACACCCAGGGGTTGATGAACTCCATCCCATCGCTTGCCACTACAAAGAAGGAACGCCTTATCCCCATCAAGGGAGTCGTTCCCGACCCATTAGAAGCCCCGCAGGGGTGTGGGTTTGAGCCACGGTGTCCGCACGCGATGGAGATATGCAAAACGCAGATCCCTCCGCTCAAGGAAGTAGCGCCCAGTCACTTGGCTGCTTGTTGGTTGTTCGAATGATAAAGAGGTGGTAGAACATGTCTCCTGACAACATCCTGCTTAAAGTGAAGAACCTGAAGAAGTATTTCCCAGTGCAAAAGGGGATCATGAGGCGCGTGGTGGCCCAAGTCAAGGCAGTCGATGATATCGACATGTACATCAAGGAGGGAGAGACTCTTGGCTTGGTTGGTGAGAGCGGCTGTGGGAAAACCACGACCGGCAGGGCGATCCTTCGTCTGGTCGAACCAACTGCAGGGCAGATCCTCTTTTGCAGCAAGAAGCTCGCAGGCCCGGACGAGGAGTACAAGGAGGTGGATATCGCCTCCATATCACGCAGGCTGCTCAAGTCCCTCCGCCGGGACATGCAGATCATCTTCCAGGACCCCTATTCCTCTTTAAACCCGCGGATGACCGTGGGGGGGATGGTAGGAGAACCGCTGCTCGTTCACGGCATAGCCAAGGGCAGCGAATGGGAGGATCGCGTGCTCAGGCTTCTGGGTGCAGTTGGCCTAAAACCGGATCACATGACGCGCTACCCGCACGAGTTCTCCGGTGGACAGCGCCAACGGATCGGGATCGCGCGTGCTCTTGCCCTTGATCCACAGCTAATCGTGGCCGACGAGCCGGTCTCCGCGCTCGATGTCTCCATCCAGGCACAGGTAATAAACCTTCTCGAGGACCTGCAGGAGAAATTCGGCCTGACCTACCTGTTCATCGCCCATGACCTTTCTGTGGTCAAGCACATCAGTAGCAGGGTAGCGGTGATGTACCTGGGGAAGATCGTGGAGTTGGCTGCGACAGAGGAGCTGTTTTCGAATCCAAAACATCCCTACACCGAGGCCTTGATGTCGGCGGTTCCGGTTCCGGACCCCGACTTTAACCTGGGAAGAATCATCCTCACAGGGGACGTGCCGAGCCCGGTGAATCCACCATCCGGGTGTTACTTCCATCCACGTTGCCGTTACGCGCAGGAAATCTGCAGGGTTGAGGCCCCTGCCTATCGAGACCTTGGCGGCGAGCACTTTGTCGCCTGCCACCTTGCTGACTCACTGAACCTTCAGCCGGTTCGGACAGGATGATCCTCCTGCTCGGTAGCTCAGAGATCCTTTTGGATGCACACGAGTCAAATTGGTTTCTTCCAACTGACTCTCACTATCACTACATCATATCTTATTCCCCACATGACTATTCCTCTGGTAATTGAAGGTAATGCAAAAGGATGAAACCACTCATGACTATCACGCCTACCAAGGAAATCCCTAAACCAAAAGAACCCATTTCCCCAAGAAGCCCGATCCCTGCCGGCATAGCCCCTCCCCCCAGGAGAAAGGCGGGAGGTAGCGCGAAGGATAATGAAATGTTCCGAACATGTGGCGGACCGATCCGCGAAAGGGCTGCAAATCCTGGTGGAAAAAAACAAGCGGCCATCATGGGCTGTAAGAATACAACGGGTACAATCCAGGATTGTGTGACGACGCCAAGGAGGAACGTAGCGAGACCTGTTCCCAGGAAGACACCGCCCATGGCAACCTTTGGACCCAACCTATCGCTAACCACTCCCGACAGAAATGCAATTCCCAGCACCGAGATCCGCGAGATGGCCACCAGGTAGTTGGCCCAACTTGACACCATTGCTCGCTCGGCCACTAAATAAAGAGGCAACATCGAGTAAATCCCTATGCTCGCGCCGATACCCAGACTAAAGAGGGCTACCATTATCCAGAAAGAGGGGTCACCCATGAGGATCCTCAGGGTACCTGGTCTTGGAGACTCACCAGGAAATTTCCCGCCTCTACCGAAACGGGCGAATGACAGGCCAGAGCACACAGAGGCTATTCCAAGCAGTACAAGGATATATCTCCAAGAGAACCATCTCAAAAGGGTTTCGGACAGAAGGGGGGCCACTACAAAACCAAGATTAGGTGCCATCTCGTGGATAGCAATTGCCTTTCCCCAGTCCCGCGATCTCACCAAGGAAGTGAGTGTGCTGATCCCTGAAGGAAGGTAGAGACCTGCTGCCATCCCCACGATAACCAATCCAAGGCGAATTCCCCACATGGTATGGCTGGTTGAGACAGCAAGAAGCGCTGCACCGGAGACCATGGATGCAAGAATAATTGTCTTTCTATGGGTGAGGCGGGATGAGAAGAACCCCGATCCCATAAGTGTTGCAAAGTACCCCAGGGAAATCAGCAAAAAGAGGGCTCCAGCCTCCCCGTGACCAATCCCCAGATCCTTTTCTATGATTGGCATCAATGGGGCCAGTATGATCCGGGAAAGAAAGTTTAAAAAAAATATCCCTGTGAGTAGAAACAGAGAGTCTACCTGGGAACTAAGTGGTGCTGAACTCTCATTCATGTTTTTGTTAGAACCATCCCAAATCAAGGTTTTATTCACCTACCTTTCTCATTGTGAAATAGCCATTACGCTAAGAAAGCAAAGGCCTCTCGTGAACTTGCCACGAGAGGCCTTTGTCATTCACCGAGGCCTTGGTTTCTACCACAAAGTCACTATAGGCAAATCACGCATCGTGACCAAGCCCGGCGGGGCTTCCCGCACGCGGCGGATTGCATTGACTGCAATGGCCACCGTTGCAATGTCGCCGTTCGTGCCCTTGAGCTTGACCTCCAGGTCGGGCTTGCCCGTGATTTTGATTGTGTCCTCACTTTCTCCCTCTTCCAGCGCGGCGATGAATGTCAGGTTCATGAATATGCCATCGTCGGTGTAGGCGCGGGCTGCTTGCTTGAGGCCCCTTACCTGTCCAGTTTGTAACTCAAAGTGCTCGGTCTTGATAGGGTAATCGGCCACCATTGGCTCAATGTTCGATTCATAGCGTACTAGCTTTTTACCGAGCGTGTCAAAGACCATACCAACGGATTCGGGCAGGCCCACGTGGCCTATGCGGCTGGCGTCCATCTTTGCCCGAAAATCTTTAACAGTCATGCCAGAGCCGATTTTGGCCTGGAAGGACCTGCGCCGGGTTGTGGCGTTAATTACCCTGGTCACCTCAATCCGGTCCACCCTTTGGCAAATAGCAGTCAGGCTGAGGGGCAGCGAGTCCATCAAAAATCCAGGGTTGACACCGGTAGCCAGTACAGTTTTGCCGATGCGCTTGGCCATGTCATCAATCTCGATGGCCTCTTCAGGGTGCGCCAGCCATGGGAAGGAGAGCTCCTCGGCAGTGGACACAATATCCAGCCCCGCCTCCAGGATTTCTACGATCTGATCCTTAAACAAATCAAAGTAAGAGCTGGTAGTGTGCAGCACCAGATCGGCCTCTGTCTGCGCCAAGACTTGCGCCAGACTCTCAGCAACGACAAAGCCCAGGGTACGTCCCAAACCAATAACTTCTCCCAGGTCTTTGCCCACTTTAAACGGGTCAATGTCTATACCACCGACCAGTTTGAGCCCTGCACGCTCCACCACGTGGCGCGCCACAGCTCTACCAATGGGACCAAGCCCGTACTGAATCACTCGAATTCTGTCTGACATAGTTGACATAGTGTGATGAGATCTCCCTTCTGGGCGGGAATGAGTATAGGAGAAAAGCGGCTGTTTGTCAAAAGAAAAGGTATCGCATGAAAAGACATTGCAAGATATGCAGGCTTAAGTTGATGCGTTGCCTGGAAGGCTTCTGGGATAAGCTAATAGAGTTAATCCGATAGAATGAGTAATCTACTAGAAAACCGTTCTCTGGCTTGGTTCAACAAGCCGTATCTATGGCCCCATTGAAAGGGCAAAACATTCGTGTCGGCAGGGCTCATACATAAACCGTAAATATTGTATCTACTTGAGTCAAGCAGATAGAGCAATAGAAAGGGTGCGCTCTTTGGATCCTTCTGGGCTTTTAGAGATAGTTGATGAGAATAACATATCTATGTCCGGCGTAATTCCAACTACAATAACCCTCATAGCTGCTAAGGAGTTGGGTGCAACCACGGCAAATCTGGTAGCCTATGCCACATCAGGAGACGTGAGTGGTGATTATAGCTATGTTGTGGGGTATGCTGGATTTATCATTCAATGACAGTTTATATGAAAGAAACTTGAAACTGGAAACTAGAAACTAGATAGGAAGGCATTCTGCCTCCTTATTAAATGAGTAACGAATGATGAGAAATGCTTTCATGCTTCGTTGTGGCCGTAAGGCCATGTGAGTTCATCCAGCCACTTCCCGTAGGCTTTCTTCAAAGATAGACAAACATACATCTATCTCCTCTGACGTAACAGTAAGTGCCGGAGAGAAACGAATTGTATTTTCACCACACCCAAGGAGTAATAGCCCCTTTTGAAAGGCCTTTTGAATCACCTCATTGCGCCAATCAGTAGCCCGCTCTTTGGTATGACGGTCCTTCACCAACTCAACGCCAACCATGAGACCCTTACCGCGCACATCGCCCATACACTCTATTGATTTCTGCAACTCCCTTAGCCCTGTCATTAAATATTCGCCACGGATTTTTGCATTTTCCATCAGCTCGGCCTCAAGCAACTCAATTGTAGCCAGAGCAGCGCTACATGAAACAGGGTTTCCTCCAAAGGTGGAAGCATGGGATCCTGCCTCCCAAACCATAATGTCGGATCGGGCCACCATGGCACCGAGTGGCATTCCTGATGCGATACCCTTCGCCAGGGCCATAATGTCCGGCACCACTCCAAAGTGTTCCATTGCGAACATTTTTCCCGTACGGCCCATGCCTGATTGTACCTCATCGGCTACATAGAGAATCCCATACTTTTTAGCTATTTTTTGCAACTCCCGGTGGAACTCGGGAGGAGGCACAATATATCCTCCTTCGCCCTGGATAGGCTCAACGAAGATGGCTGCCACCTCTTCCGGTGGAACGGTTGTGCGGAAGAGGGTATCTTCTACCCAGCGCACACACTCGATTCCACATTCAGGATACGACATATTATACGGACACCGGTAGCAATAGGCATACGGTATATGTGTAATTCCAGGGATAAGTGGATGATAATGCTTTTTCTGGATCGTTTTGCTCGCCGTAAGTGAAAGTGCGCCCATAGTGCGGCCATGGAACGCTCCAAAGAAAGCAAGGTTTAGCTCCCGTTTTGTATACCACCGGGCAAGCTTAAAAGCTGCTTCAACTGCCTCGGCACCGGAGTTTCCAAAATAGACCTTATTGCTCCCGTCACCCGGTGCCAGGTGGGCAAGCTTTTCCGCCAGAGTGATCTGTGATGTATAGTAGAAATCGGTTCCAGACATATGTAATAGCTTGTTAGCCTGTTCCTTGATGGCTTTGACGACATGAGGGTGGCAATGTCCGGTTGCGCATACTGCAATACCTGCAGTAAAATCCAAGAAGGTGTTCCCATCTGGGTCATGGATCCATAACCCTTCGGCCTTCTCTGCAACAAGGGGATAAATCCGGGTGTAGGAGGGAGATACATGATTATGATCAACACCAATCAATGCCGCAGCATTAGGGCCCGGGAGAGTTGTCTTGATATCAGGAAATTTCATCGTAGTGCTCCTTTCTCGGTATTTTAATTATAATAGATTATCCATGTTTTTAATAGCGGAACAACATCGCTATCATCACAATATTCATGACCATACCATTCACAAGGTATCTTTCGCACCATATGCTCTTAAAAACAAGTTAATTCTCTGCCCCTTTTATATGTTTTATTTCTTCTGTTTGGACAGTTAATGAAATATATATTTCTACGATATTTTTGTAATACCCCAAATATATTTTGTAACCGTTTACGGGTTCAGGGTTTCCCGATGAAATCGGGATTCAGGGTTAAGGACAAAGACGGCATTGAAGACCCGAAGTCCTCGTCAAAAATGGTTATTTTCCCAAATAATTACCAATTTGGCTCCAAATTTTGGATTAGGCCTGACGAAGCCAATGCTTTTCTCGTAAATACGCATCCCAAATGCAGTCCAGCAACGAGAATGGAACCTTAAACCCCTGAACCTTTGAACCCCTGAACGCCTACTATATTTTTTCCTACATTTGTTGGTGTAAAAGCAACATGATACTTGCATTCCCATCTCATATAATGTATGCATTGGCAGGTTTTCATTTTAAACCTCTCATATTTGAATGTTGACGATGTATATGGGAGGTTTTATTTCTTCGGTCTTACATGGTAAAATTCATTGGAGCTATCCGGCAAAGCTGGGAGATTATTTGCTGGATTATTAGTTACCACTCAGGTTCAAAGTTCAGTGGTTCACAGTTCAGGGTTAGAAAAGATAAACATAAACCAGCATTAAGGCAAGGCAGGCAACCGTGAACCTTGAACCGCGAACCTAACAACCCGAGTAGTTACGATTATCATTTAGCAATCTCAAATTGTCAATAGCAATGAGCAGATGTTCTCTGTAGGTATTCAAACCTAATAGATATAGGGAATAGTCACAAAATATCACAACTCCCATCTGCAAATGGGTGTGATTTCCTTACGTTTGGGTAAAGTACCTGATTGAATTTAGCACGTTAAACTGATAGGAAAAAGTGCTGTTAGAAAGCTTTATATCTCTTACAGAATGTATGAGATATAAATTTTTATTTCAACTCTTGGGTCCGGTTATAACGATCCTAAGACCAAAACTATAAACGTATCGCCTTTCTTATTGAGCTTGCGCGCGCAGCACGCCGAGGAGAGTTGGCACAAGGTTTTGTTATCTTAGGCATTTAATAAAAAGGGGGTAGGAATGAGACCTTATTTTGAAAAAATGACACCATTTGGTAAAGCTCTTTCTGGTAGTCAAAAGGAGAGCGCAAAGGAAAACGTAGCACAAATAAATGAAGTGGAAAAAGATGTTGCCAATGCTGTTGAGGCCGTAAAAAATGCAGGTATACCGGCCGAGAAAATTAAACAGAGAGGTCAGACCACAGTCTGGGAAAGAATAGAGCACCTTGTCGACCCTGGAACCTGGTGTCCGCTTCATACACTATATAATCCCCTGTTTAACGAGGAGGGCACAACCGGTGTAATTGATGGGCTTGTAAAGATCAACGGCAAATGGGCTGTTGTTATCGGTTTTGACAACAAGGTAATGGCAGGAGCATGGATTGCTGGACAGGCAGATAACCAACTCAGGGTCACGGACATAGCAAAAAGACTTCACGTTCCCCTGGTGTGGATTGTGAATTGCAGTGGCGTAAAACTCACAGAGCAGGAAGAGGTGTATGCCAACCGAAGAGGAAATGGCACCACATTTTTCCGCCATGCTGAGCTTGAAAAGGTGGGTGTTCCAGTTTTAGCAGGTATTTATGGAACAAACCCAGCTGGTGGGGGATATCAAGGCATTAGCCCCACCATTCTTCTGGCACATAAAGATGCTAACATTGCTGTAGGTGGTGGTGGTATTGTCGGCGGTATGAGCCCAAAAGGTTATTTCGACGAAGAAGGGGCTGAACAGCTTATTGAGGCAACACGCCATTTCAAGCAGGTGCCCCCGGGCAGCGTTCCTATACATTATAATGAGACAGGCTTTTTTAAAGAGGTCTATGATACTGAGTTCGAGGTTCTTGATGCCCTGAAAAAATACATGGATATGTGCCCTGCCTATGACCCTGATTTTTTCCGAGTTGATAACCCGAAAGAACCCAAGTTTCCAGGAGAGGATATCAACAGCATTGTGGCCTTTGCTCAGAAGAGAAGTTATAACTTTCAAGAAATGCTGGCCCGTATCTTTGATAACAGCGAGCACATGGAGTTCAGACCGGACTATGGCCCAGAGGTCTATACCGGACTTGCCAAGATTGATGGTCTTCTGATAGGCTTTATAGGGAATAATCAGGGATTTTTAGGTCAAAACTACCCTGAATATGCACCCTACCCTGGCATTGGTGGGAAGCTTTATCGTCAAGGCTTGATCAAGATGAATGAATTCGTCACCCTATGTGGTCGCGACAGGGTTCCTATCGTCTGGTTTCAGGATACATCTGGAATTGATGTGGGAGATATTGCAGAGAAGGCGGAGCTGCTTGGCCTTGGACAATCTCTTATATACTCCATAGAACAAACTGATGTCCCCCAAATCTGCATCGTTCTTAGAAAAGGAACAGCGGCTGCCCATTACATCATGGGAGGACCAA
>Ga0307427_1000343_pt1 | contig 30755 bp, 37 predicted proteins | sample SalMarWE160190MG_FD_202162 | JGI IMG/M metagenome (GOLD analysis project Ga0307427, IMG submission 202162) | Salt marsh sediment microbial communities from the Plum Island Ecosystem LTER, Massachusetts, United States - WE1603-190 | ecosystem: Environmental > Aquatic > Marine > Intertidal zone >...
GATTTTGACGATCTGCGGTATTGTCGAAGAGTGTTAGACCACATATACTTGCAGATAATTTGTGAGCTGGCTGGCACTGATTTTGGAGATGAGCACGATGGGGGATATTGGGGTTATGCTCGCTGCGTAAGACCTATCTGACCAAAAGTTCTGCAATGTGCATTTGATTGCGTTTTCTTCTTGACAATCCCATTAAAATTATACTAAGATATGTATAGTACGGGGCGAGTGGTGCGCCCTGACTGTTATTTTGTTAATCAAAAAACATAATGATATTGATGAGTTAGTCTCGACCTTGAATGGAAAAATTGTGTATTTGTAATGCTTAGGTGTGAGGGGGTCGAGTAGGGTACGTGGGCCGATAGGTTAGGGTTATCACGCCAAATGATTTTTGTCCCTGACTAAAACTTGTCCACAGTTTTAAATTTCAAGGCTCGTGCTCGTGCTCGGATTGGCCTGGCTCGGCAAGGTGCGGCATGAGCTTGGCGAGGATCTAGCTGAAAAGGATAACCACTTTAGGTGGTTATCGCTGGCTCGTAAGGCACGGCATGAGCTTGGCGAGGAACAAGGCTGTCAATTGTGGCAGCCTTTATTTTGTGAGGACAAGTGCAATTGATTGCACGGGAAAGGTTAAGGTTTAAGGTATGAGGACGAGTAAAGAGTCACAAGAGAGATGGTTGGAGGTAAGGGATAAAATCCAGGACTGTCTGTTTGATTTATTAGATCAAGCACAAACAAATGATCATATTGTGTTTTCTTGTGATGTGCTGTTGAAGATGAGTTGTGATTTGAATAAGTTTTTACAGTGCGGTGGTAGTATGGTTGAGGAGACAGTTGAAAAAGTAATTTTGCACTTACCTAAGTGCAAAAGGGAAGGTTAGGTAAAAATGGAAGATCTGTTTACACAGGAAGAAAAAGAGTCATTAGTTGAGGAATTATATAAGTGGTTGAAGTTCAGGGAAGAGATCAGGGATCGCCTGGATGATCGCCTGGATGATCTAACAAGTAAAACAGACATTGATAGTGTGTTTTCTAGCTTAGCGTTGTTACAGATAAGTCATATCTTGGAGACGTGGTTACCGGGCGGTTATGTATATGATATGATGATGGTGTTGAAAAAGGAAGATAGAAAGAATTTTATTAGTGAGGCTCTAAATATTGGTGGTGATGTTATTAGTGAGCGGGATTTAGAACTTGGTTTTGACAGGTTGAGTGTTTTTTGCGGAAATCCAGGAGAAACTTTACTTAAGATTGTTAAAGGGGTTATCACTGGTAGTTGTGCTGTTGACCATGGGCATGTAGGCAATTTTCATAATGCGGTATTAAGCGTTTGTAAAGGTGAGTCTAAGGAAACTAACCGAACGTGTCAGTGGAGAGGGCATGGCGGGCCGGAGATCTAAAACCACGGGAGACTCTAATGAGATCATCTGCGTGCGCACGCGCGGAAAATGGACGGTTCCCGAATGGTTTGTGGCGCTTACACACGATGAATATATACAGCAACAGCAGTTTTTGAGGGACAGTATAAATCAGCTTTTGCTTGATAAAATTACCGAGGGCGGCAAAATGTCCGGGGTGTCGGCGTTGCAGGATATTGCGTTAAAATGTGCTGATGAGATACGGCGTGTTGAGGCGCTCAGTGGGTCTAAAGAGCAGCTTAATAGTGATCTTGGGTGGAGTGTTTTCCAAGATGATCTGGGTAATGCTATAGATATTTCTATTTCTGGGGAAACGGTTGATGCGTGAAGCTGGGGTGGCTATCTCCGTTTGGGCCGAGTAAGGTTAATCCGGCCCAAGCGTCTTTTTTAAAGGCGGCTTTTAGGCCTCAGAACGGTGTTTGTGTAACGCATCTCAGGGGTGGCCGAGGGGTTGGTAAGACATCGGGGATGATGCTGGCGCTCCTTGAGAGTGCTTTAAATGTTAATCCTGGATTGCCTCATTGTTGGTCTGGGCCGACGTATGATTCGGTTCGGAAATCGTTTTTGCAGAAGTGGTATGAGAATGTACCTAAAGATCTCTATACTATTATAGAGGGCAAGCACGTTATATATCTGAAGAATGCTCATGGTGAGCCTACGCCTATCTATTTTGAAGGTCGTAACTCGAGAAGCAACTATGAGGGGGCGCGGTCTGAGGAGTGGGCGTGCTTGTGTTATGATGAGCCAAGGCAGGACAGGACTAGTGCTCTTTGGCTTAGTGCGTTTCCAACGGTTCGGCACCCTAGGGCAAAGAAATTACTGTTATTGACTGGGTCAACTCCTATTATGAGTTGGTGGAGTGGTGCTGTTCAGAACACGATAGATCGTGGGGCGGTTGAGGTTGTTGGGTCATCCTATGATAACCCGCACTTAGACAGGGAGGGTGTTGAACAGTTTGAAGCGCAGCTAGATAAGAATCTAGCTGCGCAAGAGGTGTGGGGACAGTGGGTTACACTGGGCAATCAGATCTGGGATGGTTTTGTTGATGAGGATTGGCCGTTAGGCAATAGACACCCCCACCGGTATGATCCAAGTCTACCTTATATAGTGGCTGCTGACCTTGGGGTTTGGGGTGCTTGGTTGATTATACAGACGGTCAGGGGATATGGGGCTATGGGTAACTCTCCTTGGGTTGATGTTGTCGTGGGCGAGTATACGACTAAAGATGGGAATAGTGAGGCGATAGCCAGGCGGATATTTGCTGATTATGGCAAGCAACCATCGAAAGTTATTACGGGTTCTGACGTCAATACTCGTGAGATTGTGACGGGGCATACCACTAGGAGGGTGTTACAGGGTATTGGGTGGACGTGCCCTATTATCGCTGTTGATGGTCCAAGGGCGGATAAGGACTTGCAATATAATAGTGCGCGTCACTGTTTGACGACTATTAATGGTCAGCGGACGTTCTGTATATCCAAGCATTTAGTATCGCACGAACGAACCGACAGGGGAATTTTGGACGTCATGTTTAGGGATGCCTGGCCTGATAAGGGGTCTAGACAGGGTTCATTTCTGCCAAAGGATAAGGGGACTGGGCTTGGCCTGGAGGACTCTCGAGATGCATTTCTTTATTATGCGATTGTTCAGCACCCTCTAAAGGGATATGAGGATTTCCAGCGAGACGTCCGAAACGCTGGCATTAGGCGGATTTGAGGCAATCAATTTCGTAATGTATAAAATACTGTATAAAACAGTGGTTTTAGTGTTTAAAAATGAATTTTATACAGTATACGGGGGGTTAGAAATGAATTGTGACACGAATATACATGTTTTATACAATAGGGAAACACTGACGTGATTGACTGGTATATTAGTAGAAATCGAGAGGTTGTTAGGGAAGCGCTGTACAAGGTTAGGGCAGACGAGTATCGAACTAACAATCTTATCATTGATGAGATGATTGATTTTTTCAATCGTAAGAACGACATCGCGCGATTAAGACAGGAGCTGAAACTTAAATTTGCCACAAGGATTGAAGAAGATGCTGTTGAAGGTCAGAAGGACAGTGCTGTTGGTGATAGTGGTTCTGTTAGACATTTGACTACTGGCTTTCCACGTCTTGATATTAGAGAACTTGAGGCAGCTGCTATAGACTATCGGCATGTTGAGGTGATCAATACGGGGTTAGGGTCGCGGATAGTTTCGGCCATTGGAACGCTTGGAACAGAGGTTGACCAGGCTTGGCAGTATGTGGATACTACCTCGGATACTGACGTTGATGATGTTCAGGATTTGATTGACACTGTCCGGAAGTATGGTGATTTTTCGCGGGCTTTGGTTGAGCTTGATCGGATGTCCGTAATGGTTGAATCTAGTTGGCTGCACATATACTATAAGGGAGACCAAATAGAATACGACGTTGTACGACCGAGCAATATGTTTGTTAAATTTGGTCATAAATTAGTATATAAAGATGAAAATGGTGATGAGTCGCCGTCATTTGTTGATAATACCAAAATCGAGGATGCAAGCGCTGTTATAATCCGATCTAGGGTTTGTGATGATGGGTTTGATTATAGTGGAGGTGGAACTAACCAGTATCAGGCTTATGTGGGCGCGTGTGTTGACTTTGAGGATGGCAGATATGTTGTTTATAGGTCAAAAGACCCATGGCCTATACCGCGTCCAGGGGATCTTAGTATCGAGTATGAACACAAGATTAAGGATAAAGTTTGTAACCCGTTTACATGGTTACTGCATTATGGCGACGATAACGAGCGAGCTTGTGTGAGTACTGAGTATCCGGTTATTTTGTGGTCAGGTGGTCAACAGTTTGTGCGGGATGGCTGGCCAGCTATTAGTACTGGACTCTACGAAAATTCGCTTGAATTAGAGATAGCATGGTCTAGGATATTACGATATGCATTGAGTGGAGCTAGGGGTCAGGACGTTTTTAATATTGCTAATGGTAGGATGCCTCACTCTTTGGAGTGTTTTGATTTGGAGCCTGGTGATAGTTATCAACACACTGGCTGGGCAAGTAGTAATAGTAGGGATGCAGCTGGCGTCTTACAGATAATTACAGAACAGGTTTCTGGCTCGTTTTCTGTCCCTGGTTATTGGGTTATCGGGTCTTTATCGGGGATGAATCCTGCGAGTGGAATATCGCTTGCTATACAAACAGCGCCTTTGATTTCGTTTAGAAATCATAGATATAATCTCAATAAGGGACAGATGGCCAGGGTGTTTGATATTGAGAGGATGTTATTGTTGTTGAATTACAAGAAAGACGCTGGAGGGTTATTGAGCCCTAATATCAAGCAGAAATGGAACGCTGGAACGTGGAAAATGCCCACTACAGATCTAGAGGATGCACAAGCTACAACGGCCAGACTTGATAATGGTACGTGGGATCTAGTTGAGGGTGTGCGACACACACATAGGTTGAGTACCGATAGTGAGGCAGAGCAGAAAATAGAAGAGATGAGAGAGCGGGATCCCGGGTATGCTGGTGGGGCTGTTCCTGCTCCTACTGGGTCTAAGTTTGGTGCTGGTAATGGATAATTTATGCCCTGTCGTGCTTGTCCTCCAAACCCTAACCTTTGGTGCGACAGGGCGCTTTATATAAAATGGCTGACGTTAGAAATACAATAGCTGCTGGCTGGGCGAGTGTTGATGAGCTGGCTGATGATAGAGTGCAGGCTCTCAGGGATAGATATGAGAGCTTGCTAAACAGTCCTGAGGATAGGATACCAGAACTATTTGAGAGTGCTGGTGTGCCCCTCGATGTTACTTTGACGTCTCTTAATATGGTGCCAATGGCTGCTAGGGATGATGAGTACATGGCTGTTTTTTCCTCTTTGCTGGCTGTAGCTGAGAGGCAGGCATGGTTGGAGATATACTTGCCGGATGTAGTTGGTAAGATTGTCAAATATAATTCAAAGGTTATTGGTGAGGCCAAGGACATGAGTGATGGTGAGTTGAAGCGAGTAGCTAAGGAGGGGATCTCCAAAGAGTCTTTTGATGGTGCCAAAGCCGCGCGCAAAGTCAGGACTGTGGTTGTTTAAGTGCAATCAATTGCACGGGTGATGTAATGGCGCGTGGTCGTAGAACAGTTGCGAGGGTGACTACTGCTGAGAGGTCAAGGAGGTTTGATCCTAATGCTGGTGGCGGTGTAGGACAGTTGAACGCGCCGTCGTTGGACTGGTCTCAGGGCTGGCCTCCTCAGGGAGTCAAGTTTCCGGAGATACGCGACCTTGTTAATTTGAGTGTTGCAGAGCTTAACGAGTTGCTGTCTCGGTTTGGAATCTTGGATAGTTGGCCTCAGGCGAGGGTGAGCACGGCTTCTTATGTTCAGCGGATGAGTCAGATCCCCCCTGGGAGCCAGGCGTTTAAGGATGAAATTAATCGGTTACTCGATGAAAAGAGTAAGCGTGGTGCGCTAGGGCTTACTCGTAGGGCTTATTCTGAGTTGAGTTTAGTTGATGCGCTGAATGATGATCCTAATACTGAGTTGATTTGGATTGCCGATGGGGACGAGAGAACGTGTGCGCCATGTGCTGCGAGGGGTGGTGATATAGGTACGATTGCCTATCATAGCGCAAAGGGGTTGCCTGGTAACGCGGTATGTCTTGGTGGTCAATACTGTAGGTGTCAGCTAGTGCCGATAGGATAGTGGCTTAATGGGTATCAACATTGACTTTAAGGCTAGGGGGTTAGATGAGGCCCTCAAAGAACTTAAGAAGATGGTTAAAGCATTAGAGAGGGTTGGGTCATCGATACGGGGTGTAGCGCTGCATTCCAGGAATAGGGAAGATAGCTCTGCGAGCAATGCGAAAATACTTGAATGGCTCAAAGAAGGGGGGAGAGACTTTGTTACAAATAGTTCTGAGGATAACGAGGCGCTTGCAAAGGTGGCTGCGGCAGAGATTGAGAGACGGCTTAACACGGCTTTGTCCAAAAAAGCGGTGGCTGCCAAGGCGTCTAAAACCGGGAGGGATACTAGCCAAGTTGCGACAGAAATATCAGCGGCTTATCTGATGACAGCCATGAAGAAATACATGGAGCAAATATCAGATAGGATAAGGTCTCAAAAGAGCAACAGTGGAAGCTTGGAGCCGCTGAGTGAGAGTTATGCAGAGTGGAAAAAGAAAAAGGTCGGCTCAGCTGAGCCGATAGGTGTGCTGACTGGGCAGTTGCTGGATAATCTAGACGGCAGTGGTTTGGGTGGCAGGAATATAAAGCTTATCAAGTAGGGTGTATTATGAAACGATTATATCCGGACAAGGCACGTAAGAATGCCGATGGATGGCAGTATGATGCACGATTATTCGATGGATATGTGCGGTCTGGTGAGTTTAACTGGGAGAAACGATACGATGCTATTTATATCATTAGATGGTCCAGGCGTCATAGTATTAAAGTATCCCGTGTTCGTAGGATTATAGACTTGCGAGATGAGCAATTTAGAGCCGCTGCTAGAAAAATATCGGCGGCTTGTTAATTATATAGGTTTGGCCCGGGCCAGGGTGGCTTCCCTAAAATAGCCTAAGGTTCGGGTCTTTGGTGCAAGTGCTTGCGTGCTGTAACGTGCAAGTGATTGCGTGAAACTAGATACCGCACGGTATTGTGCAGGGTGGCTCCCCATAATCGCCGGAGGATAGTATGTTTAGGTTTTGTGGTAAATTAATGGATGCGGTCAAAGAAGAAGCTACGGCTAACGGTGAACAGCAGCAAGTGGTAAGTCAGGAGGTTGAATCAGGGCCTGATAAGTGGCCTGGTAAAGATCATATGACTGCTACCATAAACGATCTCAAGAAACAGCTTGAGAGAGTGGCTCAGGAGAAAAAGGATTCTTTAGCAGCTGCTGAGAAGAAGAAACTTGAGGATGAGCAGAACTGGAAAGGGCTTGCCGATAGAGCTGAAAAAGAACGTGATGCATTGAAGGCTGGTTATGAAAAACAGTTGAAAGAAATGAAGATACGGGTTGGACTTGCAGGGATGAACGAGTTGGCTATTGATGGGGTTATCTTAAGATGTCCAGAAGATGCCGATGTTGATACTTACATTGGAGAGATTAAAGAAAAGTACGCTGATATGATTAATCCAGTTAATTTGACACAAAATGAGAGACGGGCAAATCAGGGAGTTAAGGTGTCTAATGACACGTCTGATTTTGCTGCAATTAAAGTTCTTTTTGAGAAGGCCAGGAATAGGCCTGGCTCAGTTCCTCAAAAGGAGATGATAGATGGTCTTCAAAAGCTCAGGGAATATGAGAAGGCTACAGGGAAAAAGCCTCCTGGCTTTGAGGATTATGGGCTAACCCTTAATGGGTAGCAATAGGAGAATAAAAGATGGGTTTACCGGGAAGTCAGTTTCTAGCTTATAGAAACAATGCTTATTTACAGACGATCACGAATAACGTTTTTACGAATTCGTGGATCCTTGACCAAAATATGTTTGAGGTGGTTATGCCTGGACAGTGTCCGGGAGGTCCAGCGTTGTATTTCAATATTGATTATTCGCAGACAACCAACGCTGCTTCGTTTACTATTGGATCTCCCATGCCTGACGCTGACACTACAAACACTGTTGCAGCTTACTTTAATAAGGACTATTTTCAGGGCAGTGCCAAGACTTACAATATCCTCAAAAATCAGATGTTGGTTAATTACAACGGGATGACGGTTGATATTGATCCCGATGAAAAGGCAATTGAGGATGCGAGCAGAAACCTTATTGATGTTGTATCAACTACAGCGATTGCGGATTTGAGCACTCAAATTGATAGTGCTACGGCTTTTGGAGATGGCTCTCTTACTAGAGCAGACTATGGGATTGCATCGTATGAAAGCGCTGTTGGTGGAGCTCAAACTCTGTTGTTGCTAGAGGATGGAATTGAGTATCTTGAAGATGTAACCTATGGCCCTGTTCCTCATAACGATCTGGTTATCCTCATGCCTAGAAACCAGCTCACTAATCATAGTAGGTTGGTAGCTGGTGCGGCATATCGTGAGATGAACGCCAGCTCTCAGAACAGGGCACCGATTGATGGTGGGTCTCAGTCTCTTGTCAGCTCATTTGATGGTGTTCCGATTGTTGTTGTTCCTGATATGACAACGACTGAAATTCTCATTGTGCAAAAGAGCGCTGTTAAGGTGTTTGTGCATATGGCGCTTGGGGTGGTTTACAAGCCGCAGGCAGCTGCTGAGGATGCTTGGCATCTAACTATGGGTGTCAATGTTGTGTACACTAACCCGCGTTCTGGTGTGAAATACACTGGTGTGACTGCTTAATACAAGGAGGTATGACGTGGCTACTTTAACGAAAGTGAAAGGCCCAATTTCTATTGGTGGAGGGATGAAGATTGCGTGTTACAATTTGGCTTTTGACACGGGTTATCCTTCTGGAGGTGAGCCGATTGATTTGACTGGTGAATTTGATTATGTGTATGCGGTTATTCCTGCTGGTAATGATACCCTGGCGGATAATGGCTATAAGGCACAAGCAATACAACCGGCCCCTGCAACAGCCGTTAGTTCTAGTAATGTGACTATCACATTACATGAGGTTGGTTCGGCTGGTGCGATGACTGAGTTTTCGACCACTGACGCTTCTGCTATTGGTCAGTGTTCGATTGTGGTAATTGGATTTTAGTTGTGTTTTTGGGAGTGGCCAGGAATAGGCCTGGCCACTCTTTTTCTGTTTGCCGTTATTGCGCTACTTCTGCCTATGGAAGTGTGTAGCAAGCAGGGATAGAGGTCATAGGTGAACGTGATAGGAAACAATTATGAGCAACATGAATAATGATGTGGTTAGGCCGCTTGATATTAGTCCTAATGGGACAGCAAATAGAGAGGGGTTTGGTTTTAAAAATATAGACTACTTTGCACTCAGTAATATTAAAGATGCAGCGCAAAGGATGATTTCTGTGTCAATGGCAGTTGAGAACGCTGGTTATATTTGTTTATCTGATGCAATCCTACATGCGAGGAATGGTGGAAACTTAGTTTTACATTGGACTGATAGGGAGGATGAGGCAGGGAGGGAGGACTCTGACGGTATCATTATGGAGGGGAGCCGTCGTATGTGGAAGATTAAAATATTATGTGATGAGTATGGAAATCCCCCTGTGCCGGGAGATAAGATTAAATGGGTTTTCAAGAGGACATGTAGGGATAAACGGACGGGATTAAAGCTAAATAGTAGGCAAATAAAAGAGATGCAACGTATGGGGCTTGGTGATAGTTTAATCCAATATCATGGTGCGATAATTGATGAGTATGAGTGTATATCTGTTGGGTATAAAGACGCTGTAACGATGCTTAGAAATCATGGTGTCCACTATGAATCAAAGTTGCCGCTTTCTCCAATGAAAGAGTTTACATCGTGGAGAAAAAAGAATCCAAAATATGTTCCGACTAAAGAGGAGTTATCCACTTTGAGGCGTGATGAAATTGGTTTGGTGCATGTTCATAATTGGAGATTTATGGAGGTTCCTCCCGGATATGAGGATACTCTATTACCAAAAATAAGGAGAGATGATGAATCTAACAGCGATAAAGGCGTCATTGGAAAAAAAAATCAGTGATGCGTTGCCGGACATAAAAAGTGGCAAGGTTGATTGTAATAAGGAGTCGCTTCTTTTAGAGGTGACATCTAAATTGATAACAGCTGGTTTTTCTTCCACTGAAGATATAGAAAAGGTTGTTGAGTATTCTAAGAGCGGTAAGGGGTCAGTTGCATTGTCTAAGGCTAGACATGTAATCAAAAAGAGGAAGTCTAAGGGTGATTCATGAGCATGCATTTTACTTATACAGATACGGGTGCGGCCGCTATAGCTGCTAGTCTAGCTCCAAAGGATTGTTTTAATATAGAACAGGTGACTTTGCATCTTAGTGCTGCTCCCACTACCTCGGAGAATTTGGCTTTTACAATAAACGCCTTGGCTGGTGCGGCTTATGATACGGTGGTTTTTTCTGTGGATCTAAGTGCTTCCTCTACTACAGATCTTGTATGGGTTCCGTCAGATGGACCGTTGCGTTTGGTGAAAGGCGATTCGTTTGATGTTGCTTTTGCTAATACTGATACGGGAACTTACGGACTACAGATCTATTATAGTTTGAGGTGAGACAATGGGTCTTTCTATAAACGGAAAATCAGTTCTAGTCGAATATCAAAAGGGGTCTGATGTAGCCAGCGCAAATGATATTACGCTTGGCAGTGGCAACTATTTTGACATTACTGGGACAACTGAAGTGCAAAGAATATTGGGTGCTGGGTGGAGTATTGGATCTATTGTGGTGTTGCAGTTTGATGCTTCAGTTCAAGTAACCAATGGTGTTGCGGCGGGATCTGGATATTTTGGTTTCAAATTGTCAGGGGCTGGCAATTTAAGTGCAACGGCTGACGATACGTTGATGCTTGTGTTTGATGGTGCTTGGTGGAGAGAAGTGTCTAGAACTATAATCTAGGGGTTTAGATATGAGACGCATCAAATATTCTGACGATTCATTTCGTATACGGACAGACTTTCCAGACCGGATAAATCCCAATACTGCTGATATGAGCGAGGTCACTGTATCTCTTGTGAGGGACACTGGGGCTCTTGTATTGGCTGCTACAGCTGCGACAATGTACACAAGTACCACTTTAGCTAGCAGCGCTAGTAGGGGTGATGCTTATATTGTTCTAGCTGCTGGTGCTGGAGATTTGGCGGTTGGCGACAGGGTTTTGATAGCTGAGAGTGATGATGGCCCCTATGAGATTGTTACTTGTCATTATTATGATTCGGTGAATAAGCGGGTTTATGGTGATGTTGATTTACAGAATGCTCATTCTAGTGGATCGTCAGTTATTGGTATGTGGGCATACTATGACTTTGATTTTTCGGAAACTGATACCTATAAAATAAACGATGAGATAACGGCAATTTGGAACACTGATACAGATGATGAACCATGGAAAGAAACATGGATAATCAGTGGCGTTGAGTCAGGTTCTACGGCTTTTTGGTCACGATTTAGAAAGATTTACCCAGATAATTATGAGCTGGCGTTGGCTGGAGATTTAGTAGAGACTGAGGAATATGTGAGACAAAGGCTTGGTGACAAGTTCCGAAGTAGAGGGATTGATTTTGAGCGCTTAATGGATACATGGAATATTCAACCTGGCATTATATTATTCACGAGGTTTGTTATTCTGGACAGGGACAATGATAGTGATGCCCAAAATGCCAAGGTAGAATTTTTAGAGTGGTTCAAGGATTTGTGCGACTCTCCTATTTGGCATGATACTAATGAGGACAATACTAAGGGAGATACTGAAGTTGATGTCCACACGTCCAGGGTAAGCATGAGGATAATTTAGCATGGCTGTTGCAGTAGATGTTTTAAACAATGTACGGTCAGAGGTTGAGAATCGTATAAAGGCGCTAGTTCCGAATCAGATGGTTTCTCAAAATTGTCCATTTTCTATTCACAAAAATGCTAAAACATCGATAACGGATATGAAGGGAAAATCTCGGTTGTTTGATATTGGCATGTTTGTGGAGGGTAAACATTGGCATATCGGGTACACCACAAGAGGGGTTCTTTATACTGCCGATATTATATTTTTGTACGCGCGTGGTAGAGTGTGGAATGCGGCCGCGGTGGATGATATGCACGCAATCAATTGTGATTTGCTTTTAAATCCGACTTCGGTTGATGGTTGTGGTTTAAGAGTTCTAGAACAAGGTCCTCCACTTTTCGCGGTGACTCAGAGGACTGATGACACATGGGATTATTACACGGTAAAGCTGAATTGTTTTGCTAGTGTAAAGACAACAAGAGGATAATTAAATGGCTAACGAAAACGTCAGGGGTGGAGTAGGTAACGTTTGGTACAGGGGTGAGAGTGCACTTGGGACTGGAACAGGTAGTTGGAAATCTTTGTATCTTGAGGAGACACCAGAATTTCTCACATTAACCAGAATGCTGGCAGCTAATAGCCCAAAAGGGTTCCGGAACCCGCACAAGAGGGAGAAACCTATTCCATACGAGATATATAGGGAGGGTTCTATACCATTGAACCAGCGGTTCAGAAGGGCCGCTACAGATGGGCAGGCTCCTGCCGTTGGAGCGTTTTTCCAGGCAGCTGGTTGGGCACAATCTGTAGGTGGTGCCACGGCTGTTTCGAGTGCTACCGTTGGAGCTGTAGGTGTTGATGATGCAACCGGTATGGCTGCTGGGAAGACTGTGCTTGTAGAATTGAATAGCGGTGTTTATTATCCCATGCTCATCAATTCCGTGGCAACGTTGGATTTGATACCGCAGATTGATTTGCCTAGTGCTCCAGATGCTGACAATGTTGTTGAGCTTATGTACAGTTGGACGCCTACTAGTTCAACAGGTTTCCAAGTTCCAACCGATAAGACTTTGCAGTTTAGGTACAACTCGCTAGGTTATGATGATGATGCTGATGGTGATTTGTCTTATATCTACACTGGGTGTGCTGCGTCTGAGCTAGCTGCAATAGAGCTTGGAAAGGTTGGTAGTATTCCGCAGATGAGTTGGACTTTTCACACGTGTGATATTGCAAAGACTCCAAATGATATAGCTGCTGATGATTTTCAAGATGGTGTGAATTTTAGTGTTATCAATGGTGATGCTGAGATGGCTTTTGCTGTTGCTGAGACTGATGGCAGTTTAATTACTCCACTTGTGACTAAATATATTGATTCGATTACTGTTACTCCAGGGTTAACGACTATAGTTCAGTCTGCTCAGGGGTCTGGTGGCGTCAATGGTGCACAAGGGTTCTTGTTACAGCAGGCTCCACCGCAGGTTACTTTTACCGGATATTTTCGTGGTGATGCCGCTTTTGAAAATGATATTTTTACTCAGTTAGAGTCTTTGTCTGCTCATGATTGGTATTGGCACTTCGTGCAACCGACCAAGAGTTTGAGCCATCCTGCGTTTGGTGTTTGGATGCCTAGGTGTCATTTGCTTCCTGGGTCTGAACCCTCTATCATGTTTGATTCCGACAGCCAGATTAAATTTACTGTTACCGGTGAAGCAACGGTTGGAGGTATCAATGGTGAGGAGGCGATTGACGAGATCTCATCAGCTCCAATTATAATTGGTATAAGCGGTCAGAGTGCATAGTATTTAAGTTCGATAGGAGGACAAAAAATGGCAATCGCGGAAAAACCTTCAAAGCCCTTTAAGATGGTTCTTAAGAATGATCCTGCATTGTTGGCTGATAGTGATTCAGCAATGAGAGCATATGTTAATGATGGTGATTTATCTCATTTTAATATTGATGCAGATAAGGGGGAACATAATGAGACTGGAGAAAAGGTCACAATTATAAAGGCATATCCACTTAAGCGGGAATGGTACCATCTTATTGATATTGGCATGAGTATTTCTAATTTAATTTTGATATTTAAGCACCACGTCATTGAGATGTTAAACATTGTCGGAAAGGATAAAATAATTGTCAGGGATAATGAGGTGTCTGATGAGTTAATTGACAAGATTGACATTGAAACAATTGCCGAGGTTGCTGGAGTGATTATTGATATTGGTAAAGGTGCAAATGGAGTTGACCGGGCTTTTACCTCGCGGGATACATCTTTGGTGGGCCGGATGAGATCTCGCCAGTTGCTTGCCAGGCTTGCCAATCAAGAGAGTGTGCAAGATACAGACAGCCGTTCCGATTCGGGCCAATAGACAACGACAGGAACAGATCTCCGTTAGGAATAATCCTGCCTTCTCAGCTTAGGGTTAAGGGCGAGGAAGTATTGGAGACCTGTATTGTGTACTTACTTTATAGGTGGCCATTGCTACAGGAGATAAGAGATTTATATTCTTGGACTCATAGTGATGAGTTGAATCAATCTATAGAGTCTTACTATCCAACTAGTGTTCCTAACTTAGCTGTTGAGGGGTTATTGGCGTTTCATTCTGGTGTCAAGCAGGGTATGCATGATAAATCAAAACAAGACCGAGAAAAAAGTAAAAGCAAGCAATCTTCCAAACGTCCTAGCTGAGGTTATCCTAGTAATAGAGGTGCATACTCAGGGACATGCTAAAGAGGTTAAGGCTATTGATGCACAAGATGTTTTTTGCGACGCTGATAAATTATCTAATGTGACTAAGTCTGTGTCTGAGAGTGAGGAAGTAGAATCTGCGGTGTCCTTGCTTTATAGTGCTGCGCTCAAACACAAAGACAAATATCCTGACAGTAAGATAAAAATAACTCCTTGTTATGCTATCAAGGCGCTTGAGGAGATACTTTAATGGCTGGTGTAGCTGACATTGTCTTACAGATAGGCAGTTCGTTCGGTCCTGGCGGTCTTGCGTCCCTCAAGGCTGGCTTGGATATGCTTAGTAATATGGCCAGCACTGTTGGGGATTTTATTAAAGAGCTTGATAGATTTAGGGTTGTTATGAAAAGTGTCGATATGGATATGGTAAACTATGCTGACTCCATGGCGCAAGGACAAATAGACACTTTTCAGTTGATGAAATCATTACAGAAAATGAACCAAGCTGGTGTAAAGATAAGCCAAGATGAATTTAAAACCTTGGCTGTTAGAGTTGTAGAGATGTCTAAGGCAACTGGGGAGGATGCAACTGAATCATTTAAGAGGCTTTCTGAGGGAATATCAAAGGCAACGGCTGAAGCACTTGCACCCTATGGCGAAAAACTAAAAGCTACTGGTAATTTGCAAAAAGATCAAAGGCAGATAATTGATAAACTCACAAAGGGATACGAAGACAACAGAGTTGCGCTTGAATCGCTTTCTGAGGGTGTAACTAGTGTAAAAAACAATTTAGGGACATTTATATCATTACTATCTTCTGTTAAGACAAAGTCTGCGTTGTCGACTTTTGCCAATGGTATTAATAAAAATAACGAAATGCTTAGTTTGTTTAATTCTGAGTTATCAAACGGCAATGATAATATGAATGACTACCTTTGGTCTCTTAAGGGAGTTTACGATTATATGTTTGATACTGAGGAATTTGACAAGCAGGCTAGGAGAAGAGAGAAGCTTGACTGGGTTCAAGACCAGATTGACAGGGCAAAATCAGAAGTTGATTCAATGGAATCAATAATTAAACAGATGGGGAGAATTGGTGACCTGAGAGCGGAAATTGAATCAATGAAGGGTAGCGCACGCGTAAGCTCGTTAGATGAACTGAATGATATAATAGGTTCTTTGCAAGGGCCTGGTTTGACTCAAGATAATAGGGTTGAAGCGCTTAATAGATTAACTATATTACAACGGGTTGTTTCCGACTATAGACCAGTAGAAAAAAGTGTTACTGGCAAGGGACCAACTCCAGTTGATTTATATGGGGCTGTTGGTATTAGTCCTCAGGCTACAATGTGGGCTAACGCAATGCAAATGGCTGTTACTCCTGAGAACATGCAAATGTGGGAGGAATTCGGCAGGAGGTTTGGCTCTCTTAGTTATGAAACGTTCTTTTCGGATTTTAGTGCTGGGACTGAAGAGTGGCTTAAGGAGATGGGTGTCTCGATGGAACGTGAGATGCCTAGGGGAATTAGGTCTTTTGATGTGGGTGGTTCTGTTGATGAGCGGATGGCTGCACTAGAGGAGCAGGAGCAGACTCAAAGATTTTGGAAAGATGAAGAGTATCACGCCCAAATTATGGATGAATACAAGGAGTCTCAATTAGAGATGTGGGAGAATGCAAGGGTTGAAAGGGCGATAAGATCTGAGTTGTTGAGTGATGAAGTTTTAAAGACTAAAGAGATAGCGAATTATCGCAACGATGAATTTGACGCAATAAGTGAAGCAAATAGAGCAGCAGAGTATAGGTTAGAATTGTTGCAAGACGAGAGTTATCAGGAAGCGTTACTATCTCAGATGAGACAGAATGAAAGGGTTGCGGCAAAAGAAGAAGAGATACGTCAAGAATACAGTAGACAGCAGTCGTTAGATTTTGGTGTTAATTTTGCTAAAACATGGAATGCTGCCTTTGCGTCTATGAATGCTGGTGCGCTTGCCGCTAATAGTGCGCTTGATTTGATGCATGGCATGTGGTCTGCGATTATTACTACAGCAGTCCAGGGCAATGATAACATCCGTGAATCAATAGGTACTGTCCTTAAAACAGTCGGTACACAGATTGCAATTGAGGCTGGGCTTAAGGCTCTTGAGGCGGGCGCTTATGCAATATTTTATTTAGCACAACAGAAATATGATCAAGCAGCTGAGATGGGAGTGGCTGTAGGATTATTTGGTGCGCTTGCTGCTATTGGTGGAGGGCTTGCAACAACTGGTAAGGCAATGGGGCACAGTGCAAAAAATGTGGCCAAGACTCCCGTTAGACACACACCCGCTTCTCCAATGCGCTTTGGAAGTGGTGACAGGGGTGATGAGCAAGGATACCAGGAGATTATTATCAGGCTAGCGCCTGATTCTGGTTCACAAATGTTCGAGGTTATAAGACAACAGAATAGACTAAACAGACGTGAAGGCTCTGAATCTTTTCAGGAGGCGTAAATAATGACAACTAAGTCTAGGCCAGCCTTTTTTAGACCGGTTGAGTTTGTGTATACTGGAAATGCATTTTCGGTTTCTGGTGGTTCTGATTATGCCGATTTCCCACAGGGGACATGGGCGAACGTGCTGTCGCTTTGCCACAGCGTTCTGGCACATCTCGCGAATGACGGTGTTGATATTGCCCTGGCTCTAACTGATGATCTCAAATTTAGTTGGACGCCTACAGGTGATATAACTCTTACATTGACTGCTGACCTTGCAGAAGCTTTTGGGTTTGCGAGCACCACGGTAGCTATGTCTGATGGGGTTGCTACTGTGGCTGATTACACACCATTGTATATGTGGGCAGCTGAATTCCAAAGGGCAGACCAAAATGGGTTTGAGATTGACATGCAATCGGTTGCTAGCGGTATGGAAAGCGCTGATGGGACCTGGACAGGGATACCTATTAATACTTATGATGTATACAGGACTGAAATTCAGTTTATTAACGAGTATGAATATAATCTCACAATGGATGCATTTGGGAGCAATACACAAAGAAAAGCCAGGTGTCTTGAGAGCTTCTTAATAGAGTCGATAACTGCTTATCCGTCATATTATTTGTCAGTATCACCAAAGGGGTTTTGGTTTTATCCAAATGTAAACAACGCAATAGACCAATGTGTTTTGAGCACGTCAGAACCTTGGAATGATGTCTCAGACAATGGAATACAATTCGGTTATTCGGACAGTCCTAATACACGCGTGTTTTGTGTTAGTAGTCCTGGAGAGATGAGAGGGCTTAAGGGAAACCCTTCCTTTGCTGTCTCCCGTGTTAGATATGATGTGAAGTTTGAATTCCATACTTGCCCTATTCCGTCAAGTGGGTGGCAGTATGTAGATTTGCTTCCATGAGAGGATAGAAATATGGCACTTTCGTATAATAAGTTTGATTCATTTGTCGAGGCTGTTGCTGAAAAGGTGCATAACCTCGGTAGCGATGATCTAAAACTAATGTTAACCAATGTAGCACCTGTCGCTACGAATACACAGAAATCGGATCTAACAGAGATCTCTGCTGGTTCTGGATATACTGCTGGAGGAGAATCTGTAACTATTACATCCAGTTCCCAGACGAGTGGAACGTATACGCTTGTTATTACTAGTGATATAGTATGGACGTCAACAGGAACTATTGGTCCATTTCGATATTTTGTGTTTTATAATGATACAGCTACAAACGATGAGCTAATAGGATGGTGGGATTATGGGAGTTCTATATCGTTGAATAATACAGATACGTTTACAGCTGCGATAGCTGGGACATCTATTTTGACGTTGAATTAATATGGCAACTGCTTTCATAAATACTGAGTATGCGTATAGTTCATCTTCTCTTTTCGCAACTGTTGGAGCGCCGACTGGAACGCAAGATGATGATTTAATGATCGCAATGGTGTGGTGTACTGTTGACGCATCTTCGACACCTCCATCTGGATGGACATTAAGAGCTGTAGTTGGTACGCGTGCGGTGTTCACGAAAGTAGCAAGTTCCGAGAGTGGAACTTATAATTTTTATCAGGTAGGTGGTACTCCGTATCCAATTGCTGCTAGGATTTGGTCTTACCGAGGAGGATTTGACGTTGCTGATCCTGTTGATGCGGTAAGTGGTGCTGCATACACAACTTTTAACGATATATTAAGAGCGCAGACATTCAGCGTTACTAGCGAAAATAGCAATATTATTTTTGTTGGTGATGTATACAGCGCTGCCGCGATAACGATTTCTCCTCCGACAAATCCGACAACTTTTAACGAAGATTCAGAGATTGGAAGCAATGCGCATTATATGTACGCGGCTTCGTGCTTGTGGTCAGGAAGTGGTGCTACTGGTGAGATTGATGCGACGATAAGTGCTTCCAAAAACGACAAATTTGCGGCAGCATTGGCGCTCAATCCTTCTAGTACTGCAAATTATAGTGCTGAGTTAAGTGGTGGATCATATAGTCTTAGTGGTGGATCTATAGATGCTAGCGTAGGGAAAAATGCTGAGTTAAGTGGTGGTTCTTACTCATTGAGTGGTGCTCCAATAGAAACGACTGTTGAGAGAAGTGTTGAATTAAATGGTGGAGTGTATTCTCTTAGTGGGGCAAGTATAGATGTTGGTCCGTCTCATACGGTTGGATCTTATCGTAATATTATCGAGAATGGAGGGGGGGATATAGCTTATTTGTGGCACGTGAGTGGCTATCCGTGGGCTGTTACTGACACTCCAGCATTGATTGAGGCATTATCAGACACGAGTGATTATGTGGTGCAGGAAGCCAGAAAGAGGTTGTTTGGAAGTAATACTTTTGATCTCGATGGAAATATAATTGTGCCAGCCTATAACGTCCCTATTTTTCCAGTCCTTAAACAGGACTTTGGTAACGTAAAATGGGATATAGATGTTAGTCGTAGTATAATTACAGGTGGCGACTGGAAGGTGAAAATTGAGGATAGGATATTGGGTCATAATTGGGATCATTGCGTTGAAGGTGACGAAATTTGGGGGTTGGAAGGGTTGCATCGTGTCGTTGATTTACAAGACAGTTTAATTAGTGGCTGGGGTTGGTTGGCTTATAAATTACCACGTGAGGAAAGTGGAGGAATCCCTAGCACAATTAGTGTCAATGAGCAAAGTGGGAGTATTCTTTATGACAGACTAAGTGGTTTAAGTGAGGATGAATATGTTGTGCTTTGGATGGACCACGAGGCAATCGCAGTAAACGGTGTTACTGGTAGTTATCCAGCGTATTCAATAGCCATAGTGGATAGCGGTGTTAGTGGCAGGGGATTGTACAGGAGTCGGGTTCATGATCATCATATGGGCCGGATTGCAGGATTAAACCCAACGATAGCGGATGTACCAGGGAGTATCATTGGCCATTTTTGTTGGCTATACCGCATACCACTTGATAGTTCTGGCAGGTTATTTTTAACTTCAGATGATGAGCCGTTGATTGTTGAGGAAATGAGAGGGGTTGTATCGCCTAATGTTGGGACAGTTAATGCTGAAACGTCAATATCTATTCGCGATGAATTTGCAGCAACTGAGAAGCGAATATCACTTGACGTATCAAAGTCAATAGAAAGTAATTTACAGGGGTTTATTTTTACTAGGGGTGATGTTGGATCTAGTAATTTAAATGAAATTTCACGTAGATGGCAAATACCACACCTTGTCGTAACTGAGTTTGTGTATAGTTTTGATTCGTTATTGATGAACAATTATATCAGCTATTTTGGTGCTGATAGTTTTACTAAAGTCGGATTTAAAGAGGTTAGTGGAACCAATGAAATTATAAATACAGAGTATTGGCACGAAAACTATATTTGGCTTTGTGAGCCAGGTGAAACCATAATGTTTGAGACTGCTCAAGATGTGGTTGATGCACTAAATGAGGAGTTGGCTGCATGTTATAATAATTCTAGTCGTCACTCTTCCGATACGAATTTAAAACATAAGTACATTGTTACTAAATATGACGTATATGGATATAGTTTAAACCTGGATGAGTATCATGTTGTGACAGGGGATAGTGAGAACGAGCGAAACAAAAAAAGGGCAATGCTAAAGTTATTGAACCCGTATATTGCTGGGCCGCTTGCATGGGTTTTTAATCTTGGTGTGCCGTTAGATGAATCAAACCTCTATACGATCATAAAAAACAACTATAAGTCAAAAAATGAGCCAAGAAAATACCCAGGAGCTGATATAGAGTACTATGGAGATTGGACTCCATGTCATCCGCTGTTAGAGACTTGTGGATACAGTCTACCGTTGGACACTACAGAAGACACGTTTAAGACCAACTATTGGATGCGAGCTACTAAGAAGTCTGATGTTGGGTCTCAGTCTGTAGCTGAGGATTACAGGACGGTTCCGAGGTATTATTATTCATTTCCATGGAATGAATATGCTGATGTAATACGGGATAGGAATATCAATGACGATACTGATATTGTTCCACCTATTTTAGATGTCCCTTATACTCCTATACGTATAGATTCTGACCAGTACAGGATTTTTCTTAAAAAAGACACCTCAATAGATGGATGGTCAGAAGATGAGTCATTTAGTTTAGGGGTACCTAGTGATGATCGCAGGACTCCTACTATGTATGGTTCTATTTATCAGATACAAGAGTCAGATAAGTATGATTTTGTTGAGGTTGTTTTAGATTCTGGCATGACCTATTATCCGGATGATTACGTACCTTTTGTTGGACTGTCACTATTCAGGCTTGAGATTATAGATGATGAAATAGACGAGCATGCTTTTAGTAAATCATTGGCAGCTGAAACTGATAAGCTATCTTATATTTTCAGGAGTATTCTTGGTGAGTCTATCCCTGGAATATCAATTGCAATTGAAATGCAGTTGTCATTTTGTCCATTTTTTACGACTGTTGGCGATTTTGTAAGTTCTATTGACTGGGATAGCTTAGACAGAATAAAAACTTTGAGTAATTTGTTTCGAATAAGGAGTGATCAAATTGCCGACAATGTATTTGATTTACTAAAAAACGAGCTTTTGTACAATGCCTCTTTTATGGTTAGGGAATTTGACCATAATTTGCTTATGTGGAGATATAGGTTCAGAAACATTGAGGGTATTAATGCTAGTTATGCACACTTATCCAACCTTAAACTGCTGGAGGGTAAAACTCTCCGGGGTGCTCCTGCTGAAACACATGGAATAGGAGAAATTTACAATATTATTCATATAGAACCAATTAATGTTAATATAACATATGTTGGTTTGACCTATGTTGGCACAACCGAGAAACGAATACTCAAAATAAAGCCTGCATTGTCAGATCTACCAAAAGCTGGAAACAAGGAAGAACTTAATGAGTTTTATGATAATTCTAGCTTGTATTACTATAATATGCTTAGAGCGTTGTCTTCTCCTACCGTTGAATATGTAAAGGGGATAACATTAATGCAAAGCCTGTTTCCGGTTGGCCGCGAGATATTGGTCACAGACCAGACAGCTCATAGGCCATTTACGCATTCATTAGGGTTAGAGCTTCATCCGTGTTTAAGTGTCGGAATGCAATGGAACTACAAGAACAATAGTGGGGAGATAACTTATCGTGTAGGTGGGTCAATGGGCATGGGTACCATATCCTATGGGTATGCTCCGGCTTGTTATTTAGAGTCAGGGAATTTTACCAAATCAGTAGGTACATGGAGTGGATACCCTAACGCTCATGAATTTACATCTGATGATATGCCTGATGATGTATACTATTTTGATTGTTTTGATTTGTCTGATCCTGACAACCCTGTCGTAAGGACAGATTGCGGGTGTGATAGGTATGCTGTTTTGGCAATTGATATAGACACTTATAATGCAGCACCTTTGCCGTTTACTTGTTCTGTACAGAGTGACACGGGAAGACTGGTTTTAACTGGGGACACGAGTAGTATTAGCGAGTCAAAAGACTATGTAATTATATTTGCTAGCTGGGATGATTTAGAGGACTGCCAAAAAATTTGGGTTACACATGCTGACGATCTAAATACGATAGGTTCATCCTCTATAAAGGCAAACAGGTTAGTGTAATGGAACCTACCATTTATTTTGCAGATAGTAGGGCAACTGGTAATGATGATGGGTCATCTTGGGAGGATGCGTTTGTTGATCTCTACGATGCCTGTTCTGCTGCTACCGAAGTTGGCGATCAAATTTGGTGCAAGTGGTGTGTTTTTGAAATTACTAGCACTCCAACGCTTTTAAGTGGTGTTCATCTATATTGTGGCTTTCCTCCACATTTAACCGGAACCAATGGTGACGTAGATTATCGTCCGTATAGGACACTGATTGATGGACTTGGCACACATAGGTGTATAACATTACGGATTGATTTTGGCACATTTGATGGGGTTGATTTGACACGTGGTTTTGCAACCGAAGGTGGCGGGATACTGATTTATAGTCCTTGAGAATAGGGTTAGTTATGGGAATCATAAATAATGTTTCGATAAGAGGGTGTGTTGCTACCAATTATGGGGGAGGTATTAACATCGATGATGCTGAGACCACTTTTACAAATGTGGAGATCAATGACTGTTCAGCTGGTATCGATGGTGGAGGAATTTACACTCAGAACAATGTGACTATCGAAGCTGATTTTTTGGAGATACATGGGTGTCAAGCTAGCGCTGACGGAGGGGGTATTTGTTTTGATGGAAACAATGCCGCTAACTCGTATCGGTTTAGGCGTACGTTGATTTACAATAACAGCGCTGATGGGGCAGGGGGAGGGGTTTGTTATAAAGATCATGCTAGCAGTACTACAAAGATGCAGCGGTGTGTAGTGAACGACAACACAGCAACCACGGCAGGAGGGTGTGAAATTGAGAATGGAAACGTTTACCTTGTCAATTGTACGATTGTTTACAATGACGAGGAAGGAGTGCTTGCGTTTTTCGGGAACACGTATGTGACTAATTGTATCGTTTGGGGCAACGACGTTCAGCTTGATTTGGGGTGTAGCAGTAATTTAACGGTTACATACAGCTGTATAGAAGATGGATATGCAGGAACGGGCAATGTGTCTGGTGCTCCTGTCTTTTTTGGAGAGGGTAAACACCTTTATGCTCTCAATGGGATTTGTGACGCGGTTGATTCGGCTAACAGTGGGGCTACAAATTATTTTGGTGTTGATGTGCTTGGTAACTCAGAATTTGACCATCCAGATGTGACTAATACTGGTGTTGGATCTCCTGATCATGCAGACATGGGAGCTTATGAGTTTAAAGGTTTCCCAATTAATTCATATTTTATGACTCAATACTATTTGGATATGGATGTTGCTACAGGTGATGATACCGTTTATCAATATGCGATTGTACGCCTTCCATATTTGGCAAAGCAATGGGCTGGTTTTTTTGGAGCACCAAGATTGACTAGGTGTAAGGTACAGTCAGAGGTTGAGATAGATGATTCAACATCAGAGTTGACAGAGGATGTTGCGGTTGAAAATATTACGATTGCTCACAGGGAAACGCTTGGGACGGCATATGCTAGTCCTACTCGTGATATTGATTATGAAGAGCAATATCAGAGTGATGGTGATAGCACTATATCTGAACAACGAAATTACCCAGATGGAACTAGTATTGATGAGGATTTTTTCTTTGTTGTTTTTAGATTTGCGTGGACTTGTGATCCTGACGGGACTGTGAATGTATACAACGTTGATGTTGAACATTTTCATAATGTTGACTATGAGGATGGATTATATAGTGATAATGCGTATTCGTATTTTGATATAGGTGCTCACCCTGGGAGTGTTATTTTTGCTCCTGATATACCTGTGTCGGCTTGGCATATAAGAACCTTGCAGGACGCTATTTTGAGGATGGTTTTTAATGCGCGATTCATTTCTTCAATTCCGGTTTTCGGTAAATCAAAAAACCCAATAGTGTGACATGGTACAAAATAGAATAACAAAACCGAGGGTGATACACAGACCGTCCGCTAAGATCACTGGGTTACCCGAGTCTATTGACGCCCAGAATTTATTAGACACTTGCAATTATTTAAGTGATTTCTGTGGGCATTATCAAGTTTATACCTATTCAGGCCCTGGCCCGGGTACTGACGGTAGTTTGGGCGGAATTGTTCCTGACTATGATTTTTATGACGACTTTGGGTTATACCAGGATTTTCCAATTATTTTACATTCATCACCCAAAAGGGACATTGCTAATCCATATCGCAGGTTAACAGGTGTCTTAATCCCGTGGAGAGTGGTTCCCGGGTATTACAAGGATTATTGTAACAAACCTTCTAGAGTGTTGTGGAACCATTTAGATAAGGGTGTGTCTGCTGATAGGGAGATATATAGAGGTAAGACATTTTATCCTCAAAATTGGATGGATGTTGACCAGTGGTCTTTATTGCGAAATCCTCCAGTGATGATATTGAGGGATTGTGTGGCTAGTCCTGATGGTGGAATTTGTATTGATGGACACATGGAATATCCTATTACTGATGGGTTTTGGATAAGTGGCAATTCTGCATCAATATCAAAGGACACTAGCACTTACCATAGTGGTACTCAGAGTTTAAAAGTGATGCACAACGGGACTGATTTGCCGTATGCACAAGGTATATTTTTAAACGAAACCCAGCAGATAAAAACAGGGTGTGATTACACCGTGAGTATATGGGTTAAATCAGACGGTGCATCACTTAGCCGTATTATTTGCGGCAGTGATGTAATCGTGACCGGAAGTGCCAGCACTGCATGGCAAGAGTTGACAGCTGATTTTACGGCTGGAGGGAGTGATCTTAAACTGCAAGCTGTCACCTCTACTATAACCAATCATTGTTGGTTTGATGATCTTATTATTAGTGAGAAGGGCCGTTTCCAGTATACTCCTGACGTTGATGGTCTTTTTACGGTTGGTCATCTACGTATAGACAGAATGAGGGTTGCTGCGTTAAGTGTATTTCATGCGCCTGATTTGACGTTAAGTGACGATCAACCGTTCGGCCGAGTCGAGGATTTTGCCAAAGCTAGGGCAATACGTGGCTACACTGGCACGGGGCAACCCAGTCTTGGAGATCTCGAGTATGGTATTGGTCAAGGTGGCACGTCCTATGATGTTGATGATGTGGAGCGTTGTACCCGTAGATGCTTATTACAGTCTGGTCATCCAACCGGAATATCAACTTATCTTACTGGTAGTTACTACAATATACGTGGTGGGAATGACTCTTATTTTAAAATCACGCCACGCAATCTAAAAGGCGAGACGAGCGGCACGATCTCAACGATACCTTGTTTGTATGGAGAGTGCCATGGCGCATCAATGGGCACTCCTGCAAAGATTAAATATACAGCACTTACTAGTGGAGATACTTGGGAGCTCTACATAACCTCGGATACTGCCGCTCTTTGGTATGATACAGCCAGGTTAGAGGTCAGATCTACAGGAGACAAGGTTAAAATAGAGGTTCAGGCTCCTGAGGATGGATGGATAAGGGTAAAGACGTATAGTCTTTGGGAAGACTCTTACAGCAACTAGGGGGATATAGGGAGATTAAAGGGTATGGATGTTATGGATAGAGCTGACGAAAAACGTTTAGATGAGAAATTTAACACGATAATTTCTTTGATAAAGGAGCGGCCGACAGGGCCAGAAATGAAAAATTACGTTCTTGAGGCCCTAGTGGAGAGCACTGAAAAGCATGAGTCCAAGTGTTATGCAAGGCAGCGCTTCAGACGTCTTGAGATTATGTTTTTCATGGCCTTGAGCGCGCTGATAGGCTGGGATGTTCTTTCTTTCTTCCATATACTGTAGTGGTATATACTGTAGTGGTATATCGACGCAATCGATTGCGTCAGATGGCTTGTTTATAAGTTGTCTGAGAAGCTACATTATAGATTGTACGTAGGCTCACATCGAATAGGTCTGCTAGTGAGTTTGCTATCCTGCCCGCTTTTCCTTTTTCAATATCAGAAATTACCTCACGTATATAGTCAGCGGTTTCATCGGTCAGTTTTGAACGACCGTTGTGTTGTCCTTTGGCCATACGTCCACGTTTGACGGCCTCCTGCGTGTTGTCTCGTGGCGTCCCGAGATGTAGATGAGCTGGGTTGCAGCACCTAGGGTTATCGCAACTGTGGAGCACGTGTAGACCGTTTGGGATAGGAGAAATAAAGAAGGCATGGATAAGCCGATTGACCCGAATTTTTTTATTTCCAATCTTAATTGAGCCGTATCCCCCGGTTGGTCTATTTTTACAGGTCAACGCACCTTGCCATTCAATGCATTTATCAGTCGGAAATTGAGAGGTATCTAGATACCGGTTAATTCGTTGCATAATGTTGATACGTTCGTCTGTGGTCATGGTTTTAGGGTCTAGGGTTTTGTAGTTCATTTTTACTCTCCTTTAAGTGTGACTGCGCTTTGATATGCTGAGCAACGGTTCTCACGCACACACTCACGCGTTTCTAGATTAATCTTATCTAGCTTTGAGGGATGGTAGGTATCTAGGTAGATGTCTCCTATCGGGCCGAATCTGCGAGTATTGCAGGGATAGACTAGGCCGTTTGGGTCTATCAAATGGATTGTGGATGCAACACAGTGTAGATCGTCTACATCGGGCACAAAGCAGGGCATTGATCGTTGTGCATTACGGTCAACATTGAACTTGGTCTTGTAGTTTTTGACTTGCTTGAAATCAATTGGAACAGACAGTGGGTCTGTATCTGCTAGGACTGTATTGAGTGTGGTACGGTTAGGGTCTAGGTATTTGATTAAGTCGTACCAATCCTCCCAAGGTATTTGCGCTTGGTGCCAGGTAACGTGCCAGTATATATCACGTGATAGCAATCTAGGATGAGAGGCCAAGTTTTGACCATTGGTAAACAGTACTATTCTGTGATTTTTTACGAGCCGATCCACTGTATCAACTATAGTTGGGATTATGAGTGGTTCACCTCCCGATAGGTGCAGCACTGCGTTTGGAGTGTACTTGTTGAGCCATTTTTCAAGCCACGAGATCTCCAAGACGTCTTTAGGTTGTAGATAACGTGATTTATCAGGACATTTATTGCGATACCATCTGTTTCCAAATTTTTGCGCTAGTTCCCGTGGGTTGAGGTGTTCGAAGCCCGCAGGTTTGTAAACCTCCCATGAGACAGGTGGATCCCAACGGGTTCCGTGGCTGCGAGAGACACAGTAGGAGCAGTGGTTTTGACAGTAATTAGATAGGCAGACTGTTATGGTAAGAGGGGTCATTTGCTCATTTTCGTAGGTGGTTTGGTGTCTTCGATGTCTTCCATACTGTTAATTGCTTGGGTCAAAAGTGTAGAAAAGCTGCACACAAAAGTCTCGTCGTCTGATAGATCATGACGTCCCAATGAGATTAGGGTTGCGTGACAAACCTCGTGCCAAAGGATTTCCTCTAGTTTGTCCGCTGGCACTTCTTGGTGCTCGTCCGCTTTTTTGTAAATTGTTATTTTTCCTGCCGCTGCATATGTGCTCCCTAGATAGTGACTATCCCAGTCGTCAACAACCTCAACGGTAAACTCCCTAGTACCGAGATTGAAGATCTTGTTTTTCATCCTCTTTCCTTTCTATTGCGTGTTTCTAGCCGTTTTGGTACGGCTGCGTTTGCGATGGTTGTTTGATTTCCGCGATTGTCCATCCCAGATCTAACCTCGGCTATCCACTGATGTGCTGATGAGCCTACGTAGGTGTTACCACGTGCTGCCTGTAGAGCTAGGAGACCGTCAGAAGCCGCGTGGAGGTACCCCTGTGCCCTGTAGATCCAAACTCTGTCTAGCAGCCACTGGATAGCGTTTCGTGTAGTTCTGGTTGAGGCTTTGCACTCAGTAGTAAGGGTTTGGTGTGACCATTGGAGATCTGGATTTCTGGAGAGCGCTAGGAGTATCTTATAGGCAGTTAATAATGTGTCTGATTTCAAGTGGCCTCCTCTTACGCAATCAATTGCATTTTGATTACACCTAACCTGTTATCTATTGTAGATAGATGGTATTTAAATTGTCAACAGATATTTTATATATAAATCAATTAATCGTTGCGATTATTGGGTAATAACTGATAGGATGTAGATGTAATTGGCATGATTGTAAGTAATAAAAGGAGAAGTGACATGGAAACATTCGAAGAAAAAGTGTGGAGCAGAGTTGTAACGAGTTTGGAGCGGTTCGATAGCGGGCTTAAGGTCCTGACAGAAAAAATTGGGCTTTTGGAGTTCTTTGTTCGACGGGATAGAAAAACAAACAACCCTAATTATGATTCGGAAATATTGGGTGGGGTTGAGAAAATACTTTCAGGGGAGAGATGGGTTTCAGAACGCAAATTGACTCGTCAGCTTTCAAAACGTGGCTATACCAGTCTGAAGCCAAATTCGGCTCAGACTCTATTAGGTCCCAAGTTGCGTGCCCTGGCCGAGGAGGTCTCCTGGTTTGAGGTGCGCAAAATTGGTCGTATTTATAGATATTCGCTTGCGCAATCCGATTGCACTCCAGTGTCACAAGAGCCCTAATTAGTCACAGTAGCGTTGGTCAATACCGATATTGTTTCATCAATAGCGTTGGTCAAGGCTGATATTGTTTCATCAATAGCGTTGGTCAATGCACGCCAATCAATCATCAATAACGTTTGTCAAGAAATATTTGTTTACGATAGAAAAATCCCCTTGTGTTTGGAGGGGATTTTTAATAAGGTGGGAATTGCTAAACGAACCACACAGACAAGAAGGATATTAACCCGCCTACTTGTCTGTGTCAATAATAAAACGGGTTAAGACACGGGCAATAAAATGGACCAATGTACGATTAGGCGATTCTTTATGGGCTTAGACTCTAACGGTATAGAGCATGGGATAGATCTTAAAATCAGCCGTGGAGCTGCAAATGTAGCGGGTGTATTGAGCGAACACTGGCCGAATATCCATCCACCTTTGTCTAGATTAGCTAGATTATGTCACTATCCCGATACGAAAAAAGGTCGAGAAATTATTTCTGGGTTTATTAGTGAGCTTGAATCAGTGGGATACCTCAACGTTGATAGGTCAAGTGGTGAGAACAATCACTATACTTTTTCAATTCCATATTTATTGTCTATCGTGAACCACCCCCCAAAAAAGGGGGTACTACCACCCCCCAAAAAGGGGGGTACTACCACCCCCCAAAAAGGGGGGTCTAAGAAGATCTTAAATAAAGATAAGAAAAAAGAAGAAGAGTACTCGCGAGCGAGTTCTCGAGATCTCATACAAGATCAAAACCTCAAAGAAGAAGAAAAAACCCCTAATAGGGAGGAAGAGAGGACTGTGGTGACTGGAGTGAAAAAGGTTAGGAGAAAAAAGGTGCAGGGTGAGACCGAGGAATCTATTAGACTTGAGGGCGCTTTTGAGCAGTTTTTGAAACGCAAGAATGGTGATGAGTGGATAATTGCTCCATGGGCGGAAAAAGAGCACGCACAGGCTAAGAGGGTGCTTGGTATGTATGAATACAATCATGTCCTTTTTGCGTTGGATTTGTGTTTTAAGGAGTGGGAGGAAACTGTTAAGCGGTCTCGTGGTAAGATATTATTGCACAACCCAACTATTGGGTGGTTGCTTGGTGCTCGTGAGCAGTACTTTCCGAGAGTTAAGGATGAGTGGACATGGTACGAACAACGTAAAGTTAATTCTAAGTCTGAGAGGGTTATTGGGTGGTAATATGAACGAGCGAGAATTTTTTCGGTTTGAGTTTGAAAATGCTGCTGGAGTTAGGGTTAAGTGGACGCCTAGGGAGTGGGCGTGGGTTGACAAGCTTTTGGAAATATATGATCGGCCTCTTTGTGTAAAAGCACTTCGTTTTATTGGTTTTTCTTGGGAACTTTTTGAGGAGAAGGGTTGTTTGACTGTGAAGTGGTTATGGGATCACAGGGAGGATATTTTCAGTGAGCTACAGGTCCGCATGAGGGGCGGTTGTAGCGCCCATAGAAGCCACTTACAAGGGTTGAAGGTGGTTGACCCAGTGGCAGGTATTAGTCAGGAGAGAGATACCATGAGGCGTGCCCAGCACGCGCAAGGAGAATGGATTAGAGATGATGGACCGGTTGTTGGTTGGGGAGACATCTTGAAAAGTGACCCTGAGATGTACGGAAATGATGTTGTAGGGTGTAGTATGGATGGTGTTGAGAGGGGACCAAGAAAACCTAGAAAAGGTATTAATGGTACGGGAAAGGAGAAGGTTGAAACGGACGAGTGGGTAGATGATGATGGACCGGTTGGATGGTAGTTTATA
>Ga0307427_1000344_pt1 | contig 30697 bp, 33 predicted proteins | sample SalMarWE160190MG_FD_202162 | JGI IMG/M metagenome (GOLD analysis project Ga0307427, IMG submission 202162) | Salt marsh sediment microbial communities from the Plum Island Ecosystem LTER, Massachusetts, United States - WE1603-190 | ecosystem: Environmental > Aquatic > Marine > Intertidal zone >...
CATAAGGGGTTGCGTCATGATTGCCAAGACGGTCAAGATCCGAAAGGCTGGGGTCAACAAGGATGACCAGATTTTCAGGCAGACCTGCATGGACATTCTGGCCTCGGAGACCAGCCGTATCGGTAGCAGGACCAATCAGGATAAGGTCAAAGAGGTTATTGGTGAATTGATCGATCAGTATGGTTAGTCAAGAGGTCCAAAGTCCCCGCCCGCTCGTTCGACCTTGAGGCTCTCGACAGGCTCGCCTGAGCGAGAGCGATGGCGGGCAGGCAAGGTCCAAAGTCAATGGTCAGCGTAAACCAGGGTCATTGCGAGGGCGTTAGCCCGAAGCAATCTAATAAATACAAGAAGTTATGATATATGAGATTGCTTCTCTTCGCTCGCAATGACATACTTTTTGAATTTTTACAGATTTGTCAATATTCAATTTTCAATATTCAATTAAAAAAGGGGGGTGCAAAATGACCTTAATGCGAGCTTTTGCCAAAGTAGATAAGGAAGGTAAGATTTCAATCCCAAGCAATATTCGCAGAGAAGCTGATTTAAAAGAGGACCAGTTAGTTGAGATCAAGATATCAGGTCCGAATCGAGCCCAGTTTATCGTTATTCACAAGCGGCAAAGTCCCAGATAAGCCAAAAACGGCAGCATGCAGTTATCACCTTATGGAGGCTCCAAATGGAACAAGAAATTCCAGGCATTACGTCCATTAAAACGTCTCAAAAGTCCAAGATCCGATCCATGCCCAAGGCCAAGGGTTCGGAGCACCTGGATCTCTTTCTCCTGGGTAAGAATAAGATACGACTGGAAAAGGAAAAGATGAATATAGAGAAAAGAAATAATCAGGTAGAGGAAACCCTCAATGGCATTTATCAGGAAATATCTGAATTAAAGGGCTTGGTCTCCACGGAAAAGCCTAATGAAACGGCTGAACCACAATACAAGAAAATGGTCCCCAAGAAACCCATGAAGGTGATGAAATTTGAATATTAACATTGGAGGAAGGCTGTGGATTTGAACTGGTCATCGGGCGCAAGGGTAGAAGCGGATAATTCCGCAGAGGTTTTCAAGGACAATAACAAACTCGATTGCGCCTTTTGCAAGGGGAAGGGAGAGAAACCAAGAGGTGTCAGGTGTTCTGTATGCGGGGGCACCGGAAAGGTTTCGGTTCAACCGCCTTATATAAGATGTGCCTATTGTAAGGGAAGAGGTGAAGAGAAGCCCAGAAGCAATGTGACATGCACCGTGTGCAGGGGCAAGGGCTATGTGAGTGTGAGGGAGCCTGTTGAGATATGCCCCAAGTGTGGCGGCAAAGGGGCCGACCCTCACAACAAGCTTCCCTGTATGATGTGTGGGGGTAAGGGCGTTGTGACCGTTAAGGGGAGGTAAATGAAGGATAAAAAGACCATTTCCGTACGCAAGCTGGCAGCCCTTGAGCGAGCAAAGGCATTGGGTCTGGAGATCAACCGCTATGAGATATCCGCTTTTGAGCACCAGGCCCGTGAATGGAAAAAGCATGAGCAGATAGAAAAGGCAGAAGTCCAAGGGGAAAAGGAGGAAGAAAGATCCGCAATCCTAGACCCAGAATCAGCCGTCCAGAATCAAGTATCCCCGATAAGTCGGGATTTCCACTTCACCCCAACAAGTATCAATTATCCAGTATCCAGCATAAATGAAGCGCTTGATTGGCAGCCACAACAGCCGGATCAGGGTGAGCCCGAAAATAAGGTCAAGGATTTGAATACCGCCTCTATTGCGCGTTTAGCCCGTAAGATCATGGCAAGAGAATGGGCCATGGCATTGGGCCGCGGCATGGGCGTTGAAAGCGAGCAAGCCAGTATTGAACAGAAGGCATCAAAATACAGAGATAAAAAGGCGGCGGAAAGAGAAATGAAAGAGATTGAGGGGCAGAGGGCCAATAAGCAAAGGGCAGCCATGGAAGCAGCCCTTTGGGCCTTCGGGAGGAATTTTCTAAAGGTGCCTAAACCTGTCGCCCCGGAAGCAGCCGAGACCCTTTTGGAAGAGGCACTGAGCGAGGTTGGTGACACAATACGCATAATCTGGCAACCGGATGGATGCCAGATCTTATTAGAGCCATGGGAGGAGAAGAGACTGAGGCGGAAAAACGGGAGGACTGTGCCGGCTGTTTTCGAGGCCACAATTGACGATAATTTAATGCTAACCTCCTATCAAAAAATCGAAGACCCGCAGGTGCTCCAGCAAACGCAGAATGCTCTAATATCAAAAAACATCATGATAAACTTCAGAGACTCGCCCAGAGATCTCCATGCCTTTGAAGATGCCGTTGCCCAAGAGGGACGTATTATTCAGTCAATGAAAATGGATTCAGGCTGGAAGATAAAATTGGAGCCATGGGAGGAGATGCGAAGGCGAAATATAAAACGAAAAGGCCGCCCTCCAATTGTGACCTATGTGATCAATACAGATAAAGACTTTAACCGTATTTCCTGCGAGAGAATCTGAATTGGATGGCGCAAATGCAATGTTAGTAAAAGGCCTCTGAGTTCAATAAGTTGTAGAAATTCCGAAGCTTAAATCCAGAAAAGGGAGAGGTTATGTATCAAGAAAAAGTCTCAGAGATAACACCCATCATCATCGATAAGGATCAGCCTGGCTTTGTCCGGACCGATCATGTGAAAGGGATTCTAAAGCGGGCCATGAACTATGTCAGGGTCGGATTTCCTACCCACCTCAGTGGGCCGGCAGGCACAGGGAAGACTACCATAGCCATGTTTCTGGCCGCCCAGATTGGAAGGCCGGTCATATTGGTTCACGGCGATGATGAGTTTGGCACCTCCGACCTGATAGGCGGCCAGTACGGCTACCGCCGCAAGAAAATGGTGGATAATTTTGTCCATTCTGTCCTCAAATCAGAGGAAAATGTGTCTCCCGAATGGGTGGATAACCGGATAACCGTGGCCTGCAAACATGGATTCACACTCATTTACGACGAGTTTACCCGTTCCAGGCCAGAGGCCAACAATGTGTTACTGTCCATACTGGAGGAAAAGATACTGGATCTGCCCGCTGCCCGTGGGGAAAATGGTTATCTGCGTGTCTCTCCGGACTTTCACGCCATCTTTACCAGCAACCCTGAGGAGTATGCTGGAGTGCATAAGGCCCAGGATGCCTTGAAAGACCGCATGATTACTATCAAGCTGGGCCATTATGGCCGGGAAACAGAGGTTTCCATTGTGGAGGCCAAATCAGGGCTAAATATAGATGATGCCGGGAGAGTGGTGGATATTGTTCGCTCCTTCAGGGAAAGGATAGGAAATAATTCTCACCCCAGCATTCGGGCCAGCGTTATGATAGCAAAGATACTTAACGAGACATCTACAAAGCCTGAGACTGATAATAGCGAGTTTTTACAGGCCTGTTTGGATGTGCTCGATTTTAGTACAAATGAGACACATAAAGAGACTGAAAATGAAATCAAACAGATTATCGAAGATGCAATCAATCATTACTGTTAAGGCTACTATTTTCAGAGAATATTAAACCCAGATTGTGCAGTAGGTGTCGTAGCGAGGCGTAGAAAACGTTAGCGAAACGATCAGTTGGAGCGATTTTGTGCCGAAGGCATATTCATAAATATGTTAAGAAACAAAATCGTGAAACGAGCGTTACAGCAATGATTTTCAAGCCGCAGTAGATGTCTACTGCACAATCTGGGTTAAAGATATAAAGGAGTAAATATTTTGACTAGGGAAGGAAAATACATTTATTGCATCATTGAAAGCGATGAAGGTCGTAACTTCGGGCCAATCGGTATCGGCCAGCACGGGGATATCGTCACTACCATCGGATATAATGATCTCAGCGCTGTCATCAGTAATTCCCCTATGACAAAGTACGTTATCAATAGAGAGAACATGATGGCCCATGAAAAGGTCATTGAGGAGGTCATGAAGGATTATACGGTGTTGCCGGTCAGGTTCTGTACCATTGCTGCCAGCGCTGAAGAGGTGCGGACTCTGCTGAGGAGGCGATATTCTGAATTTAAAGGCCTCCTGAGAGATATGGACAACAAAGTAGAAATGGGCCTCAAGGTACTCTGGAAAGACATGCACCGAATCTTTCATGAGATAGCAGAGCGAAACCAGGGAGTTAAAAGGCTCAAGAAAAAGGCCGAGGAAAAATCGATAAAGTCTCGCAGTGCTTACAAGATCGCGGTGGGCAAGGTTGTAAAAGAGGCCCTGGATGCTAAAAAGGAAGGCGAGGCCAAGAAGATTCTGAATACGTTCAAACGGGCGGCAGTAGATGTCCGGACAAATGGTCTGATTGGAGACAGCATGTTTCTGAACGCCGCCTTTTTGATAGACAGGACACGTGAAAAAGAGTTCGATTACATAGTGGAAGATCTGGTGGAAAAATATAGCGACCGGGCCAACATCAAATATATAGGTCCAGCGCCGCCATTCAATTTTGTGAATATTGTGGTGAAGTGGTAGTCGGTAGTCAGTAGTTAGTGGTCAGTGGTCCGTTGCAGAAGAACAACTGACAATTTGGACCTTGGACAGTAGACACATAAAAGGAGGATACGACAATGACTGAAGAAGATAAGAAGAAAGAGAATGAAGGGGGCATCAATATTGATTTCGGCCTTGGGGGTCTCTTTAAGGGGCTGGGAAATTTGGTCGATACAGCCACCAAGCTGGCGGAAAAGGGTGAGGAGCTATCCAGAACAGGTGAGATCAAGTTTAGCGGCCTTGATAAGATCAAAGGGCTTAAGGATCTGAAAGGCGTTTACGGCGTCAGAGTTCGCACCATGGCCGATGGCAGTCCTTCCATTCAACCATTCGGTAATATCAAAAAGACACCCAAGGGGCCTGTGGTTGAGGAGGTGCGCGAGCCCATAGTGGATGTGTTTGACGAATCTGAGGGGACCCATATTGTTGCGGAGATGCCAGGTATTGAGGAAAAGGACATCAACCTGGAGATCAAAGGTGACATTGTGACTATTAGCGCCGAGGGAGGAAACAGAAAATATCAAAAAGAGGTCCTGCTCTCACGACAGGCAAAGCCCGAGGATATGACCTGGACATATAAGAACGGGATCCTTGAGATCAAGATAGCAAAAAAGTGATCAGTGAGCAGTAATCAGTTAACAGTGTTATTTGTCTAACGTCCAAAGTCCAAAGTCATGGGCGCCATTTAGTGCCTTCTTCGACTTTGGACATTGGACCTTGGACATTTCCTGATTACTAATGCCCAATAACCAGTAACGACGGACAAAAAATATGAAAATTAAAAAAGACGACATAGCAAGCAAAACCCTCACCCTGAAAGTGGCAGAGGCTGGCTCCAAGGATGTAGGCCGCGGCATTGCCCGTTTTGATCCCACAGACTTCAAAAAGATTGGAGTCGACGTAGGAGATGTGGTGACTATTAAGGGGAAAAGGGAGACCGTGGCCAAGGTGTTGCCTGCTTACATGGAAGACCGGGGCAAGCGTTTGATTCGCCTGGATGGGATTATCCGCGAAAATGCCCAGGTTGGCATTGACGAAAGAATCACCCTCAACAAGTCTGATTCAAATCCAGCCCAAAATATTGTTGTCGCCCCATTAACCATGATGCGTTCCTATGATGCCCGCTACATCGGAAGCCTCCTGGAAGGCTTACCGCTGATGGAGGGAGATACGGTAAGGGCAAGACTTTTTGGAACTCGCACCCAGGATTTTAAGGTTGTTTCTACCAGGCCTGACGGGGTGGTCATAATCCATCCAAAGACTGTTATAAAAATCCAGGAGAAGAGGGAACCCGGAGAGGCCAGGGCCAGAATAGCCTATGAAGATATTGGGGGATTGGACAGGGAGATCCGGCGGATCCGTGAGATGATTGAACTTCCCCTGAAATATCCTCAGGTCTTTGAAAGGCTGGGCATCGATCCCCCAAAAGGGGTGCTTTTGCATGGCCCACCCGGATGCGGAAAGACCCTCATCGCCCGCGCAGTGGCCAATGAGACCGATGCCTATTTCGGACACATTAGTGGCCCGGAAATTATGCACAAGTACTATGGCGAAAGCGAGGCCCATCTTAGGCGGATATTTGATGAGGCCACTGCACATGCTCCGAGCATTATCTTTTTAGACGAGATTGACGCCGTTGCCCCCAAGCGGGAGGAGTTGGGGGGGGAGAAACAAGTAGAAAAGCGAGTTGTAGCCCAGCTTCTGGCCTTAATGGATGGCCTTTCTTCCAGAGGTCAGATTATCGTTATCGGCGCCACCAATATACCAAATGTCCTTGATCCAGCCTTGAGAAGGCCAGGCCGATTCGACCGTGAGATCGAGATCGGCATACCGGACAAGAATGGCCGGCTTGAGATCCTGGATGTCCACACTAGAGGTATGCCCCTGGCCGAGGATGTGGATTTGGAGCGCATATCAGAGATTACCCATGGCTTTGTAGGGGCGGATCTGGAGGCCCTTTCCCGGGAGGCGGCCATGGTTACCCTGCGGAAGATCTTTCCCAGCATCGATTTCCAGTTAGAAGAAATCCCTTATGATACCCTGATGCAGCTTCAGGTCACCATGGACGATTTTATGGAGGGCTTCAAAGAGGTTGAACCTTCAGCTATCAGGGAAGTGTTCACGGAAATTCCCGATGTAAAATGGGGTGATGTTGGCGGTCTTAACGACGTAAAAAAGGTGTTAAAGGAAACCATTGAGTGGCCGCTGAAGTACAGTGAGTTATTTGAACATGCAAAAACCAGCCCTTCCAGAGGTATATTGCTCTATGGCCCGCCAGGCACGGGAAAGACCTTGCTTGCCAAGGCAGTGGCCTCCGAATCAGAGGTGAATTTCATCTCGGTCAAAGGCCCGGAGCTTCTCTCCAAATGGGTTGGGGAGAGCGAAAAAGGGGTACGGGAGGTTTTCAAAAAGGCCAAGCAGGCATCTCCATGTATTATATTTTTCGATGAAATAGATAGCGTGGTTCCCATGAGGGGTTCGGATTCTGCATCTCATGTGGTTGACCGGGTAATCAGCCAATTCCTGACCGAGCTGGATGGCATTGAGGAGCTTAAGGGAATCGTGGTTTTAGCAGCCAGCAACAGAATGGACATTATAGACCCGGCCTTGCTCAGGGCCGGTAGATTCGATTTCCTGCTGGAGCTTCCTGTGCCTGATGAGGAGACAAGAGTTGAGATATTAAAAGTGCATACGAGAGGGAAGCCTCTGACTTCAGACGTGGACCTTAAGGCCCTGGCCGCTGGCATGGAGGGCCTTGTAGGCGCGGACATAGAATCCATTTGCAGGAAGGCCTCTCTGGTAGCAATAAGAGAATTTATAGAAAACAAAGGCCAGGATTACTCTGATTTTAGGATTTCGGGAAGACACTTTAAGGAAGCATTAGGGGAGGTGAAGGATGCAGGATTTAGGAATTCGGGAATTTAGGAATTTACTGACCACTATCGTGGATACATGATGTCGTAGATCCACCATAGGCAGGCAAGATGCAGGATGTGGGATAAATGGAATGCGGAATTGAGGGATTAATAAATGAAGATCAGTATGTAAGATGGAGGTTAAATCATGGCAAAAGATGGAAAATACATTTATGGCTTTATCAGCGCAGATAGACCGGAAAATTTGGGCCCCATAGGCATTGATAAGGGAGAAGTCTGCACCATCCCCTATCAGGATATCGCTGCTGTGGTAAGCGATTTGCCGTTTATACAATTTGATTTCCTATCCAAGGAGACCCTTCTCCATAATCTGGCCATCTATCAATCGGTAATAGAAAAGGTCATGAAAAGTCATCACATTATTCCGATGAAATTCGGAACAGTGGTTCAAGGAGAGGAGGAGGAGGTTAAAAGAGTTTTAGAAAACGGCTATGGTCAAATCAATACGAACCTAAAGGAAATGGAAAACAAAATAGAGCTCGATGTAGCAGCGCTGTGGAGTAATTTTGAGACGGTTTTAAAGGAAATAGGAGAGGAGGAGGGTGTTAAAACCCTCAAGGAAGAGGCGTCATCAAAGTCCCCTGACCAGATTTTTCAAATCAAGATAAACGTGGGGAAATTGGTCAAGGCATCATTGGAAAAAAAGAGGGAAAAGTGCGCCTCAGAGATACTCGATACCCTGAAAAGAGAGGCGGATTATTATCATGCCAATTCGGTTATGGATGATTCTATGATAATGAACACCGCCTTCCTTATTGATAGGGATAAAAGAGAAACCTTTGAATCTAAAGTTGATGGCCTTGATAGACACTACCAGGACAGTATCAATTTTAGAATCGTAGGTCCCTTACCCCCTTATAGTTTCAGCACATTCGAGGTGAAAAAGGCCGAATTTACAAAGGTAAATGAGGCCAGGGAGATCCTGGGCTTAGGGGAAGAGTCCACGCCCCTGGAAATCAGGGAAACCTACAGGGAAATGAGCAAGAAATTCCATCCGGATAAATATCTGGGTGATCAGGAAGCTCAAAAGAGGTTTGAGAAAATAATCAAGGCCTACCAGATGCTCAGCGATTATTGCCAGGAGGATTATTGTTCCTTTCGGGAGCCAAATGTCAGAGAGTGGGTTGCTGTCAGGCCTCTGGAGCAGTCAGGGGCTTTTGTGTGATGAGGAAATTGCTCTATGTGCCGGTGATTCATGTGGACACTGACCTGGGAAGCATCGCTTCGGCAATTGACAAAAGAAGCGCTGAAATATGCGGAAGTCAGCGTTGGGAGAAACACAAGCAAACCGTGACCATATTTTGGGATAAAATCGAGGAATATTTCAAGAAACTGCATGCCGAGAATCTAGGAATCTATCAGGATGGATTGATGGCCGATGGTGAATTAGGGCTCAAGATTATCCATGAAGGGGCAAAAAAAGGGAGTAGAAATTACCAGATTGTCCTTGATTTGATTGAAAGGGGTGGAGAGATCAGAAAAACAGAAGACATAGCGCTCCTTAAAGAAGAGTATGGTCGTATCCTCAAACTTGCCCAGACGAAATCACCCTGGGAGAAAACAACCGCTTACATAGGGTATGGGTTTCATAAAGATCAGCTTATGGAGAAAAGAGATAAGTTCATTGCCACCACCATCGATGAAACCCTAAAAGAGGAAGAAACCGGGGTTCTTTTTATAGGGGCCTTTCACGATGTAATCCCTCACCTTAAAAAGGAGATTGCAGTCGAAGAGGTAAAAAATCGCCAAAAGGTCGGAGACTATTTTAAGGCGCTCATCTCCAGAGGGGATGAAAGGAAGTTTGAGCAATTGGCTGAATATTTAACGTCCGAAGTAACGTCCAAGGTCCAACGTCCAATGTCCAAAGTCATAAGATGATTCGTCATTTGGCGCTGGCCATTGGTCACTGGTCATTAGACATTGGACCTTGGACTTTGGACATTATATCATGACTAAAGAAGGTCAATACCTATACGCTATTGCAGCGACCAATAAAGAAAAGGGCTTTGGTCCAATAGGAATTGGCGACCGAAAAGATGAGGTCTATACAATTTGCTATCAAGATCTCGGGGCCGTTATCAGCCCTTCTCCCATTGTTAAATATCCTGTTACCAGGGCCAATACTATGGCACACCAGAAGGTCATGGAAGAGGTAATGAAATATTATCCCATGCTGCCTGTAAGATTTGGCACCATCGGCGAAGGGATTGATCTTATCATGGAGAAGGTTTTAATGGCTAGATATAGAGAATTTAAAGAACTTTTAAAGTATGTGGAAGATAAGACAGAACTTGGCCTCAAGGCGCTATGGTCAAATAAAGAAGCGGTCTTCCGTGAAATCGTTGATGAAAAAAGGGATATCAGGATTTTGAGAGATCGACTCATGTCAAAGGCAGTTAAGGGGCAACGAGAACAGGTGCGATTGGGTGAGATGGTAAAAACGGCCCTTGATGCCAAAAATGTGCGAGAGGAAAAGGCAATTCTCAATCCATTTAAAGGGCTTTGGGTGGAATACAAGGAAAACAATGCCTTTGGCGACCAGATGGTCACCAACAGCGCCTTTCTGGTTCAAAAAGACAAGGAAAAGGAATTTGACGCAGCGGTAGATAAACTAACAGCAATGTATGATGGTAGAATGCGCTTCAAATATGTGGGGCCTGTGCCTCCATGCAATTTCGTGGAAATTATTGTGAAATGGTGATGATGTCCAATGTCGTAAATTGTTCATACATTCAGCTTTGGACCTTAGACTTTGGACATCGGACCTTGGACATAAAACATGGCATTCATAATCGATGACATACTGCTTTCGCCTCTGAAATTTACGGTCTGGATAGGGAAAAAGCTCGGGGAATCCGCTTATCAGGAAATGACCGATGAGTCCAAGATTCATGAAGAACTCCTTCAACTTCAGATGCGTTATGAGGTGGGGGAGATAAGCGAAGAAGAGTATGAAAAAGAAGAAGCTATGTTGATGGAGCGGTTGGAGGCCATCAGAAAAATGAAGGAGGAGGAAATATAGCGATGCCAATGATAGCAGCAGGAAAGGGCGCATTTCGGTGCCCAAGGTGTGGAGAGATAACTTCTGGCTCCATGAGGAATTGCCCTGAGTGTGGGCAGAGATTGACCCTCGAATGCCCGGATTGCGGGCAGACCTGGCGCCATATCTATGAGTATAAATTTTGTCCCAACTGCGGAAAACGAATTTCCGAAAAATAGGCGAGCGAGAATAGGAACTGCGACTTTTTTTGTTAAAAAATGGTTCGCTGTCTCTATTTTCTTTAACTTTAGTCACTTTAGCGCACTTTAAACTTTAGACACTTTCACATAAAGGAGGTAAATGAAAAATGGCATTAGGTATTGGAGAAGTTATTGAAAAGGCACGGTCTGATTTACATAAGCTTACTGGTTTAGAGATTTCCTCGACCGTAAGTGCGGCAAGAGATGAAGATGGGTGGGTGGTGAGCATGGAAGTCGTAGAAAAACACTCGCTTCCGGACGGCATGGATATCCTGGCCACATACCAAAGCAAGCTGGATCCTGACGGCAATATGCTGGAATTCAACCGGGCCAAGATGCGCAAGCGCATTGATACGGAAGATGCCGAGGAGTAGAAGGGTAGCCCATGATCCCTAATACCAGCAAGGATGCGGCGCCGGTCAGCCAGTATATACCTATGGTGAGTTCAATTCCCCTGATAACCCTGCCCCGGTCACCATTCCTCTGAGCTCCCTGACCGCGGTAGCCACGCTGGCCAGAAGAGTGGGCGCCATTGCCCAGGAAGAGATGGATCAGGAAGCAGAGCTGAAAGAGACCTTTTTAGAGCTTCAAATGCGCCGGGAGATGGAAGAAATAACTGAAGAAGACTTCAAGAAAAGAACGGAAGAAATAGACCGAAAACTCGAGGAATTAAAAAAGCCTTCCAAATGACACTATTACGAAGTTACGGACAAGTAGATGAGGATGGTAAGATCTCTTTGGGGCGAAATTTTATGCTTCAAATGGGCTTGGGGCCGGATTCATTGTTAGGACTGAAAGTGATTCGCATAACCAGGAGCGGGCGTGAGCCTTACCTGATAATTCACAGGCTGGATAATGAACCCAGGTTTACTGCCCTGCAAACGGTTTTCTATCAATGTCCCTGCCGGATCGATGAGGAGAGTCGCATCGTTTTGGATGATAAAGCAATGGCTGAGGCCGGGTTTGAACCTGGACTTTCATTGGAATTCAAGCTGGCCGGGCCTTCAAATGCCCCATGGCTGGCCATTAGGAACAAGGGTCAAGCGAGATTGACGACCCTCCAGGAGAGGGTGGGGCTGAAGCAGAAAAGCAAATGGCAGGTTATGAAAATTGAATATTGAACTGCGGAATGATCAAAGTCCGATGTCCAAGGTCGTGGAAGTTTAGAAAAATGACTTTGGACCTTGGACTTACGAAGTGAGCACATGAAATATTCTACGGGCAGGGGGACAAGGTGTAAGCATTCCACAGCCATGGAATGGAATGAGTATGAAAAGAAGAAACGGAGATCCAGGGTAAGGTACTCCACGGGTAGGTGCGCTGCTTTAAAGCACTTCTCCGGCGTGTTGCTGGACGGTGAGGCAGGTGAGCAGGTGAATCACCCTGGTCAAGATTTCGTGCCAGTGAAAGAGAAGAAAGAATCGAAAGAAAAAATAAGTGAAACAGGTTTTAAGAAGATAGTGGCAGATTACTAAGGGCTGGCTTTATTCCTTACTGCTTATTCCTTACTGCCTACTATCTTTTGGGGGCAACAATGGTTAGCGGAAGTGAAAAGAAGGCTTTAGAAATAGTCCATGAAGCAGGCGGAGAGACCACGAGCCATAAGGTGAGCCGCCAGTTAGGCATAGATACCGGATACGCAAGGCTTCTGTGCATGAACCTGGCTCAAAAGGATTGTCTAGATTTAGAAAGGTCCGGCCGTTTCAGAATTACCCTTAAAGGGAAAAGGGTCCTGAATAAAACACCAACTGTGGAGTCAGAAGAAATGGGCCAACGAGTTCAGCTTAAGAGATTATCTCAGGAACGGTCCGGCTGGGGGGTCCTGTCGAATTCAAGGAAGGGTGTTTATGAGTCCGTTTCGCCTTTCCCTAAGCCTGCCCAGGAAGAATTGGTATGGACAACAGCAAAGGTCGATAGTTCAGGGAAACAATCCTTGAAAAGGAGAGCGGGGATACGGGTTGGAAAATTGCTTACAGAAAAAACCTACCCTTGCGGATTCTGTAGAGGGAAAGGAGAGAAACCAAAGGGGACTATATGTTCCGTATGCAGGGGGTCAGGGGAGGTCTCTCTAGACCCACCAGTAGTCATGTGTGCGTATTGTAAGGGAACGGGTGAAGAAAAGCCCAGAGGCAATGTGACCTGTACGGTTTGTCGAGGCAAGGGCTTTGTGAGCGTTACAGAACCGATAGAAGGTTGTACTCACTGCCGGGGAACGGGGAAAGAGCCAAACAACAAGCTCCCGTGTCTGGAATGCCGAGGTAGAGGTGTGATTACAAAAAAGATTCCCCGAAAGGAGGTTGTTCCGCAAAAACCCAACTTCTATCGCCAGGCAAGATTTCAAATGGAGCAGAAAAGTCGGATTTTGGAGCAGCCAAAAAAGCAGAGTCGAAAACCCACGGCAAGCGAGATAGAGGTCCTGGAGGTTTATTACGAGGCCATGCGACAAAAAAGACCTCTCAATATAAGCAATTACACAGGCATGTCTCCGGCCTATGTGGAGATGATGACTCGTTCCCTGGTGGAAAATGGGTTTTTAATCTCCATCGCCCCAAGAAAATACGAGATTAACCCAAAGGGGGTAAATTTGCTGGAAGGAAATAAAAATGGCCGGAAGGCACGTGAATTGTAATACCCGCCCTCCCATCAACGGGCAACTAACAACGATCAACAACAATTGAATGCTGAGATACTGGAAAGTTAATGCAGAAAATGGGGGATATTAATGGCTTTAGAACCATATCGAGATGGTGATAGTGGCGGCGGATTAGCCGACGTCATAGACAGGATCTTGGATAAGGGATTGGTGATTAATGCGGATATCGCCGTGTCTGTGGCCGGTGTTGAACTGCTGGGCATAAAGATAAGGGCGGCCCTGGCCTCCTTTGAGACTGCAGCAAAATATGGTTTGGAGTTTCCATCAGGAACCAATCTGGAGACACCTGCCTGGGACGAGGCCAGGATAGCCAAAGAAAGCTGTCCTCAATGTGAAAAGAGAGTCCCCGTCGAGGAGCTTACAACCACTGGTTGCCCCTGGTGTGGGTGGATCAGTGCAAAGGCAAAGGCACAGGAAATTGAAAATTGAAAATTGAATATTGACTAATGACAACTGAAGGATGAGATATGGTTTTTGGCCCTATTTTTAAAAGAATTTTAGACGAAGTCAAAGAGGAGACGGAACGAAAAAGGAGAAGTTCCTACTGGGTAGAATGTCCTTCTTGTGGAAGGCGAGTGGTTAAAAAAGAGCTAATAGACAAGGGCTGCTATTTATGCGGCTGGCAACCAGAAGAAAGGATAAGAAATTAAAAAAATTAGTAATTATTTAGCCACAGATTCACACAGATGGACACAGATAGTTATAAACGAAAAAATATCAGCGGTAATCAGTGTAAACCTGCCCGCCGTCTGGCAGGCGGGTCTGTGGCTGAATAGTATTTTTCATCGGAGCAAAGCGGCAGATGACTATTGATATTCATGAAGATAATTTAAAACACGGACTCTTAGGTCTGGTTATTGCTTTAGTAGAAATAATCAGAGATGTACTTAAACAACAATCCTTGAGACGTATGGAAGGCGGAAGTTTGAATGATGATGAGATAGAAAGGTTAGGAAGCGCCCTTGAGGAGATAGATATTGCCATCGATCACCTGAAAGAAGAGCAGGGAATTTCCGAGACAGTCAAATCGGTGAGGGATGGGCTGGATGATCTTGTGGATGATGTCTTAGATCAGATGGTAAACCCTGAAAAATGGGCAAAGGAGGAGGTTAAAAAGTGAGTGGAGAAACTCAAGAAGTTGACTCCAAAGTTGTCCCTTCAGAAGCTGATACCAGGGGGAGATATCTTTATTGTGTGGTTGAAGGTTCTCAAGAAACGGACTTAGGTAGTATTGGGATAGATGGAAATAATGTCTACACGATCCCCTATCAGGACATATCTGCAGTGGTCCATAACTGCCCTGCTCAACCCTATGAATCAAAGGATAATAAGGTGGTAGAGGATTGGGTTATGGCACATGAAACCGTTGTAGAGACAGCCAGGGAAAGGCTTGGAACAGTTCTCCCCTTAGGATTTGACACTATAATTAAAGCCGATGAAGAAAAAGATCCGGAGGAGATGGTTAAAGTCTGGTTAAAGGAAGACCACCAAAAACTCAAGGAAAAGTTGGATAAAGTAAAGGGTAAAGTTGAATATGGAGTTCAAGTTTCCTGGGATATTAAAATTGTCAGCGAAAAACTTATAGGAAAGGACCGGGAACTTAAAGATTTAGACCAGGAGATTAAATCTAAACCAAAAGGCATGGCCTATATGTATAAGCAAAAGTTAGAAAAGTTAATGAGGGAAAAAATAGGGAAAGAGGCGGAGAGATGTTTCAAGGACTTCTATGAAATGATTAAAGGAGTCACCGATGAAATCAAAGTGGAAAAGGTGAAGAAGGAAGAAGAACCAGGAAGACAGATGCTTATGAACCTATCCTGCCTGACTGATAAAGATGCTAAGATCTTAGGTGATGAGTTGGAAAATATTAATAATATGGAAGGGTTCTTTGTCCGTTTCACCGGTCCCTGGCCACCGTATTCATTTGTTTAAAATAAGTCCAATATCCAATGTCCAAGGTATGAATGAATTACGACGTTGGATGTTGGACGTTGAACAATATCCAAAGGATTTACCGAATGAAGTGAGGGAAGATGGAGCCAGTTAAAGAATGGAAGGGTAGAGCTACTTTAGTTGATCTATTGGACAGGGTTTTTGACAAGGGAGTGGTGATCCATGCCGATGTCATCATTTCGGTGGCTGGCATCCCTCTGATCGGGGTCAATTTGAGGGCGGCCTTAGCCGGGATGGAAACCATGCTGGAATACGGGCTAATGCAGGATATGGACGCCAGGACCCGTATGTGGGAGGCCCAGCATAGGAAGACTAAAGAGGTTTCTTTGAGGGATGGGGAAGAACTCATTCTTAAAATCTTCGGCTCCTATTACTCTTCAAAGGGGATTTATACCGCCTGTAAATCGGGATGGTTTTATCTTACTACTACCAGGCTTTTCCTTTATCAGCAAGATATTGCCGAGATAATCTTCGAGACCCCACTGAATAAGATAAAAGCCATGGCGATAAGAAGCGAAAGATCCTTTACCGGAAAAGATAGAGATATCATATACTTGTCTTTAGAAAAAGGAAAGATAGCCCGGATAAGCACCCTGGAGACCGAAGAGTTTAAGGATAAGCTCCAGCATCTGGTGGAGGAGGAGGGGGTAACCCTGGATGGTGATACTGCCCTGGTAGAGGAATTTGACGAAAGGGCAAGCTCCTTTTTGGTGGATGGGGAGAAGATTTTCTGCACTGGAAAGATGTGGCACCTGTTGCCCGAGGGTGGGATTATGACTGATGCCTGGAAGCCTGGCTACCTCTATCTCACCAATAAGAGGTTCTGCTGGTGGTATGAGTTCGGGCGTAAGATAGCCTTCAAGGTGCCTGTGGAAGAGATTACCGGAGCCACTAAGGAGAGGAGGAATTTGAGCACCGTATTAAAGGATAAAGAGGTACTGGATGTAATTTACAATGGTACTGGTTCTAAGCAGGTAGCCAGTTTCTCAGGAAAAGAGACCGATCAATGGGTGAATGCCCTTAATAAGACCATATCTATGGGAGGTCAGACAGGCGAAGATAGAGAAACTGAGACCTGCCCTCAATGCGGGAAAGAGGCGCCAGTTAAAGAACTTTTAGAAAAGGGATGCTCCAGATGTGGATGGGTAAGCCCCGTTAGAAATAAAAGAGTGCATAAAATTAAAGCTCTTGCATAGACATTGGAGACGGTAATTAAATAATGACAAGAGATATCTCTAATGGGGTAAGCCCTAATAAGAAAGTGGTCCCGCCCGCCTTGCCTGAGCGAGAGCGACCCGCCCGCCTCGCGTTGCGAAGCATTGCGGGCAGGTGGCGGGCAGGCAGTAGTCCGTTGTCCGTTGTCAGTTGACAAGAAATCCCATTTTTTAGACAGGATATACGGGATGTTCAGGATATAATGAAAATAAGAAAATCTTGTTAATCGTGGTAATCCTGTCAAAAAAGTTCCCCTACATGTCGGGGCTAAGTTCAGAATTAACACCGAAATTAAGTGCTTATATCAGTTCTATTGGCAGAACCAGAAAAACAACGGACAACTAACGACAAACAACGGACGTATCCGAAGGAGAATTATGTCCAAAGCAATAGGCATAGATCTCGGAACCACGTACTCGGTGGCAGCCGTAATAGAAAATGGTCGAGCCAAAATTATTAAAAACGCCGAAGGTGAGAACCTGACCCCTTCTGTCGTTGCCGAAACGGCTCAGGGGCATAAACTGGTCGGCTCTGTAGCCAGAAGGCAGGCCGCAGCCAATCCGGAAAAGACGGTTCTATCCATTAAGAGGCTTATGGGCACTGATTATAGAGTCTCCCTCAATGGAAGAACCTATTCCCCACAGGAAATATCAGCCTTTATCTTACGCAAGATAAAATCAGACGTGGAGAATTACCTGAGAGACAAGGTGGAAAAGGCGGTCATTACTGTTCCAGCCTATTTCAATGATGGACAGCGACAGGCTACCAAAGAGGCCGGTATTATGGCTGGCTTTGATGTGATGAGGATAATAAACGAGCCCACAGCAGCCTCCCTGGCCTATGGACTGGATCGTGAAGACATTCAGACCATCCTTATCTGGGATCTGGGCGGTGGAACATTTGATGTATCTATTTTGGAGCTGGGAGATGGTCTTTTCCAGGTCAAAGCTGTCAGCGGAAATACCAGACTTGGCGGCGATGACTGGGACCAAAGGCTGGTTGATTATCTGACTGAAAAATTTTTAAATGAATATGGGTTAAACATAAAATCAGACAAAATTGCACTCCATCGTCTGAGAGAGGCCAGCGAAAAGGCTAAGAGGGAACTTTCTTATAGACCCAGGACCACAATCTCCCTCCCTTTTATCAAAACGGGAAACGGAGAGTCCAAAAACATTGAAGCCTCGATTGATCGGAACACATTTGAGACTATAACCGCAGATTTGAAGGAAAAGCTCCTCGGTCCTACCTGGCAGGCGCTCTCCGATGTCGGACTCTCTCCGGAAGAGATCGATCGGGTTGTGCTGGTGGGCGGCTCTACCCGGATGCCCTCTGTTAGAGATCTGGTGGAAGAGACCTTTCATAAGAAGCCATTTATAAAGGTCAACCCTGATGAAGTAGTGGGAATTGGGGCGGCTGTCCAGGCCGGGGTCTTGATGGGGGAGATCGATGACGTGGTATTAGTGGATGTAACGCCACTTTCATTAGGGATAGAAAGCGAAGGGGGCCTTTTTGCCAAGATCATCCCTCGCAATGCCACTATCCCCACCTCTGCCGGGCAGATATTCACCAACGCTGAGGATGATCAAACCGTGATGGACTTCCATGTCCTTCAGGGAGAAAGGGCGATGGCCATCGATAATATCAGTCTGGGGCAATTTCAGTTGACTGACATTCCACCACTGCCCAGGGGAAAGGCACAGGTGGAGGTCGCCTTTGAGATCGATGTGAACGGAATAGTAAGGGTCTCTGCACAGGAACTCTATACCGAAGAGCAGGCCAGCATAAGGATCGATGCCTCACACCTCTTGTCGGATGAGCAGGTAGAACATGTGGTTAGGGAAGCAGAGGCCAATGCCGAAGAAGATATGAAGAGGCGCGAGGAGATGGAGATCAACATTCGGGCCGACAGCATGATCCGTGCAGCAGAATTAGCCCTGGAGGAGAAAGATGGAAAAGTTTCAACCACTGATTTGCGCCGGATTCAGGAGACTATATTGCACTTGAAAAAGGCCCTGGCACAGGGTGAAAGCGACTCCATCAAAAACACGACCGAAGAGCTGAGGAGGTGGTTAGAGAAATTGAATATGGGCAATTGACACTTGAATATTGACCACTGGCCAATCTCATAGGAAATTTTCAATTTTAAATAGTCATTAGTTGTTATGAAGAGCCATGCAAAGAACTTCTCAAAAAACTAACATCCCCAGGCTTCAAACAGGCGAGCAGATAATTCTACAAAGCCAGGGGGCATATAAGAATAACTTTCGCTCCGGATGGAAGGTGGCCCAGTGCATTTTAACCAACCAGAGACTTATTATGTACCAGAGGCCTGCAATTAGGTTTGAGATCCCGCTCGACGACATTAAGGGCATAGCAGTACAAAGGCTTCACTATGTTCTCAGAAAAAGGGAATCCTTATGTATAGTTTATAAAGCCAGAGAGGGCTTAAAGGAGGGCAGGATTTGTTTTGTCGTAAACGATTTGGAAGACTGGAGGGAAAAAATAATCTCTCAAGCCTCCCTACTAAAGGTAGGTCTGGGCACTATTGAAAAAATTGCTGCCCAATCAGACCCCGATAGCCAGGATATCTTGTGGTACCTGTGGGAGAACCGCTACGCCAGGATCGACCAGTTGGCCGAACTCATTGATGCCCCCAGCCATATGCATGTGCTTCTGACCATCAGGGAGACGATCAATCCCATCGCAGAAAAGGTGGTCGGATGCCCGATTCTCTCATTTGAAAGGTCAAAAATAGACCCGGAAACTGGAGAAAAGGTCTTATTTAGCTGGTGGCTGATTGGGCAACACGAGAAACGCACACAGAGTGAAGAACAACTCTTGGATATATTTGATGAAGGCTCCTATATACAGGTCATTATGGAGGTGAAAGGAGTGGAGGCATCTGATATAGGAGTGGAGGTCTATGCAGATGAACTTACTGTCAGATCAAAGAAGACCGATTACACCTGGAAGGAAATTATCCATCTGCCTGTTGAGGTTAACCCGGGTAACCACCAGATGCATCTAAAAAACAATCTGCTGGAAATCAAGCTATTGAAGATTGAAAATTGAAAACTAAAGCAGCCCTATTCAATAGCCAATCGGTCAACGTAGTGAGGCATTAAGGATGTTTTTGTTTAGGTTTCCGAGTGATCCAATATACCCAAACAAGAGCAATAACAGCCACACCCAGCAGGATTAAGGTAACGGCCATGTTGTTTCTCCTTTCACCAGCAAAAGGCCACAAACTAAGAAAATTAGTGAAATGAACAACCCAAATGCAAACAATACCGGTTTATCGGGCAAAGTAGTGAAAACATACACACCAGCAACTATCTTTGATAAATCAAGGAAGTATTTGCCTAAATTTTCTCGCTGCTTTTCATCCGGTTTCATGATGTAAAGGCTATAATATGGAGATTAAGATTGCAAGAAAAAGTTTTGTCGAGCTCATTTATCAGACGGATGTAAATATTGAGGAATTGGCTAATTGAATATTGGTTGAGTAGGGAATGGAGGGATTTTCGATTTCGGAATGGGGATTTCGGAATTAAAAGAATTGAGGAATCATAACTTAGGAGCAAAGATTGAAGGTCAATATTCAATCCCTGGCCCAGACCTGGTTTTGAAAGAGTAAGATTATATCTATGGATAACATAATTTTTACAAAGCATGATAATTTTCCTGCTATGTCGCGCCAGGCGGACGTCAATAGTCAATAATCATCAGTCAATTGAAATGATACCTGAATATCTTCAAAACCAAGACCTGCAGTTGATCCTTTTTGGTGGAAAGGGAGGGGTGGGCAAGACCACCATGGCTGCCAGCGCTGCCGTTCACCTGGCCCGATCTTTTCAAAATGACAAAAAGGTGCTGGTGATATCCACTGACCCGGCCCACTCCCTGTCCGATAGCTTTGGGATCCAGATAGGAGATAAAGTCACACCAATAGAATATAGTCCAAAGTCATTAGTCCAAAGTCCAAAGTCGAAGGTGCAAGGACAGGGCAAGACATTGGACATTGGACCTCGGACATCGGACCGCGCTAACTTGTTTGCGCGTGAATTAGATGCAGCCAGATTGTTAGAAGAGTTCAAACAAAAAAACGACCCTGTGATCAAGAAACTTGCGGATAGGGGAACCTATTTCGACCGGCAGGATATTGCCGAGTTTATCGACCTTTCACTTCCGGGCATGGATGAGGTCATGGCCATTATCGAAATGGCCAATTTTCTAAAGGAGGGAACATACGGCATCCTGATACTGGATACCGCCCCTACCGGGCACACTGTCCGAATGCTCGCCCTACCCGAACAGATGCAGAAATGGATCAAGGTCATGGACCTGATGCAGCACAAGCACCGTTACATGGCCGTGCATTTTACTGGAAAAAGATATGTGAAAGATGAGTGTGATATATTCCTCGATGACTTCTCCTCGGACATCAATAGGGTTAAAAAGATTCTCTCGAACAGGGAAACAACTCGCTTTGTGCCGGTAACCATACCTGAGCCTATGAGTATCTATGAAACAAAGAGGCTGATTAGCTCCCTGGAAAATACAAACGTCCCTGTGAAGGAGATTATTGTCAACCGGCTGGGTGATAGTGATGGCTGTGCATTTTGCAGATCAAAAAAGGAGGATCAGAGGCAAGCTTTAACTGAAATCGAAGATAGCTTTTCTCAATATAATTTGATCAACATTCCGTTGTTTTCCAGGGAAATTCGGGGACTCGAGGAATTGAAAGGGTTGGCGGATTATCTCCTGGAAGAATCTAAACCTTATAAACCCTCCAAAGCAATTTACGTTGATGAAGAGCCTCAGCAGTATTTGCAGCTCAATCCCGGCCTGGAATTTCTCCTCTTTGGCGGCAAGGGTGGAGTGGGCAAAACCTCCCTTGCTTCTGCTACTGCCGTTCATCTGGCCCAGCGCAATCCGGGGAAAAAAGTCCTTGTCTTCTCCACAGATCCAGCCCATTCACTGTCTGATTCCTTCAAAGTAAACATCGGGAATAAGATTACGTTGATAGACTATAGTCCAAAGTCCCCACCCGCTCGTTCGACCTTGAGGCTCTCGACAGGCTCGTCCCGCAGAGCGGGACGGGCAGGCAATGTCCAAAGCCCAAAGTCATTAAGTGCGGCTGGCTTGACAACGGACTATACTAACCTTTTCGCCTTAGAAATAGATGCAGATAAGCTGTTTGAAGAATTTAAACAAGAGTACAGGAAAAACATAGAGGTACTATTCGACAAATTTTTGGGCAGGGGTACCGATATCAAGTTTGACCGTGAGGTGATGACCGAAATCCTCGAGTTTGCTCCCCCGGGTCTGGATGAGATCATGTCGTTGGACATGATTATGGACCTGATGAAGGAAGAGAAATTCGATATCTTTGTCCTGGATACTTCACCCACTGGCCACCTTCTTCGCTTTTTGGAGCTGCCAGATCTGGTAAGGGAATGGCTGAAGGCATTTTTCAGACTATTGCTGAAATATAAGGGTGTGGTGAGGCTGACCAAGGCCGCGGAAAAGGCCCTGGCAATGTCCAGGAATGTCAGGAGGATTCAAGAAGCCCTGGCAGACCCCAAAAGAACGGCTTTCGTGGCAGTCACAATTCCCGAGGCCATGGGTTTCCTTGAGCTGGAAAGACTCATGGGCGCTTTGCATAATGCAAAGATTCCCTGTGAACATATCGTAATCAATGTGGTTGTTCAACAAACAGATTGTGATTTTTGCTCATCTAAAAGGGTGGAACAGCAGGGATATATCAAGAAGATTCGCTCAAGATTTTCCAGGCATAGCGTCACAAAGGTGCCCTTGTTTTCCCATGAGGTTCGAGGGGTAGATGACTTAAGCAAGATAAGTGATATTATTTTTGGTGAAAGCAAATGAGGTATTACTTAAGCTCTCAGGTTGAACACAAAACAGGGAATAATACTATAGCAATAGTAAGGGAGGGTGAAGCATGAGCAGAACAACAAAGGCAACGTTGGCTATTGTGGTGGCATGTGCGGTCTCCATATCCTGCTGGGTGCACGTGGCCATGCCAAAGAGGGAAAAAATACCCATGGACGATCAGAGCCGAGTGGAATGTGTCGATGTGGAAGGAGCTTCCGAGAATAGCCGTATCATTGCTGAATTGCATAAAAGTGTTGACATACTGGATAAGAGTATTGCCGAGGCCCTGGAGCGAGCAGAATATTGTGTGAGTAATATTCGGTTCGTTCCTGTGATAGTCACTGCCTACAATCCAGTAGTGACCCAAACAGACAGCACTCCCACAATCACTGCCTCTAATAAGCGAGTTAGGCCCGGGATTGTTGCTCTATCCAGGGATTTAGAGAGGGAATTTGGATTTAAGTTCGGAGATACTGTGGTAATTGAAGATCACGGCCCTTTTGTCTTTGAAGATAGAATGAACAAGCGGTGGACAAGGCGAGTGGATATCTTGATGATCTCCAGGGAAGCCGCCAGGAAGTTTGGGGTTCAACGTTCGTTTCTTGTGGTTAGTTATTAGGAAGCTTTTTAAAAAATCCTGCACAAATGGAGATTAGAAAGGGAAACCATGAAAAGATGGCTGCCTGGAGGGCAAGGAGATGGACGCCACGATTAATGATAATGTGAAAAACACAAGAAAAATGACAGAAATAGATTTAGATAAGACTAAACAACAAATCATACATGAATTAGTACAGCTGGATCGGGGTATTCTTGAACGGGAGGTGTCAGAGGCTGAGCATAAAGAAATGCAAGAACGGCTTTTGAACTCAGGGAAACTGGATACGCTAAGGCAACTCGCTCGCAACATAAAACACGAACTGGCAAATTCCCTAGGGGCTATCAAGAACGCCGCTTACTTTCTCAACATGGCCCTGGAAAAACCCGAGCCGGAGGTAAAAGAGGCCTTAACCATCCTTGAGAAGAACGTGACAAGATCTGAAAAGATCATCAGTGGTCTCCTCAGCTTTGCTCGTACCAAACCCCCTAATCTGCGCAAGGTGAATATCAAAGACGTTGTCCGGAAGACAAGGCCTCGGACTAGCATACCAAAGAGCATTGAGAGGGATAGGAACCCATAAGAAGAAACTGGAACAGTAGCATAGATGAGAAATAGAGCATCCTGATCGTTGACGACGATGAGGGCATACGTAGAAGCATGAGCCTCATATTTAAAAAGAAGGGCCATCAGGTGGAGACACCTGCTATCCATAATTCCTATGGACAAGCCCACCTCGCCTAGGCCAACCTGCTTCCCAAGCTCTTGTATCTGTAGGGAATTCAGGCCATGAAATAATGGAAGTTGTTCCATGAAGTCTTTTTCATACATCCACGCTATTTTTTTGAGATTCCAGCCTATTTCACTCAATACGTCTTCAAATAAAGACATTGCCTTTGGAGCAATTACCCCTGTTTTCAGCCATTGCTTTAAACCTAAAAATACCTCAATCATAACAACAGGCGCTAGGACGCCCCCCTCCCGCGACTCTGCCACATTCCTCGCACACTGCCAAATCTTTATCTATATATCCGCATACACCCCGTCGACCACTATGGACAACATTTTTTCATTACTCCAACACTCCATTACTCCAAAACCTTTCAAACATGCAATGGCACAATAAATGCAGTAGAAAAGATAAGGGAGAGAGTAATACACACATGACAATGCGCAAGGGAGATCGTTGAAAATGGAAAAAGAGATTCTCACAAGTGAGGAGGCAGCCAAGTTATTGCAATTAAGCAGGAGATCCCTCTATAAACTTGTGAGAGAGGGGGATATACCGTGTAAAAAGATTTTGAATAAATGGAGATTTGCAAGGGAAAGCCTGAAGAGATGGGTGGAAGAAGGGGGGAATTCACTGCAAGGAAGATAAGGGTCGATAAAATGAGCATGGGAGAGAAACCACAGGCAGCAGGACACATTGGTTCGTCTGGTCACCATAGAGGTACGCCCACATTTATTGTGGACCATGATGATCTGATCAATCTCAAGGAGAAGGTCTATCTGGAACGTGGCTTTGACTTTCGCGGATATAGAGAGAGTACCTTGACCCGACGTTTAGGCAGGCGGTTACGCGCCCGAGGTGTCCAGACCTATACTGACTATGCTCGCGTCTTGGATAACAACCAGACAGAGTATGAGAGGCTTTTCAACGGCTTCACCATTAACGTCACCAGCTTCTTCCGCGACGAGGGAGTGCTTAAGTCCTTTGAGAACGTTGTCCTGTCCGCTTTCACACGGAAGGCAGAAAAGAACATCCGTATCTGGAGTGTCGGCTGTGCGACCGGTGAGGAGCCTTACTCCATCGGCATACTCCTCATGGAATCTTTGGATTGGGAAACTATACCATGGGATGTCTCTATTCTGGCAACTGACATTGACACCAACAAACTTGAACAGGCCCGGAAAGGATTTTTTACCACAAAGGATGTGGAGGGAATCAGGCCGGCATGGTTAGAGAGGTATTTTATCCCTGAAGGTGGTGGTTTCTGCGTTAAGCCCTCTATTAAGGAGCTGGTGACCTTTCAGAAACACAACCTTGTCACCGATCCACTCTATTCCGGTTTTGACCTGATAGTATGCCGCAATGTGCTTATCTACCTGAACCCCATACCGCAGGCCTCCCTGATAGAGGAGTTTTATACGGCTCTGAAAAGAGGAGGTTTTCTCCTGCTTGGCAAGTCTGAGGTACCAGTGGGTGAAGCAGCGGAACTATTTTCCTGTATAGACAAAAAGGCAAAGTTGTACCGGAAGGCAGGATAGTTGATTGCCAATTTTCGAAATTCACGTCGATGAAATCATCGCAACAAAGGAAGAAGTGAATAAAACAGAAATTATGCATGCTGCTGATTTTATCCATAGCGAGAGAGATCTTCACACATATATGGGTGAATAATGTGGTTAATGAGGTGTTTACTCCGACTTCACAGAGGTTTTTTGAAGGAGAGCGAATGAGTAATACGCGTAAGAAGAGGGATGATACTCGTTTTGCTATTGATTTTGAGGTGGATCTGGTTACTGAAGATCCTGGTGGAATGAGGCTCAGAGAAAGGGCTATGCTGATGAGCATCTCTCTGGATGATGCCAGGGTTATGATCCATGATACTGTGAGCTATTTTCCAGGTCAATCTCTTGAATTGACCATTCATCTTCCCGGAACAGAAGGTGTGAAGGCCTATATGAGGACAAAGGCAACGGTTGTACGAATAGATCCATTGGACACACCAGGTATCAAAGAAAATAGTTTAGGAGAATGCCTGACCGTTTCCTTTGACACCCCCTTGTATTTTGAAAGAACTGGTGAAAGCACGGGCAACGACTTAGAGAATTTCACGTAATCTCACTCTGGTGCGTGTTACCGCATTGTGAATGGTCTTCGAGGTTTACACACACAGAGGAAAACGAAATAGGTTTGTTGAATGTGGCATGCAGGGTTTGCGTAGGATTTGAAAATTTAACATTCCTGGCCTTTTTGTGAGGCAACTATTTATTCATTATTTCATATATTCGTATGGATTTTTTCTATACAACAGAACTTGCTGTTCCAGTTTATCAAACAGTAGTCCTCTTAATGCTGAGCACCATATCTCTTCTTTTTGGAAAGGTTAAACTGGCCCTGCTAATAAACTATGTCTTCATTCTATACTGGGCCTATTTTTACAACCAGGATCTATTTTTGAATAATGTGGAAGGAATAAACTATTTTCTCGTGTTCTATTTTGGATTCGGCCTCCTCATGGCTATTCTCGCCATGATTGGATTTCTCTTTCGCAATAAGTAATGCACGTTGTATCATCTATGAAAACAATATCAATGCATGAATGGATATATAGTGAGCACACAAATAAAGCTGCCTATTCTTTTCTGGCACAAGCATTCCGGGGTTTTCATTGGGAATTCAATAATCGAAATCCAGTGCCATTTAGACTCTTACTATATCAAAAAACCTGACAAGAGGGCATAGGTGCGATGCAAGAAGTAGCAAAAAAATGTCATACTGACAAACCAAGAATAGGACCGGGATTAAATAAGAGAGTTCTTTGAAAATGACTAATTATCAGGAAAGGAGGCGTAGTAATAATTTACACACGATTAATGTTTTTTAGAAAACAGGGCTTGATTTATAATAGGTAGAAAGGAAGGTATAATATGGGAGCAGATATACCTGCGGTCTCTCAATCAGAAAACACTATTCAAACCCCGTTGTCTACAAAAACGGTAAGTAGAGTATGGCACAGCCTGTAAAAGGTATGATAGAGCATCTGGTTAGAAAAGGCATGGAATCTACATCAATCCCTGGGTTTATAGGAGATTGAGAAAAATAGGGTCAAAACTCGAATAGATAGGATTTATTGATATATTAGTCCATAGTCGAGGTGTGACCCTTTTATTTCGCTTTAGTTAAAGTAGTTTTAAGTTTTAAATTGAAATATCTAAAAAATTCTATTAAGTAAGATAGTATTATTAATTAACCACATTACTATTTAGGATAAAGGGGGAAGAAACATGAACAAGGGAGATTTAGTCGAAGAGGTAGCAAAGGTAGTCAATACCAAAAAGGAGGCCCAGGCAGCAGTGGATTGTGTTTTTTCAACCATTACCAAGGCGTTGAATAAGAATGATGTGGTGACACTGGTAGGTTTCGGAACCTTTAAGGCGGCACAAAGGAATGCCAGGAAGGGAAGGAACCCACAGACAGGGCAAGAAATGACGATCAAGGCAAAGAAGGTCCCCAGGTTTGTACCGGGGAAAGCATTAAAGAATGCTGTAAGTTAATCAGCATTCAAATAGTCGTATAAAGCCCCCATGAGGAGTAACTTATCCTGATGGGGGCTTTTAAAACTAATAATCTCTTGAGGATATTTTATGTGGAGCAAAATCTTTATTCACTTATTGAGCCTTGGACATTTCACCTTTACAAACCAAAATGTTCCCATTTATATCAGCTCCGTATTTTTTGAAAATGGCGCGGAGTGTATTTATTGAATCTATTGTTGACTTTTTTTGCGTTATTGTTTGGAAGATAGGCTTTTGAATCAATAGGTTTGACAAAGACTTGGAGTTTTGACTACCAATTACTTAAATGTGCCAGGATTTCACTATATGGCACGCATTGTTACCCCCGAGGGTGATCCAGAAAACTGTATGCTGAATAAAATCTGGAATTGTAAAGCGGATAATAAAAGTATTCTCAATACATCCTATAACAAACCCTTGCCTTATGATGGTTTTTATGTTTCAATCAAACACGGTAGCCAACAATATTATGCAGCTACGGAGATTGAAGATGTCAAGTAATCAAATGACACAACACGTGATCTCTATCTCTCTCTCATTTCCCACTTCTTACCTGTGACCGTTCAACCAGAAGCCTGTTACTCCTAATTACATCCTGGAAAGTACCATCGATACCGCCATTAGTTTCACTGACAAAGCTGAAAAGGGCTTTTATGTGGCAATTATTGTAAAACGGGAATACCATCGTGAAGCAACGCTATCAACCTGGAGGATCTTCTGATGGCCAAAAAACCACCCTATGAAGAACGGGAGAAAAGGGTCAAGGAGTTGGAGAGGGAAGCGGTTAAACGTAAGCGGGGAGAAAAAGAGCTTAGAAAAACAGGAATCGATTTTATTGGTAATACTTCCTGGGGTACACATTTCTGTCAATTTTATCAGACCCCAGAGGATTTGATTGATATTCTGGTTCCTTATTTCAAAGTAGGATTGGAAAACAATGAATTCTGCATGTGGATTACTGCTGAACCTCTAAATGCTAAAAAAGCAAAGGCAAGCCTAAAGAAAGTGGTGAGGAATCTGGATGACTATATTGAAAAAGGCCAGATAGAGATCCTGGATTTTAGCCAGTGGTATGCTAAATCAGGGAAGTTCAATGCTGATGAAGTTCTAGACGGCTGGGTTGAGAAAGAGAAACAAGCTCTGGAAAGAGGATTTGATGGGCTTCGCCTTACAGGAAATACTTTTTGGTTGGAAGATAAGGATTGGAGAGGCTTTACAGAGTATGAAGAAACGATAAATAATATCATTGGGAACTATAAAATGATTGCGATTTGTTCCTACTCTCTTGACAAATGTGGGGCAACCGAAATCGTGGATGTAGTCGCCAACCATCAATTCGCTCTTGTCAAACGGGAAAATAGGTGGGAAATCATTGAAAGCGCTGAGGGCAAGCAGGAGGCCCTGCGGGAGAGCGAGGAGAACTTCAGAGAACTTGCTGAGAAATCTCCTTTAGGTGTTGTCATAGCGGATGAAAAAGGAAATCAACTTTACGTGAATAAACGATTTGCGGAGATAACAGAGTACAGCATCGATGAACTTATTGGCATGAACGGGTTTGAAGTGCTGACCCGCCCGAAAGATAAGAGAAAATATATTGAAAGGATGGAAAAGCGGATGAAAGGTGAGCCTTATAAGGAACAATATGAGCGTGTTCTCCTCCGCAAAGACGGCACAGCGATTTTAACAGAATTCTTTACCACCAAAACAAAGTGGAAAGGTGAAATGTGTCCTATGATGATTGTTCAGGACATCACCGAGCGCAAGCAGACAGAGGAAGCCTTGAGGATATCACAAGAATACTCAAGGAATGTGATTGACAGCTCTATGGATATGATCATTACCTCTAATAAAGACCGCAACATTGTAGAGTTTAACAAAGCGGCTGAGGAAAACTTTGGATATGGTCGGGAGGAAGTAATCGGAAAACTGGCAGACATTCTCTACGCAGATCCACAGGAAGGCCTCGCAATCCATAAGACGACAGTCGAACAAGGTGAATGTGCTCAGGGAATCTTCAACAGGCGTAAGAACGGCGAAGTTTTTCCAAGTTTTCTTTCCGCCTCCCTCCTGCGTGATGCACAGGGTGAAGTGATAGGTGTGATGGGAGTGTCTCGCGACATCACCCCCCGCAAGCAAGCTGAAGAGCAGATACAGGCATCCCTGAAAGAGAAAGAGGCACTTCTCGGAGAAATCCACCATCGAGTCAAAAACAATCTCCAGATCATCTCCAGCCTGCTTGATATGAGAGCCATGAGGACAGATAATAAGGAGATGATAAATGTCTTTGAAGACACCCGTTCCAAGATCCATACTATGGCCCTTATCCATGAACAACTTTATAGAAGTGAAAAATTTAATGAAATCAACATAGGTGTTTATATTCGGGAACTGGTTAATTACCTGTTGCAGGTTCATGCAAGGAGAAATGTATCGGTTACTCCCCATGTTGAATACTCAAGTGTTTACCTTTCTATAACCCAGGCTATCCCCTGTGCGCTGGTTATAAATGAATTAATCTCAAATGCCTTCAAACATGCCTTCAAAGAGGGGCAAAAGGGTACCATACAGATATTTTTGAAGAAAACAGACCTTGACGAGATTTATTTCCAAGTCAAGGATGACGGCATAGGGATCCCTAAAGATATCGACATCTATACCGCTAACTCCCTGGGTTTCAAGCTGCTGCGAAATACGGTCCAGGACCAGTTGATGGGGAGACTATCTCTTCAAAAGGGCTCCGGCACTACAATTGTAGTGGAATTTAAAATCCTTAAAGAGGAGTAAAATCATGCACAAGATACTGGTAGTAGATGATGAGGCATATATAGCAACAATGTTAGAAGAGCATCTTACATCAATGGGATATGATGTCGTAGGGAAAGCATCCTCAGGACAAAAATCTGTAGAGATGTCCAGAAAACTTAGGCCGGAATTAATTCTCATGGACATAGTGATGCCGGGAATGCTCGATGGTATCGATGCCTCGCAGATAATTAAAAAAGAATTGGATATTCCAATTGTATTCCTGACCGCCTATGCGGACGATAAGTTTATACAGAGGGCAAGGGATATAGAGCCTTTGGGATATATCGTAAAACCGTTTCAAAAAAGAGAACTAAAAGCGGTCATTGAAGTCGCTCTTTTTAAAAAGGCTGCAGAAGACAAACTCACCGCCTCCCTCAAAGAAAAAGAGGTACTCTTAAAGGAGGTCCACCATAGAGTAAAGAATAACATGCAGGTAATATCAAGTCTGCTCAATCTCCAATCACAGCACATCACAGACAAAGACTCCCGTGAGATGTTTCAAGAAAGCCAGAGCCGCATCAGGGCAATGGCACTGATCCATGAGAAGCTCTACACCTCTGAGGATCTCTCACACATTGACATTGCCTCCTATATCCACTCCCT
>Ga0307427_1000345_pt1 | contig 30637 bp, 25 predicted proteins | sample SalMarWE160190MG_FD_202162 | JGI IMG/M metagenome (GOLD analysis project Ga0307427, IMG submission 202162) | Salt marsh sediment microbial communities from the Plum Island Ecosystem LTER, Massachusetts, United States - WE1603-190 | ecosystem: Environmental > Aquatic > Marine > Intertidal zone >...
AGGGATTCCAGCGGCATCAGAGGAGATAATGGTGGTGCGGGAGATACTTTTAGCAAAGTTAACGGGATATCCTGTTCATATTGCCCATGTGAGTACCGAAGGATCGGTTGAATTTATTAGACAGGCCAAAGAGCAAGGAATTCCTGTAACGGCTGAGACAGCTCCACATTATTTTAGTCTTAACCACACAGCTGTGATTGGCTTTAATACTAATGCCAAGATGTATCCCCCATTAAGAGAACCCAAGGATGTAGAGGCCATAAAAAGAGGACTTTCTGATGGCGTAATAGATGTTATTGCAACTGATCATGCCCCTCACAGCCCTATTGAGAAAGATATAGAGTTTGATAAGGCCGCCTTTGGAATAATAGGCCTGGAGACGGCTTTACCCCTTACCTTAGCCTTAGTAAGGGAAGGGGTGATGGATCTCACTACAGCCATAGCAAAACTTTCCTATAACCCTGCCTCTATTCTTAGCATAAAAGGTGGTACGCTTGAAGAAGGAAAAGAAGCAGATTTAACAATAATAGATCCAAACAATGAATATGTGCTACAGAAAGACAGCTTTCAATCAAAAAGCCGTAATTCACCTTTTATTGGCTGGAAGATGAAAGGCAAGGCCATACTTACGATGGTTGGAGGAAGGATTGTTAATGATAAATTAAAAATTAGCAATTAAAAATTGATGATCTCGTAAAAAGTCAAAAAGCATGTCATTGCGAGCGTAGCGAAGCAATCTCATATACCATAACTTATTGTATTTATTAGATTGCTTCGGCCTAAAGCCCTCGCAATGACTCCTGGTGATAACTTTTTACGAAGCCATCAAATATGACAAATAAAAAATGACTAATGGCAAAGTTACAATGAACTCAATCTTGGTAGTTGATGATGAATTAAGCATGAGGGAATTCCTTGAGATTTTATTGGCCAAGGAAGGCTACACTGTACGTTGTGCATCTAATGGTGAGGAGGCATGTAGTATTCTGAGTAAAGGCACATTTGATTTGATCATCACTGATATTCGTATGGATGTTGTAGATGGCTTAGGGGTGCTGAGAAAGGCAAAAGAGGTTAATTCAGAAACCCCGGTAATAATTATATCGGCATTTGCCACAGCAGAGACAGCTGTTGAGGCCATGAAGGATGGGGCTTACGATTATATCCCAAAACCTTTTGAGGTTGATGAATTTAAAAAGATTGTTCGAGATGCCCTTCATAAAAAGACTGTTTCAAGGGTTGAGGATGAGGAGCATTTACAGAAAGGATACCATTTTGGTTGTTTAATCGGTGAAAGCCCTCAAATGAAGAGGATTTATGACCTTATCAGACGGGTTGCGGCTACAAAGACAAACATACTTATTTCCGGGGAATCCGGTACAGGCAAGGAACTTGTAGCGAGGGCTATACATGAACAGAGTCTGAGGAGTGATAAGCCCTTTGTTGTTATTAATTGTGCGGGGATTCCTGAGACATTAATTGAAAGTGAGCTTTTTGGGTATAAGAAGGGAGCATTTACCGGGGCAAGCACAGATAAGGCTGGTCTCTTTGAGGCAGCGGATGGCGGAACGGTATTTTTTGATGAGATAGGTGAGTTATCTCCAGCTATTCAGGTCAAGCTCTTAAGGGTGATCCAAGAAAAGACCTTTACAAGGATTGGAGAAACTCAGGAGAGAACGGTAGATGTAAGATTCATATCTGCTACAAATAAGAGTCTTGAAAAAGAGGTAATGTCAGGAGGTTTTAGGGAGGATCTTTTCTTTCGAGTGAATGTTATTGAGATCCCGGTTCCACCTTTACGAGAAAGAGAAGGAGATTTGTCTCTTCTATCTCACCATTTTTTAGTAAAATACTCAAAGGAGTTGGATAAGGATATAAACAAGGTATCTGCCTATGCAATGGATATACTAAGCAAATACCCTTTTCCAGGCAATGTAAGGGAGTTAGAGAACATAATTGAGCGGAGTGTGGCGCTTGAGACATCCAATATTGTGCTACCTCAGAGCCTGACACTTTCGAATTTTAACAAGGTTAGAATAAAGGAAGATAGACGCCGCACTGACATAGGCCCTGATGGAGTTGAGCTTGATACAGTCATGGCTGATATAGAAAGGGATTATATCCTCAAGGCCATGGAAATGGCTCAAGGCTCAAAACAAGGAGCAGCCGAGCTATTGGGTGTTACTGTTGATTCCCTAAAATATCGTCTCACAAAATTAAACCGTTAGTTTATAACGTGTAAAAAATCAGTGTAAGGAAAACATATACGAGGATGAAAATCACCTTTTTTGAGTGAAAATCACCGATTTATTCACTATTAATTACTATATGGCACTATCTGAAACGCATTTTATTTTTTAAAAGTATAAAAATAAAGTACCTAACTATTCGTACATAAAAGAAATTTTATGATAAAGGTATAATATCCTATTTTATGGCATGTTATTTGCGATCTAATGTATCAAAACTATAATGCTAACCAAGAAGGGAGGTGATTCTAAAAGCATACACGTAATTTACTTTGTAGTAGTTTATTATATTATAACAATAAAGGAGGCTTAAAATGTTAACAAAACTAATTAATAAAAATGAAAAAGGTTTTACGCTGATTGAGTTGATGATCGTTATTGCTATCATCGGAATCTTGGCTGCTATCGCTATCCCTCAGTTTTCTGCCTATAGAACCAGATCCTATAACTCTTCAGCACAGTCGGATCTGAGAAATTCCGCTACCGCCCAGGAGGCCTATTATGTTGACGAATCGACGTATTGTCGTACCAAAGCTACACTAATTGGTGCTACTTATGGACTGTATTTGTCTGATAAGGTCGAATTCACTATAACTTCTGGTCTCGATAGGACTTATGTTATGGAGGCATACCACCCTTCTGGAAACCTAAGTTATATCATTAGAGGTCCAGGTGGTAGTATAAGCGTAAAATAAGAGTGATCGACTGGGAGAAGAGTTACAGCGTAGCCCTTCTCCCAGTCCTATTTTACTCCATGTATCCTTATTTCGATTTCAACTCCAAAGGTAGAAGAAATGGCTAGAAAGAATGAAAAGGGTTTCACGCTGATTGAGTTGATGATTGTTATTGCCATCATCGGTATTTTGGCAGCCATTGCTATCCCTCAGTTTTCCTCCTATAGGACAAGATCCTATAACTCTTCGGCACAGTCAGACCTGAGAAATGCTGCTACCGCCCAGGAGGCATATTTTGTGGATAACTCGACGTATTGTAATACAGAGGGTGCGCTAACTGGTGCTATTTACAGACTTTATTTGTCTGAAAATGTAACATTTGATGTAGTTGCTGCAAGCGATAAGTTTTATAGTATGAAGACATGGCATTCTTCTGGAGATGCAAGCTTTATCGTCCGTGGTCCAGGCGGTTCCATAAGTAAATTCTAAAACCTTCTTACACGAAGAAGAAAATACCAGCTTTTGGTCATTTCGTATGTTCCTCTTTTAGCCATAAATCCTTTTGAGAGAGTAATTCACTCCATTTCTTTAATGTATTTGATTTACCAAGGCACGCATTACGCATTATGGGTATAATGATAGTTGCAGAGGGATGTAAATTACTTGATTGATCATTTCTTAGGATATCATGTAAGATCTTAGAGAATGTATCTTTATCCTTTATCAGGTTAATAGACAGTTCAACTTCTTGTTTGGCCTTTTTGTAGTCACCTGCCCTATAAAATGTTTCTGCTAGATGAAGATAAAGTTTTATATTTCGAGGATTCTTTTTCATTGCCATTTTAAAATAGGTCACGGCTCTGCCGAGTTGTTCCTTTTGTTTGTAAGCGATTCCAAGATATAAAAGAACCCTATCTCCAAATTGTTTATCATCCGATAATTGATGTAAATGGTAGATAGCTTTTTCAGGTTGCCCCTCTCGCAAATAATGGAATCCAAGATTGTAATTTACTTCGCTACTGTTTGGATTAAGTCTGATCGCTTTTAACAGGTAATCATAGGCGAGTTGATGCTTGCCTTCCCTGTCAAAAACCGAAGCAATATCGTTGTAAATAGGAGGGAAGTAGGGGTTCATGCACATTGCCCGATAGTAGAAAGATAGTGCTTTTTTATAATCTTTTAGATCGCCGTATATCTTACCAAGGTTGTAATAGGTAACAAAAGTTTCATCAATTCGATTGGTCCCTGGGCTTCCCAATGCCTTCTGATATTCAAGAATTGCCTCCTCTTTATAGCCATGATCATGATAATATCTCCCAAGGTTATTGTGGGGTCTAAATAGCTCAGGTGATTTTTCAACCGCATCAATCCAGAGGTTTTTTTCATTTTTCCATGTGAAATTTCGCATAAAAGTGGAATGACTCAACCCTATTAAAAAGAACAAAATGAAACTTAACAGAATATATTGCATTGGCCTTTTTGCCGAATAATAGTTGAAGAGATAAAAAAACCCAATGACAATAGGCACGAAAAAAAGCATGGAGGGGATGTAGTTTCGATGTTCGAATATCAGTTCAAGTGGAAAAAACGTGGATTCTATTAGATGGTTTAAAAAGAAGAAAAGGATGCAGAATGAAAAAAGAGGTTGTTTCTTTGCTGAATAGATCGCATAACTGATGGCCCCTGCAACAAAGAGAATGGAGAGAACAGTTGATATAGGGTCAAAGAGTGAGGTTGAGGTTTGAAAGGAGTGGGCTATGTTTAGCCTATTGGGCATAGGATAGAGTAAAAGGGATATATAAAAAATGATAATACGAGACTCGGTTAAGAGCCTTTGAGCCAAGGTAAAGGGCCTATTTTCATAGCCATTCAAAAATGCAAAGATATTTCCGCCATGAATATATATATATGTAAATCCTAATATCAGAATCGCTCCTATAACAATGAAAAAAACATTCAAGTTTTTTTTGATGTTTTTCCCTGTTATTTCCTGAAGGAGGAGAATTTCATAAATGAAAATGCTTAAGGGGAGCATAACAGCGTTTTCTTTTGAGCCCAAAGCCATTACAAAGGAAACAAGACATACTATAAAGAAGAGTACCTTTTTGTACCCTGTTTCGGTTGTCCTGGCTTTTAGGTAAAAGTACATGCCCATAATATAAAACATACCAGCTAATGAGGCCATTCTTTGGACTATGTAGGTTACTGCTTGCGTTTGAATTGGATTTATGGTCCAGAGAATGGTGGCCAACAGGGCTATAGAGTAAGAGTGAGTACCGTATTTTGTCTGTAATGATGGGAGATTCAGTGTATGATAGATGAAGAGAAAAAGAAAGATAGACGAAATAAGGTGAATGTATATGTTGACCAGGTGGTAACCAAATACATCAAGCTCTCCAAAATAGTGATTCAAACCAAAACTGAGACATGCTACAGGTCTATAAAGAACATGAGGATTGTTACGATCAGAAAAGATCGTTCGTTTTACATGTTCCCATGTTATTTCTTTGAGATGCAGATTGGGATTATCCGTAATGTTCGGTTCGTCGTCAAAATGCCATGAACAGTCAAATGAATTCCCATATATAATAAAAATTATTACTGCTAAGGCAACGATAGCAAAAATCACCTTACGGCAGTTAGAAATAGATAGTTCGCTATGTGATTCGGTTGATTGGTATACCTGTTGCATATTGTTACTTGATAGGTTTTAAGGAAGCATAATACATAAAAACACATAGATCAAATATTACATTTTATATATTTTGACAACTTATTTATTTAATTCATTAGATATCTCCTCGGTATCTGTAGGGGTGCGGATCTTTTATTAATGGGAAGTAACTTAAAATCATCTCTATCGATGATAACGGGAAAGCCAACTGCTATGTGGTGCATCAGGGCCTTGATTCTAACACTTGTAGTGGTCTTAATTGTCTCAATAGTGATTCTCTCTTGGGTCCCGCCTGTTAGTAAAGATGCTCTTGTTCATCATTTAGCTATCCCCAAACTTTATCTCAAGCATGGTGGCATGTATGAAATTCCGTTTATGCCATTCTCATATTATCCAATGAATTTAGATCTTCTTTATTTAATTCCTCTTTATTTTGGCAATGACATCCTTCCCAAATTCATCCATTTCAGTTTCGCCTTGCTCACAGCCTGGCTCATATTCAATTATCTCAAACGTCGAATTAATACTATCTATGCGTTGCTGGGGATAATCTTTTTCCTTTCAATTCCAATTATTGTTAAGCTTTCCATCACCGTATACGTTGATTTGGGTCTTATATTTTTCTCTACAGCATCCCTCCTGTTATTGCTTAAGTGGATCGAAAATGGTTTTCCCTTAAAGTTTTTAATACTTTCTGCTGTTTTCTGTGGTCTGGCAGTAGGCACAAAATACAATGGCTTGGTTACACTTTTTCTCTTAACGGTTTTTGTTCCCTTTCTCTATTCAAGATACCAGCAAGGCACAAAGCCCCGTTTTTTTAAGGCCGCTGGATATGGGATACTTTTTCTGTTTATAGCTTTTATCTTTTTTTCTCCCTGGATGATAAGAAATTATTTGTGGACAACCAACCCGTTATTTCCTCTTTATGATCACTGGTTTAATCCACAAGATGTCACGGATCGACAATCTATCGGTCTTTTTTCCTATAGAAGCTTAGTCTATCATGAGACCTGGTGGAAAATGGCACTTCTGCCGGCAAGAATCTTTTTCCAGGGCCAGGACGGAAACCCACAATATTTTGATGGAAGACTTAATCCATTTCTTTTCTTCCTCCCATTTTTTGCCTTTTATGGAATAAAAAGAGATCCTGCAATTATCAGGAATGAGAAAAAGATCATGCTAACTTTTGTGGTCTTGTTTTTTGCCTTTGCCTTTTTCAGTAGCAGCCTAAGAATACGGTATATCTCTCCGATTATCCCTCCATTAGTTATATTATCTATCTTTGGCGTAAGAAAAATGGTTGAAGTAAGAAAAATACAGCCTCAATCGTTAGGAAAGATTGGGCTGGCTGTTATTATGTTTGCACTATTCTTTTCGCTTTGGCTGAACGCCGAATATTTTTTTGGTCAATATAAATATGTTGATCCTTTTGGCTACCTTGATGGCACCTTGACTCGTAATGAGTATATAGATAAATATCGCTTGGAATTCCCTACTATCAGATATGTAAACGAGAATCTTCCTGAAGATACCAGGATATTATTTCTTTTTATGGGCAACAGAGGATATTATTGTAATAGAGAGTATGTTTTTGATATGAACAATAATGAAAGTATGCTCCGTCAACTTGTGAGAAGTTCCAAAAGCTCTCATAAAGTATTACTGGGGCTCAAACATATGGATATTACTCATCTAATTATTCATAATAAGATTTTTGAGAAGTGGATAAAAAGTAATTTCTCCCAAAAAGATCAAGAGATATTAGAAGATTTTTTTAAAAAGCATGTTAGATTGCTTTACTTCAAATGGGGATATGGTCTTTTTCGTTTGGGGAGTCTCTAGTCATTGTCCGGAGAGGTTTGACTTATTAAGCTGACGTATTACAATTAACAAGGATTTGCTGCCATATCCCTTGAAAGAATAGCCAAAAGAGCGCTGGTAAAGTTACATAAGACCATTATCATAGGAATTCTTACCAGTAAGAATTCTGACATGAGTTGCGGGTAAAAACGGAGGTATTGACTTCAGTGAAACAGGACAAGTGCAGGCAGTCCCTGAGAATTCTGTGGAATACCTCGAAAGCGTGAGGATGAAACTCAGAGACAAACATTTTGGCTATAATGAATGGTATTGGGATGTCTTTGGAGTGGCCTTAATCATTGGGCTCAATCCCATTACCCGTTTTGTCAACTGGAGTTCTTGGAGATTCTCTCCAGATGCTATCGCCTATGTAACTATGGGAACTGATTTATTTAACTCAGGCTTGCTCTATATTCCCTCTTGGGGGCACGTTGATGCCGGAGTAATTCTGCCACTTCTTTATCCGTTCTTAATCGCCTTGGGTAGCCTCTTTTCAGGGGAATACCTTACAGTAGCAGAACTAGTTAGCTCTGTCTGCATGTTATTAAGCTCAGTGGTAACTTATTTATATCTTTGCAGAACTACAAACAGAATCGTTGCCGTGCTGACCACTCTCTCGATACAAGTGAATTATTACTTCTTTTTCATTGGTATGGTGCCTCTTGCAGAGTCAGTTTTCCTGCTCACTCTGAGTGTTTCCCTCTTTTTGATTCTTACCCTTTCCAAGGGCAGCTATAAAAACGATTTGCTTTCTTTCGTGTTGGGTATTTCTTCCGCTTTGGTGTTTTTTGCCCGACAAATTGGTGTTGTCCTCTTAGTGTTTATCGCCCTTTGGAGGGTATCTCAGCTTTTCATTCGTAACGGAGGGAGCCGAGCCAAATTCTTGAGGGGTTTTATGTTCCTCTTTATTGGTTTTTTTTCCCTTGCTTTACCTTATCATATGGTTCTCATCCATCAGACGGGCCAGGTTTTATGCAAACAAACGTTTCGATTAGGGAAATATATAGTGACCGCAGAAGATGCTCAGCATCTTCCAGCTTTAGAGAAAATGCATAGCTCTAAAAACACGACTTATCAGGAGGTCTATGTCCAAAGACGGCTTACAAGGAAGCTGTTACCAGACTCCTCTGAAATGGTTGGCAGCCTCTACCGAGGGGGAGAGGAAAATATTCTTCTGAAACGATTTCTCTGTAGCTTCATGAATCCTAAAGAATATTTTCCCAAAGTTTTTAACAATATCAATTTTTTAAAGGAGCCCTTAGGCTTACCTGTTTTCTATTTTTTCCTGATCCTCTGCATTTCACCTTTTGTGGTGAGGTCCAAAAGAATAGATTTGTCACACAGACTTCTCTTGCCCGGATTCATAGCATTCTATCTGGTTGCGCTATCGTGTTTCAGCGACTCAGTTGGCCGCTATGTATACGTTCTTTTTCCTCTCATAGTAATATACCTTGCCAGTGAGTTGTTTGTTGTCTTAATGGATGCGTTCTATATCAAAAAGAAAAGCGTTTCCGCGGTGTGTTTTGGCCTTTTCTTCGTTTTTGTGCTTTATTCCACTCCACGGTATTTTTACGACCTGAAAGTATACCCCAAGTTCACGGAAAACAGGAATCAATATCGGATGTGCAAAGAATATATAAGGCACGGTGAGCCTGCCTTTGGCTTGCTGCCGATTTCAACGTATCTTACAGGGGCAACCTTTCGGGCTCTTCCCAATGATTCCCTTGAAAAAGTAGTGATATACGCAAAGAGAACCAAAGTCAGATGGTTGGTAATAGATAGGACACCGGTGACCTTACTGGAGAGAATGCTGTACAATAATGCACAATGGTATTGGAGTCGTTCTATTGAAGAGCACTATCCTGACTTTGTGAGGTGTTGTTGTGGAAGTGCTGACGGAAGCATCGCTTTGTATGAGATTTTGTGAATGGTGTGAAGAGAATTGCCTTGAAGCATGTGGAGGAGATTTGTCTGGTATCTCTGTGACTGCTGAAGTCACCTATCCCGTGGAAGTATGCGAGTGGATAATACCAAAGGGAAGCGGAATTCAGCGCAACAGAGATCGAGAAGCCGATCATTACCATCAAGATATGGGTAAGCAAGGAGGAGCTATTCGACAGTTTTTGGCGCGAAATGCTGCTCTTTTCTATGTCGGGCTACCTCAAGAATATACAGATGATCAGTTCTCAGGACTAGGGTGAATCCATTTTTAGGAACAAAGAATTTGAGTACCCATTTTGGTTGGTGTGGCGACCACCTGTCAATCAAAATATAGTCTATTAGTTTCTCTTTTATCAAGGTTCTAGCCTGTCCAGGAGTAAGATTTCCAGAAAGATCATAGACCGAAAGGTGGGGTGCCATGTATTTTACCTGCCTCGGGGAAGAGGTCAAGATTGCTAAATCAGAAGACTCGTTTTTAAAGAAATGTTTGACATGCTCAAAACCCACAAAAGTTTTGCTGTTAATATCGGTAACCGTATATCCTCTTAAAAAGAAAATAAACAATGTATACAGTAGGATCGAACCAAAGGCCATAGAGATGAAGAATGTTCTTTCAGGTAATCTTTTTCTGAGGAAAGAAAAGCTTGTGATACCTCCATAAGCAGCGAGTATGATCACACCGGGATAAAGGGGCAGTGTGTACCGTGACATTCTGAAGGCATGCCAGGGTAAAAAAAACCGTGCTGTTCCGAACAGAATAACCCATATCAAGAGCGGAGAAAAATCTCTTTTTCTCAGGGCTGATGCAAGACCAATGAAGAAAAAGAAGCAGACGATGCTACTCAAAAAGTAAAACGTTTCCTGGTATACCTGTTTTAAGTCGGGGAATCTAAAAGACGCGAGCAAAAAGTCTAGCCATGAGATTTCTGTTTTCACATTAAGAGCAACAAAGAAGATAGTCAATGCTAATCCCAATAAATAGAGATTCATCCAGAGCCACGGGGACTTTTTTAAACGAACATTATTCAGAATGGGTACAAAAAAAAGCGGTGCAGCTGGGTATTTCGTTGCGACGCTAGCGAAGGAAAATATAAAAAATTTACCCTTTTTATTTCTTATTAGCATAAAAAGGGAGAGATATATAAAAAATGTAAGTGGCACATCGGTCAATATGCGTGTGCTGATCCACCAATGAAGGGGATTTAGAGACAGTAGCACGGCAGAAAGGAGACCCACTGATCTTCCATAGAGATGTCTACCGATAAAATATACCAATACAATTGTGCCACTCCCAATTATTGTGTTGAAAGAACGGGCCACTTGTGTAGATATAATACCCAGAACTCTAAATAGAAAAGAGAGCATATACGTAAAAAGAGGCGGATTTTCAAAAAAAAGTTTTCCAGTTTGGTCATGAAGGTCGAGAGGGTTTGAGAGCAAATTTTGGCTAATATACATATAAAGTGCTTCGTCTGGCCAAAGACTTTCTCTACCGATGAATATGGCCCTGAGGACAAAGCCGGTTAGCACAATAAGATAAAAGCAATACCTTGCTATTTCATCAGATTTCACAGGACAGCATCATTCTCCTTAGGCATTGAACAGGCAATGAACACTTTGCCTCTTGTGATTTATGAGATTGACATCTTTATTGGGAGAGGGTAATAATTGGCATAAAGATATCTCCCAAATAGATAATTGATTTCATTCTATTTATCTATAAATTCTTTCTCATAGGCTGGCAACCATAAAGTTGTAATGGCTCAAATGCACGCTACATTTGAGAAGAATAGATCACATCATTGTCTCATAAGATCAAGGGCAGGAAGTGGTGGAAATGTTATTCGACTGGAGGAGTGTTATTTGTTTGAGCCTTTGTGCTACAGGGGGGAGGTAAGAATATTGTTTATAACAAGACTTATGGGTTTCAAAAAAGACAGCGAAAGGTTTCGTAAATGAGCAAAACCGAAATATCAATAATTATCCCTGCATACAATGAGGCTCAAACCATAGGGGATGTTGTTACTAAAATCATAGACCTTTACCCTGATTTTGAGATCATTGTCATTAATGATGGCTCAACGGATGATACAGCCGCAGTTGCAAAAGATGCCGGCGCCCTTGTGTATAGTCACCCATATAACATTGGAAACGGTGCTGCTGTAAAAAGTGGTATAAGGTTTGCTTCGGGTAAAATTTTGGTATTCATGGACGGAGATGGTCAGCATGATCCCAGAGATATAGAAGAAATGCTTGAATATTTTCCGGACTTCGACATGGTTGTAGGTGCAAGGCCGAAGGGCTACCAAGCATCATGGGGACGTGCCTTGGCCAACAAGATATACAACTGGCTAGCTTCTTATGTCGCGAAATTTACTATTAGAGATCTTACATCTGGATTTCGTGCCGTTAAATCAGATATCGCTCGCAATCTTTTATATCTTCTTCCAAACACTTACTCTTATCCGACTACACTCACCTTGGGGGTTTTGAGAAGTGGAAGGAGTATGAGATATGTCACTATCAATCCACAAAGTCGGAAGAAGGGAAAAAGCAAAATAAGAATATTTCGAGATGGAATAAGATTTTTTTTGATTATCACAAAGATATGCGCCCTTTATTCTCCACTGAGAATATTTCTTCCTGTTAGCTTTGTGATGTTTTGTTTAGGGTTAGGTTATTATATTTATACATTTTTCGTCTCGCATCGCTTTACCAATATGAGTGCCCTTCTGTTTACAACATCTATCCTTATATTTATGATGGGCCTTATCTCAGAGCAGATTTGTCAGATGAGGTTTGAGAGGAGTGAAGGGGATAAATTTATTTAGACACTTCCTCAACAATGCTCTTTCTGTAAAACATTTGTTGCTTGAGGTGGAAGCAACGTTGTGGGGATACGGGGGTTTCTGCCCATCCTGGAACCCCACTTAGAAGATAGCAGCAATTCTAATTTTGACTTTTAAGCCCTTGCTAATATGGGTATATAGGGAGCCTCTTTCAGAGAGTCTTGACATCTCGCCCATACAACATTGGCAACGGAACCTCAGCAATGATCGGAATCAGAAAGGCGAAGAGTGAGATTCTGGTCTGTTAAAAGCGTTGATCCGCTTTTCTAACAAAACATTTGATAAGGTATGAGGTGTTAACCACATGAGAAAAGACTTTCTTGTTTTTGGATCACCAGCCATAGAAGAAGCAGAGATAGAAGAAGTTGTGGACAGTCTCAGGTCCGGGTGGCTTGGCACAGGACCGAAGGTTGCTCGATTTGAAAACGACTTTGCCAGTTACAAAGAAGTGGATGAGTCTCACTTAGCAGCAGTCAATTCAGGTACAGCAGCTCTGCATTTGAGCATGATAGGTGCAGGAGTCTGTTCTGGTGATGAAGTAATTACTACAGCGCTTACCTTCTGCGCCACAGTCAATGCTATTATCCATGCAGGCGCAATACCTGTTCTTGCAGACATTGATCCGCAAACCATGAACATCGACCCGGCCGAGATAAGGTCAAAGATAACCTCAAGAACCCGCGCCATTCTACCCGTACACTTTGCAGGGCGGTGTTGCAATATGGATTCCATTATGGAAATCGCCAACCGACATAATCTGAATGTTATTGAAGACTGCGCTCATGCTGTTGAAAGTGAATATAAGGGTAAAAAAGCAGGAACCTTTGGGGACTTCGGATGTTTCAGTTTTTATGTAACCAAAAATGTCGTTACGGGAGAGGGTGGAATGATACTGGCAAAAAACGAGAAGGATATTGCCCGCGTGAAGGTACTTGCCCTCCATGGCATGTCCAAGGACGCATGGCGACGATTCAGTGATGAGGGTTACAAGCATTACTATGTGACGGAATGCGGTTTCAAATATAACATGATGGATCTTCAGGCCGCTATCGGGATCCACCAGTTGAACCGAGTTGAAAAAAATTGGGTGCGCCGTCAAGAGATCTGGAATTATTACCAGCAGGCGTTCGCCAACCTACCGGTTACATGCCCATCAGCACCGGAACCCAATACGAAACATGGCTACCATCTATATACGTTACTGATTGATAAAGATAGGACTGGAATAAACCGTGATGTATTTTTGAATGAAATGACGAAGCAAAATATCGGCGTGGGTGTCCATTATTTGAGCATACCGGAACATCCCTATTACCAGGAAGCTTTTGGTTGGAAACCGGAAAATTACCAAAATGCCATGCGCGTGGGCAGGCAGACGGTGAGCCTGCCGCTGTCGGCGAAGATGTCAGAAGAAGAAGTTGCCGATGTAGTCAACTCTGTAAAAGCGATACTTAAAAATTCCTGAAAGGGTTATATAACGAATATACTTGGCAGTCACATGAGTTATCATGTGTTATATTATCCCTGCCATTCCCATAATTGAACGCTGAAAACTATTCTTATAAAAACATTTATGAATTGCAAAAGAATCATCCCCAAGAAATCCGCTCTACTAAAAATTATCAGAACTTTCTTGCTAATCTTGGGCTTATTATTTATCGCCATTCTTATATTCCACAGCTGGAAAGAGATCCAACATATTTTCAAAGAAACGAACCCTGAATTGTTTGTCTTATCAATATTATGCGCCTTTACTGGAAATCTAATGCTGACCATCCTTTTCCGTAATTCACTGAGAAAATATGGGTGTGAAATCACCACTTGTATGGCAAACAAACTTTTCTTCTATGGACAAATTGCCAAATATGTACCAGGAAAAATATGGAGTATCGTATTTCAAAAAAGTTTTCTAGAAAAAGCAGGATCGACAGGCGCTATCTTATTTTCCAATATTGATTTACTGATCGTCTCCATAACGATCAATGCGACGATAGCCTTATGTCTTATTTTGTTTAACATCAGTTTTGTCTTTGTGCTGCTTATATATGTGATAGGGGTAATAGTCTGTCTCATTGTCAGTAAATCCCGCTATATGTCTACAGCGGCGCGTTTCATCCTCCCAAAATTCAGGCGATTAGAGAGAAATCCTCCCCTTCGTCAAGACACCCTCAGCAACACGTTTATCGTTCTTTCCTACTGCGCCATATGGTTTTTCTATCTGACAGCCTGGTTTCTGGTTCTTTCCGCTTCATTCGGCCTTTCTATCAGAGAAGCCTCTGGGTACATCGCCTTTCTGGGTCTATCGTGGATCGTAGGCATGCTTGCCTTCTTCGTACCTGCGGGAATGGGCGTCCGCGAGGGAATATTTATATTACTTGCGAAACACGCCGGAATAGACGTAACAATAGAAACCCTAGTATCTATTGCGGTAATTACCAGACTCTGGCTGATAATTCAAGAAATAGGAGGAGCTTCTATTATTTTCCTCCGTAACTTAACCAAAAATGCTTTTCCAAAGTAAATCTTCATTTTTTTATTAACCATAGGCTTTATATCTAATAAGAGATAACCATGAATCAGTATAAAAAAGCACTGTTTATGATTATAGAATTATTTTTGAGAATAGTAATTAGTCCGTTTCTGCGAGCTTCTTTATTAAAGATATGCGGTGCTAAGATTGGTCGTAATGTGAGGATTTATGAAGTTCACTTTTTAAATCTTAGTAATGGGTTTAGCAATCTGTATGTTGAGGATGATGTTCATATTGGCATGGGATGCAGGATAGACTTGGAAGGTGCTGTGCATATCCATCGCGGTGCAACAATATCACTAGGAGTAACTATTTTATCGCACTATAATCCAGGTGAACAACATGATTCCCCTCTTTGCAAAGAATTTCCTCCATTTGTTGGGAAGGTTGATATTGGGAATTACTGTTGGATTGGATGTAATACAACCATTTTAGCCGGATCAATAATCCCTGAAAGGACAGTAGTTGGAGCTTGTAGCTTGGTAAAAGGCCGACTTGAGGCAAACTCCGTTTATTTGGGTATTCCTGCAAAAAAAATTAGAGACTTAAAGACTATAAAAAAGGAGACTTGTTAACCTTACAAATACGGATTTTTCTTTAATTCAATTTTTTCAAAAAGTTAAGTACTATTGCATTAAGATCAAACTCCTTCGATGCTTTTCTTGTTAGCTCTCCATATTCCTTTGGTGGGGTTTTTAATGCATGTTGAATAGCCTGACTGAATGCAACAGGCCTTAGTGCGGATGCTATAATACCAACATCATATTTTTTGATTAATTGAGGTAAATCTCCTACAGGTGTTGCAATAACCGGGCACATACACTGCATAGCATCGGAAAACGTTACAGGTATACTTTCGATACGTGAAGGAATCAAAAGATAATCTGCCCAAAGGAGCAACTCGGCAGCTTGCGTTCTATCCAGATAGCCACCAAGTGAGACAGGGCGCCCTGATTCTTTCAGCGAAGCATAACCAGCTTTGACTATCTTTTCCAATGGACCTCCGCCAAAAATTCTGACTTCTTCGATTTTTGCCCAATCTTCGTCGCTGAGTAAATGCAAGCTATCCATCAGTAGATCTGTTCCTTTATTGTGGTGCCACCGGCCGAGATAGGCAAGTTTGTAAGGCGGTGCAGTGGACAGATTTTTCTCCTTCACTGTTGGCAGTATACGTGTACTGGCAAGAAATTCACAAGATTTTCCTGATATTTTTTCTACATTTTTCTTCAAGATATAACCGTCGGCAAAACAGATATCGCTGTCTCGCAACACGGTTTTTAGAAGGGTTTTCACCAATGGTATCCTGCCTAAACTCCATATATCACTACCCAAAGCCCACACACTGTAAGGAATACCATGCTTTTTCCAGATATTGCGGGCCCAATAACCAGAAGGCAACACCCATAAAGCCATTATATAATCTATTTCTTTTTCATTGATAAGTTTTTGCACCTCCCGCTGTCCCATATTAAGTGTTTTAATTATCCATGGCCAGTGGGCCGGATTGTGTGGTTTAAGAAGCGAGAAAGGAAGATATGGAACTTTGAAACGGCGCAGTGTCAAGTTCGCATTATATGCTTCTGACACAGTATTGAGGCCTGGAGCAACAACCGTAACATTAATATGTTGAGATACGGCTTCGGCAAAATCTTCAACAAATGATCCGGCCGCTTCGCTGCCAGGTGTTTGTTCAGGATAGGAAGTGCTGATCAGAAGAATATGCATCTTAAGCCTTCGCCAGAGTTATACGGTAACTATGAGGCATAATTGTTTCAGGTGGGCTAAATTTAGCAAGGACCCATGCGAGGATATTCACGCACGGCACTGTTAAAGGGAGTAACAGCCCCAAAATCGCTAAAGGATTTTTGTGGCTTATCCAGTTGAGTACAGTCTTACTGTGGGCGATATTGGTTAACAGGGCAGCAGTTTCAAGAGAATTTCCTATGTAAATGGGGTCAGGCATAATTAAATAAGTATTTTTCGAATCCTTTTAGAATAAGAACTCACTCTATTCCTTTAATCGCCTTTGTGAATAAGATACCGATGCTCTATTTTTGTAAGGTCTTTCTATAGATCATAGGACCAGTAAAGATGGATGCCTTGTTCCCTAACGTATTCTTCGATATTAGGGACGACATTATGCACAACAAGAACCTGGCAAATATCATTTAATGAGATATCTTCTACCTGTGCAGCCCTTTTGACCATTTTTTGAAAACGGCTGATCTCACGGCGGGAAATGCTGGTTTTGGCATCTCCCAGGATTAACAACTTCTGGCCGTTTTTTTTACCCCAACCATGGATATTTACTTGGAGCTATTGACCTTCTTTCTCTCCTGGCAGGTAACGCCTAATGAGCCTGCCCTCAATCCTCAATCCCTAAATCTCTTTGAAGAAGTGGTGATAGGCCCTTAGCGCTTTGATTTTGCAGGTTGTATCCCACTGCATCTAAATTACTTTCCAACCTCTCTCTCGTTTGGCGATGATCCTTAATCCTATCCTTTTTCCTCTTCTGTGCCTGGGCCAGAAGCCAACTATTTCTTTCAGTTGTATATGAAAATAGCCACAGACTCAAAGGGTAAACCTGATAGAAAGCCCTGTTTCACATCGGCCTTCATAGCAAAGGCAAATACAGAATCTGATCTTTCCACTCCTCATCCAGACTACATTCGGCCAAAAACAGAATATCCTCGATTGCAACCCCGACAGGAACATTGGGACTGACTTCAAAGATTCCGGGCATCAATTTACCTGCCCGAACACGTTCATAGGCATAATGAGTGATAGTTGACACATCATGCGTAAGTAAAACCCGTCCTTCTTGCGCCGCCCACTCAAGAATCGTCGGGTCATCTGCCTCTGAAAATCCTACATCTTGGATACGAACAATATCTAAGGAGGGCTTTTGTCTCAATAGACCTCGTACAATATCGTTGTTGAAGTTCTCGTCTGCAGCAAGCAAAAGCATGGCTTATTGCTCTCTGCTTGCTCGACGAGCCAATAAGCGCGCACGAACACCTTGAGGATCAAAGCGAGACTCATTCTGCTTTCGAACGACTTCTGCCTGAGCCCTTCTCTTTCCCAAATACGCTTCAACCTTTGAAGGACGTCGCAGATAATAGCCGATCACGTAATAGATGTCAGCTAAATTCAGGGATGGATACTGTTGAGCTATTTCTTCAGCAGTTGCTCCATGTAAAAAGGCTGCAATAACAGTGTCTAATGTTACGCGCGTGCCACTGACGCGAGCAACGCCGTCCGCATCGACTTTAAAGGGGATAACTTCAGTAGCGGTTGCGATGGCCATAATGTTTACCTCCCCCCTTTGTCATTATTTTATATGTATATTTCCGCCGTGTCTACTTGCGAGTAAGCAATAGTTTAATATGGCGAGTAAAGCCCGTTAGGCTAACAGCCCGACATGTCTGTAATAAAAGCTTGCTCTATCTTTTTAATTGCCTTTGTGAATGAGATAACGATGGTTTTGAAATACATTGATTTAGCCTATCACATAATAGAAACTTATTAGCCATTTTTCTGTCAAATTGATTTAGAATCTGTATTACCAATTAATGTATTATCGAGGCTCCGTTGTAGGCAGGCCTTTCTATAGATCGTAGGACCAGTAAAGATGGATGCCTTGTTCCCTAACATATTATTCAATGTTAGGGACGACATTATGCACAACAATTACCTGGCAAATATTATTTAATGAGATATTTTCTACCTGTGCAGCGCTTTTGACCATTTTTTGAAACCAACCGATCTCACGGCGGGAAATGCTGGTTTTGGCATCTCCCAGGATTAACATCTTCTGGCCATTTTTTTGCCCCAACCATGGATATTTACCTGGAGGTATTGACCTTCTTTCTCCCCTGGCAGGTAGCGCCTGATGAGCCTGCCATCAACCTCAATCCCTAAATCTCTTTTAAGCAGTGGTGGCAAATCTTTATAGCTCTGATTTTCCAGGTTGTATCCCACTGCATCTAAGTTGCTTTCCAACCTCTCTCTCGTTTGACGATAATTCTAAATTAGCTGGTTAAGTGACTTTTCAGTCCTCTCCTGCGCCTGGGCCAGCTCACCAATGATTTCTTTTTTTGTAACTCTTTAGGCTACCTCTTCATAGACCTATCCTAATATTTCGGAAATCTTCCGAGCCGCTTGACGGTCCATATGGCGGCTCAGATCTTCAAATATGGATAATGTATTTACCATATCTACTTTTTATCATAAATAAGGCAATCAGGCAAATGTAAAATTCTCTCCAGAGGTTTTTCTTTTGTGAGAATAATATAAGGATGAATTTTTTGACTTTTTCTTATAAAAAACTATATTTTTCAATTAGATAACTTTATACTTTAGTAATTCAGATTTTAAGATTATGAATTATATTTATTCGAGTTATCAGATTATTGACCATACAGCGGACCTGGGAATAATTGTAGAGGGCACAGATGAAAAAAATCTTTTTATCAGAGCAGCGCAGGCCATGACTGATCTTATGGTGGAGGGTGATATCAGCAAGAAAACAGTTATTAAGGATGTTTTGGTTGAAGGTGAAGATCTTCCGGATCTTATGGTACGATGGCTTGGGGAGGTTCTCTATCTATTTGATGGTGAGAAATTAATAGTAAATTCAATAGAGATTAAATCTATCAGTCCGATCACGCTGAAATCTACACTTACTTTAACCAGTTTCGAGCCGGAACATCATCAGGTTATTAGAGAAATAAAGGCAGTAACCTACCATCAGATTTCAGTTGATAAAGTCAATGATAGATGGCAGGCAAGGATTATATTTGATATTTAGAAACTATTACGATTAAGGTATTGGTTACTATTAAGCCACCAAGACACGAAGACACCAAGTTCAATTTTCAATTATTTGTGCCTTGGTGACTTAGTGGCAGAAATTTTGGATTGAGGAATTGAGGAATTATAAAAATTTTAGGCACTTTAGCTCACTTTAGCTCACTTTAGGCACTTCATCAGTAAGTTATGGATTTTACAATAAAAAAGATAGACGAATGGCGTTTCCTCATACCTAAAACTGGTGCCATGAGAGTGCCGGGCCTTATTTTTTCTAGCTCTCAGCTTATGCCAAATATTAAAGATGATCAGAGCCTTCAACAGGTAGTAAATGTGGCCACGCTTCCTGGTATTGTCAAACACTCCCTTGCCATGCCAGATATACATTGGGGGTATGGATTCCCTATAGGAGGGGTGGCGGCCTTTAATATGGAAGAAGGTATCATCTCACCAGGGGGAGTTGGCTACGACATAAACTGCGGTGTCAGACTTCTGACTACCTCTCTTGTGGCACATGAGATCAGGCCTCGGATAAAAGAGCTTGTTTCAGTCCTCTTTAAAAATATCCCAACAGGCGTTGGCTCTAGAGGAAGGATACGACTATCAAAAAAGGAGGAGAAAAAGGTAGCTGTTGAGGGTGCTTCTTGGGCGATTAGTCAAGGCATGGGAGAAAAAGAAGATCTGGAAAGAACAGAGGATCATGGAGTCATGAAAGGGGCCGATCCCGGGGTTATAAGTGACAGGGCATTTAAACGGGGCCACGATGAACTCGGAACGCTTGGCTCTGGTAATCATTTTTTGGAGATACAGGTAGTTGATGAGATATATGATACAAAAATAGCGAATGTTTTTAATCTTTTTGAAGGTCAGATCACCGTACTTATTCATACAGGCTCACGGGGATTTGGTCATCAGATCTGCGATGATTTCTTAAAAGAGATGGGAACCCATGTGAGAGAGTCAGGATTTACTCTGCCTGATCGACAGTTAGCCTGTGCCTATATTACATCTGACATGGGCAAAAGATATCTCTCGGGTATGGCCTGCGCAGCAAACTATGCCTGGGCAAACAGGCAGATAATCATGCATTGGACAAAAGAGACATTTGAGAAGGTCTTACAAATAAGCCCAAATGAACTGCAAATGGAGCTTCTCTATGATGTGTGCCACAACATTGCCAAAGTAGAGACACATGTAGTAGATGGCAAAAAGGTTACCCTGTGTGTTCATAGAAAAGGCGCTACCAGATCCCTTCCACCTGGCCACCCAGATGTCCCCCAAAGATACAGGAAGGTTGGGCAGCCGGTCCTGATACCTGGTGACATGGGCACTTACTCCTATGTATTGGCAGGCTCTCAAAAGGCTATGGAAGAAACCTTTGGCTCGACCTGCCATGGAGCTGGCAGGCTTTTAAGCAGAAGACAGGCCATTAAGCTGGCAAAAGGTAGGTCCATAAACCGAGAACTGGAAGATAAGGGGATCTTTGTTCAGTCAAGAGGTCGGACGACTTTAAAAGAGGAGATTTCCGAGGCCTATAAGGATGTCTCTTTAGTGGTTGAGGCTGTCCATATGGCCGGATTAGCAAAAAAAGTAGCCCGGTTAAGGCCACTTGGTGTGATAAAAGGCTAACAGTAGTTGTGCAAGAAGCGGGTAACAAACTTTTTCATCTAACCGTTCTTGTGTGCCCAGAGATCCAAACCCCAGACAGCCAGAATACCAATAAACATAAAGAGCAGCGCAAGACCAACTTCTATGGTAAAAGAAGAAGGGATGATATTGCTTTGGAGAGAGGGAATTTCCTTTCCATGACTGTCAATAAAAGTGGTTATGGTCTCTTTCCACGGCCATATTTTTCTCAACGAGCCAAGCATGAGACCAATCAGGATTGCCATGGTCAGATCATGGTATTTTTTAAGAAGCCATCCTAATATCTGAGCAAAACTTATAAGTCCCACTAAGGCGCCAGATGCTATAATGAAAAGGGTAAAAAAATCTTTGTTGTTTAATGCCTCAAGGATGTAGTGATATTTTCCCAGCAGCACAAGGATATAGGCACCTGATATACCGGGTAGAATCATTGCACAGATGGCAATAAAACCACTTACAAAGATAAACCACGATGCATTCGGTGTAGATACAGGTATCATACCAAATAAAAAGTAGGCAGTAATTGTTCCCACTGCTATCGCAACAATAGTAGTAATCCTCCATTTTTTTACCACCCTGCTGACTGTAATGACAGAGGATAAAATCAGGCCAAAGAAAAAAGACCAGACAATAACCGGATAGCTATCTAAAAGCCAGCTCAGTACCTCTGCCAAAGAGAAGGTGGCCAGTAAAACACCCAGACCCACAGGTACAAGAAATGCCCAGGAAACAGATAAGAGTGCCTCTTTGATCTTGAAGATGGTGATAAGCCGCAAGAATTTGAGATTAATTGAACGGATTGCATTAATGAGTTCTTCATATATGCCAAGGATGAGGGCCATGGTTCCCCCTGATACACCAGGAATAACATTTGCTGCGCCCATTAAAAATCCTTTAATTGCAAGAATAATAAAATTAAGTGACGATTGTGATGACATAATTTGCTATTTGTTCCGATTTTATAATTCACCACAGAGCCGCAGAGATCGCCGACCCGCCCGCCTCGCCTGAGCTCGCAATGGCGGGCAGGGGGCTATTTATATTTTTAACATTAAAAATTTATACTAATCAACCCATCAGGGCAACAGTTACCTGAACCTGTTATTGTGTATCTGCGGTGAAATTTTTTCAGATAATCAAGCAATAAAAATAGCTGCAATACCTGCCAGAAAACAATATGGCGAAAAGTAGTAGAGATTCCCTTTTTTTAGCATATTCATGGTTATCTTCAGGGCTATAAGGCCTACCAGGAAAGAGACAAAAATCCCTGCAAAAAAAGGTATAAAGCCGATTTCAGTTATCTTTGTAATATCGAATTTTAATATTGTTGCCCCTATAATAGCAGGTATTGATAGGAGGAAGGAAAACCGGCCAGCGAGTTCCCGGTTGAGACCGCAGAAAAGACCGCAGACTATGGTTGCACCAGATCTACTAATACCAGGAATAATAGCGGCTCCCTGTGCGATACCTACTGCAATGGATAACATGAGCCCAACGTTGCTTTTTTTTGTGAAATGATCAGGGATAAATCTACTTGCTCCCAGAATCGCCCCGGTAACTATTAACATAAAACCAACAAAGAAGGGTGATCCAAACATTTTTTGAAAGAAAGGGCTAAAGAGTATCCCTATAAGTGCTGTAGGAATTGTGCCTATCACAATCCATAAGATAAGAGCTGCATGAGGGAATTGTTGGATTTTACTGCTGGAGTTTTGTTTTCGAAAAACTGTTCGAATAAGGCCTATACTTTCATAGATCATCATTTTTATGTCAGCCCAGAAGAATATTAAAACCGCCAGGAGGGTTCCTATATGGAGAGATATATCTAACAGCACCTCAGGATTTTTTAATCCAATAAGGTTCTGAAATATAACCAGATGACCAGAACTGCTGATAGGCAGAAATTCTGTTAGTCCCTGAATGATCCCTAAAAAAATAGTTTGTTCAATATCCATCTAAAATAAATCTCATCTTTCAAAAATATCCTTATTTTTCTATATGTTAATTAATAAAATAGCAAACGCTAAATAACAGTTAAAGAATAGACAAACCGTTATTATTTTTGTATTAAATTATTAGTAACGATTTTTTTCTATCGTAGAAAAATTAAACCTTAAGCAAGGAGGCTACTCATGGTTGATACTATTTATAAGCTTTTAGGTAAAGAGAAGGCAGAATATCTACTCAGTCATACATGTACTACTATCAGCAAGGGAAGATTAAAAACCCCATCCCCTGATTTTATTGATCAGGTATTTATTGACACAGACAGACCAAATAGTGTTTTACGAAATCTACAGTCAGTTTTCAGTCATGGCCGTTTAAAGGATACTGGCTATCTTTCTATTCTTCCAGTTGATCAAGGGATAGAGCACTCTGGCGGAGCCTCCTTTGCGCCTAACCCGGATTACTTCGATCCGGTTAATATCGTAAAGCTTGCTCTTGAGGCAGGATGCAATGCGGTTACATCAACACTTGGCGTACTCGGTGCTGTAAGCAGGAGATATGCCCATAAAATTCCCTTTATTGTTAAGTTCAATCATAATGAATTGCTGACATACCCTAATACATATGACCAGATCTTTTTTGCTCAGATCGAACAGGCATTTGATTTAGGCGCTGTGGGTGCGGGGGCAACCATATACTTTGGATCAAAGGAGTCAGACAGACAGATTACCAAGGTAAGCGAGGCATTTAAAGTAGCCCATGAGTTGGGCATGTTTACGGTTCTCTGGTGTTACCTTCGAAATGAGGCCTTTAAGAAGGATGGCACGGACTATCATGTGAGCGCTGATCTTACTGGTCAAGCAAACCACCTCGGCGCTACTATCGAGGCTGATATCATAAAGCAAAAGCTGCCGGAAAATAATGGGGGTTTTACAGCGTTAAACTTCGGCAAGACTCATGAAAGGGTTTATTCTGAGCTGACATCTGAACACCCCATAGATCTTGTCAGGTATCAGGTAGCTAATAATTATATGGGCAGAGTTGGCCTGATAAATTCTGGAGGTCCTTCTGGAGAAAACGATCTTTCCGATGCAGTGTACACTGCGGTTGTCAACAAAAGAGGCGGAGGAATGGGACTAATAACAGGAAGAAAGACCTTTCAGAAGCCCTTAAAAGAGGGGATAGAAATATTTCATGCTGTGCAGGATGTGTATCTGAGCAAAGAAATCACAATTGCGTGAAACAAATATAAGCTACCAGCTACCAGCTATCAGCTTTCTTATGCCAATAATGGCTAAGCTTCTCAGCTAACTCGAGTACTGTGTTTGCATAATACACGCTGTTATTGTATCTGAGGATGATCTTTTGTTTCTTTGTGTAATTATTATCCTCTCTCCATTTATGGGCTTTAAGATAAGAAGCGATACTGGCGATGGCATCGTCATGTTGAAAAAGATCAACCTTATTGTCTCCGTTTCCATCAGATCCGTATCTTTTGATATTTGACGGAAGGAACTGCGGCAGTCCAATGGCACCCTCTGTTGAACCCTTTATAATAAAAGGATCAATATTGTGTTCCTTGGCATAGACGAGAAGGGCCTTTAGTTCCCTGTAGGCTCTGGCACTCTTTTTCTTGAGCTTTGTTTTAATGTGGTTGGGAGTCAGGGTTGACTTCTCTTGTAAGGGAATTTGGTTAACAATCTGTCGGTAAATGTCTGCCTCTAAGGAAAGTGCCTGTGTTACCAAAATATTTACTGTGTTAAAGTAGCCGGTATAGTTTCCAAATGCAGTCTCTACCGAAAGGATTGCTACCACTACAGGGGCAGAGACACCGAAATGGTTTTCTATCTTTATAAGTGTTGTATCATGGGTTTTAAGGTAGGAGACAGCTCTGTTTACTGAGTCTTGTGTGAGAAACTGGGCATAGTTAAGATTGGCCTCTTTTCTGGTCAGGCTCAAAGCTACCACTTCGTACATCAGGTCAAGCTCCGGATGAGTAAAAAGAGTGTGGAGATATTTTTTCCCTATGCCATCCATCTGTAAGCGCGTAAGTAAATTTTCAAAGACCGGATTAATATCTTTGGCATAGGCAGGATTCAAAAATAGCAGCTGCGCTGTAACCAGAGAAATAAAAAGAATACATGTGGTTAGATATTTCATAAGATTATCAAAACTGGTGTATAGGGCAAAATTTTGGTCGATTATAGTATCTAATCAGGTATCTTGCCACAAAGGCACAAAGGCACCAAGATTAGAGAATTATTCTTTATTATAGTCTTTTTAATCCCGATAAATCGGGATTAAAATTAATGAGAAAACTCCGGTATTCAATCTATATTTATCACCTCTTTGGGTCTTTGTGCCTTGGTGGCTGAATAGTTACCGACTATAAAGATAGCAGATTAAACTATAATGAACTTCATTGGTCAATTGTTTCCGATGTTAATTGTAATAAGATAGGCCCTTAACAGATACTTTGAATATTTCTCCAGATTAGTTCAAGAGAAAAAAATTTGATTTTACCTAAAAGATTTTGATTTCCTTGAGAGATCGTTCTTTTGTTTCTAAGGATACGCCATCTTGTAAGGCCTTATCAGCTATATCTTTTCCGAGCAAGGCGGCACCAACAGCACCGGTCAGCAGAGGTTCAGGTGGGACAGCTAAGGCATAACCCAATTTATCAGAAAGTGCCTTCACCAGGCCCACATTTTTTGCTCCACCGCCTGTAACAACAACTTCTTCTACAACATGGAGTCTATTTACCATCCTTGAGACCCTGTTAGCCAGTGATTCAAGGATGCCGGCAACTAAATCGTTAAGAAGAACGCCTTCTGCTAACCTGGCTACCACCTCCTGCTCAGCAAATACAGTACAGATGTTGCTTATTTTTGCAGGGTTGCTGCCTTGTAAACCTATTTCACCCATTTCTTCTATTTTAATCCCTAATGCATCAGCAATAATCTCTAAGAATCTCCCGGTGCCAGCAGCGCACTTGTCATTCATAACAAAATCTACAGGTTTGCCCTCGTTGATCTTTATTCCTTTACAATCCTGACCCCCAACATCAATAATTGTCTGAGCCTCAGGGAAAAAGTGTGCTACTCCTTTGGCATGACAACTAATTTCCGTTATCTGTTTGTCAGCAAAGGGGACATTAATCCTTCCATACCCTGTAGCCACTACATAGGTTATTGCTTTGAAAGGAAGATCAACTTCCTTTAATGCCTTCTCCATTACCTTATTAGCCAATCTTCTCTGCTCCGGACCAGTGGGGCCTATATTAGAGGCGATGATCCCGCTGTCCATGATCGCCACCTTTGTCATAGTGGAACCTATATCAATACCAGCAAAATATTGTGTCATAGTATCCTGATGCCCTGGTAAACCATATTTACTATTTAAGCCGTTTAATGAGAGATGGCTTTTATATTACACCTTATTTTTCTTTGTTTGTTCCAAGGTCTCAATAAATGCATCAATCCTGTTTCTTGTATCAACCTCGGAATAGGAGCTTATATCCACAATATCACTTTCCAAAATCAAGGAGGGAAGTTCTCTCTTTTCCTCCTTTTTTTGTCTATTTGACCCTAATATTAATACAGGTATTGGTTTGTATATCTTTCTCAATTGGTTGAGCTGCCAGATAAGCCCAAGATGAAAAGTTCTGCATGAAAATGCCTCATGCATGACAATACCATCGATCTTATAATCTTCAATATATTGTATTAAACGTTCCACATCTGGCTCTGATCCAGGCCTTTTTTTGGCCTTGTCATACCAGTAGGTCCAGTATCTAATCCATCTCCAGGCCAGTCGTTCAATGGGATCACTGGTATCAGGTATGTTTAGCCTGTAGATCGGCTCGATCATGCGATATGTTGTCTCAACTGGAAATACTGCACCTTTGCTATTAAAATAATTAAAGTCAGTCAGGGCAAACCATGATGGTAATCCACCGCCCCACAGGAGTCTATATTTTTCATCTTTAACGACGCCCTCTTTTCTGGCAATCTTATCTTTAAGCTCTTTATTTAATTCAAGAAAAAAATCATATCCTTCCTGTGTGCCAAGCATAAACACCATAGGCACCATGGTATTCATAGCATCTCCTGTGCCCATTGGTGTAGGAATAGCCCTTCTAAGTTCATAGGTTTCCCAGATTAGATTCCAGGTTCTCTCGCCTAAATCAACGAGCTCACTCAATCGATCCCAATCCATTTTTCTTCCAGTTTGCCGTTCTAAGAATTTGACCAGCCCTCGTAATTCCTCCACAATGTATTTTATATAATAGTCTTCAACTTCGGCTACCTCAATGTCATCCTCATAGAGGGGCCATGGTAAGCCAACATTGTAGATAGGAACATCGGGCATATATTGCTGCACTGCCTGATACCACTTATTTCTTGGGTCGCACAGAATTTGGCCGCTGGATAACATAAAATCAGGTTTTGCCTGTCCTCCCCATGGGGCATCGGGAGGCATCTCCCCTAAGTCCTCCCTCCACTGGTCAAAACCGAGCCCACAGAGTGCATATGTGCAAAGAGAGCGAGAAAAATTAAGAGATTCTGCCTTTTCAAGGAATCTCATGGCATCCCTTTTTGCACCACAAATACCAGCGTAATTCTCGGTCCAGACCGGCACTATGTCCATCGCCCTTATGATTTCATCATAGCTGCAAACAATAAATGCATAAGCAATTGATTTTCCTTCCTCCCGTGCCTTTACAGTGCCGCCAATAGTGGCCTTTACCATAGGGCCAATCTTTGCAGCGCCTTCAGTTGCATGCCTTCTTCTTTTTCTTTCTTCCTTTTTTTGCTCTTCAGCCATTTGTACATCCCTCCTTATAGTTCATCGTTTTCCGACGGCTTTCGAATTCACGAATTCCTCGGAGTTCGGAAACAACGGACAACGGACAACTGACAACTGACATTACCATCATCCAATCATCTCAAGAAATGCCTGGATTCTTGTACGTAGTCTGCCAATGGTGCCTGCCGAGTATTCATCCTCAAGATAGAGGACCGGCATTTTTAGGGAATCAAGATATGCCTTTCGTGCAGGCACCTCAAAACCAAATGGATCACAATATTTATAGAGATAGAGGATAACACCATCCACATTAAATTCCTTAATTAAGGAGCCAACATCACCAAATCTTGACTCAAGATCTTCCTGATAGGTTTCTCCAACCTGTTCCCTATAGGTCCTGGGGCAATTAATTTTATCCAGATAACGGTGAGCAAGTGCGTGCATAGGATCACCCCCAACCTCAGTTTTAGGCCAGTAGTCTCTGGTGCCAATGCAAAGGCTATCAGCAACCACATTGGCGCCACTATCCTCAATAAGTTTGAAAAAATCAATATTATCCACGCAGGCGCCGTCAATCAGTATTCGAGGTGCCTTTTTACACGGAGCTTCTTTTCTCTGCTTGAGTTTTTCTAAAACCTCATCAAATAAGTTATTGGCCTCCTTAACTGGCAGGCTCATTCCAACGGTCAATATTTTTGCTATTTCCGCGCCTAAGATAAGAGGTGGATCGGACTTCCTTAATTCATAAAGTGCCTTTGCCTTGTCCCTGTTTTTGTTATATAAATCAATTGTTTCTGAAAGTTTGCCGTCCGAGATTTCTTTTTTTGCAAACCTTCCCAGGCTTTTTCTAAATGTCTCTAACTCTGCCTTAAAGAAATCCATAGAAGGACCTCTGGCTGTGTGAGGAAGATTAATAAAATGCGAATAGGGTAAATCCAGTGAATATCTCCATACACTGTAGGTTCTTGTAATGCTGTCACAGGCGTGAGGCAGAACAAGACCCTCGCAAAAATCATATCTTCCCTTTAATGAAACATCAAAGCAACTCCGCATAAAAGGGCATGCGATGGTCTCTAAATTGGTATCTCCTTTGGTGATCGGTTCATGCACATCTCCCCTTATCCTGAACGGCAGAAATCCAGCTGCCGAAATAATCTCCACTGGAACAAGCGAGCAAAGATAGGCTATTACTTTCTGACCCTGATCTTTCAGTTCTCTTGCCCTGAGCCCATAGTTCTGATAATGGTTTTCAACCTTAGACAAGATGTCACTATTTTTTTCATTCATTGTCTTTATCTCCTTTTTATTATCTATCAAGTGTCCAGTATCTAAAAAATTTAACACATTTGTTAAATTTTTCCCTTAACGATGGCTACTTTGTAGCTACAAAGTAATTAAAATACTATAGCATGTCAATATATTCTCGCTTCTCCAAAGATCTCCTATCCAGTCTTGGAACTTAGGGGCTTTGCCCCAATCGGAGTAATGGAGCAATGGAGTACTGGAGTGATGGATTCAAAAGATCATAGAGCAAAGGGCATGGATCATAGTTTGTGTCTTTTCACGCTTAGCGCTGATTGCTGATTGCTTAAAAAAAGGTCAATGAGAATAAATCATTGTATTTTGTAAAAAATCTGTTATGTTCCTTTTCAAATCATATATTTTACTTTGTAAGGAGGTAATAGATGATGACAGAGAAGACGGAGATAATAGCCAGCTACGATCAGGACTCAAAAAGATATCATAGATATGTGATTGACGAAGGCCAGGGGATTGTTGGAAATATTTGTGTCCCAAAAGGGAAAGAGATCCCAAAGGAACTAAAAATTACACTTCGGGTTAAAGATTAACAGCACCCTGCAAAAAAAAGCCCTGCCCTTACTTTTTTCTTCCCATTATATAAAACCTCGTGTGCAGAAGGTCCTGAATAACCCGAAATTCCGTGATTTGGATCGCAGTATGCATCGAAAATTGTATAAAGGTGACAGGCTGTCCAAATTTCCTTCAAGATTTATATCTCTTGCTTGCAGATGCTTGATGGAAGGCAAGATATCAAGAGGCACCTTTGCAGAATATCTGGAAATAGATCGGGCTAAAATAGACGACTATCGGAATGATGCGGGATTTGTGGAAGAAAACTATGCGAAAATTGCTGCTGCTTGATGCCGATGTTATCATTGATCTCCATACCTTCAAAAAATACCTAACGAGGGAAAAACGCTGAAAATTCAATTTAAAAAGCTTGTATAGCTATGATAATAAAGTCATACCTGTCCGATATGGATGATCCAAGGGAAAAGAAATTGAGGCTTGCGATTAAAGAGATGGCAATTGCTGCATCAGGGAAAGTGTTGAGGAAAAGGCAATATTAAGTTTGTGCGCGTTCTGCACGAACGTCCCGGTTGACGGTTGATTTTTTAGGCCAACGTCCCAGTTTATACTTCGACCATCTACACAACCAAACCTCTGAGAAAATTTTACTATTGATATTTCACATTAATACGTGATATACGTATTAATGTGATCTTTTATAAAGGAGTATATCCATGGAGAGACAGAATGTAACGTTATCCTTGCCCAAATTATTATTGAAGAAGGCTAAGGTGCTCGCCGCAGGCAGAGAAAAATCTCTGAGTGAACTCTTAAGA
>Ga0307427_1000348_pt1 | contig 30499 bp, 40 predicted proteins | sample SalMarWE160190MG_FD_202162 | JGI IMG/M metagenome (GOLD analysis project Ga0307427, IMG submission 202162) | Salt marsh sediment microbial communities from the Plum Island Ecosystem LTER, Massachusetts, United States - WE1603-190 | ecosystem: Environmental > Aquatic > Marine > Intertidal zone >...
GCGGCTGAGGCTAAGGCCCGAGAGGCGGCTGTGGCTGCGGCTGCGGCTGCGACCCGAGAGGTAGCTGCGGCTGCGGCTGAGGAGGCGGCTTTGGCTGCGGCTGAGGCTGCGGCTTGGAAGGCGGCTGTGGCTGTGGCCTGGAAGGCGGCTGTGGCCGGGGCTTTGGCTGCGGCTGGGGATACGGCAGAGGCGGCGGCTTGGGCCGCCTCCCGAGCCGCCCAAAATAACAAGCTTACCGAAATGGTAGAGCAAGCACTGGAGGAGGCATGAGGGAAATGCTATACCAGAACACGAAACCACTGACACTAGCAGACCAGATCACCGAAGCCGAAACCCTGCTCGCCAACCTGGACGCGGCGTCCAAGTGGCTGCAACAGGCGACGGGCAATGTCGCCGCCGCCTACGCCGCCCTGCGTACCGTTGAGCAGTCCTACACTGACGCGGAGAATGAGTACAGCGGGGAGGCGGTCGTTCAGGCCGTCGCCGACAAGAGCGGGCCGCTAGGCGGCATCGCTACGACCAGCAAGGCCTACGATATTGCCCTCGGCGCTCTGCGCGCCAAGCTACGCAATGAAGACCTGGCGGACATGGCCGCCGACCTAGACGCCCGCCGCACCCAGTACGAAGCGGCACAGGCTGAACAACGCCAGGCCGAGACCGAATTCAGTGCCGCCCGCCATGCCGCCGACCTGCGCGCCGCCATGTTGCGAGCCGCCAGTAGCTAAGGAGAACAGACATGACAAACGCATTGATGGCCCTCACCGGCCAGACCAAACTCACCGAAACCGAGAAGCTGATTCTCGCCGAAATGGAAAGCGATGAATCTGCATATGATCTCCGGCCGCCTCGCATCAAAATCGCACCGGGCGGCATCGGGCAATTCATCTTGGACGAAGAAACCGTCAAGGGCTTTACTGCCATCGTGGCCCTGTCGCAGAAGGTGCGCGGCTATTGGCCCGACAGCGGAACCGGGGAACCGCCTCTCTGTTCCTCACCGGACGGCAGGCACGGCATCTTCAACCCAGAACCCAGCGACGAACAATTCAAAGCAGCGGCAACCGCCCGCGTGCCGCATCCCGCTATTGTGAGCCTTACAAGCCAGGAGCCGGTAGCAGAGTCCTATGCCTGCGCAAGCTGCCCGATGAACGCGTGGGGCAGTGAGCACCAGCGACGGGGCGGACAGGGTAAGGGGCGCGCTTGCAAGGAAATGCGCCGCCTGCTTCTGTTCGTGGAAGGATGGACGCTGCCGGCATTGATGTCTCTGCCGCCGACTAGTCTCAAAGCCTGGGACTCGTACTGTTCGGGGTTGGCTGCGAAGAAATCAGCGTATTTCGCAGTCAGCACCAACTTTGCACTGGACAAGGCGACCGCGGCTGGCGGCGAGACATACAACGTGGTCAAAGTTTCGCAGGCCGGGCCGGTAGACAAGGACACGTTGCGCGCCGTGGTCGAAGCTCGCAGCCAGTATCGGGAGTTCGTCAGCAGTACGCCGGTCGAAGCCGCCGAGTATGACACGACCAACGGTAACGGTGGGGCAGAGCCGCCTCCGTTTTAATCTTGCGGTGGGGCGCGCATACCGATCACGCGTAGGAGATACCATGTATAGCACAGAGCTACTGCAACAACTCATAGAACATAGGAACGAGAGCGAATTCCTGCTCTCGCATACCATTGACCTATATCAAATGATGCTCGATATAGGTTACGGGCACGATGAGGCAAGCCGGATAGCTGTCGATGATACGCTGGCAAGCCTGGAATCCATCGTTGATATACGCACGCACTTTGAACTATATCCGGAGAGCATACCATGACCAGCAAGCAACTCTATTCCTTCGCAATTGAAGCAGCGGCCCAAAGCGGCAGAAAACCAGTTGACACTGATCTCGCCGTCGCCGTCAAACGCCGTCGTCAAGGCTATGAACGGCAACAGGCCGAAGACAAACGGCGCCAACATGCCGCTGCCATGCGCATGGCAGAGGATAGCCGCAAGAAATGGATGGCGGCTCTAGCTGCAGATAAAGATGCTTTTGATATACTTGCATTGCTGAATGTAGTCCCCGGTGATATTGTCATCAATGATACATATCAGGTTCACTTTGCCGGGGAAGGTGCCGTTAGCCGGGACGTTATACTGCGAGCCGAGGTGACATTGCTAGCTGTCAATAGTATGCTGATGGCGGCCCATCTCATATGCGAGAGACCGCGCTATGATCGCACCATCCAGGTATCCGTTAGGCAGTTGGCTGATGTTGTTCTGGATGCAGCTGAAGCGGTGCTTGACGAATTGGAGCGCGCATACTGAACCATGGAAGTGGAAAACTGGATGGCGGAGATAGATTGCCTGACCGCTGTGCCAAACGACGTACGCGAAGCTCTAGAACGTGAATTTGCGTATTTCGATCTCGACTATGACCATATTATAGTGGAGAAGTGGCTCGAAAGCTTACCCGACCTACCGGAGGAGACGAACGATGCTAAAATCGCAGAGGTTGTTAGCGGGCCGCCGCCGCTTACTCTGCAAGATGTCTATCGTGACCTGGATCAACGGCTGGCATCAGTGGAAAGGCGAATATCAAGGCTGGAAACCAGCCATGTAGACTAGCGGCGACAATCCGCTGCGTCAGTACGAAAGGGGCCGGCGTCCCGGCCCCCACTGCTATGCTCCCCGCCGCCGTGACGGCGAGGGCGCCGCACCATCGAACAGCGTCCTGTTCTTACGTTTCGGCAGGCTTCTTTTGCGGCTTGCTCTCTTTCGCCCCATTGGATGGCGGCTTGGCCTGGCTCTGCGTTTGCGCCTGCAGGTACTCCCTCAACTCATACACTTCCTGCAGCCGGCCCTCCAGCCGCCCGATTTCCGTCTCGGCAGTCTCCAGCGCCTGCCGAAGCTGCTTCTCCCGCTCCCTCATCCGCAGCAACTGGTCTTCCAGCGCCCGCGCCCGCTTGTCTGTGTGACTGATTACATCGATATTCATACCCACTTTTCCTCGAACTCTTCCTCTATGACCGCCTGATCTTCCGCTTCCAGTTCACGCTCTCGTGCCTTTCGCGCCTCCGCCCTCACATGCCGTGCCACCATGCGCACAAGCCAGTCCAACTTCTCCTGGTTCGTCTCGCCCACGGGCACGCCGCTCGTAAACTCTTCGCGCCAAACCAGCGCGCGGGCGTATTCCATAAACCTCGCATCGCTTATGCTGACCGTGCTGCTGAGATTGCCGACGGTCATCGTTATACTTGCCATTTTGCCACCCTTTCTTAGTAGCCGGCGCTGCTAAACAACGTCCAGGGTCCCGCTGCGTACCGCTTCCAAAGCCATATATTGTCATCAATGTTATTGAGCACGATATCCCCTGACGGCAGGTTAATGTTGCCGGTTCCGTCCTTGATCGTAATCGTGTGGCCGCTCTGATTTTGCAGGCAGACCAGTATGCGTACGCCGTCGGATGGATTTATTGTGGTCAAATTATCCGAACTGCCGGTTTCAGACGCCAGAAACATGACCGGAGCCGAGACTGTAATCGCGCCTGATGCGATGGCGACGCTTGCGGCGTCAAGAGCAAGCTGTCCAGCAAATTGATCTACATAGAGATTGTCGTAAATGTGCGTTTCGGGCCCGATGTAAACGCCAAAGATATCGCTGCTGACAGAAAATTGGTTATCCGAGACTTCGAACATCGTAGAGCCGTCATGCTGAATTTCGAATCCCCATGTGGCGGCATCTCCCGATGTCAAATACATTATGGTAGTTTGATCGTTTGCCGCGTTATTTGTATGTAAAGTAATTCGTCCGTTTACGCCCGTTTCCATCCCGGTCCTAAGAACGAAATCGGAGTAAGTAAGCAGAGATTCGTAGCTCTGGTACATCTCACCCATTTTGCCGCCGTTATAGCGGAGAAACTTGATTTTGTTCGTTTCTGAAATCTCTTCCTCCACGGCATCAATAGTGATCCCGTCTTCGTCTAGAATAACGTTGCCGCCGCCCGCGTACAGCTTGCCGTCCGTGCTGCGCGCATACCACTGCACGTCAGTGCCGTCTGTGCCGTACAGATCGAGCCCATCCCACGCCACGGTCGCTCCGGCTGCGCCCCCAAAGTAAAAGTTCCCCGCGTTGTCCGTGTAGGTCTTCCACGCCGAGCCGGAAAAATAGCCCATTTTGTCAGCGCCGAGGTACAGGCCCTCTCCCTCAGGCGTACCCACATTGGAGCCGGGCAGCACTTTTCTAACTGCGTCGCCGCTGGCGTTCAATCCGGCAGATATGCGCCCGTCAGTGAGTTCGTCGGGCCTGTTGGTCACCTCCGCCGACCATGACACATTGTCCTTGGTTACCAGTCCGCCAGCGTCCCCGAACGATACAATCCCGGAGCCGCCGGTCACGATGATACTGCCTTTGACCTCCAGTTCCGATGCGGAATTGTCCCACTTGACATAGGCATTGTGCGCCGCCGAGCCGATCAGCAGGTCCCCGGTGTCCAGCGTAGCGCCGCCCCACGACTCGCCGCCCTCCAATCCGCCGTAGACGCCGAGCGTTGTCTTGCCCGCGGCGTCGCGCATCCACAGACCCTTGTCATCCGCCCACACCAATTGCAGCGGCGTGGCCCGCCAGGACATCCTGGCCGTCTCCGCAAATACCGGGGCGTCGCTCTCATAGACGGCCCGGATCTCGTCCGCATCCATCCTTTTCCCCACGATGGCAAGACAGTCGATGAGGCCGTTCCAGTAATGGTTCTGCCCAGAGCCTGAACCCACGTACAATGTTTGCGGCTCGACAACGCCAGAGAGTGTGTCGCTGTTGAGCAGCTCGCCGTCAAAATAGATCGCCGCTTCGCTCGCCGCATTGCTCCAGGCCACAGCAATATGATGCCAGTCCAAATCCCATGCGGGCGTGCTGGATACGATTGATCCATCGCCAATAGACAGCCAAAGTTCGTTGCTGCTGGCTTTGCGCCACAGGCGCAGATTCGTAGCTCCGGCAACAAACAAATATGAATCGTCGTCAACGGCCGTCGGCGTGTTGCCCCAGGGCGCTTGCACCCAGGCCATGATTGTGCCCTGCACTCGCGGCAAAACATAAGACGGATAGCCGACCAATGGCGGATAGCGAAAACTGATGCTGCCGTGCTCTGTCCCGTCCCAAGTGTGGCTGGCTGCCGTGTGCACGTAGCTGTTCAGGGACCCGTCCAGATATGGTGTGCAAAACGCCCGTTTCTCCGCCTGGACTGCATCGATGTAAAACACCTTGCCCGCTGCGCTTGGCTGACTGGCGGCAATCACAATGCGGCCAGGTCCCTCGCCCGCCGGCAGCATCCCCGCCGCAGTCAGCAGTTGCCACTCACCGACTTCTGTGGCCTGCATACTGTCGATTAGGGTCATGTCGTCCTGATACAGCGACAACTGCGGCATTCCGCCGTCCCAGCCCAGCGGCACATAGACCATGCACTGCACGGCCCAGTTTTGGCCGTCGCTCGCATCTGCAAAAATGTGCCGCGCGCTGGCGAACGTGCCTGACACATAACTAATTTGCAGTGAATAGAGTCCCGACCACGCAACGGTGTCGGATCGGCTCAGCGTGTCCCCGTGCAGCGAGGCCCAGCCGCTCGTGTTAGTTTCAAATGACGGGTTCGTAACCTGATTGTAGGTATTCCGGCCCATGCTCAGGGCGCGGCCAAACTTGCCGGGCGGGAAAACAATGCCGCCCGCCTTTGATGTTGCGCCGACGCCCATGTGCGTCTCAAGTTGACCCACCCACAGCCCCTCGTTATTCCACGGGCCGTCGTACTGCATGATCGCCTTGGCATTGTCCAACTGGATGGCGTGCGGACCGACTAGGTACGTACCGCGTATAGGCCCGTCCACATCCAGCGCAAACTGCGGGTCGGCGACGCAGTTAATCCCGACATTGGCAGTGGACGGGTCGCCCGTGTTGTTGACGTACAACGCCGGTGTTGCACCCGGCCCCACGGTAAGGTCGCCGTTGTTAATAACGTCAATATCGCCCTCGACCGTCAGATTCTGCAGCGTGATCCCGCCGCTCCCGGTCGAAGATAAAATCTTGGCCGCCGCGCCCGGATTGCTGCTGTGGTCGATGGCGTGATAGTGGATATTGCCGTCCCGCGTGCTCACGCTGTTCACATCCAGATCGCCCGGATCACCCATGAGCAGCCCATTGTCAATTTCCAACCCGGAATCCTCGGCCAATACTAGACTCACCTGCTGAACGCTGACCCCAATCGCTGTGTTGCCAGCCGTCACTGGATTATGATGCGCAGCAGGGTCGGCGGCGTGGGTGCTAATGTCTACACCGTCAATCGTCACGCCGGACACAACAGATAGGTCCCCAAGCAGGGACCGGGCACCGTCTCGTTTCAAAAACTGCGGAGCCTGCGCATCTCCAATCGTGCCCTCATGGTGGATGCTATTCAGTTGATGCGGTGACGGCGCGCCGGATTCCACTGACCCTACGCTTGTAGAAACACCTTCGGCTAATCTACAAATCTTCGGTGCAAGGAACGGCCATAGCTTGCTTGCCAAGTCGGCGGACTTCTGATTTTTCATAATACAATCCTGTCGGGACTGGTCTCTGACTGCACCGACAATTTATCCGCTTCGGCATCGTATTCGCATTCCTCCACGAATATTTCATCCTGTCCCATGGCTGCGGCAATTAGAGAATTGCCCACCTTCGCCCAACGTCCGGCAATCATCTGGCCGGGCGTCACCCCATCCACCCCGCCGTCTTCCCGCAATACCGGAGCGATGTTGCCCGCATCCGGCCTTGCCCGTATTCGCACCCAGCCATTAGCATCCGCACTCACCAGTAATCGGCTGCCGTCGCTCATGCCTAACTCTACCAAATCCTCAATTTCCTCCAAGCAGGAACGATCCCCCTCGCGGTACTGCCACGTTTTTATACCGCTGGCATCCGTGTCCGAATTGATTCCCTCGAAAATGCTGCCTGCCACAAAGTAGCCGCTATCATTCAGAATTGTCTCAATCTGACTCAGCGTATCCTCCTTCCCCATCAGTCGGAACAGTAGATCGGCGTTCGTACTGCGCTGTTGCCACGAGCCGCCTTTGTAGACTTGCATGACTCCGGACGCATAACTTAGGTCCTCATCCAGACCGACCAGATAATAATCGCCAAAGTTTACACTGCCCGTCCGATCTATTACTAGATGATAGGTAGTTGCCGTTTGCAGCGTATATGGTGCATCGAATGTAATTTCCGTCCACTCGAATTCGGTATATATCGCACTGCCTGCGATTGTGCCCTCCGCCAGAGGTACACCGCCCGCGGGGTCTGGATCCCCGCTGCCGTCGTCCGGCCAAATGCGTACTCGCACAGAATCGGTCGGCGAGCCGTATCGACGCAATCGCAAGGCCACCGTATAGACATCCCACGGGTCAGTTGCAATTTGAAAGCTCTGATCGATGTGAGTCGCCCTGTCCTCGTCCCGCGCTAATGTCACTATCGCGCCGGCAGCCTCATCCTCAATCTCTTTCGATGTCACCTCGAAATGCTGACCCTCGACTTTGATATCGCCTACGCTGTACGACCCATTATTTAGCGTTGACCCGCTCACAAAAAACTGGTCGCCCACCTCAAACTCGCCCAGACCACTTGCAGAATCAAGTATGTCGTCCTGCGCCTCGAAACTGATCGTATCGGCTGCATAGTGCCCGCTGACTACAATTTCCCCGCGCATCCCTTCGGCGTTCTCCTCCAGACCTTTCGCGTTGGAATAGAGGATATCGTCAAGCCGCTCGTAATAGCCGCGCGCATAGAACGTCGTCCCTGTTCCCTGCGCTGAATCTCGTACCGTAAACGACGGCTCCGGCACGGCCTTGCGGGCCAAAACTGCATCTCGCAACAGCTCCGCAGCCGCTGCGGTAACTGTGCTAGATGACAGCAATGCCTGTCGCTTGCCATACAGCGCGATGCTGCGCGCATCCTCAGCCCAGGAGGTCGTGCGTCGCTCCTCTCCGCCGCTTGCCAAAACGATGCTGTAGGCCACTGCCACGCTGTTGACAACTGAATCGAGCGATAATACCACCTCCTGATCACCGTCCCACACGGTGATTTCGTGGATGTAGCCTCGCCATACCGTATCGCCTAGTTCGCTGTAAATAAGCAGTTCGTGTGCCAGGTGTCGGGTAATTGTCTCAATCGATTCCCTGGGACCTGTCGCCTCAACCCGCGCCCGGTAAGGTCCGCCATCCGCTTGTGCCCGCCAACGCAAGGGTCGCAAGGTTAGCCGCGGATCAGTTAGCTCATATTTATTTTGCTGGTTCTGCAGTACTGCGCGAAAGTCGGCCATCAAATGCTTATCCTACGAGGTCGATACCATGCCTGCGCGCCCACGCTGTCCCCCTTCGTCGAGCCGGAGATCATTACTCGTAGTCGATTCTGTGCGGCGGGCCAGAGCATAAGCGGTGTGCCATACGGCTGCATAATTGGTGCAATCGCACTGTCGCTTACTCGCCGCAGATAGACCAGTTCCTCCGGACCGTCATCCACAAACGCGTATGTGCTCGGCACATTGAATCCCAACTGGCGTACATGACGATATAGGCCGTAGCCCGCTGGCATCAGATGGACATAGTCAATTGTCAGTGATCCGCCGCCGGATTTTTGTCCCAGGATAGCGATGCCCACATCGACGGCCCCCTCACTGTAGCCTCCAGGCGGAATGGGTACAGCGCCCAGGTCCCAAATACCACCGCCATCGACATACCGTTGCATCGGCGCCATGGCAATCGGCAAAAACAGCAGCGTGTGCCATGTCACCGCCGCGCGCAGATACGCATTCGGTGCGCTAGTCACCCATGCCAACAGTCTGCAATACTGCCCGGCAATGTCCTCTGTCTGCGCCGCCGTTAACATCCACACGTGTGATAGCTCTTCATCGTCCCCTGACCAATTATTAGTCGCCCCATCTTCCGCTTCGCTGCCGCGCAGTATTGGATCAAGATTGTCTGGGTCCATGTGCACTGTGTTGCTGACATAATAGTTGCGCCACGCTTTCGACGATTCCTCGTTGTTGCGTAATTGCAACTCAATCGGCGCAGACAGCACGCCCGTAATCTGCGCCGCGGCGATATTGATATAGTTGCGTTGGCCTGCCGTAGCGTCGTCTGTCAGATGCAGTATCCGTTCCGCGGTTGACGGCGTCGGGTTTGCCTCGGTACTCAGTTGCAATGCCGTGCGCTGTCCCTCCCAGTAAAAACGGCGCGTCAGAATCAGACGGCCTTCAATGTGGCCTAAGGCTATGGCATCCAGTGGCTTTTCCAGTTCCAGCTTCCCGGCGAGTATCTCCGACCGCCAGTAGTTACTGTCCGCCGTGGTTTGCACCTCAAGGTAAATTCTGGATCCGCGCCACGTGCGTGCGCTCTGTCGCGCGTTATCTAGCATCGTTTCAATGCTTCGAACCGTGGCTTTGATTGCAGACGCTGTCGCTCCCGTAATCAGTAGCTCTAGCGTCTCTGTCGCATTGCGCCATGACGGTACGGCCAAATTCTGCTTATCCCGCCCCGCCGTCACGCTCTGTTGTTCCAGGTTCGGACCAGTCAGCGTATGGCCGGTCGTGTACACAGGACTGGTATTTAGATTGACGTATGTGTTTCCGTGTGCAAGTCGAATGAGTGGTCCTGCCATCAGCGTCGCCTCCATTCCTGCTGAATACGATACGCCAGCCGCTCGACATCGATGTCGTTATTTACTGTGGCGTACACATACACATTGCCGCCCCCGCCCATCATTTCTGCGCTCTCGCGCGTATTCCACACCCTGCTCGCACGCGGAAGCGCCACAACCTCCGGACCTCGCTCTCCGACTAGCGTCAGTCCGCCGCCAAAGAATTGCGTGCCGGATGCTTGTCCCCCGCCGCCAAGACTAGGCCAATGGAAATCAGGAATAAAGCGGCTCCAGTCAAAGTTTTTGATAGCGTCCCACGGCCATTCGACCTTTGGCACAAATACAGACCAAGAGAAGCTCATCGTCGATGTAGGCCAGTGCAAGCTATCAATAAAGTCGCTCCAGCTAAAAGAGAACAGTTCCTCCGGCCAACTCAATTCGTCTACAAAGTTGGACCACTCAAAGTCGCTCAAGGCGTTCGGCCACTTTAGATGATCAACAAATGCCGACCAGTCAAATTCTTGCAGAACCACAGGCCATGTTACATTGTCAACGAACTCTGACCATACGATGCCGCCGATCCATGCGCTCCAATTCTCAATCTTCGCTATGTAATCGCCCCACGGCAGGTCCTTGATATACGTTGACCATTCGCTGAGCTTCTCGACAAAGTCCGTCCACGTCATGTCTGCTATATAGTCGTCCCACGTAGCTATCGGCTCGATATAATCATCCCATGGTAGCCTAACAACGTATGTTGCCAGGTCGATGGCTTGTACAAATGTATTCCACGGCAGCAACAGAATCCACGTGCCCCAGTCCGCCAGCTTTGTAACAATCGCCGTCCAGTCTAACTGTGTAATGTACTCGTTCCACACGATGGAGGCCACACGCCCCCCCCAGTCCAGTGTCGTCACAAACATAGACCATTCCAGTTTGGCGACGTATAGATACCAGTTCGCCAGCTTTGTGACAATCGCCGTCCAGTCCAGTGCCGTGATAAACGCTTTCCATTCAAGTTTGGCGATGTGTACGGACCAGTTAGACAGAACTTCTACAAAGTCGGCCCAATGGATGGTTTCCACGAAGTCCGACCATGTAAAATCCTCAATTGCCGCTTGCACACTTGACAGGGCTCCCTGCAGTCCTTCCTTCAGCGGTCCCCAGTCTCCCTGCGACGCCGCGCTGATCCAGCCCAGCAGCTCCTCGAAACGCGGTTTCACGGCAGTCACAACATCTGTTACTGTCGTGCGGATGCCCATAAAATCCGTAGCAAAGGCCACGCCTAGTGCGGCGACAGCCGCCACAACCAAACCAACCGGCGATATCAGAGCGCCAAGTATGGGTATCAATACTGATATACCCGCCGCCATCCCCGCAATCGCCAGCAGCGCAGGGCCCGCCGCTGCCGCAAGCGCCAGCATCACCAGAATCGTTTTCTGCATACCTGGCGACAAAGTGCTGAATTTGCTTGCCAGATCAGCCAGACCTCGAATCCACCCGTTGAGCATATCCAGAAACGGCAGACCAACGCTAATAAGCACGCTCTCGACAGAACCCTTGAAGTATTCAATGGCCCCGTTCAGACCCTGCATTCTCGCATTCGCAGCAGCCTGCGCTACTCCGGACTTGTTCACCGCCTCAGACATGGCGTCCCAACCCTCAGCGCCCGCTTGCAGCAAAATGTTCGCTGCTCGCACTGCGTCTGAGCCGAAAATCGTTGCCAGCGCCGCATTGCGCTGCTCATCCGTCAGCCCGGCCATTGCCCCGCGCAGACTACCTAGAATGTCTGAGAACGGCAGCATCGCTCCCTCTGCATCGTAGACCGCGACGCCTAGCTCGTTCATGGTGCTTCGGGCTGTTTCCGTCGGCGCCGTCAGGCTCAGTAGCATCTGTTTAAGACTTGTGCCTGCATCGCTCCCCCTCATGCCTGCGTTGCCCATCAGGGCGAGGGCGGTCGTCATTTCCTGAATGCTCTGATTGTTGGCTGCGAAAACTGCGCTTGACATCTGGAAGCTCTTCGCCAGATCGTACACCTCTACGCTTGACGCGTTCGCCGCAGCAGCCAGCATGTCTGCAACCGTCGTCATTTCGGTAGCATCCAGCCCGAATGTGTTGAGGCTGTTGGCGGCAATCTCCGCGGCAGAAGCCATGCTCAAACCGCCTGCTGCCGCCAGGCTCAGCACGCCGCTGATGGCCCCCGTCACCTGCTCGGCGCTCATGCCCGCCTTCGCCAACTCCAACATGGCGTCTGCCGCGTCGCCTGCAGAAAACGATGTCACGCGCCCTAGCTCAATCGCCTGCACCTGCAACGCGGCCATCTCCCCTTCGGTCGCGCCCAGGACTTCGGCGATTATGTTCATAGACTGCTCGAAATCGGCTGACGAGTGCACCGCTACAGCCGCCATGCCCATTAACGGCAAAGTAATTCCCGCTGTGAGCTTCGTACCTGCTGTACCAAGGCCGCCCGCAACGCTCTTGAGTTTGTCGTTAAACGTGTTGAGGCCCGACTCCGCCCGTGACGTGTCGGCCCCCACTTTGACCATTAGCTCTGCAGCTGTTATCGCCATTTATCCGGCTCGCTTCTTCGCTGCACTATGTGCTCGTTTCTGTGCTTCCGCCGTCACTTTCTCTTCCGCCATCTCGGCAGCCAATGCCCACTCCCGCCAGATGATAGGCATGTCCAGTAGCTCCCACGGCGAAACATGTAGATAGCGAGACGCCCGAAGCAGCACATACCACTCCGGAACGCAGCCTGCCTTGCCGCCAGTAGCTAGATAACGGCCAAGCCCTAGCCGCTCCCCCCTTTTGGGCGCATGTCTTCGCTAATTGCGTTGGTCACCGCTATCAGAAAGTCAACCGGGAAATCCATTAGCAGCTCCGCCATCGGCTCCAGCGCATTGCCCTCATCGTCCAGCACTTCCCAACTTACCAGCACGTCGGCAAGCACCGCTGCTACCTCCTGGCTAACGCGCCCCTGTTCCTGCGCCTCGCTTAGTCGTGCCTCGATGCGCGGCGTAAATGCGCCCGGCCTATAGGTCAGCGTCACCTCGTCGCCGTCGTAAGCCGCCGTCACCGTGCGCGTCTTCGTCCCGATTTGGCTCAGCTTGATTGCCATTACAGGCTCCCCACCTCATTGACTACTACGACCTCGGTCACCTTGCCGCTGGTTGTGTCCAGGAACCCCTGGAACGTCCACTCGATGGCGTATACGCCATCTTCGTCGCTAAACGGTTCCACATCGATCACCTTCACCGCCGTGTCAATCGTCAGCTTGTAGGTGATAGCCCCGTCGATCACTGGCCCGGTGGCCTCAATGCGCAGGAACTTCGTGCTGTTTCCCCGCATGGTGGTCAGTAGCGCCATTCCAGCGGCGTCCGCTTCGACCATCAATTTGACCTCAAGCGTCGGCACTGTTTCAACCGTTGCCGCAAAGTCCGCATCGCCCGTGAACGCCCACATCGGCCTGTAGCGGTCGGTGATACCCCATTCCGCACTCAGCACGCGGGTTAGAGGGGTCGTGCCCAGCGTCGCCCAGGTATCGTCTAGTGTGACCGCAATCTGCGGGCGCGTGACCGGCACAAGGTCTAGCTCGGTCGGCGTCGCCGTCATTGTGATGCCGTCCTCCAACGCTTTCGCCGTCACATTGCCGCCAAGTTCTACGCCGTCCTGGTTGAAGCTCATGGTCAGCCCGGTTACCAACGCTCCCGTCATCAGGTGCGCCCGGCCCCCGCCGCCCTGCTCAATCGTGAACGACTCCGGTGCATCCGCCCCATCCGGATCAGGTGCAAACGTCCATGTCGCTTCGCCCGTAGTGCCGGTGTTGTCAACGATACCTGCTGCATCCAGCACCGAACTCAGCAGATACACAATCTCGTTGTAGGTGATCGGCCCTGAAATCGCCACCGACACCCACTCTTTTGTGAGCGCCGCCACCGAGGGATGCTTGTAGCCCGCCCCTCGATATGTTTTGATCTCCGTTTCCGCTCCCACCTCAAACCCGACTGCAGGCAACTTGACATCGGCATCGACCTCACCGCCGTATTCTGTCTCGACGCCGATCTGCACCGTCTGAAACACACTTGCTCGCTCTGTCATTGTTTCCTCCCCTAAATAACTCTTAGCTGATATAGTCCGCCCAGATGCCGAAATTGTCTGCCGTTCGCCTGTTCAATCAAAGCGAACGGTTGTTCCCTAATGCACTCATACACTGTTCCTTCTACGCTTGAGCCACTTTTGGCATGTAGCACAGCGTCTATGCGATCCGCCATCGTTTTCAAGTCGCCGCCCCAACTCCCCGTTTCCGCCACGCCTCGCACCGCATAGTGCAGCGTTGACCAGATGCGCCGCGCCCCCAATGCCGTAAGATCGTTACTTTCTCTATGCAGCGTTATGTATACCATTGGCAGCGTTGCATCCTGCGGTGCAAGTCCGCTGTAGACATCAGAGGCTTTAGTCATCAGTGTTGCATCCCCGGTCAACACGGTATGCAGCCACTTCTCTGCGCTTACAATTTCGCTCACCGGAGCCGCCTTTCCAGGTCCGCCATATCGCGGCGAAACTCAGCCTCTTCCGCACTTGCCGCCGGACCTAGAAACGGCCTGGGGGCGATACGCGGCGAGCCGAACTCCAGACTCAGCGCGTACTCTTGGTTGGTATACACCACATGCGTCGCCCCTTTTCCCGCCCCCCTCTGAATCGAGTTTGCCAGTGCGCTCGTGTCTATCGCGGGAGGCTCGCCGGGCGCAGACGCTTGGTGAGTACCATAGATGCGCCCGCTTTTCGGTTCAGCCATACTCGCCTTAGCCGTCCCCTCGATGCGCAGCGCCGTTTTATCCGTAATCTTCGCCGCCTCTTTCGGCAACTTGGCCGCAATTTCCGGGAACCGATTCGAGGTTATCGTTACGGCAGTTATCATGCGTGCACCGCCGGAATGTATGTCGTATGCAGCTCCGGCTCTGCTATGTACACATCGCCTAGCCGCGTCAGTGTGCAGTTGTCTGTCAATAGGTTCGGGTCCGGCCACACTTCATCGTAGGCACTGAACCATGCCGCGGCCTGAATGCGCCCGTCTGCGAGTGCACGCCGCACGCCCCGCATTACGTCCTCGTTGGCATCGTCTACCGCACCGGCAATTTCGCTGATAATGATCGGCCTGTCTCCATACGCCGAACGCATATGATCCACAATGCTCCACACCTGGTCTGCGGAATAGCAGTAAATGTGAAAGTGCCACACGTCCGGCAGCGGCCCGCCTGCCGCCTTGTATTCGGCCAGCCATGCGCGGCCTTCGTCGTTCCACAGGATGCCGGGCAGTGCAATCGGCAGTTCCGGCATCACCGCCCGCAATGCTTGCACGGTGGCCGCAAACGTGTGCGGCTCTGTGTTGCTCTGCTGTACGCGCTCCGGCTCATTGCCCAGTAGCCACAGCCGGTCGGCATACTCGCGCATGGTCGGCAGCGCAGCCGCTAGCGATTCCATGTCAGTACGCCACAGCATTGGATAGTAGCCAGCCATTCCGGTGCGGTCGTATTTCCAGTTGTGCCACCACGCCGGATGCAATCTATCGAGCGCATCGTAGTACCAGGCTGGCTCATTCTCTGCCCGCTGCCAAGGAATTCCTACACCGAATCCGGTCGGCAGTGCTACGCGTGCGGTGGTCATGATAGTGCCTGTATCCTAGTTGTCAGCGCGGCTACATCGTCGGCGGTTAGTGTCGTGCTGTAAATAGCTACTGCCTGTATATTTATATCAGTATTATTGTATGAGCTTGGAGAACCATCTATATTAATTACACCGATATAAATACTCAATAAGGTGGCATTCCAATCTATATCCATATCAGTACCAACTTGTACGGCATTTCGATAGAATGATGGTCCGGCCAAAGCAAACACACCGGCGGTTCCTGTTTTACTTGTCGTACGACGAAAATTATCTTCTCCGCTACCATAATCACCACCCCCTGCAAATGTGCTTTGATATGAATTTAGTGAGAAGAGTGTGTTAAGAATGAGATCTTTTATACCTATTGATCTTTGTTCACTTGTAGCCGTATCGCTAAATCTGAATATCATAGAATATCCGGCATCAGGTACAATTCCAGTGTCCAAATATGTGTTAATGGCTGTAAATATCCAACCATCCGTTGAATTCCAAGTAGGAGCATGACCCGTAGCATCTGCATCATTACCATTGCCGGATAAGTCCGCGTAGCTTGCCTCCAGTGATGCCGCGCCAATCGGCTGATAAGCAGCCACGCATGTCTGGCCTGCTATGTCCCACCAGTCACCACCACCGCCCCCCGCAGCAGCAGGTCGCGATAGCCGCACGCCATCACCTATTCGCCAGATACCACTGCCTGCTTTGTAGATCATTGCTGTTCTACCCATTGCACGTCCGCAGGTCTCACCCGCGGCAGCTCCAACCCCGTCGCACGGCTGTTGCCCAGGATCGTCGGGGGCCAACTATCATCTGGTACGCTCTCGGCAAATGCTGCCTCTACTGCCGTCACCGTGGCAGGAACCATCACGGTTTTGATAGCCGCCCATAGAGCTAGAAGTTCCGTGCGGTCGTTGGCTTCCAGTGCGCGTCGCAGGTCCACGGCGAAGTTGCCGTAATCACTGTATAGCGCCAATCGCTCCGCCACGGTTAGCAGATCGACAAACGTCGCCCATGTAAACTGGCGCGGTACGCTTGGCTGCGGGTCGGGGTTGTCGATTATCGGCCTGTCGTTCAACAGTGCAGCAATCGCCTCATACTCCTGGTCAGCCAGCAAGTTGGCGTATTTCGCATCCTGCAATTCCGTCGCCAGAATCGCCAGTTGTTCTGTATTCAGCATTATACGGCCTCCGTCCAGTAGTCCACCGTCACACCATGCGAGTTTGCACTGCTCAGGTTGAGGATAAGCGCCTCGTTCGTGCCGAGGCACCATTCGTCGCCACGGCCAAAGCTCCACGCTACGCCATCGCCCTGGTTCTGCAATAGCGCCCGTCGCTTCGTGTTCGCCCCCGATTTTAAGAGGATCGTGGTCGCCGTCTCACTCTCGTTCTGCACCAAAATGGTCTTGACGACGGTACGCTTATTAGCGCCCGGTGCAGCGACTACGGTATTGTCTCCGCTAGCCGCATATACATCGGCCTGAACGGAGTAGATCGACTTATAGGTTCCCATTTCCTACTCCCTTGTGTTTACGCTCACCGGAGCCACTTAGTCCCGTTCCGCACATACGCAACACGTCGCCGTCTCGTATGTGTGCGGAGCCAGGATACCCAACACCTCGAATGTCCTGTCGCCCACTGTCAGCCGGTCGCCCTCACGCACATCTGTGCCCGCTGGCAGATACACGCGCCACGGAATACTCTCATTCAGCCGCCCCGCAAATACCGTCGCATCCGGCATATTCCGGCTCGGTGCAACGCGGCAGGCAGCCGGGCTTTCCGTTGATGTCTGCGTATAGCCGCCCATCCCGTCGCTGACGTTCGACAATCGGATAATCGTCGCCGTCTGCGTCATTGCCTCGGCCTGTACTGCCTGTATTGCCGCCAACTGCTCAGCCGTCAGCATTCTGCCGCTATCTCCAATAACTCAGCCACACGCCGCACCCAGGCATTGCCATAGAAATGCCATCGCTCAGAGTTCACGTAGGCGTCTAGCCGCTTGGCTGCAAACGCCAGCGGCGACGGCCCTAGCTCTCGCAGCCACATGGCCGCCGTCCCCGCGCCGTGCAGTACTGCTGTGTCAAACACAATCAGGCTCAGCGGCCATCTCAACAAGTCTGCGCCGCTTGCCTGCCAGTAGTGCTGCCGGTAGATAGCTTCCGCCTCCTGCTCTGTCAAATTCGGAATGTCATACAGCCCGCCCCACACTGCGGCGTTGATGCCGTACTTCGTGCCGATTAGCTGGCCGTTGTAGTAGTTGCCGGGATCGTTCGGGTCGAGGCTCAGCCCGCCCTCCCAGCGGCGGACAAACGCCATAGATCGCTCGAATAGATTTGACGTGCTATCATCTAGTTCTTCTTCTCCGCTCTCAATTTGCGGACCGTCCACGACCACCGCCGGGACATGTACATAGTCCGGCTCTATCGGCTCTGCATCCCGAATCGCCAGTAGTTCATCATGCGCCGGTGTCGTGTCGAATGACTTCCACTGGTCGTCGTGATAGTCGGTCATATATAGAGCGACGCCTGCGACGCGGCTATCACAGCCCTCGATGTACTCGTGCACCTGCGCCGCGTATGTCTGTGGCGTCATGTAATTCTGCCAGCCGCCGTTGTCCGTATTCGTATGCCGATTGTAGATAAATCCATTCGGACCAGCCTCGCCGACCAGAATCGGCACGTCCAGCGGAATGTGCTGATGTCGCCATGCCAGGTTGCCCGCATCCTCGCGCGTCCGGGCCTGTTTATCCGTCCACACGAATGACGGTCCTTCCGGCTGCCAGTATTCATGCACCACCAAAATGTGACCGCCGTCGCGTATCTGCTGTTCGAGCGGCTTCACCAAACTCCAGTTGTTCGGGTCTTGGCCCGGAATGCCGAAATTACCGACGCTCGCAACCATGACGCCGAGCGGCCACGTAGTCCGGTGCATCCACTCTGCCGTATATTCAACGATTTGCGGCAGATAGGCCGGATCGGGTTCGTTAATCAGTTGCAGATGCCACTTTTTCTCGTCATACTGCCACTCATTGCCATCCAGCTCCTCAAGCAACCGCTCCAGCAGGTCGTTCCACATCTGCCAATGCTGCTCAGCCGCCCGCTGCGGATTCGCGTACGCTTCGCGCTTGCGGTCGCCGTTGTGATCATCAATATCCCAGCTACGCAGCATGATTTTGGCGTCCGGCGCAGCCTGTTGCGCGCGCCAGATACTGCGCGCTGTCGGCTGGTGGATCACCACCCAGGCCGGTTGCAGCGCGCGCATGTAATTCGTTGTGCTGTCCCAGCTGTGATGATCACTCAGATAGACGCCCAGGACACTGCTCATGGCGTGTTCTCAGCTATGTATGTCTTGCCGTCAGCGCCAATGATCTCTCGCCTGATTAGCGCCTTGCGTTCGATTTGCACTTGCCCCGGACAGTCATATTGCCATGTTTCCAAATTCGCTCTCCGTTCCTGAATCGTCGGTCCATACATCTCGCGGCGCCGAGTGCAAAACATACACGAACACGGCACGGGTGTATTTATGTAGATGCCCTCCATCCGCTGATTCCCCCTCGCCCACCAGTAGCGCGGATACCGCAGCCGCCGCGCCAGGACGCGCGCGTCATCATGCCTGCGCTGCGCTGTTCTGCTCACAGTTCGCTCCCCGGCAACATACTTAGCTGCATCTGCGCCTCAGCTATGCGCTTCTCAGCTATGGCGTAGTAGCCGGCGTCAATCTCGATGCCGATGAAGTTGCGGCCCGTCTGCACGCACGCGACGCCCGTTGTACCAGAACCCATGAAACAATCCAAAACTGTGTCTCCAGGGTCAGTAATTCTTTCTATCAGGTGTCTCATGTATTCAATCGGCTTTGGGGATGGATGTTCTGGTTTGTCACCCCTTACCGAGAAATGGAAAGCGTTTGGACCCTGCCTGGGTTTCTTTCCGACCAATACGGCGGCAAGCCAGTTTCCAAAACCTATTGGGCCCCGTGTCATTCCATTCATGTTTCGTGCTGATATAACATCAAGAACATCATCCCCAACCAATTTCATTGAATCTTTTAATCCTATTGAGCCAGTAATGATACAAACCGTTTCGCCTACCCTCTTGGCATCCGTGTACCATTCGGTCGGAAATGCCATGTCCCATTCTGCTTTGTTTGTCCCATACGGCGGGTCAGTCACCACTGCATCCACGCTGCCATCAGCAAGCGTTGGCAGAATGTCCAGGCAGTCGCCATGGTATAGCTGAACCCTCATCATAGAATGCTGCTCACAGTTCACTCCCCGGCAACATATCGCGAATAGCGTTAGCAAATGCAGCACATTCTCGCAATGCCTCATGCGCCATTGCTAGTTGATTTTCCTGATACTCGATAGATGGAGCCTCAATTTCGGACAGCAATGCCAAAATGTCCTGTAAATCGGGCCGTTTGATACGATATTCAGGAGCGTTGGCAAACGCATTCACAGTTCGCTCCCTGGTACTCTCGTCGGCAATGGCTGCGCCTGCGGCTGGTCTGCCGGCAATTCCTGCGGCATAAGACGCGGCACTGGCAGTTCCAGCGCCATCGCCTTTGTCTCCGCTGCAATCATCTCGCAAAGCGCCAGCACATCCAGCCGATGCCCAGGCGGGATGTCCTGCCCTGTCACCGCCACAATAGTGCGAAGGCAAGCGCCCACCGCGCCGTTCTCAAACGCCAACTCAAGCTGCGCGTCATAGTCCGGCGGCTCTATCCACCGGCAGCCGGTCAACAACAGAGACACGGCTATTATAGCTATCGCTATTGTTCTCATAATTCAATCCTCGGCCATCTCAAAGCGAACGCCCACATTGCCTGGCTTGCCGTAGTTGTAGTAGAACACCATCCACCATGCGCCTACCGGTTTAGGAGGTCGGCCCTTCTCAATATGATAGCCGCCCTCCGGCGTATACTCTCTCTTGTATGTCGGTAGCTGCACGTACATCTGCTTGTCGAAATACAACCGCCCGGCATTCGTGCATCGCTGCCGCTCTATCGGAAACAACCATTGCTCGTGAATGTGACCGAGAACCACAATGTCAGCATCGGGCACATACGGTGCAACGCGTGACGGATTGAGCGTGCCTTTCGTGACAGGCCCGCCCCCACCCCATCCGTGATGATAGAATAGGCGCCGCTGCGTGCGTTTGCCGCCTCCAGGCCGCTCAAACATCATGCGCACCCACCCACTGTAGCCCATGTGTTGCACATGCAACCGATGGCACAGGTGATCCAGCAGGTCAACCTCAATGTGCTTGCGAATTGAAGTCTCATGGTTACCGTCCGACATCAGAACCAGGTTGGCCGCGTACGGCTCCAGAAACGCAACGCTGTCATCCACTATCAGGTCGAGATAGTTGTCGGCGTTGTGCTGATTGGCCGTTCCCGTCTTGCTGCGCCGCGGGTCAGAGCGTCCGCCCATCGCGTCAAACCAGTCCCCGAAACACATGACGCCTGCGCCCGTGTCTCTCGCCTCGTCCAAATGCCGGGCCAACAGCCGCCTGTCGCATAGTGGACTGTCAAAGTGTACGTCCGCAATCAATAGATAGCGTTGCGTCCAGCCCAACTCTACAACCGGATGACGTATCGTCAGCACGTTGCGTCCGGTGCGCTCAGGCTCCATGTGCACTCCCGCCTATGCACATTTTCCCCGGCACGGCTATAAACGCACGTCGCCACACAGCCATAAAACTATCGCCACCGTCGCCTATTTGTCCTCGCTCAGATAGTCGCGCTTCGCAACCGCCAACGTCCGCACGACAAATGGTGGCAGTTGCAAACCGCATCGCTGTACATTCTCGATAATGCTCAGCGCCTCCATTGCAATGAAACCGGCAGCCGCCATACCTGACGGCGTGAGTGAGCCAATATGAGCCGGAAATTCGGATTCGGGATAGGCTGATTCCAACAGCATCACCAGCACCACCGCGATCCAGGCTGCAACTTTCTTCCGCCATCCTGCGCCGAAAATATTGGATGATATTTCCTGCACCGTGCTCGCCGCGACAAGCGCACTGATAATGTCCAGCACCTGCACAAGCAAAAGTGCATGGAACACGTAGTGCCAGCCCATTATCCACTCCAGTGCCGCTGCCAACAGCGCGATTATCGTAATTTTGATTCCGCCCGCCAAGGTGTCCATCACTCACCCTCTAGTTCATCATCGTCATTCGTCACGCGCACTAGCGTTACCGTTCTCGGCGCACGGCGCGCACCATAGCGCCGCATCATGCGCATCGCCTGCTCATAGGCCTGGCTGCGTGTAAACGACGCCCCGTCCGCCGTGAAGTCAAAGGCGGCAGCCAGCGCCGCCGCCTTTTCACCCCACACCTCGGACGCCGCCGCATTTAGGTCGTAGCTCGCCGTCCAGTCCTCGTCATCCGACGACAACCCGTCGGCGTCCAGCGTTGGATATCGCTCGATGATCTCCTCCAGCACGCTGTCGCTGTAGCCGTTGCTGTCATCCGGTTCCGCAACCATCCGGCGCAGCCGTGTAACCATCGCCGCCGTCGCAGACATGGTTGGCTATGCCCTGATCCACTTGATATACGCGTTGCCGACTAAACCAGTGGCGTCTGCGCTTGCCGTCGCCACAAGGTAATAGCCCGACGGCCATTTTGCAGGCCCGCCGTTCGTGCCACCGTCAACCGTGGTAGCGAAAAGCCCCGCCGCAGTGCCGATATCCACGCCATCCAGCAAACTGTCGCTACTTACATCGCCGCCGTCGTCTACGCCAATGTCGGCGGTGGCGGCGCCGCTCGCTTCGGTCGTGATATCAAGAAGGAATTCGGTAATGATCAGGTCGTCGCCTTCCGGATTTTGCAGCTTGAGTATGCCGCCTACCGTGTTGTCGCTGGGCGCTGACAATGCAACCTTATACGCCCCGTTCTGTTCGCTCATCTCTATTTCTCCTTAGGTAATCAACTCAACTGCGACGCCGCTCAGGTCAGCGCCCGTTATAGCGTTCATGTTGCCGAACAGCACGCCTCGGTCATTGGCATCCAATGCCGTCACACGGTTGAACATACAATCCTTCAACAGCAGCCGCCCGCCTGTCGTTACGGCAGGAATCACAAACGCCCCCGCCGTTGTGACGGTGGACGAGTTATTGGTGAACACGCAGCCGTCGAAAATGTTGTCGTGCGTGATGCCCGTAACATCTACTACCTCGACAAATGCGGCGGCTGTATCGGCGTGCTCCATGCGGAACCGGCAACCGTAGAACTCGTTGCGCTTGGCCCCGCCGTCAAGCAGTAGCCCCATCATTCCGGTAGCTGCGCCGATGGTATCCACGCCGATAGTGCAGCTGACGAACGCATTTTCTTCTGCCCCGTCCAGCTTCAACGATGCGCCGCCGTTGATTGCATGGCTTGCATGGCCGCCGCCTGCAAAGTGCACATTTTCAAAGTAGTTGCGGGCGCCAGTCACCGATACATTGATCAGGCTGGTATCGTCGTCAACACCCTGGAAAATGTAGAAGTCTTTGAAGATGCAGCCATCCGCACTCACCGTCAGCAGCGGAGATGCTCCCGTCAGCGTGCTAAGCTGGAAGATGCGCGCTCGCTGCGCGGTTCGCACCGGTGCACACAATCCGACCAAATGCGTATAGTCTTTCGCCCAGTCCAATGCCGCACTTAACGTAGCTCCGCTGGTCGTTCCAATCAGAGCCACCACATCGTTCTGACCGGCGGTGCACTTGCCGTATGCCGTCGCGATGGTCTTCAGCGGCGTCTTGCGGCTCGTGCCCTTGTTGTCGTCGTCGCCGTTGGCCGGATCAACAAAATACACATTGCTGCTCGGACCAATAGGCAAGCCGACAAGCCCCGGCTCGAAATTCTTTGGATAGAGACCCATTTCACTCCTCCTATGCCGTCAGATACGCGAACGGGTAGCGACTCGCTTCTACCGGCTGCACGCGGCTAATCGGGTTCGGCAGTGCAAAACCCAGCCGCATCACGGCCCGCAGTGCTACCATGTCTTGCTGTGCCAGATTGTAGACAATGTTGCCCGCGGCATCCTGAATCACGGCCTCAGTCAGCACCTTGTAGGTGATATCCTGGCGCATGGCGTACACCAACTGATTCCACTGCCCGGAGATCAGATAGTATGTTGCGCTAATCGCCCCGTTGGTCGGGAACAGGCACGGCGCGCCATCCAGTAGATACGACCCTGCCTGCTGCATATTCGTGCTGAAAATCAGCCCGCCCTCAGCGTCTCGCACGTTGCGCAACTTCCGTTTCATGGTCAGGTGCGCAATCGATCCTGTGACCATGAAGCCATCCTCTTCGACTAGCCCGAATAGGCCCGAAGCGGCCGCGTCCGTCTCACCCAGGATCGCCTCGTACATATCCGTATAGTTTGCCAGGCTAGCATTCTGGCTAGCTGCCAGCGCACCGGCCACGATACCCGCAGCGCCTAGATTGGTAGTCCACGTCGCCGGGATGTTTGTCCCGTACAGCACGGCCTGGTCAATCGCAATGCCGAATGCTTCCGCCAAGCTGGGCCGTACCTCTCCCCAAATGTCGAATGCGGCGTCATCCAGCACAGCTTCCGGGATAGGTACAATCACCGCCAGTTCCTCGGCGTCGACATATTTGTTATCCCAGTCGACCTCGCTGGTCTCCTTCAGACTAGTGTCGCCGCTCACGAAATACGCTGTAGCCAGCGCACTCATAACTGGCAGACGCCGCTGATTTGTGCTCATGTTCGGCAGACGCCGCGCCAGCCCCATGACTGCGGAACTCTCTGGAACCGCCGCCAGGATTTCCCTACTCGCATCCTCAGGTATCAGCGCCTCAGCGTCTGACCGTGAAATGATACTGTTATAGGTTGCCATTTCCTACTCCTCCGTCATCGACGGCCCGCAGCCGCCCGTATGTACATATTCATGTCTCGTGTAGCCCCGCCTCCCGGCTGTTGTGCGCCGCGTCCTGCGTTCGTAGTTGCAGCTCGCGGCGACTCAAACAGGTCAGGATATTGAGCCTTAGTCTCATCGAGCGTTAGCTCGTCAGTGCTTGCTGCCAGCCACGCCAGTCGCAAGTTGCGGCATCCCGCCGCCGTCGCCGCCTCATAGAAATCAGCGCGCTTCTGTTCCGTCTCCAGCTTCCCGCTGAGTTCGGTCAACTGCCTGGCCGTATCGCTGTTCTGATCGAGCCTACCGCTCAATTCTCGTATCTCTTTCGTCAGCGCCTTGGCATTATTGCGTTCTGTTTCCAGCGCCGACTTCAACCCCTTCGTGTGCCCGTCGATTAGGCCGCGGACAGTCTCGTCCTGACCTTCCAGCCACGCATCAAAACTCTCCGGTTCGGGCGTCCCGCCCTGGTCGCCTGACATCCCGTCTTGCGCCTGTTTGTCCGCCATCTCAGCGTCCTCTCCCTGTTATTTGTTGCTTGAACGTCCAGCTTGACTACGAATAAACTCATTCATGCCGCCAGCCAATTTCTTGATTGAATCGCCGGGCGTAATGCCTGCCGCGGCCATCAACCGTACCAGCCGCCGCGCCGCACGGCGCTTCTCTGCCGCCGGTATATCCACTCCGCCCCGCGCGCCGGCCAGCGCCGCAGCCGCAGCCCGCAACGCGCTGCGATTGTAGGGACCGCCGGGCCGCGAACGCACGGGCAGTTTGCACTTTGCCTTCACCTTCGTCTCGCCTGACTCATTGAGATCAACAAGGCAGACGGAACAATAATCACTGGCATCCAGGTTGCTCTGTGGGCTGCTCCAGGCAGCATCAGTAAATGTCATCTCAGCACCTACCTATCGCATCAGCAATTTGCGCAGAGGCGTAGGCACTAGACTGGCGCCCCACGTCGCGTCCTCTCGCCTCGTCACCATGTCCGCCAGACCAACACGACCCGCCCGCCATGCCCCATATCGACCGGGACCCAATATCTGCCGCTGCGTCGCCGGGTTCTGATCCCCGAACCACTGTTTCCCCGTTTGCCATGTCACCCCTTCCGCCTCGCTCAGCATCGGCACGGGCACGCAGCGGCCATTCGGATGCTCTTCAAACGGAACGTCCAGCGGATACCAACGACCATCTGCCATCAGACAGGCTATACATGTACGCGCACCTTTTGCCGCCACACGCCGATAGCCTTCCACCAATCCCGATGTTTGGTATTGCCGACGACTTGCCTCACGGTACACTCGCAACTGCTCCGTGCGCGCAATCAGCACCGCCCGGTCATACGCCAGCCCGGCGCCGTCGTGCATCGCCTGCGCCGTTTTCGTCGGATGCCAGCCCAGCGCAACACCCCGCATTAGCGCCCGCGTCAATGCCTGTGCCGCCTCGCCGGGCAACGGCGCAAACAGGCTTGACAACGGTGTCCCCGCAGCCGTGTTGCCTGCCATGTTCAGCACCGCCTCTACGGGCAGCCGGTCAAACAGCGCCGCGACGCTCGTCGTCTGCATATCAATCAGCGCCACCGCGTGCTCCAAGCCCAAGCGCGCCATCATCTGCTGCATCGCCGTCACGTCCGCAATCGCATTCGGCGAGAACCGCGCCACCTGCGTCGCCGCCTGCCGCATCAATGACTGGTATCGTTCCATGCGCCGCACATGCCACAACGTCACCGGCAGACCACGCGCCTGCCGCTCCGCAATCTCGCGCGCCAGCAACTCGCACTCTGCCTGCAGCCCACGCGTCACGTCCATCCACAGCCCCGCCATGCGCATTGCCTGGCTGCGATCCTGCGCGTCCAGCGCCAACCGGTACGCGCCGATGGCGTCAATCACGCTAGGCGGCATCAGTCACCTCTCCCGGAGCGCCCTCTGCTCCCGTCCGGCTGGCATTCGCCTCTGCCGCGGCCATGTATGCCTGCGCCAACGAAGCGGTAGCGGTCTGCTCTTGCGCCTGGTCCTGTTCCAGCATGTCAAGCTCAGCGTCGTCCCATCCCTGCCGCCGCAATGCCGTGCGCAACGGCACACCCGCCTCAACCAGCGTTTTCACCGTTGTCGCGTCCGTCTCCGGCTGCGTCGTGGCCGCCTCCGCCCACACTACGTCGATGTCCGTCTCCGGCACATCGCCCAAGCCCGCTGACCGCATCAGCCAGCGCAATACCCGCCGCCATGTCGCCTCCCAGCGGCCTGCATATCGCTCCGCCTTGCGCACCAGCGGCGCCTCCAGCGCCCGCAGCGATGCCCCGCTCGGCACGTTGCCCGTTTCAAACAGCAGCGTCTTCGGAATCCCGCTAATCGTCGCAATCACGTTGGCGCTGCGTTCGATGGCCGACAGGTAGTTGCTCAACTCCGTGGCGCTGAACTCCCCGACCGTCGTCGGCTGGCCCTCCCCATCCGAAGCCGGCAAATCCCAAATCTCATTCGGCGCATTGCGCACCTTCGCTTGCGTCGCCATCTGGCTAATGATGTACCGCTGCCGGTACGCGCCGAACTCCGCCGCAATCATCATGTCGGCGAGTATCTTGTTGAGCTGCGCCTGTGGCGCAATCACATCAGCCAACTCACTGACAATGGCCCGCTGCTCTCGCCGCAGGTGATAAACCGGAATCTCGCCGTAGGGGTTCGGCCCGGTCGGCGGCTCCGCAGGCACAAACGCTTTGCCGCTGCTGATCTCCTCCCGCTTGTGCGGCGTCGAGTAGTACTCGAACCTGTCCGGGTAATACAGCGTCAAATGCGTCACGGTGGAGGTGTCTACCGTCTCCTCCCACCACTTCGCCGCAAAACGGCGCTCGTGCGGCCTGGTCTCGTTGTAGACCATGTGGCACAGGCGGCTGTCGTTGAAGTACGCCTCAGGCCGCCTCGCCTCATCCTCACCGCACACGATGAACGCCTCACCCGTCACCAGCGCGCAGAGGTGCGCGTCATACGCGTCCAGGTCGAGACCCGTATCGCGCCACAATGCCAACAGCGCGTCGTTCGCCGCGTCGTTGCGCCCGTCGCCAATCTGAAACCGCTCGATGCCGATGCGATCCAGCACCGCGTTCACCACCACCGCCGACCAATTCTCGTTGAACGTGGCATCGATGCCTCGGAAAATTTCCCGCAGTTTTGACGCGTTGTAGACCAGCGGATGGTCGCCGTCGTAATACCGCCACAATAAATCGTACCGCTCCTGCTTGCCCGCCAGATATGCGTACGCTAGTTCTATGTCCGTCGCCATCGCCTATCCCTGAAAACTTGTGGCCTCGCGCATCAGCGGCCTTGACAGCTTCGCAAAAGCCCCGCTCGACGCGTCCACCTGATCGTCGTGTCGCCCGTTCGGGAACATCGTCAATTCGTCCAGATACGCCGCATTCCACGGCCCCCGCACCAGCTTGATGTTGCGCGCCTCGGCCTGCGCCGCAAACGGCTGCGCTCGGCTGAGCTTATCGCCGGTCACCCGCTCGGCCCGCACCGGCCAGCCGGCCAGAGAGCGGATCGTCGCCTGCGCGCTTTCCTTGCCGCCACTGCCCGGCTCCTGTTCCAACCAAATCGGCACATTGCGCCCGTCCATCTCAGCCGTTTGCCGGATGACGCGCTCCCGCTCCAGCGCGCTCCACTGCCCACGCACCACGTCCGCCACGCAGTAGAGACCATCGCCGTCCATCGCCATCAGTACGCCTGCCGTGTAGTCGCCATCCAGGTCCGTGCCGGCCTTGTCCCAATAGCGCAATCGCCGTATTTGTGCGGGCGCCGTATTCACAATCTCGAACCATGACCGTTTGAACAGCCCGCCCTCCAGCGCCGTAGGTCGTTGCTGATACAGTGCCGTAAATGACTGTGTGCCCAGCACCGTGCGGCTTCGCTCCAAGTCGGTTTCGTCGAAGCGCGCCGGCCACAACGCCGCGCCCGGCTGCCGTCCCAGCGGATCGTTTTCCTCGGCCAACGCGGGCAACTTGACTACCGTCCAGTTCGGTGTGTCCTCCGAGGCCAAAATGCGACCGGCGAGGTCGTCTTCGTGCCAGCGCGTCATAATCAGGATGATCGCCCCGCCCGGCTCCAAACGCGTGTACAGGTCGTCGCGGTACCAGTTCCACACGCGCTCCCGGTACGCCGGGCTGTTCGCCTCCTCGCGGCTCTTCACCGGATCGTCGATCACAATCAACCCGGCGCCCGTGCCCGTGACGCCAGACCCGACACCCGCAGCCCGGAATATGCCGCCCTGCACCGTCTGCCACTCATCTACTGCCTGCCGGTCGTCATCCAGGTCCAAACGCTCCTGAGCGATGCGCCGCGCCTTGCGACTAAACGAACCTGCGAGCAACTTGTTATAGGCTCCGACGATCACCGTTTCCGCCGGATTACATTCCATTCGCCACACCGGATAACGCACCGTGACTAGCTCCGTTTTGCCATGGCGAGGCGGCAGAAACAGCATCAGCCTGTCAACCTCGCCGCTGGTCACACGGTCTAGTTGCATCCGGATGTGTACTAGGTGCGGCACACTCCACGTGTAGAAAGGCGTGACCTCTCGCAGCCATGTGCCGAATTCCGGCGATGCCGCCGTGCGGCTGGCCCTGATTAGCGCCTGTTGGTCAGCTATCGGCCATTTCTGCACCATCCGCAGTGACGGCGGCAAGGAGATCGGCAAGGTCCAGTTTGATGCCATCTGTCTCTGACTGAGCATATTTCAACCAGGCTAACAAGTCCTCTTTTGTGTTTGGCCCTAGTTTGGCGATCATCCGCTTCGCCATGCGCACCCGCTCTGCCTTATTCGCAATGCCGGTCAGGAATGTGAGCCGGTCCACTTCTTCGGAAAACTCCGGTATGGCTACCCACCGCTCGACGGTTCGCTGCGCGACTCCTACGATGTCGGCTGTTTTTCGTTGTGTTTCGCCGGCTGCTAGAGCGATTGCGGCCTTCTCTTTTTTGGGAGTCCACCGAAATTCCGACATTTTCCCGACTTCTTCTGCTCCTTGCTTCAGTATAGGCGCCACCCGTCAACTGGCAGTTGACGGCCCGTAATATATGCCGCGAAACTCGCATAAATTCGTGTGCAGCTTACCTGGTCACTTGGATATATCCATTCGGACACCAAACTATGTCCAACTGGCTAGTGACTTTGCGGCTACGTTGTGCTACAATATAGACAGTAAGAGACAAGGAAATAGCCACACCGGCACGAGGTGAACGGCCTCACAGAGGCGAACCGGGGAGGACCCGCAAAGAGGAAAACGGAAGTCACGCAGCCTGGTAGCTGCGGTAGGCGATGAGGTACCACGAAACTTCCAGGAGGAGATAGAGAAATGAAGATCACAGTAAAATCCATAGAAGAAGGACCATTCGATGACGTGCGATTTTATCTTGAGGCCAATGTCAATGGCAGACTGGTTCAGTCACGAGGAACCGTACTGACGATGCCTGGACTTACGGAGCTCAGCACCCGCCCGGAATGTCGCCAACAGATCCGACGAGACGTCGAATATGCGCAGATGGTGATTGACAATATGCTCGCCGAGGGAATGGATGTGAAAGAGGCTGGTGCCGCTCTTGAGCGCATCATCCTCGAGGAGATTCCGCAGCGTGAAGCAGAGCGAAAAGAACTAGAAAACCTGTTCGAGGACTAACCTGAACAAGTCGCTACCGCCTGCCGGCGGGCGTTATCACCGGCTGGAAGTTACGCAGCCTGGTAGCTGCGGTAGTCGATAAGGAATCCCGAAACTTCCAGGAGAGAATTATGAAACGCCTAGACGCACTGAAGGAAATTGGGAACGAGTGGCAGAAGGGGGACTACCACCGCATCTATATCAATAATCTGTCACAACGGCTCGGACTAGAGACTAGTCACTACAAAACCGGCAACGTCAGCGGTGCGACGTTGAACGGAGAGGAAATCAGCAATAGTCAGGCGACGAAAATGTTGGATCGTTGCCGAGACACGAAGGTTTGGTGGGATGTACCGACTGAGCGTTGGAGCAAAAAACGGTATGCCATTGGCAGTCTCAGCGATACGGAAGTGCAAACTGTGATTAACAACGTTGAGGCAGAAATTGCGGCCTTGATGGAACAGGATAAATGACCAAATGACCATCTGCATCTACTGCCGCAACGAGGACGCAGACTCGGAAACGGGTCTGTGTCCATCGTGCCAGGCGGCACAGGACTGGGCGCTGGGCAAGCGCGAGGCGATAGTCAAGGGCCGCAGAATCTGTGCTTTCTGCGGCGAACCCGCTGCGGCGATACTGCCGGGCGGCGTACCGGCCTGTATCGTCTGCATGCAGGCCGTAGAAAAGGCAACGGGCGAACGAATTTCGTAACGTAA